>Ga0256839_1006116_pt1 | contig 10753 bp, 11 predicted proteins | sample 354166metaG_FD_185968 | JGI IMG/M metagenome (GOLD analysis project Ga0256839, IMG submission 185968) | Hydrothermal vent microbial communities from Mid Atlantic Ridge, Atlantic Ocean - 354-166 | ecosystem: Environmental > Aquatic > Marine > Hydrothermal vents | place: Atlantic Ocean: Mid... | reverse complement strand
GTTGGGGGTGGTTATTGAACTTTGAGGGTGAGTCCGATACAGTTGCGATCGGTGTGCGACTTTCTCAGAGAGGGGCAACACCGAGGAGAGGGCGTCCGTATACGATGCCCGCAGGCGAGATTGTCTCGCTTGTGTCTTATATATGGTTCGCGATCTCGATAGGAGTCCGTTGTGCGTCAAACGACCCGGAATATCAGCCGTCTTTCTAGTGCTTTGCTCATGGTGGTGTGTGGGGGGACTCTCTCTGGAACGGTTGGGACGGCGTTGGGATCGTCTTTGGTTGTTCAGCCGGTGAGGGGCGATTATGAGGCGGAGACGGTGTTGCTTCGTGATTTTATTCACTTTGTGAAGATTGCTCGTTTTGATGTGGCTGCGGATCTTGGTCGGCAGTTGCTTGAGAGTGGTTTGAGTGCTGAAGAGTTTGTGGACATGGTGGATTCGTCGCGGGAGTTGGCGCGGTTTGAAGAGGCGATTGCGGCGGCGATGCGGGTGCCTGTGCTTGAGCCGATTGCGGCGGAGCTTGATACGGCGTACCGGACTGGGAAGCTGGAACGGGCACGGAATCCTGAAGAGATTGCACGGAATATTGAGTTGTTGACGGGGGGCTTGCGGGCTCGGCAGGTTGGGCGGTCGCGGTTGATTGCGGCGGGTGAGTATGCGATGCCTCAGTTGTTGGATGCGTATTTGCAGAAGGATAATCTGGCACTCAAGGCACAGGTGCAGCGGTTGTTGGTTGATATGGGACGACAGACGATTGCGCCGTTGATCACGGCACTTCCTGGGCTTGATGGGACGCGGCAAGAGGCGGTGTGTGAGGTTTTGGGGTTGATTCCGTATCGGACGAGTTTGCCTGTGTTGATTGATTTGTATCAGAATACGACAAATGATGGGGTGAAGAAGGCGAGTGGGCGTTCGATTTCTCGGCTTGGTGGGAATCCGAGTTCGAATGTTGCGGATCTGTATGCGGGGTTGGCTGATGCGTATTACAACGAGCCGGCGGAGTTGACGAGTTTTCCGGGGGAGGGGTATCAGATTGTGTGGGATTTTAATCCTGGGCTGGGGTTGGTGATGAACCCTGTGGTGACGCCTGTGTTCCATGAGGCGATGGCGATGCGGTATGCGGAGAAATCGCTTGGGATGAATGCGGATGCGTCTGAGACGCTTGCGTTGTGGATTTCGTCGAATTATTCTCGTGAGTTTGATACGCCTGATGGGTATGTGAATCCGTTGTATGGGGATGATCGTCGTGATGCGGAGTATTTTGGTATTGCTGCTGGGCCTGATATTACGCAGTTGGTGTTGCGTCGCGGGATTGATAGTCGGGATACGCCTTTGGTTCGGAGTGCGATTGATGCGTTGGCCGAGACTGCTGGGCCTCGTTCGTTGTGGGGGCAGGCCATTGATGGTCGGTATCCGTTGTTGGAATCGCTTGGGTATCAGAACCGTCGGGTGCAGTTTGAGGCGGCTTTGGCGTTGGGGGGGGCTCAGCCACAGGAGAGTTTTCAGGGTGCTGAGCGGGTGATTCCGTTGCTTGCCAGTGCTGTTCGAGATGCATCGGCGCGGTTTGCGGTGGTGTTGACGGGGAGTGATCGTGAGTCGTATGACCAGTACAGCATGATTCTTGAGGGGCAGGGTTTTACGGTGTTGCCTCCGTCTGATGGTGGGCTTGATGGGTTGGATGAGTCGATTGCGCATGTGCCTTCGATTGATTTGATTGTGACTTCTCTGGGGTATGACGGTACTTTATTGACGATTGAGACGGCTCGGGCGGATTCGAAGATGCGTGTTTCGCCTGTTTTGGCGTTGATGCGGACTGATGATGTGGAGCCGATGCGGCGTCAGTATTTACGGGATCAGACTGTGGCGGTGCGTCGGGTGGAGATTTCGAGTGGGAATATTGAGTCGTCTGTGGAGCAGTTGTTGATGGCGGCGTCGGGTGGGCCTATTGATGATGCTGAGGCGGCGGTGTATGCGTCGCGGGCGATTGAGGTGCTTCGTGATTTGGCGATTTCGAATAATCGGGTGCTCAATGTGCTGGATGCTTCGACGATTTTGATTGATGTGCTGGAGGATGTGGGGGGGCTGACGATGCTTGATGTGGCTCAGATTCTTTCGTATGTGGATCGTCCGGGGGCTCAGATGGCGATTATGGATCGGGCGATGGATGCTTCTGGGATTGAACGGCTTGAGTTGCTGGCGATGGTGGGGGATTCTGGGAAGCGGTTTGGGAATCATTTGAATAGTCGGCAGATTCGTGCGTTGATTGGGTTTGCCGGGGATGGTGATGAGGAGCTTGCGACGACGGCGGTGGGTGCGATGGGGGCGTTGGAGATTGAGAATGCTGACTTGCTTGGGTTGATTCTTTCGGGTGGGGAGTGAGTTTGTTGGATTGATTTGATCTTGTTTTGAAGTTTGATAATGAGACGGACCCGCGAGGGTCTGTTTTTTATTGGGCTTGGGGGGGAGGGTGGTTGGTCCGAGATTTCGATGATTTGGTGGGTGGTAATCGTCAGGATCGGCATGGGTGGTACAGATATGCATTTGGGGGTCACCCAGATGTCACGGAATGTGGTGGTTCTCATCCGGGTGGGGTGTTCTTCCGATGGATTGTTTGTCATGTTTGAGTCAACCCGGAGCGGCGCGTGTCCGCTGGTGGGTGACAGGTATTTGGTTGAGATTCCGCGGAGGATGGGATTTTGACTCGCCCGCTGGTAAGCAAGTCAATGGCCGTCGGGTTGACCAACGGCACGAAACACAGGTACAAGGAGTACACACAATGCAAGCAATGCGAAACACCGTGGCCAAGGGATTCACTTTGGTCGAAATTCTCATCGTGGTCGTGATCTTGGGCATTCTTGCCGCGATCGTGGTTCCACAGTTTACCAATGCTGCCAATGATGCCCGTCAGGGTAATGTTGAGACGCAAGGTTCGACCTTGCAGAATCAGCTTGAGTTGTATGCGGCTCAGAACAATGGCACTTATCCAACGGTTGCTGAGCTCAATGCCAATGCGGCTGATGGTTCGGCCAATGGTTGGAGCGTGATGATTGATGGCGATTACATCAAGGAAGCCCCAGTGAATCCATTTGCTCCTGCTGCCAACGCAACTACCGTGACGGTCAGTGCTGCTGCCAACGCGACTGCGGCGGATGCCGAAGCCAACGCTGGCAACGGTACCCAGGGATGGTACTACAACCCCAATACAGGGGTCATCCGTGCCAGTGGTGCGAATTACTAATCAGTCATGGTGCTGAATGAATTTTTTGAGGTGGGCTCCCAACGGAGCCCACCTTGGATTTTGGGACGGATTTACAGTTCTGGTGGGATGATTTGAGGGAGTGTGTGAGATGCGGTTGAAGGCGGATGGATTTACACTGGTGGAGATTTTGATTGTGGTGGTGATCCTTGGGATTCTTGCTGCGTTGGTGGTGCCTTTGATGGCTGGGGCCAGTGAGGAAGCTGCGGTGGCGACGGCTCAGACGGAGCTTAATAAGGTTCGTCGGGCTGTGGAGGTGTTTCAGGTTTCGAATGGGAATGCGCTTCCTGCGGTGGTGGCGGGGGATGGGACATGGGGGGAGATTGTGACGCCTGCGTATTTGCGTGAGGCGCCGACGAATCAGTATGTGGGTGGGGTGAATTCTCGGGTGATTGTGATTGGGAATGCTGCTGATGCGGCGTATCAGACGACGCATGGTTGGATTTTTGACAGTGCGACTGGTGAGGTTTGGGCGGGTGGTTTTGATGATCAGGATCAGCCATTGCCACGGCCGTGATGTGGGGGGATTTTTTGGAGGTTGGTATGAACGAGGGCAAGAGTGATGGAGTATTGAGAACTTGCAGTGGATATACGCTGATTGAGCTTTTGATTGTGATAGCGATTTTGGGTATTTCTGCGGCGTTGGTGATTCCTTCGATGGGGTCTGTTGGGGTGTTGCGTATTCAGTCTGCTGTTCGTTCGGTGGTGGCGGATATTACTTTTGCTCAGATGGATGCTTTGGCGTATCAGGAGGAGCGGGCGGTGGTGTTTGATGAGGATGCCAATATGTATACGCTGACGCGTGTGTTTGGCGGGGCGATTGATCCTGATGCTGATGCGTTGTTTGATGCCAAGGGGCCTGGGCAGCGGTACAGGACGCTGTTGGATGAGGATCAGTTTGGCGGGTCGTTTTTGGAGAATATTAGTTTTAATGGTGGGTCTGCGGTTATTTTTGATGAGATGGGTGCGCCGATTGCGGCTGCTGGGTCTGCGACGCTTTCGGATGGTGGGTCGGTGGAGATTGTTGGTCCGGATTCTCGGTTTCGGATTGATATAGCGGCGTTTACTGGGCGTGTGACGGTTGTGCAGTTGAACTGATGGGAATTGGTGGGGGAGTTGTTGTTTGTAGGAAATGGGTGTTTCTGGGCCTCCGATATGTGGATCGGAGGATTTTTTTGTATGAACACCAAGATTAATGAACGGCGTGCTCGGGCTCTTACTTTTATGCTTTCGCTTGGAATGCTTGCGGGGGTGTTGATTTGGGCCAAGCTTCGGTTGGTGACGGATATTCCTCGGAGTGCGCTTGCTGAACCTAAGGAGCGGGGAGAGGGTTCTGGTGTTGATGAGGGGGGTGTTGATGGGGATGGGGTGGACGATTCTGGGGGAGTGTATTGGGAATCGAATCGAAAGGCGATTGAGAAGGATGATTGATGGTTTGGGAGGTTATCGGTCGCCTGTTGTGAAGATGGGTGGGTGATTCCTGTGCAAAGTTGGGGGGATGCGCAAAGTGGGTGACCTTTTAGGCCGAATCTTTAGCAGCAATCAGGTCTGGCCGTGCAGTATTCGGCAGACAGTCAGAATGAGCAACTTCCGCGAGGATCAATGATGAGTCACACAGCCAATACTTGTTTCACCTTTCTAACCCGTGCGAAGATGAGCACGATCACTCCTGCACTTGTTTTGGCACTTGGTGCCGGGATTGCGGCACCTGTGATGGCCCAGGACATGGGTGGGGATTCTGGGGCTTTTGGTTTGCTTGAGGCGTTTACGCAGCAAGGGGAAGAAGAGTCGATGGGTGAGGGGACACAGGGAGCGTTTGCCCCTTCGCTTGGGGACGATGATATTGCTGGGTTGTCTGGTGAGGTTGAGGTTTCTGAGTATGACCTTGTTGATCTCCATGTGAACAATGAAGACCTTGGGAATATTTTGCAGTTGCTTTCGATTCAGTCGCAACGGAATATTATTACTTCCAATACTGTCCAGGCGACGGTGACGGCGGATTTGTATGGGGTGACTTTTTATGAGGCACTCGATTCGATTTTGAATGTCAATGGGTTTGGGTATATCGAGAAGGGGAACTTTATTTATGTGTATACCCGTGAGGAACTAGAGGAGTTTGAGCGGGCGACTCGTCGGCCGATTTCTCGGATTTTGCATTTGGACTATTTGAATTCTGCGGATGCTGCGGAGTTTGCCAAGGAGTTGTTGTCTGAGAATGGGTCGATTTCGACCCATGCTGCTACGGCGTCGTTCCAGATTTCTGAGGGGGCTCCTGCTGGTGCTGATACTTATGCGTCGTCGGCATCGATTGTGATTCATGATTATGAGGAGCAGGTTGAGGAGATCATGGGATTACTCAGGGAGCTTGATACCAAGCCGACGCAGGTTTTGGTTGAGGCGACGATTTTGCAGACGGCGTTGAATGAGGCGAATGCTTTTGGTGTTGATTTTGCGTTGATCAAGAATTTGAATTTTACGGACTTTGTGGGGACTGGTGGGCCTTTGAGTGTGATTGATGGGTTGATTGGTGGGAAGGGTCAGCTTGTTGATGGGACGAATGTTGCGGTGCCCAATGGTGGTGGCGATGTCAGTGGGGTGTCATCGAATGTTGGAAATACTGCTGGGCCTGCGACGCTCAAGGCGGGGCTTGTCAATGGTGATGTTGCGGTGTTTATGCGTGTGCTTGATGAAGTGACGGATGTGACGATTGTGTCGAATCCAAAGATTTTGACTTTGAATCGTCAGCCAGCGCGGGTGTTGGTTGGTACTCGGGTCGGGTATTTGAATACGACCAGCACGACGACTGCAACGACACAGACGGTTGAGTTCCTTGAGGTTGGTACTGAGCTTGCGGTTCGTCCTTTTGTTTCACAGACTGGTTTGATTCGTTTGGAGCTTCGTCCTCAGGTTTCGAGTTTTAAGCTTCGGAGCATTACGGATAATACTGGTGCAACGATTACGATTCCGGATGAGGATACCACGGAGATGACGACCAATGTGATGGTTCGTGATGGTCAGACGGTGGTGCTTGGTGGATTGTTCACCGAGACGACCACTGCGACTCGTCGTCAGGTGCCGTTGCTTGGGAATATTCCGATGATTGGTCAGGCGTTCCGGGGGAATGATGATTCGACTCGTCGGAGTGAGATTATTTTCTTGATTACGCCTTCGATTGTCAATGATACGATTTTGGCTGAGACTGGTGATCGTGGCAATGAGTTTGTTGAGCATGCTCGTTTTGGTGCTCGGAAGGGTTTGTTGCCTTGGTCGCGTGAGCGTCGGATTGGTCAGATTTTGATTGATGCTCGTCGTCTTGCCGACAGCGGGAACACGGAGAAGGCGCTTGCCAAGATTGACCAGGCGTTGCGTTTGCAGCCCAACTCTCCTGATGCTCGTGCGATGCGTACGGAATTGACTGGTGAGATGAGTCATGCACCGAGCCGTGCGATGATTCAGAGTATTATGCATGGCGAGTTGCTGAATCAGGGGAGTGGCGCGTTCCACTTGCCTCATGAGGTTGCTCCGGTGGTTGAGGTGAGCCCGCTTGATGGGATTGCTTGGCCTGCTCCTGAGGTTGATGGATTTGAGTCGGATTCTTTTGAATCTGGTGACGAATCTGGATATGAGGAAATTGCCGAGGTGTTTGAGCCGGTGTCGGATGCTTCGGAATCGTTTGAGGGTGCTGAAGAGTTCATGATGGATTCTGAGGTTTCTGTGCCTGAGTCTGTGCCTCAAGAGATTGTGACTTATACGGAGATCGTTGAGCCCGGATTTGAATCTGGATATGAGTCTGGATTTGAAGGTGAAGGTTTTGGGGAAGCATCGTTTGATGTTGCTGAGACTGAAATGGGTTCTGAGATGATCGGTGATTCGGAGTATTCGGAGATTTCCTCGGAGATCGTATCGGATGGGTCGGGATCGTTTGATGTGGAGTCATTTGATCCTGGGCCGTTTATTGAAGAGGTTGCTGGTTCTGGGGTGCTTCCTGATGATTTCAGTGAGGCGCAGTGGGAGGAGTTTGGGTACGAGGAGGTTGCTCCTGGTATTGGGATCGAGCAGGAGTTTGCTTCGATTTCTGGTCAGTTGATTATTTCGCTGCCTGGTGGCGGAGCACTTCAGCTTGATTGGCCTTTGAGTGCGAGCGATTGGACGAGTGCCAATGCGGTTGATTCGGAGGATGTTTCTGAGGCAACCGAGATGGCCGATGGCGGTGATGAGTTGGAGATTTTTGAGGATGGATCGGATTCATCTGAGACGATCTTCACCGAGGTTCCCACAGGCGACTTTGAATAAGTACGAACAGTTTACACACATCAACAACGGGTGCGTTTTCCCCGGGAGTATACAGACATGAAGAATCTCTCTGGTATCGCATTGGTTCTCACGGCGGCAATGGCCATCCCGACTTTGGTTGGATGTTCGGTTGGGCACGGGAAGTACACGCAGGAACACATTTCACTCGCTAAGGAGAAGATGAGTTTTCTCAAGTCGGCGACGGAATGGGATTTGGCTCGACAGGCGTTTTTGGCTGGTGATTTGGACAAGGCGTTGACGAAGGTTGATGGTTCGATAGCGATCAATGACACGGTGGTCAAGAGCCATGTGTTGCGTGGTCGGATTCTCATTGAGATGGGTGATCTGGGCAATGCGATTCGGAGTTTGCAGACGGCTGAGACGCTGAGTCCTGAGGATTCTGATACGCATTACTACCTTGGGGTGGTGTATGAGCGGCTCAATCGTCCTGAAGAGGCGTTGACGCATTTTGAGAATGCGTGTGAGTTTGATGATTACAATCCTGGGTATGCAGTTGCGGCTGCGGAGATGATGATTGATCTTGATCGGACTGAGCAAGCGGCGCGGTATCTTCGGATGCTTCCGATGTCGGCCAACAATGCTGGGATTCAGCAGACGCTTGGGCATATTGCGTTGATTGAAAAAGACCCGAAGCAAGCGGAGTTGCACTTCCGTGATGCTCGATTGCTTGCCCCGGATGATACTGGGATTCTTGAGCAGTTGATTCATACACAGATGGTCAATGGGCGGTTTGGTGATGCGGAGCGGAATATCTCGGCGTTGATTCAAAACTATGAGCACAAGGATCGCCGGGATTTGAAGTTGTTGCATGCCAAGGCGCTTGTGGGGACTGGGCGTCCTGTTGAGGCGCGGTCGATTTATCAGGATTTGCTTTCTCAAGACAATGGGAAGAGCGATATTGATGCGTGGCTTGGTTTGGGGAATACTTCGTATTCGATCAATGATGATCGTACGGCACGACGGGCCGCGGCTCGGATTGTGGGGATGCAGCCCAACTCGCATGAGGGGTATGTGTTGTGGTCGATGATTCATCGTCGGAGTGGGGATTTTGATAAGGCGTTGACTGCCATCAATGATGCGATTGATCGGAACAACTCGGATGCTGAACTCTTTGCGTTCCGGGCGGTGTTGCAGCGGGACCTTGGGATGTATCAGGGTGCGTTGTCAAGTGCGACTCGGGCGGGATCGCTTGATCCGTCCAATGAGGAATTTCAGAACTTTATTGCTCGATTGAAAGCTCAGGTCGTGGCGAGTGTGCCGACGAAGTGAGTTTGGCTTCTAGCAGAGCTGGAGGTCGTTGAGGATTGGTTCGATTCGTGTTCGGCCGTTCCATCTTGAGAGTTTTGGTTCGATGACCAGATTGACTACTGAGCCCGGGGCGATGTCTCGGGCTTTTTGCCACCAACTCCAGCCGATGATGCGGATGACTTGGCCTTTGTGATCGGCGTCGCCGACTCGTAGGGAGAGGTGGGTGCCGGTTTTTCCGAAGGGTTCTGGGCGGCCGTTGATTTTGGCGTTTTGGATGAGGATTTTGATGCGGGGGTTTCCGGCGCCGAAGGGGGCGAGGTTTTCTAGGGTGGTGAGGGTTTGCTCGGTGAGTTCGTCGATTTTGGCGATGGCGTCGATTTTGAGTGTGTGGGTGAGGTCGTCTGGGGTGAGGTTGGTGTTGGCGTGGTGGGTGATGGATTCTACGAGGTTTTGGAAGTTGGATTCGTCGCAGGTGAGTCCGGCGGCCATGTCGTGGCCTCCGAAGGTTTTGAGGTGGGTTGCGGCGGATTCGAGAGCTTCGTGGATGGAGTAGCCGTTGATGGAGCGGGCTGATCCTTTGCAGAGGCCGTCTTTGCGTTGCATGAGGATGGTGGGGCGGGCGAAGCGGTCGACGAGGCGGGAGCAGACGATGCCTACGACGCCGGGGTGCCAGTCTTGGTGGGCGAGGATGATGGCTCTTTTGTCGGGGCTGGTCATGCCTTGTTGCTGGGCCATTTCGAGGGCTTGTTTGAGGATGCGTTGTTCGGTGGCTCGGCGGTCGTCGTTGAGTTTGGAGAGTTGTTCGGCGAGTTCTGTGGCGCGATTGCCTGTGGCGGTGGTCATGAGTTCGAGGGCATCGGCGGCGTGTCCGAGTCGTCCGATGGCGTTGAGGCGGGGGGCGAGGCGGAAGCCGACGGCTTCGGCGTCGACTTGGTTGGTGTCGAGATTGGAGGCGTGGATGAGTGCGTGGAGGCCTTGGATGGGGGTGGATTTGATTTTGGCGAGGCCGAACTTGGTGATGGTGCGGTTTTCGTCGATGAGGGGGACGACATCGGCGATGGTGCCCAGGGCGGCGAGGGTGAGGAGGTCCAGGAGGGTTGTGCGGAGTTGTGGGGTGACGGTTTCTGATTTGCAGTGGAGGGTGGCGATGCGCCAGGCGAGTTTGTAGGCGACGCCTGCGCCGCAGAGTTCGCCGAAGGGGTAGGTGGAGTCTGGGCGGCGGGGGTGGACGACGGCGTAGCAATCGGGCATGTCGTCGAGGTTGGTTGGGGGGTTGTGGTGGTCGGTGATGATGAGGTCTACGCCGAGTTCTTTTGCGCGGAGTGCGGGGGTGTTGGCGGTGATGCCGCAGTCGACGGTGATGAGGAGTTTGGTGCCTTGGTCGGCGAGGGTGTCAATTGCGGATTTGTTGAGGCCATAGCCCTCGTCGAGGCGGTGGGGGATGTAGGTGTTGACTGTGGTTTTTGGTGCGATGGTGTTGAGGATGTGGTAGAGGATTGCGGTGGCGGTGATGCCGTCGACATCGTAATCGCCGAAGATGGTGATTTTTTCGTTTTTGTCGATGGCGGCGAGGATTCGTTGGGCGGCTTTGTCGAGGTCTGGGATGAGGGAGGGGTTGTGGAGGGTTGCGAGGGTTGGGTTGAGGAAATCGTTGGCGGATTTTTGGTCGTGGAGATTTCGGGCGGCCATGACTCTGGTGATGAGGTTTATTGAGTCTGAGGAGATTTTGGAGGTATCCCAGGTGCGGGTGAGGCCTTGATTGAGTTGTTGTTCGAGTTGGATTGGCATGGGGGGGTCCGGGGGGGTAGGGAATAGGATACACTATTGGTATGGTGAAACTGACGAAAATCTACACGCGGACGGGTGATTCGGGGACGACTGGGCTTGGGAGTGGGGAGCGGGTGGGGAAGTCGCATATTCGGGTGGAGGCGTATG
>Ga0256839_1006115_pt1 | contig 10753 bp, 5 predicted proteins | sample 354166metaG_FD_185968 | JGI IMG/M metagenome (GOLD analysis project Ga0256839, IMG submission 185968) | Hydrothermal vent microbial communities from Mid Atlantic Ridge, Atlantic Ocean - 354-166 | ecosystem: Environmental > Aquatic > Marine > Hydrothermal vents | place: Atlantic Ocean: Mid... | reverse complement strand
CCTCGATTACTCCGCTGCCCGACGGCCGCGTGCTTCTGCTGGGACACGACCCGGCCTGCAACCAGCAGCAACTGGCCCAGTTCTCCCCGCACGATGCCCAACAGCTTCCCCGCTACGAAGCCCTGCTGGAGCAGGTGGCTCGAGTGCTGGAGCCCTTGCTGGAGCAGGTGGCCCCCGACCCGCTGCCCCTGCCCCCTTCCTGGCGGCGGCGTGGCTGGGGCAAGCGCCTGCGCGACCTGGGCACGTTGCACGCCCTGTGGCGGGGGCTGGGGGAGCTGGGCCCGCTTGTGCCCCAGGCCGTGCGGCTGCTGGCCGGGGCGGCTCTGCCGTTTTTGCAACGATTCTTCCATAGCGAAGTGCTGCTGGCCACCTTGGCCACCGATGCGGTGATCGGTTCCTGCACCCCGCCCGACGCCCCCGGCAGCGCCTACGTGCTGCTGCACCACATGATGGGCACCGCCGGCGGGGCCCGGGGCCGTTGGGGCTATGTGCGCGGCGGCATGGGAGGCTTGAGCCAGGCACTGGCCCGGGCGGCCCAGGCCCGCGGTGTGCAGGTGCTGCTAGAGTCCCCGGCTCGGCGCATCCTGGTCGAGCGGGGGCGTTGCTGCGGGGTGGAACTGGCCGACGGCACGGTGCTGGCCGCCCCGGTGGTGGCCTCCAGTCTCGATCCCAACTGGACTTTCTTGCGCCTGCTGGAAGAGGACCTTCTTCCCGGGGAATTCCGCCAGGCCGTGCAGGCAATCGACTACCGCTCGGCCTCGGCCAAGATCAACCTGGCCCTGAGCCACCTGCCCCGGCTGGAAGCCCTGGCCCGACTCAAACACCCGCCCCCCCCGGCCGGAACTATCCACCTGTGCCCCGACGTGGAGTACCTGCACCGGGCCTACGAGGGCTGCCCCCGCGGCCAGATGAGCCGCGAGCCGGTGCTAGAGATTACCATCCCTTCGGTGGTGGACGACTCGCTGGCCCCTCGGAATGCGCACGTGATGAACATCTTCGTGCAATATGCTCCCTACCAGCTTGCCGGGGACTGGACCCCCGAGGCCAAGGAAGAGCTCTGGCGGCGGTGCCTGGAAGTGCTGAACCAGTATTTTCCCGACTTTGAACAGGCCGTGCTCCATCGCCAGGTGCTCTCCCCGGCCGACCTGGAGCAAACCTTCGGCCTGACCGGCGGCAACATCTTCCAGGGGGCCATGACCCCCGAACAGTTGTTCTGCTTGCGTCCCGTGCCCGGCTGGGCCGACCATCGCACGCCCGTGCCGGGACTTTACCTCTGCGGGGCGGCGGCCCACCCCGGCGGGGGGGTGCTGGGCCTGTGCGGCTACAACGCCGCCGGCCAGATTCTCCGCGATTGGCCCAGCCTCTAAAAAAATTAAAAAACGCCGCTGGCTTCTTTGGTGAAAAAGGAACTCCGTGATAAATCGTAAAATCTATATCGCAAAAACGCACGCATGGCCTCCCTCAATCTCCGCAGCTTGACCAATCCGAACACCTTCCGCAGGATCAGCCCCAAGTTGTACCCGGCCGCCCTAGGCGGTCGTGATAATAGGGGCACAGAGGTTTTCCACGAACCGGTCAAAACCGTGCTCTTCAAGCAGTTGATTGGTACGTGTTTAGCCAGCTAGCACATCACTTGGCTTGGCGCTTCCATGCCAGAAGAGAATGAACGTTTATTCTTACAACCGGCGAGCCGCCGACTTCAGTCGGCGGAGAAAATCGCCATGCGTTTTTTCTTGGCTCTCCCCGGACTGAAGTCCGGGGCTCGCCACTGGTGCTTCCGCACCGGGCAGGAAAAAGCGTGTTTTGTGGAAAACAACGTACCTGGTGGACTTGCTTTGATTCTTACAACGGCGAGCCGCCGGCGTAAGCCGGCGGTTGGCCAGCGTAGCATCGGCCACAAACGGTAGCAACCGCGTGCTGACGCACGCGGCTCGCCGGAGCTTCCGCTCCGGAGGTCTTGGGTCTTGGGTCGTGGGTCTTGCGGCGGGAGCTTCCGCACCAGTGCGAGAACAAGCGTCGATTCTTGCAACCGGCCAGCCGCGCATCGTCGCCGACAGTTGAACGGCGAGCCGCCAGCTTCAGCTGGCGGAGGAGAATAACCAAAAGCACTTATTCGGCTCTCCCCCGGCTAAAGCCGGGGGCTCGCCAAACACGTGCTGACATACGCGGCTCGCCGGACAAAAATCAACTCTTTTGCTCTGGGGGCGCTTCGTCTTGTGCTGGCACGCTAAACACGTACGTTGATTGAGCTTTTGATAGAAGGCCCTTTGGGGATTTCCCGATAGGAGAGCCACAGCTCAGGCTCCATCTGGCGGCGTCGGCCCGGGCTCATCGGGCGTCCTTTCCACGGCAGATGGCAGAAAACCGAGGATTGAGAAACCCCCTGCAGCCAGTGTGCAGAAGACCCCCCAGTGGCATAGGGGTGGGAGTTTTTCCACGGGTTGTTAGCAGCCGGAAAGTCCCAAGAGGTATGCCAAGGAAGCAAGGGGCCGCAGAGGGATCAGTAGTTGAACAAGAAGGCCGGGCTGTTGATCAGCGCCCAGGCCAGGTCCTGCGCTCCGCGGAGTCGGGCCTTGGGGGCTCGGGCTTGTAGCTGCTTCACGCCCTGGAGCAGTTGCTGGTAGGTGGCATCCAGTTGCTTGTAGTGCTCCAGCACCAACTGGCGCTGTTTGGCGGTCCACTTCTGCTGGGGCTGGGCCAACACCTGGGCCACCTGCGGCGGCAGGGATTCGCTTTCGGGGCTCAGGCGTCCGGGGCTGGTGGTCACACTCAGACGGAAGTGCCCCAGCGTGTGGGCGCCGCCCCAGTGTTGCACCAGCGTCAGCTCCAGCTTGGCTTTCTGGGGAAGCTGCAGGGGCTTGGCGAACTGGAACACCGCCACGTGGCGCTGGCCGAACTTGGGCGCCACGGCCCAGCCGCGGCGGGCGTTCACCTTCTCCTGGATGGCGTGCATGGGCGAAAAGCCGGCCTGGGTGAACGTGGCCCGGGCACGCAAGAACACCACCGGTTGCCGTTTCCCATCGGGGAGCACCACGTCGAGGCGGAACTGGTTGAGCACCAGGTTGCCGTTGTCGGCTCGGCCCGGCCCCTTGGCCGGCAGGCTCTCGTGCGGCAGCAGCTCCAGGCGCAGCCCGGTGGCTCCCTGGGGCAGGGGGCCCAGTTGCAGGATATAGGTATCCTTGGGCGGTCGCTTGCCGGTGGCCAGCACCGAGCCGTCGGGGGCCACTTTCAGTTCGGCTCCGCCGGAGGAGCGGGCCTGGAGCACTTCCACGGGAATCCAGGTGGTGCGCACCTGCACCTTTTTGAGCCAGGCGTGGAATCGCTTAGGCAGTTGGTTCTTTTCAAACTCGGCCAGTTCCCGGCGGCGAGCTTGCAGCTCCGCGTGGTACGAACTGCGCACCGCCTCCACGCCCACTTTGAGCTGCTCGGGTGTGGGGAGCCGGGACCAGATAGCCAGATAGAGCTGCCGGACCAGTTCTTCGTCGTCCTTGATGGTGTTGACCAGCTGCTCGATGCGGTTGCCCGGCTGGTTGATCGCCTCGGCCACGGTGGGGCCGTTGACCAGGTTGAGCACGGGAGCGAGCATCACGCCGGTGGTGCGTTCGCACTCGCAGGAGCTTTCCCGGGGCGGCTTGCCGAAGAGGTTGAAGAACCCATCGGGCATGCGTACAGCCGAGTCGGGCAACTGCACGGCCCGCAGTCCGGGGGGCAGCCCGGGCAGCCGCCGCGTGGCGCCGGTGACGGCGTAGATGGTATCATAGAGCACTTCGGCCGGCAGCCGCTTGGGATAGGCGTGGGAGTAGTTCAGCTCGTCGTCCTGGTTCCAGCGGTTGGTTTTGACCGAGAGCTGATACACCCGCGACTTGCAGATCAGCCGCATCAGGTGCTGCACGTCGAAGCCGCTGTCGATAAACTCCTGGGTGAGCCGCTGCAGCAGCTCGGGGTTGGTGGGGGGATTGCCGGCGCGGATGTCGTCCACCGGCTCGATGAACCCGCGGCCCAGCAGGTAGGCCCACACCCGGTTCACAAAGCTGGTGGCAAAGTAGGGGTTTTCCTTGGCGGTGATCCATCGGGCCAGTTGTTCGCGTCGGGAGGCGTTGCGGGGCACTTTGCCTGCGTGCTGGTAGGGGAACTTCGGCGGGGTGACTTCGCCGGTGCGGGCGTGCTTCACCTCGCCGCCGGACTTGTCAAAGACGATCTCCACCAGCGGCTTGGCCCCTTCGACGGCCGTGCCTTGGATCTTGCGGTCGGCAAAGCGCGGGTCGGGTTTCAGGCCCACCCGGGCAAAGTAGGCGGCCAGGTGGTAGTACTGGTCCTGGGTCCAGCGTTCAAAGGGGTGATCGTGGCACTTGTTGCAGTTGAAGCGGATGGCCAGGAACACCTGGGTGGTGTTCTCCATGATGTCCTCCGGTTTGCGGAGGATCTTGTAGTAAGCCGCCGGCGGGTTTTCCAGGTTGGAGCCGCTGGCGGTGAGGATGGTGTAGGCGAACTTGTCGTAGGGCATGTTGGAGGCCACCGCCTGGCGAATCCAGTTACGGAAGGCCCAGGCCCCCTCCTCGCCCAGGAACTTGCGGTTGACCATGAACAAGTCGGCCCACTTGTTGGTCCAGTACTCCACGTAGGCGGCGCTGCCCACCAGGCGATTCACCAGGGCGTCGCGTTTTTCCTTTGTAGGCCGAGGGTCCTTCAAGAAGGCCAGTACTTCCTCCGGTTCCGGCGGCAGCCCCGTAAGATCCAGGTACACGCGGCGGATGAACTCTTCGTCGGTGCACAAGGGGCTGGGCAGCACCTTCACGGCCCGCATCTTCTTGTAAGCCAGCTCGTCGATGAAATTATTGGCGGGCACATCCACCCACTGGTAGCCGGAGCGATCGCCCATGACGATCACCGTAGCTGCCGCGTAGCGTCCTTCGTATCGGGCCAGCACGGCCGCCTCGCCACGGCGCAGGGCGGTGGCCAGTCCGCCGGGCACTAGCTCCAGCACTTCGGTGTTGCTGCTTTCGGTGAAGGCCTCCTGGGAGACGTCGCGCACCGTGCCGTCCTCGTAGGTGGCCAACACGGCAAACTGCTGCTTCATCCCCGGCAACGGGATGACCACACTCTCCGGCACGATGCGGATGCTCTTGACCCGCGGATGGTCCAGGTCCAGCGGCACCCCGTCGGCGATCCACTGGCGAACGATCTCGTAGTAGGGCTCGCCGGGTCGGGTGCGCACGCCGCCCACATGCGGCACGCCGCCGGAGGTTTTCAGCAGCATGAGGCTCTGCTCGGGAGCGGCCCGATTGATCCGCCGCCCGGCCAGGTCGTCCACCAGCGCGCGGTGATCGAACTCGGGGTCATAGCCCCGCAGGGAGAGCTTGAAGCCGTTTTTGCCCTTGGCCGCCCCGTGGCAAGTGCCCAGGTTGCAGCCCATGCGGGAAAGGGCCGGCATCACGTCGGCCACGAAGCTGGGATGATAAGGCTCCTTCTGGCCTGTGACCTTCACCGGCACTTGCACCTGCTGGTCTTGCAGCCAGAGGGTGATCGTCCCCTGGCCGTCTTCCTGCGGGCGGACCACCCCGGTGGGGCTCACCTGTACAAACAGCGGGGCCTCCACCTTCACCAGCCGGGTGGCATCGGCCGAGGTGCCGTCGGCCAGATGGGCCGTAACGAGCAACTGGCGGTAGGCGAACCGGTGGGGCAGCTCCACCTGCCGGGGGAACACTTCCAGCCGCACCACCTTGGCTCCCGGCGGCAGCTTTTCCTGCTGGGGCTTTTCCTCGGCCGGAGCCGGTGCGGCCGAAAGCACCCCTGCGGCGGCGATCCCTGCAAACAGCAACGCGTGGAACTTGCGGTGCAACATCACGGGTTCCTCCTGGGACGGGGCCGTTGAGGGCATCAACGGGCATCCGGTTTCGGGCAATTGGGTCCGAATTATCCTAGCAATTTCCCGGGGCGGATTCTACAACTCTCCTGGGGCCGCAGGGGGTTCTGGCCCCGGAGATGGTTTTCGCGGTGCGGATCAGGGGGCTTGGGCCACCTTTTCCAGCGGCACGGCCCAAAACTCCTGCAGCCGCTTGCCGCTTTGGGCATCGAAGACGCGCACCTTGCCGTCGAACCCCACGGTGGCCACGTGCTTGCCGTCGGGGCTGAAGGCCACGTCGTAGATGGCCGATTCCTGCTCCAGTTGGCAGATGATCTTGCCGTCCTCCACGCGATACACGCGGCCCATCCCCAGCCGCACCTTGGGCGGGCGGTCGTAGCTGCTGCCGGCCACGATGCGCTTGCCATCGGGGCTGAAAGCCACGCCGTAGATTCGCCCGGGCATTTTCTCAAAGGCCCGGATGAGGTTGAAGTTGTCCCCGATCCGTCGCTCCTTGGTGCGGTGGATGCGAAACACCTGCGGCACCCCGTCGGAACCGCCCACGACGATCTGATCGTCCTTGGGGTTCTTGATCCCCGGGCGGATGTCCACCGAGATCAGTCCTCCCTTGAGCGCCCCGGGCGTGATGCTGGTGATGTTATCCACAAACCGCCCGGTGGAAACTTCGGTCAGCTTGGCCGTCATGTCGCGGCTGACCGACACCAGGTGCGAGTCGTCGCTGGAGAAAACGGTGTCGAGCACCCAGTCGTTGTGCGCCCCCTGTTGCAGCAGTTGCTTGCCGGTTTTGGCGTCGATCATGCGCACGTTGTTGTCCGGGCAGCCGAAGGCCACCCAGCGGCCGTTGTGCGACCAACTGGCCCCGTAGATGGTGTCGAAGCCCACCTGGATGGAAAGTTCCAGCTTCTTCTTCTCCAGGTTCCAGATCTGCACTTCGCCGAACCGGCCAGGCGATCCGCCCGTGACGGCCAAGTGCTTGCCGTCGGGAGAGAAGACGGCCGACTCGATCCGCTCCGAAAGTCCCACCAGTCGGGCCACGATCCCCGAGCCGTCGGCCCGATGGATCAGCACTTCGTGATAGCCGGAGACGGCCAGCAGTTTGCCGTCGGGCGAGTAATCCACCGAGGTGAGCACCGGGGCCAACTGGTACCGCGGCGGGTTGTCCATCGTGTAGGTGACTTTCATCGACTGCGGGGTATCGTCCTTGGCCCCCTGGAGAATCCAGCGGCGGATTTTTTCCACTTCCGCAGGCGTCAGGGGCGGGGCGTCCTTGGGCATCAGCGGCTCCTCGCCCTCTTCGGCCACCACGTAGGTGTAGAGGGTGCTTTCCTCGGGCTTGCCGGGCACTACGCCGGGCTCCTCGCTTTCGCCCCCTTTGCGCAGGTGATCGTAGCTGGTAAGCACCAGCCCGCCGCTGGGCTTGGCCGGCTGGTGGCAGCCCTGGCAGTGCTCGACCAGGATGGGGCGAATGTCACGATTGAAGCTCACCGGAGCATCGGCCGGGGAGGGGTCTTCTTCTTTTTTGGGTTCCTCGGCCCCGGCCGGGAGGAACAAACCGGCGGCCAAGAACAACCCGCCACAGCAAGCCAGAACCCACGCGTGCCAGGTGGCGAAGCGTTTCATGGGACAGGCTCCCAAAGCACGAAGGATGCGTTGCAAGGAGGGCACGGTTCCAGGCAGGAGCGGCCGTGGCCAGCACCGCCGCTTTGTCGGGATGGACAGCACCTGCGAAGGCTTCCCGCAGGGGAGCCTCGTTCTTTTTAGTTTATCGTGCCCCCGAGGCGGATTGCAACGAAATGTTTGTCTGATGGCGCCGCTTCCGGGAGAAAGACGTGGCCCATCCCTTTGTCCCCAACAAGTCGCCCCACGGCCTTGCTGGGACAGACAGAAAAACGGCTGCTCTCATCAGCCGAGAGCAGCCGTGGGGGAAAACCGCCGCCGGAACGGCGGGGAGGTGTCTTTTCGATCAAAAACCGATGTGAATCCCGAACCGGCGCCCGTGAATCGAAATCCCACCATGCGGCACGGGAGCCGGAGCAGGCACAAAGTACGGCCCCGCAGGGGCGTGGTGGTGATGGACGGGCTGGAACAGGTGTTGCTCGTGCTCCAGGGCATCGACCAGTTCTTCGTAGGCTTCATCCAAGTCACAGGGGGCGTGGCTCACCCGGGCCGCGTGCACGTGCTGCAGAGCATGCCGCAGGTGACGTCGGGTGAGCAAGGAGCAGGATTCCCGCAGGGCCAAGTGCACCTCGCGGTCCACGCGATTCAGCCAGTAGTGAAAAGCCGCGTCGTGCCGCGTCTGGAAAGCCCGTTCCAGATAGTCCAACGCCCGGATCATGTGCCCTTCGCCCGGGCAGCCCACCCGCGGGCCCGTCCAGCAGTAGCTGCGGTGCCCGGCCTGGGCCGTGTCGGCAGCCAGGGGGCTCAGCGTGGTCAGGGCCAGGGCGAGCGTGAGCGTGGTGAGGCGGGTCATGGCTTGCTCCCTTCAGTTCGAGTTGTGGGGTGTAAGGGCCTGTGCCTCGTAACTGAAGGAACTGGTATCGCAGCCAGCGTGCCAGCAGCCAGATACAAGCAGCTTTTTTACGAGGCCATTAGAGGTAAGCTCTTTAATAAAAAAGACTTGCAAAATGGAAACTTTCTTTCCCCCATGCAGGAGTCATCACCCGCGCCCCGGATGATCCACGCCAAGTGTTGTTATTTTGATTGCGCATGAAATATCAAATCGATGCCGCAGTGATTTCATCCCCTCCTCGCCTGCTCGGTATTTCCCGCATAATCGTTAAATCTTCTTACTGGCTCAGGCCGATAAAGGAGCTGAATCTGAGAAAACCCCGTTTCTGCAAGGCCAGAAACCAGCAAGACAGGGCTTCTGTTGGAGAATCAAAACATGCGGTGGCACATTGCGATGTTGGCAGTGACGGTAAGCGTGGGTCTGAGCCCCGTGCTGGCCATGGCCCAGGGCAGCTGGGGACGCGGAGGACCGCAGGGGATTCGTCCCCCGTGGAACAATCACTCCCGGTTGCAAAGTCTGGGCAGTGGATCGGCTCGGGCTGCGGCTCCTGAAAGTGGGGGCACGGATCTCTCCCCGCGCGGGCTGGCCCGATCGCTGCTCTGGCCTTTTGGGACCAAAAAGTCCCAGCCTCCTCCTGCCCAGCAACTCCCCCCCCAACCCTGGCCCCCCCAGGGAATGCCCGCCGCCGGCCTGCATCCCACGGCAGGGTTCCCACAAGCTGCTCCAACTCCCGGCATGCCCTACACCACGCGGCCGGTCCCGGGAGCCTTACCCGGAGCCGTGCAATTCCCGGCTCAACTGCCTCCCACGGCATACCAGATGCCCACCAGCGTCTATCACCAATGGACCCCGCAGCAAGTCAACCCAGCCTCCTATCAACGTCCCTATCCCGCCGGCGGCAGGCCGGGTGTGGTGCCGGCCCAGGCCATCCAGCCCCAGCCACCACAACTTCCTCAAAGCGGATACCCGCACAGTGCTTCTGCCGGCACGGTGAACACGGGTCAGCCATTGCCGGGCCAAAGCATCCAGCCCCAGGTGGTCGGCACGGTGGATCGCCGCCAGTTGAGCAAGCCCAGCTGGCTGGAACGCCTGCGAAGCCTGTGGCCGTTCGGGCGATAGATAAGCAATAGATAATTGCCCACACCCCGCTCAATACCCGCCCTTTTCCGCTGCCGAAGCCGGGAAAGAGGCGGTTTTGTTTTTTCTCGGCAGCAGCCACCTTCTGCCCTGCCGACACCCAAGCCTGCCCCAACCATCCCAAAACCAAAAATTGCTTGGCTGGCATCAGCGCCGATTGATATGTTAGAGCAAATCTTTTCCGGCCGGACCGGCACTGGTTCGCGTGGAGAACAAAGAGATGCTCACGCTTTACGATCGTGGCGGGCTGCATCGGCGCAATTTCTTGCGCGCCGGAGGGCTGGCCCTGGGGGGCTTGAGCCTGGGCCAGTGGCTCGCCTGGCAGCAGGCCCTGGGGGCCGAAGTCCTGCGGGACAAGGCCGTGGTGTTTCTGTTCATGCACGGCGGACCCACCCAGACGGAAACCTTCGACCCCAAAATGACCGCCCCGGCCGAGTACCGAAGCACCACCGGAGAGATCCAGACCACGGTCCCCGGCCTGACCTTCGGCTCCACCTTCCACCGCCTGGCTCGCCTGGCCCACAAGCTGGTAGTGGTGCGCAGCTTCGTCCCCGGCGACAACCGCCACGACATCAAGCCAGTGGTGTGCCGGGCCACCGGCGGGGCCAACCTGGGTTCGCTCTATGCCCGCGTGGCCGGAACCAACAACCCCCAAAACGGCATGCCCACCAACGCCCTGCTGTTCCCCCGGGCCGTGGATCCCAAGCGAGGCAAGCCGCTGACGCAATTCGGCCGCCTGGACAGCACCGGCTCGCTGGGCGCGGCCTATGCCCCGTTTGTGCCCAGCGGCGACGGGGCCCAAAAACGCGACATGCAACTGCGGCTGCCCATGCACCGGCTGGATGATCGCCGCTGGCTGCTGGGGCGGCTGGATCGCCTGCGCCGTATGTCCGAGGCCAATCCGCAGCTTGCCGGGCTGGATCGCCTCCGGGAGCAAGCGTTTCAGACGCTTTTGGGCGGCATCGCCGAAGCATTCGACCTGAGCAAAGAAGACCCTCGCACCCTGGCCCGCTACGACACCGCCCCCTTGGTCCGCCCCGACCAGATCAATCGCAAGTGGCGCAACTACAACCACTACGTGGACAACGCCATGACCCTGGGCAAGCTGCTGCTGCTGGCCCGCCGGATGATCCAGCACGGCTGCCGCTTCGTCACGGTGACCACCAGTTTCGTCTGGGACATGCACTCGGATGTGAACAACGCCAGCGTGTATGAGGGGATGCGGTACATGGGCGTGCCGTTCG
>Ga0256839_1006114_pt1 | contig 10753 bp, 10 predicted proteins | sample 354166metaG_FD_185968 | JGI IMG/M metagenome (GOLD analysis project Ga0256839, IMG submission 185968) | Hydrothermal vent microbial communities from Mid Atlantic Ridge, Atlantic Ocean - 354-166 | ecosystem: Environmental > Aquatic > Marine > Hydrothermal vents | place: Atlantic Ocean: Mid... | reverse complement strand
CCGCCAATGCAGTTGATAATGGCATTAATGCCACCGACAATATTTTCGCCGATGGCCGTATGGGCTGGACAGCCGCTAATACTTGGGCGGCCAATTTAAGCTATGCCGGTTATAATGACTGGCGTTTGCCGACCATGACCGATACCGGCGCACCAGGGTGTGTTGCTTTTTCTAACTCAGGTACCGACTGTGGCTATAATGTCGATACCGCTTTTTCAGAAATGGCGCATATGTATCATAATAATTTAGGATTGAAGAGTGGAGAGGATGCCTCTGGTAATTTTCAGGCCGATTTTGGTGTTTTTGGTAATGGCACTTATAATGGTACAGATACCAGTAGTTATGGAGAAAACGATGTTGGCCTAGTACAGAACCTACAAGCCTATACGTACTGGTCTGGTGTCCCGTACGCGCCTGATCCCACTTTGGGCGCTTGGTTGTTCCTCAGTAGCGATGGCGTCCAGTTCATCAGCAATCAGAACGATGAGTTGTATGCATGGGCAGTTCGCGCCGGAGATGTTACCGCGAACAATACTGTGCCGGCACCTGCGCCCTTATGGTTAATCGGCAGTGGTTTAATGGCATTAATAGGCTGGAGGCGCAAGCGGTAACATTCGGTTATTGGGTGCTTGGGGTTATTTGGTTTTTTCGGGGGGTGCAGGGGAGGGCGATAGCCCCCACCGAATTTTTTTGAGGTATTAGTATTGGCTCGCTACGAACATTTACCGATTTATCGTGATGCCTTAGGCTTGGCGGTACATTTGGAAACCGTGGTCGCTGGCTTTAGTCGGTATCATAAATACACGCGCTGGGGACAGAAATGCGCAATAGCAGTCGCGGCATTGTTGCGCAAGTGATCCGCACCAATAATGAGCGAGCCAAAGAGCCGTCCTTACGCGAATTGCGCGATCAATTAGAGCGCAATTATTGGTATTGATCCGTATCGCCAAAGAAGTCCAAGCCTTTAAAAGTTTCGCCGCCTACCAAGTGGTGGTAGAGAAGACGGCAAAGATTAGTGGACAGAACGAAGGTTGGTTGAAAAGTGTGGCGGCCAAGCCGCGCGCCAAACGCACACGGGTCTGAATTGCGACAAATCAATGCTGTTAAAAACCCTGACACCGCTCAAACAGACAGACATACTGTGGTTAACCGAGGTGTTGGTACAGCACGATTGCACCGAAGATTATCTTTATAAAGGCCGTCCCAGCCTGCTAGAGTAAGTTTCCCTGCATAAAAGTCTACGCCATATCCCTAAAGGCAAAGGTCTTCCTCCCGGTAATTTAAACAGTCAGTTTGTCAAACATCAATTAAAGTGTCAGCTTTTTTTACATTATTGTGATGACTTTGTTTTGCTCTCTGCAAGTCGTGAACAATTGCTTATGTTCTGTTTTTTCAGGTGGGAAAGTTTTATGAGCTTTATCATCACCAAGATGATAAAACTGCATTGAGTTTTGGGCTTGCGGCGTATGCGCACAAATCGGTGTGGGGTGCGATTTGGCTTTCCGGTGCTGCGTGAATCTTTTTATTGTCAATTAGTGTTGCGCCAAGGTTTACAGGTTTTGTTTGTTCGAGAAACGGGTGTTGTGCTTGAGCGGCTACGGCAGAGGTTGCCTAGTCTTTGTGTGCATACGTGGTTGGCGTGATGCAGATAATATTTTCTGGCAAGGTAAGGTGCGATCAGTTGTTATTATCTGTTGGTTGCTTGTCTGTGGGGGAGAGTTAAAGTGACTCCTGCTTACGAAGTAGGGGGTAGTCACTGATTTTTCGCTGTTGTACGGTGCTTTTATCAAAGTCAGCCCATAGTTCGGCATAGCTGATTTGTTTGATGGGGTGGTGGTGTTCAGGGGCAATTTCTGCTAATGGCTCTAATACAAAGGCGTAATTTAGAATATCATTATGCGGAATTTTAATGCTTTCGGTATGAATGATGTCTTGATCATAGAGCAATAGGTCAATATCCAAGGTACGTGCTGAGAATTTTTCTTTGTTGGGTATTCTGCCGTGCTCGGTTTCAATTGCTTTTAATGTTTGGTTAATATGCTGGGCATCATGATCGCTGTGAAACGCACTGACTAAATTGTAAAAAGCGGTGCCGGTAAAGCCGACGGCAACAGATTCATAGAGACTGGAGTGAGTTAGTGTGCCGAAAGTTGCATCAAGTATGCCGAGAGCTGATCTGATGTTGTGCTCTCGGTTAATATTGCTGCCGATGCTGACATAGCATAGGGGCATGTCTATTTTTCTCCACGCTCAATAATAATGCCTACATCACTGGCACCGCTGATAGCACCTTTTTTATTTAGGATAAGTTTGACCCATGGAACATTGAATTCTTTGCGAATCATACTGTTAATTTCTTCGGCAAGTCGCTCTACTAGAAAAAATTCGCTTTGCTCAACGAAGCTAATCACACGCTGCGAGACAGCTTTGTAGTCAAGCGTGTCTTCAATGTCATCTGTCGCTGCGGCTTTTTGGATGTCATGTGCCATTTCTATATCTAAGATAACAGTTTGTTTGGTTTCGCGCTCCCAATCGTAAATGCCGATAATGGTTTCAATTTGTAAGCCGCCTAAAAAAATTATATCCATTTAAGAGTCCAGTTATTATTATAATAGTTGCAAATAGGGGTAAGTATCAGGGAAATATCCCTCGCATACAAGTAGTGTACTTAAAATATTTATAAAAAATAGGATATAAAAATGATTGCATGGTTGTTAATTCCTTTGGGTTATTTGCTGGGTTCTATTTCCAGTGCCATTATTGTTTGCCGGATGATGGGCTTACCTGACCCGCGTGAGCAAGGCTCAGGAAATCCAGGTGCTACCAATGTTATGCGTATTGGTGGCAAAAAAGCGGCGGCTATTACCTTATTGGGTGATATGCTCAAGGGTTTGCTACCGGTATTGCTTGCGCAAGCATTAAATGTTGAGCCATTGGTCTTATCCGGTGTTGTATTGGCCGCTTTTTTGGGGCATTTGTATCCTGTCTTTTTTGGTTTTGCTGGCGGAAAAGGGGTGGCAACTTCCTTAGGTGTTTTGCTGGGTGCTAATTGGATGGTGGGAATTGGGGTGTTGCTGACATGGTATGGGGTTTATAAGCTTTTTAAAATCTCGTCCTTATCTGCGTTAGTTGCTTCATTGTTTGCACCTATTTATGTGTATTTCATTATGGGGATGCAGCCGTTGGTTTATGTTGCTTTGTTGATGTCAATGGTTTTGATTTGGCGACATAAGAGCAATATTCAGCGTTTATTGGCTGGGGAAGAGAGTTGATTGACTTTTGGAGTTTGGTATAGTTCATCAATAGGCCAGCGAGGTTTTGCGTTGATGCTTAAAGTCTCTGATTGCTGAGTCAGTAAGTGTTGACAGCCTGCATAGGCAATCATTGCGCCATTATCAGTACAAAATTCAGGTCTAGGAAAGAAAATTTCTGCCCCTTCTTTATTGGCCATTTTGGTTAATGTTTGTCTTATTTGAGTATTGGCACTGACACCGCCGGCAACTATGAGCCGCTTTAAGCCCGTTTGTTTGAGTGCGCGTTTGCATTTTATGGCTAAGGTTTCGGCGGTTGCTTGTTGGAAGGCTCGTGCAATATCGGCTTTATCTTGAGGTGTTTTTTGGCTCGCGCTTAAAGTGTTCATCGCAAATGTTTTGAGTCCGCTAAAGCTAAAATCTAATCCGGGGCGGTCAGTCATGGGGCGTGGAAATGTAAAGCGGCCAGCTTGTCCTTGCTCGGCTAGTTTGGAAAGTAGTGGGCCACCTGGGTAGGCTAGGCCAAGCATTTTCGCCACTTTATCAAACGCTTCCCCTGCGGCATCATCAAGTGATTCACCGAGTAGTTGGTATTGACCTATATCGGTGACTTCAACTAATAGGGTGTGCCCTCCAGACACTAGCAAGGCGACGAAAGGAAAATCGGGAGGAGATTCTTCCAGCATAGGCGCTAATAAATGGCCTTCCATATGATGTATGCCAATGGCGGGAATGCCCCATGTCCAAGCTAGACTTTTGGCAGTTGCTGCGCCCACTAATAGTGCGCCGATTAAACCAGGGCCTGCCGTATAGGCAATGCCTTGAATGTCACTTTTATTTAAGTGACTTTTATGTAGGCATTCATCAATGAGTGGAATAAGTTTGCGAATATGGTCGCGAGAGGCAAGTTCGGGGACAATGCCGCCGTATTTATTGTGCATGGCAATTTGGCTATATAAGCCATGTTGAATAAGACCCTGCTTGCTATGATAGATGGCAACGCCGGTTTCATCGCATGATGTTTCAATACCTAAAATATACATTCGTTTTTGATTTTAAAAATAATACTGCTATAATTAAGGGTTTCGCTGGCCTGCATATGGCTTTGGCCAGCTCTAAAATAGAATTTAAACTCAATAAAATTCAAAAAACTGAATTTTAGCAAATTGGAAAAATTTATGCCTTCAATTAAAGTGAAAGAAAACGAACCATTTGATATTGCTCTCCGTCGTTTTAAACGTTCGTGTGAAAAAGCAGGTGTTTTATCTGAAGTCCGTCGCCGCGAATTTTATGAAAAACCCACTGCAGAACGCAAACGTAAAGCAGCTGCAGCGGTAAAACGTCACCTTAAAAAATTATCACGCGAGCGTTATGCCTTGAAAAATTTACGTCGTGGCCGTCCACAGTTATAAAGATGACGACTTTGCAAGATCGTCTTAAAGACGAAATGAAGCAGGCAATGAGAAATAAGGATAAGCCACGTCTAGGGGTTATCCGTTTGATTATGTCTGCGATTAAGCAAATACAAGTAGATGAGCGTATTGTTTTGGATGATAATCAAGTTATCGTCGTGATGGATAAGATGCTAAAGCAACGTCGAGAATCCATTAAGCAATATCGCGCTGCTGGGCGTGATGACTTGGCTGATGTGGAAGAAGCTGAAGTTGTTGTTATTCAAGAATTTCTGCCACAAGCCTTAACGGAAGCTGAAATTGCCGAAATGGTACAGGCGGCAATTGCTGAAAGCTCGGCAAGTTCAATTAAAGATATGGGCAAAGTGATGGGGCTTTTAAAGCCTGCAATGCAAGGCCGGGCAGACATGGCTGTTGTGGGTGCAAAAATAAAGGCAATGCTAGCCTAGCTTTTTGGGCTGGATGATGGCAGGCAAAATTCCTCGATCTTTTATCGATGATTTACTGGTTAGAGTTGATATTGTTGATCTGATCGACTCTTTTGTACCGCTGAAAAAATCCGGCGGAAGTTATGTGGCGCGTTGTCCATTTCATGAGGAAAAAACCCCCAGTTTTGCCGTAACACGCAGTAAGCAGTTATATCACTGTTTTGGTTGTGGTGTCGGCGGAAATGCCATTAGTTTTTTAATGGACTATAGTCATCTGAATTTTGTCGAAGCTGTTGAAGATTTGGCGGATTTTGCTGGTCTGGAGGTACCTAGAGAAGCTGGGAGTATTCAGCCTAAAAAGCATAATGCTGTTGAAATTTTTCAGGTACTCGAGCAGGCGGCCGGTTTTTATGTGGCTCAGCTAAGAGACAATGAAGCGGCTAAACCTGCAGTGGAATATCTGAAATCGCGGGGGCTAAGTGGTGAAATCGCTCGTGAATTTCAGCTTGGTTTTGCGCCAAATGACTGGGGTTTGGTTAAGCAATTTTCTAAACAGCAACTTATTGATGCCGGCTTTCCTGTTTCGCAGAATGGTAATGTCTATGATAGGTTTCGAGGGCGGGTTGTTTTTCCTATTCGAGATCGGCGAGGGCGGGTCTTAGGCTTTGGTGGGCGGGTGCTGGATGATTCTTTGCCAAAATATTTGAATTCGCCCGAGACGGATATATTTCACAAGAATCGTGAAGTGTATGGCTTGTATGAGTTGTTGACTAAAAATGCTAAGCCGGAGCGAATCGTTGTTGTTGAAGGTTATATGGATGTTATTGCATTGGCGCAGTTTGGCTTGGGTTATGCGGTAGCGACGTTGGGTACAGCGACCTCTAAAGATCATTTGGAGCTATTGTTTCGTTTTAGTTCTGAGATAGTGCTTTGTTTTGATGGTGATAAGGCAGGAAAAGCGGCTTCGTGGCGAGCTGTGGAAGCTGCACTTCCTTGTTTACGTGATGGTCGGCAAGTGAAAATTATGGAGTTGCCGGATGGTGTTGACCCTGATGATTTAGTTAGGGCGCAAGGTCTCGAAGGCTTTGAGCAGTGTGTGTTGGCGGCACAAACTTTGTCAGATTATTTTTTTCAGCGTTTGACTCAGAACTTGAACTTAAGTGATATGGAAGGACGCGCAAGTTTAGTGGAAAAAGCGCGGGGATATTTGCAAAAAATACCGGGTGGTATTTTTCAGGAATTGATGCTGGCAAAGCTTAAGGAGCTGGCAAAAGTGGATAAGTTGGATTTTTTGGAAAACCCAACTACACTTGAATCACTGAGGTATAAGCAGAAGCGGGAAGACGTTAAGCTTTCACCGGCGCGGGTTGCCGTTTCATTGTTGTTGCAAAATCCAGGTTTGATTGGCGTATTAGAGCGGCGAGAATTAAATTGGTCAGAATTGACAATGCCTGGGATGGACTTATTAAAGAAAATAGTTGAAATAATTACCAAGCATCCCAATATCAGTTTGCCTAGATTGGTAGAGCACTTTAGAGGCCAGAAGGAAGAAAGATATATAGGGGTCATGATGAATCATGATTTTTTTATCTCAGGGGATGAGCTGAAAGAGGAGTTCTTAGGTGCTATAGATAGGCTGATTAGTCAGGGCAAGGAGATTCGTCTTGATGGGTTGATTGCAAAGGAGAGGGCGAGCGGCTTGACTGAAAGTGAGCAAAAGGAGTTGTTACGTATGTTGGCAGGCCGTAAGTAAAACAAATTTTCTATATCTGATGTCGTGATGTAGTGTTTTAAGAGTGAAAAATGAATCAAGAACAGCAACAGTCTCAACTTAAACAGTTAATTGCAAAAGGTAAAGCGCAAGGGTATTTAACTTACGCAGAGGTTAATGATCACTTGCCTAGTGATATTGTAGACCCTGAGCAAATTGAAGATATTATCAGCATGATTAATGACCTAGGTATTAAGGTTCATGAAACGGTGCCTGATGATAATGAAGATTTGTCCAATAACGAAGTGACAGCTGATGATGATGATGCCGAAGAGGTTGCGGCACTTGCATCGCTTGATAGTGAGTTTGGGCGGACAACGGATCCTGTCAGAATGTATATGCGTGAAATGGGCTCGGTAGGTCTGTTGACGCGCGCTGAAGAATTGAAAATTGCACGCAGGATAGAAGAAGGGCAGTGTCAAGTGGTGCGAGCCATTGCGCGTTCGAAGGTTGTTGCAGAAACTTTGTTTGCTGATTTTGCTACAGTAGGCGAAGAAAATGGCCTGCGCTTAAGTGATATCATGACGGATTTTATTGACTTGAATGAACCGGAATATGATGATTCAAAAGTTGCCGTTGTGGCAGGGGCGGATGCTGATGATGACGATGCTGAGGTTGTTGAGCCGGCAGGGATAACGATTGAAGAGGCTAAGGAGAAAGTTGCGGGAATAAGAAAAGCATATCAATTAGCTGAAGAAGTTATAAAAAAGAAAGGTTATCGTGACGAGAAAGCAGGGCAGGCAATGGATGAGCTTGCAGACCGGTTTTTAGAAATTAAGTGGGCACCGCAGTATTTTAAAAAGCAAGTGTCGATGGTCAATGATGTGACAGCACATATTCGTAAGCAAGAACGCGCGCTAATGGATATTTGTGTTAAGCAAGCTAAAATAAATCGTAAAGAATTTATTGATAATTTTGTCGGTAATGAAAGTAATCCGAAGTGGATTACCGGGTATATGCGTAAAGATAATGCGATAGCACCTATATTGAAGGCAAAAGAAAAGCAGATAAAAAAAATATATGCTCTATTAGCTCAGATAGAAGATGAAAATGCTTTGTCAATTACTGAGATTAAAGATATCAGTCGCCGCGTGTCAATTGGTGAGGCAAAGGCGCGACGTGCTAAAAAAGATATGATTGAGGCCAACTTAAGGTTGGTTATTTCAATTGCTAAAAAATATACTAATCGTGGATTGCAGTTTTTAGATTTAATTCAAGAAGGTAATATTGGTTTAATGAAAGCGGTTGATAAATTCGAGTATCGCCGTGGTTATAAATTCTCAACTTATGCAACATGGTGGATTCGGCAAGCGATTACACGCTCGATTGCTGACCAGGCTAGAACAATTCGTATTCCTGTGCATATGATTGAGACCATTAATAAATTGAATCGTATTTCTAGGCAAATTATGCAGGAAAAAGGGCGAGAGGCAACCCCTGAGGAACTGTCAGAATTGATGGAAATGCCGGAAGATAAAGTGCGTAAAGTATTAAAAATAGCTAAAGAGCCTATTTCGATGGAAACGCCCATTGGTGATGATGAAGATTCGCATTTGGGGGATTTTATTGAGGATTCTAAGATGCTTTCTCCTGTTGAATCTGCTACAATTGAAGGTTTAAAGGAGTCGACTCAAAATGTATTGGCTGGATTAACAGCGAGAGAGTCAAAAGTATTACGTATGCGTTTTGGTATCAATATGAATACCGATCATACTTTAGAAGAAGTGGGTAAGCAGTTTGATGTGACCCGTGAACGCATTAGGCAAATTGAAGCAAAGGCTTTACGCAAGTTACGCCACCCTTCGCGTTCGGATCAGCTACGGTGCTTTTTAGATGCTGAATAACGGCATATTAATACATTAAGCTTATAGTTTTAGGGCCCTTAGCTCAGTTGGTTAGAGCATCCGACTCATAATCGGCAGGTCCCCAGTTCGAGTCTGGGAGGGCCCACCATACATAAAAAGGCTGCTTTTATGCAGCCTTTTTTTATACCTGAATTAATGCAATAAATGTGATGCAGTTCAGGTTTATATCTATCCCTTGTTAAAGAAGGACCATATTTATGAGCAATAACTATATTTTTACATCCGAATCCGTTTCGGAAGGCCACCCTGATAAGGTTGCTGACCAGATTTCTGATGCCATTTTAGATTCACTACTTGCGCAAGACCCAAAGTCGCGTGTGGCTTGTGAGACTTTGGTTAAAACCGGCATGGTCATTATTGCCGGTGAAATCACGACTGATGCGTGGGTTGATACCGAAGCGGTTGTTCGCGAAGTGGTTGAGAATATTGGCTATAACAGCTCTGATATTGGCTTTGATGCAGCGAGTTGTGCTGTGCTTAATGCCATTGGTAAGCAATCGGCCGATATTTCGATGGGGGTTGATGATAGTGAAGATCATGAACAAGGTGCGGGCGATCAAGGCTTAATGTTTGGGTATGCAAGTAATGAAACCGATGTTTTGATGCCTGCCCCTATTACTTATTCACACCTTTTGATGAAGCGTCAGGCAGAGGTACGTAAAAATGGCACTTTGCCGTGGTTACGCCCTGATGCAAAAAGCCAAATTACTTTCCGTTATGAAAATAACAAGCCGGTTGCTATTGATGCTGTGGTGTTATCAACACAGCATTCTCCTGAAATGGGGGGGAAGCGTTTAGAAGAAGCGGTGATGGATGAAATTATTTTACCGATTTTACCCGAGGAATGGTTGCATGCTGATACGCAATATTTTATTAACCCGACCGGGCAGTTTATTATTGGGGGACCCGTTGGTGACTGCGGTCTGACTGGGCGTAAAATTATTGTAGATACCTATGGCGGTATGGCAAGGCATGGCGGTGGTGCTTTTTCGGGTAAAGACCCGTCCAAAGTCGATCGTTCTGCAGCCTATATGTGTCGCTATGTCGCAAAGAATATTGTGGCAGCTGAGTTGGCAGAGCGTTGTGAAATTCAGGTTTCTTATGCGATCGGAGTGGCCGAGCCTACTTCAATTAGTATTGAAACGTTTGGTACAGGTAAAATGAGTGAAGCGCGTTTAGTACAGATTGTACGAGATGTGTTTGATCTTAGACCCAAAGGCTTGATTGCTATGCTGGATTTATTAAAGCCGATTTACCGGCCAACGGCGGCTTATGGACACTTTGGGCGTACTGAAGCGTCGTTTAGCTGGGAAAAAACCGATAAAGTGGATGCACTGAAAAGTGCGGCAGGTCTTTAATTAAAGATAATCAGGATAAATAACGATGAGTGAACAAGATTACAAAGTAGCAGATATGTCATTGGCCGAGTGGGGGCGCAAAGAAACCAATATTGCTGAAACTGAAATGCCGGGCTTAATGGCGTTGCGTGAAGAATATGGTGCGACACAACCTTTAAAGGGAGCGCGCATTGCAGGTTGTCTGCATATGACCATTCAAACGGCGGTATTGATTGAAACCTTAACCGCATTAGGGGCTGAAGTACGTTGGTCTTCATGTAATATATTTTCTACTCAAGACCATGCGGCAGCGGCAATGGCCGCGGCCGGTATTCCTGTTTTTGCTTGGAAAGGTGAAACGGAAGAAGAAGCTGAATGGTGTATTGAACAAACCATTATTGGCCCTAATGGTTGGCGGCCTAATATGATTTTGGATGATGGCGGTGATTTGACCGTGATGATGCATGATAAGTTTCCTGAATTAATGGCAGATGTTAAAGGCTTATCAGAAGAAACGACAACAGGTGTCTTGCGCTTGTATGAAATGGTCACTAAAGGGACTTTAAAAGTACCTGCATTCAATGTGAATGATTCAGTAACTAAATCAAAATTTGATAATTTATACGGCTGTCGTGAATCATTAGTTGACGGTATTAAACGCGCTACCGATGTCATGATAGCGGGAAAAA
>Ga0256839_1006113_pt1 | contig 10754 bp, 7 predicted proteins | sample 354166metaG_FD_185968 | JGI IMG/M metagenome (GOLD analysis project Ga0256839, IMG submission 185968) | Hydrothermal vent microbial communities from Mid Atlantic Ridge, Atlantic Ocean - 354-166 | ecosystem: Environmental > Aquatic > Marine > Hydrothermal vents | place: Atlantic Ocean: Mid... | reverse complement strand
TATCAGAAGAATTTTTAAAGGAAACTATTAAAACAAGTTTACAAAAGGATCAATATGAGATAAAAAAAGGATTACTTGAGATATTTCCCGAAAATAAACAAGAGTCAGAAAAAAACTCTACCCATAAAGTAATATCAGATAGATTATTAGAATATTTTTCTAGTGATACTATTATTAGTAAAAAAGATAAAATAGATGAAAATAATTTAAAATTAAATTTATTAAAAATACTTTCAGATATGGGAGTATCTGTATCATCATTAAAGCAATATCAAAAGAAATTTAAAAAGAAATCAGAAGGAATACCTCCATCAGCAGAAGCATTAACAGATGTTGTTAATAGAGTAATAGCATTTAAAGATGGGCAACTTAATATTGAAAATTTAACAGAGGAAGTAATGCACCTTATTGTAGAAACATTACCGCAAGAACAAATAGATTCTCTTTCTGACCTTGTAAAAAATAGCCAAGAATATCAAGAATACTATGAGGCTTATAAAGATGTTTACAATGATGATGCTTTACTGGAAAAAGAGATATTAGGTAAAATATTAAAAAATATTACTTTAAATAAAATACAAAATAAGGATAAATCTTTTTTAAGTCGTTTAGTTGATATTATAGAAAATTTCTTTAAAAATTTAAAAGTAACACAATCACATAGAGACCAATTAAAACAATTAAATGGTTTAATAGAAAAGTTTGTTTTCCAACAAGAAGGGGAACATTTTACAGAAGATTCATTAGCACAATCAAAACAAATTGCATTAATGTATTCTTTATCAAATCAAGTGTCTAATGCACAAGGAGTTTTTCAAAAATCATTTAAAAGCATAACAGATTTTAAACAATTTAATTCTTATAAAAGAGAGTTAAAAAGCATTTCTTTTGAAAATTTAAAAGGAAGAGAGTTGGCATCTGCTGTCAGTAGATTTATTGAAATGTCAACTAAACTTATTGAAACTACGGAATCTGCTATTAAAACAAGTAAAAATAAAGGAAAGGCTTTAAGTGGACAAAATTTAGCAATTCTAAAGGATTTAGATAATGAAATCAGATCTAGTTTATCTTCTATGGCTGTAGAGTTAAAAACTAAACAGGTAAATATAAAAGGTGTTGAAAGAAAAAGATTAAGAAAAAGATTAGAAGAAAATTCGGCTCGTATATTAGAATTAAGAGCAGAAAATGATCAAACTATTGATGATCATGTAGAACAAATGACAGAAGAAATTGTTCAGCAATTAGGTAAAGCAGAAGGAGATTATTTTAGAGACCAAGTAAGAAATGTATTAAAAGGAGAAATAGAAGATACAAATAAATTATTTTCATTTTTTGGACAATTACATCATGCTTCCAACCCTATATTAAATATGATAGGGCATAAAATATGGGAGATGAATATGAAAGCAAATCAGGGGATTAAAGAAGATATGGCTCCTTTTCTAAATTATATTCAGGAGAATAATATATCAAGAAAAGATTTTGAAGGATTAGTTAAAAATGGATATTTTGAAGATGTAATAGATCATAAATCTTTTGAAGATGATTTGATTAAGAAAGAAATGGAAGCATTTTCTGAAATTTCAGAGCAGGAATTTAAAGATTTAGATACTTATAAAAAAGCCAAATCTAATAGTGAGTTAACTACATTATCAAATGAAAATTATGGTAAATATAGAACTTTATTAGATAAAAAGCAGCAACCATTACTTGAAAAAGTAATGAATGATAAGTATTATAAAGAGTTGTTTGACAAATATGAAAGATTAGATATTTCTGGAGCAACACAATCATTTTTAAAAGAAAATTCAGCACAAAGAGGGTCAGTTAAAGCAAATGCTACTCAAAATTATTTAGATAAAGAGGGAAATAAAAAAACAAGAGTTGTATTATCTCCTAATGATAATGACACATTAAATTCTGTGTCTAAAATTCGTAAGGCTAAAAAAAATATTTATTCAGAAATTTCTCTCCTTAAAAAGGGATTAAAGTTATCTACAACTAAACCAGAAACAGCAAGTGTTTTGTTACCTACAGGACAATATTTATCTTTAAATTTATTTAAGGATATGAGTCAAGGAGAAAAAGATGCTGCTAATATTTCATTCGATCTACATAAATTAGATAAAGAGTATGCAGATAGTGTAAAAGAAGAAGAGGGGCAAGTAAATAAAACTACAAATAGAGCAAAAGTTAATTTTGCTTCTTACATTGCATCTATACAAGAAACACATTCAGAACAGGAAATTTTTGATATTATAATGTCTAATTTAGATATTTCTTTATCACAAGATTTTTATGATACTTTGAATGGGGATAGTTTTTTAAAAGGAGAAATATTAAATGAATTAAACCCTAATAGTATAGAACTTGTAAAAGAGGTTAAAAAATCATACGCAAAAAGAAATTCAATTCTTTCTATGTATAGAAATACTTCATCTCCTTTTGAAGTGGATAAAATGACTCAAAGTGATCAACAATCAATTAGAAGCTTATCTGAAAAAATATCTAATGCGTTAAGAACATTAAAATTACCTAAAAATACAAGTGAGGGAGTATCTGAAGGAGAAAAATCTCCTAATAAATCTTATTTTCATGCATTAGAAAAAGAAGATATTGAAGAGGGAACAGAACAAGAATTAAAATTTATTACTGATTCTCAACATGCTAATATTTCTAGGTTAAACACATTAAGAGATGCATATTATAAAAATCAGGCAGGATTAACATTATCAGATTCAAATGCAAAAATGCTTGAAAAATATTTAGGAAGCACTTTGTTAGAAACTCAATTAAATTATGCTAAAAATAATTTACAGGCATATTATACAAGATTTGCTCCTATTGGATATAAATCTATTGAAGAAAGATTACAAAATGGAGAAGAAATAATTGAAATATTAAGTTCAGTACTAAATGATAAGTATTTAAATATTAGAATAGATAATAGTTTCGAGGAAAAAGATAATCCTTTAAAAAATCCTGATTATAATGATAATTATGATGGAGGATTTAGACAACCTAAAAAAGGCACTTATAAGAATAATTCTTTTATAAGTAAATTTGGAATAAATAATCAAGGAGAGGCTACAAAAAATAAAAATTTATTTGAGGCTAGAAGATTGTATTTAGAGGCGAGAAAAAAAGGATTAGTGAAGATGAAAGAAAAAGGAGCCAATCCATATAAAGTAATTCAAATTTCTAAAACAACAACAGAAAAATTAAGAACTTTAGCAAAGGGAAAAAATAAAAGAGCCACAGTCAAAGAATTAATAAAAGATACATTTGCATATAGAGTAGATGATTTAGCATATGGAGAAAAAGGATTTGAAACTAATAGAAGTTTGCCAAAATATTATACCAGAGATTTAGAAACTGCTGAAGATGTATCAACAGATTATATTTTTGCATTAACACAATTTGTATCAAGAGCAAATGAATATAAAGCAAAAAGAAATGTTATTTCAGATATAGATGCATTATATGATGTATTATTAAGAAGTAAAAGACATTCTAAAAGTAAAGATTTAAAAAATACTATTGCAATGGCTGATTCATATATAGATAATTCTATCTATGGAAAAATTGAAAACAGAACTTATGAAATAAAAGTACCTGGAACAGATTACAGTATGGATTTAGCAAAAATCTCAAGAGTATTTACTAAATATGTAAGTTTAAAGAATTTAGGATTTAATACAACAGTTCCTTTAACAGGATTAGTTTCAGGACTAGTTTCTAAACGAGTAGAAGAATGGATAGGGGAAAAGTTAAATAGAGATTCTGCTAAATTAGCAAATGCAGAGTATAAAAATTTAGTAAAAGATGGACGTTCACAAGCTTTAGATTTTAATGACAATTCTAAAATATTTTTAATAGGACAGGCATTTGGAATATATGATATTAGTGAAAAGGCTAGAAATGCAAAATATAATAAATTTCAAAGAACTTTTTCAAAATCAGCAATGGCATTACATACAATGGCCAACTATCCTATTATACCTAAAATTGCTTTGTCTGTTATGTATGATAATAGAATTATAGATGGAAAGATAATAAATAGACAACAGTATTTTCAAGAGAACACTAGAAATGGAGTTCCCCAAGAACAAATAGAAATAGGTTGGAAAAATGCAGAAGAAAATGCTATGTATAATTACATGAATTTTTCTAAAACAGGATTTACTTGGAGTGATTCAGTGAAAGAATTAATTGCTGATGAATCGTATTTAGAAAACAGAAAACTTTTTATGATGAAGTTTATTAGGGTTCAAGTAAGTAATGTAGATGCAACTATACCACAAGAAATGAGGTTAGCAGCACAAAGAGATGCAGTAGGATCAATGATGTTATTACATAAAGGATTTTTATCTATATTTTTACAAAATAGATTAAAGAAAAGAAATCTAAATATTGATACAGGGTTATTAGAAGAAGGTTCTTATAAAACATTAACTAGATTAATGGGAGATTTCTTTAATACAAATGAAAATGGCGATAGGGAAATGAAAAAGAAAATCCAAAAATTAATAGGTTCAATACAACCACCATCAAAAGATGCTAGTAATGCAGAATGGCTAGAGTATGAGTTAGATATTAGAAACATGCGTAGAATAGGTAAAGAAGTTGCCTCTATGGGTATTTTAGTAACTTTAGGGGCCCTAGTTTTTGCTATGGCATCAGATCCAGATAATGAAGATATATATGCTTTACAAATGAGTTCTTATTTAATGACGAGATTGTTAAATGAATCAGGAACTGCATTTACACCTTCAATATTAACAGATTTAAGTAGTGTTATTGAAGATCCTATTGTAACATATGATACTGCAAAACAATTTACACAAATCTATAAGATTTTTGATGGGGAAGAGATTACTCGAGGAAAGTATAAAGGATTATCTGTTCGTCAAAGATGGATAACAAAGAATGTTATAGGGTTTAAAGGAGTATATGATGTTTGGTCCTCTGATCATGTAAGAGAGAGTGAAAAGACATATAGACTTTATAATGAAGAAAACATTAACAGAGCAACATTAGGATTAAATAGCCTTTACAAAAGTGTATACAAAGATTAAAAAAGCCACTAAATAGTGGCTAGAAGATTCGCTTTAGGACCGAAATCCCTTAATAGTATTAATTTACTTTAGGGGATTTTTTATGTAATAAAGATGATTTTCTCTGACTAATTTTTCAGCCATTAAAGGAACAACAGAATTTCCAATAAATTTTAATTTATCTTCTTTTCTTCCTGTAAGAATGTAGTCAGCAGGAAATCCTTGAATCTTCATCAGTTCTTCTAAAAATAGCATTCTAATTTTTACATCAGATATACCATGTTTTCTCATAAAGTATCTCATTAATCGTTCAATAGAACGAACACCTTGTTTCTCTATTGAATTGTTTAATTCGTCTTTTGAATTAGAAGAAATCATATATACAGGTTTTTTATCCATTCTGGCAATAAGTGTTTGACAAGGCTCTTCAACAGACCTTCCCCTATTATCAAATTGGGTATCAACTAACCAATTTTTATTAACAGTTACTTTAGCATATCTCTCTTTAGTTGTTAAAGTATTACAAGGACTATTAATACTATGATGAGTACCATTACCATAATAAGAAGTTAAAAATTGTTCTTCAGAATTATGAAATTTTTTCATTCCTTTATAAACTCGCAGCATTGTTTTTGTTGCCCAAGGTTTATTTTTACCATTAAGTCCAAAAATAGAAACTCCTTCTTCTTCTAAATTTAAAAGAGGCTTAACTGCTTTCCAGGAAGGTAAATTTTGAGGGTTCTTTTTTCCTTTTTTAATATGTGTAGGGGAAGGGAATTGTATATTCTCAATATCTCTACTAAATATTCCAAAATATCTTGATCTTGATGTTCTTGCTCCAAAGTTCGCAGAATTTAAAAGACGATAATCATAATTAAAGCCTCTTTTAATAAATGTATCTCTCCATTTTACATAGTCTACTCCTTTTAAACTTTTAATAGGTTTTCCCTTTTCATCTAATGGCCCCCAAGTTAGAAATTCTTCTACATTTTCAATAAAAATATTATTGGGTTTTAAATGTTCTTCATAAATCAATAAATGATCAGATAAAGTTCTACTATCTGCATCTCTTGACAAACCTCCTTTTGCTTTTGAAAAGTGAGTACAATCTGCGGAACTCCATACATTTATAATACAATTTGGTTCTCTTTCACGTAATTCTTCAACTAATTCTTTAAGTCTTACAATAACTTTCCAATTTGTAACATCTTCAGTAAGATGTAAACAATTAGGATGGTTAAGTTGATGGCAGCGAATTGCCTCTGCATCATGATTAACACATGCAATAACTGTTTGATTTGCCAAGTGTATTCCTGTTGAAACTCCACCAAAGCCACAAAATAAATCTATCCAATATATTTTTCTCATACTTTTCCTTCTAATAATTGTTGTTTATACTTTAAAGCCTCATCACTTAAAGGTGCGTTATACTCGGCTAAAATTTCATACATTTGATATTTGTGTAGATAACTATTAACTACATCTGGTATATCTTTATTTTCAAATCCTTGATATAATCTATCAATTAACACAGCAACTTCGCTATATTCTTCTACTCTATCTCCTTCTTCATCTGAAACAAAACCTTCTAAATTATTTCTATGCTCAAAAAATTGTGTTAGAATATCAAATTGTACTATATGATCAAAAATACCACCATCATAGTTAAAAGCGTAATTTACTGTTACAAATAGTTTTTCTCCATCAGTCATATTATATTAATTTTAATGCTTCTTGCAAACTTATTTCTAGGGCCTCTTCATAAGTATCAAAATCTTCTTCATAGATACCATTATTTAAAGTTTGACCTTTTAATGTAACTCTGAACATCCATGATTCTTGCGATACTGATGTTATTGTTGTATGTATTTTATGATTATCTCTTAACCATTTTTGTAAAAGAGATTGTGTTGGGGCAGAAATACTCCAAGCTTTAGATTCTTTTAGTAGCCCTAATCTATTGTATCTGCTTTCAGACCACCCAATAAATTTTTTTTTATTAGCTAATTTTGCTGTTTCAAATGTAATTAATTGTTCTTTCATTTATTATTTTTAAGTAATCGGAATATAATATATTTAATAACATTCCGCTAATTATGATACAAAAATACAATAAAAAAGCCATTCCTAAAAAGAAATGGCTAATTTTAACAAAATATTAATACTACATAATATCACTTAATTTATAATCGTCTCCAAAAACAAGTAATTGATTTTTACCATTATTGTGAATCACACTATGAGCATAAGCCCAAGATGATAAACCTCTTCTTGTATAGTATTGATAGATATTACAAGTAACACCTACACAAGTTACATTATTATGTAAGACTGGAGAGTGTTGATGTCCATGTATCATTTTAGTATTTAAACGAGAGAATTGTCTATAACTTCCTCTGGAACCGTTTGTTCCATTATCTCCATGCAAAGCACATTCATACCCTTCAATTTTTAAAGAGTCCCCATAATTTAAGTAAACTACTTCTCCATCAAATTCTTGATTTAAAAGATAACCATAAATAGTTCCATATTGCTCTATATCTTCAGTTTGTTGAATTAAAGCATATTTTAAATAATTATGACTATTATGTAAGTCTCTTTTCCAATTCCCATCATTTATTAAACGGTCTAAAAATACATCATGATTAGACAAAGACACATAAATTTTACCTGTGTAATCTTGAAGAGAGCGTACAACATCAAAAGAATTGTTTATCTCCTGGTCAATTAAAAATCTATTCTCTTTTATTTTTTTCTTTTGAATGTACATATCTTTAACTTCATGAGGGTTTACAGTAGAACCATCAAATAAATCATGTAGTATTGTCTTGTCAGGCTTTATTTCATCCATTAATACAAAAGTTTCATGAAGTATATCTGTATTTACTTCGGAGGCGTGTATATCGCCTAAAACAAGTCCTCTACTTGATTTTATTTTAGTGACTTCTTCATTTGAGACACTATTAGTTATATCAATAAAAGAACCATCAGTTTTAACTTTTACATTTCTCGGAATATGACAAGTACCATCTTTCTTTTTTTCTACAATAACAAAACCGTATGAATGATGCTCCCAAGCAGTTTCTCCTGCTTTTGAGTCACTATAATTTTTATTAGATATATATCCAGTAGTAGACATTGTTCTTAAAGGGTCTTTTCTAAATCTCGGAAGAGTTTTAAAATGTATCTTTGAATGAGGTAAAATTAAACTATTATCTTTTGCTAATACTTCATAACCTAATAATGGTTCTTTTGCAGTAGGTATAATTCTACTATCTGTAGACACTAATACATCTCCAAACTGTAATTTACCATAATGTAAATAAGGTAAAATTTCATCTACCCACCATTGTTCTGTTTTTTGTCCTCGAGACTCTGTAGGAGAGGTAGGATTTCTATATCTTGAAGGAGCAATAATAATTTCTGTTTTAAAACCTAAATTTATTAAGTAGTCTGAATAGGCAACTAAATTATTTAAAAACTTATTATTTACTCCTGTTTTATTTTGAGCAGCAGTTACTAAAATAATTGTAGTCTCTTTATCTAGTTCTCTTTTTTGAGCCTCTTTTATTTGAAAAGGTAATGTTGAAGGATGTTCAGTTAAATTTAATTCTTCTTTCCACCAACGTCTAATTGTTCTACCAATTACTTCAAATTTTTTAGTAAGAATATCCATTTTTTCTTTATGCTGCATATCTTCATAATAAACATATTTTAAATATTCAATATTTTCTTCTGTAAGTTCTTTAAATCTCATATATTATTTTTCTATTTTATAATGTGAATTTTGTGTTTTAAATTCTGTATCTGATATTACTTCAGTGATAGTAGAGGTTAACCAAGTATAGGATATACTTCTATTAACTATACAAGAATATCCTACTTTTGCAATCATATGAATGTTTTTACCCCTATTATTACTATCAAATTCTACATATTCAATAAGTCCTTCTTTTACAAGATTATCTCGTTGTCGTATTAGTTTAGCCATGTTATTTAAATTTAATTTTATATCCTTGTTTTTGTAACCATATTAATGCCTCTGCATTTCCTTTAGCATCATTTACAGGATGATGATCATGAATTGTTCCCCTATGTTTTTTCCACTTATAATATGGGTCATTCATATAACCTGCAAACATATCCCCAATTCTTCTTGAACTCCATCCAAAAGGATTTTCATTTCTAAAAGTATGGAAATACCAGTTTATCCAAGAGGCATCATACCCATTATTGTCGGAAATTAGAATAGGAGTACCTTTATTATTTTTTATTAACCAAGCATGGAAATTCTGAAATACTAATTGAGGAGAATCAAATGTTTCATGCTCCTTTCGAGAAAAACCTGATATTGCTAATGCTTCAGGATCAAATATATCTGAAATAGGGGCTGTTTGACCATAAAAAGTTTTATCTAATTTATGTTCTTTGTCTATTAAAACTGCTCCTAAACAAACCATTGAATTTTTACCTAACAATGGACCATCTGATTCTACATCTACACATATATAACTCATAATTTATTTTTTTGTTGTTGGTTCAAGCCAAAGTCCTTTTGGCAGCATTTCTTCATACAAAGGCGAATTATATAAGTTAATAGTTTTTAAGAAAGTAATAGTTTGTCTTGTATCAAATTTAAAACATTTATATAGTTCATCTCTTTTTCTCTCCAAAGAAACCACTTTAAGTTTTTCAGAGTCAAAGGTATCTAAAGTTCTCCACATTTCATCAGACCAATCTAAACCTTTAGTAATAGCAAATCTCATTGCTCTTAAAATTCTTAAAGGATCATCATTAAAAGATACAGCAGTATCTATAGGAGTTCTTAATATTCTATTTTGCAAATCTGTCTGTCCATTAAAAAGGTCAATTATATTTCCATCAATATCTTTAGCCATTGCATTTATAGTAAAATCTCTTCTAGTTAAATCATCTTTTAGAGTTCCTAATACAACTTTTGGTTGTCTTGTTCCTTTTACATAACCTAATTCTTTACGAGCAAGTACAAAATCTGCATCTAATCCAGAATGAGGATGGTCTTTAGGAAATTTTGCTCTAACTGTAAAACAACTAGGTGTTTTAACAAATATTTGAAAACCTTCAGATTCAATTTGGTCGCAAAAAGCAACAAAAACTTCATCAATAGGGTATTCATTTCTTCCTTCAATAACGACAGAATAATCTATATCTTTAGATTTTAAACCTAAAAACTCATCACGAATACGTCCTCCGACTTCATATAATTTATATTTCATAATTGTAACTTTTATTTAGTTTAATCCTACTAATTGTTTGAGGACTAACCTCATATTTTTTCGCCAAATATACACCCTTATTTTTAGATTTCCTAATTTTTATCATAGGTAAATTTAAAAATTTTTCCTTTCCTTATTTTTTACAGGTTTCCACATATCAAGCATATTAAGGTATAAAAAGATTAGTAGGATTATTTTTTTGAATTTCTGTATTAGGGTACTCCATCTTAAATTTTTGTAAGTTAAAAGGGGAAGTAATTAAATGAGAACCACTCTTACTAGGTATTCTACAGATAGTTTTATCTCCTATAGGTTCTATACTATCTATAAATTTAGCCATATTATAAACAAAATCAAAAGAATTTTCTTCTTCTCCATCTAAATCAATAATCCATTTTTTCTCCTTATCATGTCCTTGTTTTCCAACAATAGAAGAATAAGT
>Ga0256839_1006112_pt1 | contig 10757 bp, 7 predicted proteins | sample 354166metaG_FD_185968 | JGI IMG/M metagenome (GOLD analysis project Ga0256839, IMG submission 185968) | Hydrothermal vent microbial communities from Mid Atlantic Ridge, Atlantic Ocean - 354-166 | ecosystem: Environmental > Aquatic > Marine > Hydrothermal vents | place: Atlantic Ocean: Mid... | reverse complement strand
CGGAGTCTTCGACGAAACCCCCAACTCCTACAGCGCCGTCTACTGCTACTACGACTGTGACCACGCCCGTCGTTCCCTGGGCACTTTCAACATCCTCTGGCTCATCGACCACGCCCGCAACAACGGAAAGAAGTACGTGTACCTGGGGTACTACGTCGACTCGTGCCCTTTGATGAACTACAAGGCAAAATTTCTCCCCCACGAACGCTGGCACCCTGATGGGCGATGGGAGCGCGTCGACCGGATTGCCAAGCCAGGTGGCGACGAAGACCAGAAGTAACCAACGCGTCCGCGGTTCCTGGGCCCCGGCCCAGACGAAGGATTGTCAGATCCGGGCCGGGGCTTTGTATGCGTCCGGTTCCGTCGGCTACCATTTGCACGAACGCCGATCAGGCGGCTCGCCGATGTGGGTCGCGTGGAATTCCAGACGAGGCTGACTCGGGCATCGCGACGAAGGGAACCCCCTACATCCATCGCGGCCATCGTCAACACCGACAATGCTCATCGCGCAACTGACCGACCCCCACTTGCAGGCTGACCGGGACGCCGTTGTCCGCGGCGCTCCGGTGTACACCCAGCTCGAGAAAGTGGTTACCGAGCTGGTCAGTACGCGTCCGGATTGGGTCATTTGCACAGGGGATATCGCGGACGACCTGTCGTCAGAAGCCTACGGGCATTTTCTCTCTCTGATGGAGGCGCTTCCCTGCCCGTGGGCGTGCATTCCCGGCAACCACGACAGCCGATCGGCTATGCGCGAGCGGCTCCCCGTGATCAGCGGGCGCGGCGATGCCCCGGTGCAGTTCGCCCTCATGGCCGACCGGATTCTCCTCCTGGGTATCGATACCATGGCCGCTGGCTGCGTGGAAGGAGAGCTCGATTGGCAGAGGGCCGACTGGATCCGGGCCGCCGTCGCATCTCACAAGGCAGAGGGGGTGCTCGCGTTTACTCACCATCCTCCTGGGCCAACCGGATCGGCCTGGATGGACGAAATCCGCCTGCGCAACCCCGAGCTGCTGGCAACCGCTCTGGCCGGGGCGCGGTTGCTCGCGCTTTTCTGCGGGCACACCCACTTCGAGCACCAGGGGGAATTCCTGGGGCGGCCCTGGTACGCCACGCCCGCGACGTCGTTTCAGTTCTCACGCGAGCGACCGGTTGTGCAGTCGCTGGTCCCCGCCTGGCGCGAGATCCGGATCGAAAAAGGCTGCGTGAGAACCGTGGTCCACCGGTGCGACTAGCGCGCTCTCAGTCGGTCGGCACGCGTGCACCCGATCCCTGCACTCGAACGGCTTCCTGGGAACGATCGGCCGTCCGGAGCGGCCCACGTTGTTCGCCCGTTCCGACCGCTGTCGATACGGGAACCGGTGAAGCCGACCGCCAGCCGTGCCAGGAAGTGAGGAAGACTCGGCAAGGCGCATTCGAGCATATTGGCACGGGCCACTGGGTTCACTAGGCCGAGTCGAGGGCATAGATTGGACGGCTGCTGTCGCAGCACGTCCCCTGGGGGGAACCGCTCGGATCCGGCGGCTTGGTCAGATGGTCTGTTACGCTTTCCCAGAACCTCTAGGGGGGCCGATGCGCGCACCACCGCGTGCCCGCACAGCTCATCCCCCCAACGTGTCTTTCCGACTTCGCCCGGAAGCGAGGCTCGGCGAGCGATTCAAAACGGTGCAGCCGGTCCGGTTCGTGGCAGGCCCCTCGTTCTGTTCTATTCGTTGGCGAGTTCGGTCGATTCGCCCGCTGTGCACCAGGCCATCGGATTTGCCGGGCCATGACCCCGACCGAGTGCGAGGCTGCCCTCGATCGCCGTCGTGATGAAACGTTTCGCTCGCCCAACGGCGTCCGGAAGGGTGAATCCCTGAGCCAGGCCGATGGCGATTGCCGAAGCGAAACAGCAACCCGTACCGTGCGTGTTCTTCGTCTCGATCCGCGGCCAGCGATACTCGTGGTATTTCTGGCCGTCGTAAAGGATATCCACCGCATCCCCCTCACGATGGCCCCCCTTCACGACAGCAGCCCGACATCCGAGCTCCAGCAACTGCTTGGCCGCAGAGTACATGTCCTCCAGAGACTTGATCGGCGCACCGAGAAGGACTTCAGCTTCCGGGATGTTCGGGGTAATGACAGTAGCAAGGGGGATGAGCTTCTGCTTTAGTGCATCGACGGCGTCGTCGTCAAGCAGCTTGTGTCCGCTCTTCGCCACCATCACGGGATCAACCACCAGGCTTTGTATTGAGCGTTGTGCCAGCGCATCGGCCACGGCTTCCACGATTTCGGCAGTTCCGAGCATGCCGGTTTTGACACTGTCGGCACCGATATCGTCCAGACAGACGTCGATCTGTTTGCGAACGAACTGAGCGGACGCGAAGTGGACGCCGTAGACACCCTGCGTATTCTGGGCGGTCACGGCGGTGATCGCCGTCATGCCATAACCGCCCAGGACCGACACCGTTTTCAAGTCGGCCTGGATGCCCGCTCCACCGCCGGAGTCCGATCCAGCCACGATAAGAACTCTGGCAATCTGGCTCATGCCACACCTCACGTTACCGTGTCGCTCCCAGACCCCACGCTTGTCCTGCCCCTACGAGTTCTCACCGCCCCGTGCATCCGCGTAGAGGGCATCCCAGTACATCAGTTCGTAGGCTTGCAGCAGAGTTGCTGCACGCTCAAACGCCACCGCAGGTATTCCGCGATCAAGGCCCCGTTGCACGACCGTGCGGCCGCTTTCGACCAGAGTCGCCGCGTCCGCGAACAACCAGAAGAACGCAGTTTGTTCGGGGGCGAAACCGTACTGGTCAACCAGAGCCTCGGCCATCCGACGGCAGTTGGCGCCCCACGCGTCCAGGTTGAACGTGAACGCGGCGGCAAGCTCGGGCACACTCGCGTACGTGCACAGCCAGCAAACACAGGCCGTGTAGGCGAACGCTCCAGGCAACGGCACGGATTCAAACGCCTGATCCGCGTCCACCCCCAACGCAGTTCCGAACAAAGCCAACGCTTCCAGAGCGCTCTGCTCCCCACCCAAAAGAGTCGCCAGGTAGGAGCGTTCGGTGGCGTCGGCGGTCCGATGCAAAGCGTAGGCGATCGAGCGATAGTCGCTAGTGATGATGTAGTACTGCTGAACGCAAAAACTCCGCAACGTGCCCCTGGACACACGACCTGCTTCCACCAGATCGAGAAAGGGGTGAGACCGGATTCTGTCTTCGATGCTCTGGAGTTTGCGGCGTAAGTCCGCGAAGAGGTCTTCGACGTTCATCCTTTGTCGCTCTCCATGTGCCGTGTTGTCGCGAATCTACATAGGCTCCGTTCCGGGCAGTCTGTAGAACACGTGGCAGAATCGGAAGGCGTCAATGGTGGGTGGCTCCAAGGCGGTAAACAAGTCTACCTTGCGAGCGCCCGGTGCCAAGCCTCTCCCTGGTTTCTTCCCGGGGGTGGTCCCTGGTTGCCGCTTCCCCTCTTAGTCTAGGCCCGTGTCCTGTTTGTGGAGCAGCCCCCTGAGCGCGGGGCGTTCTCCGGCGCTTCACCCTTACCGTTCACCCGCTTTCTCCCAGACCTACGTCGTGCGCCCGTGTTCGCGAGTAACTGCCAGGACCGAACGGACGCAACGGCGTTTCGTTCGGAGCACATTCCCAGGAGCCGTGGTTGCGCCCGGCACTGGCAGCCCCGGAATGGCCGGCAGTCTGTTGTTGTGCCCCCGCCTCACAGCACCAGCACATTCCTCAGTTGGGTCCGTCGCCGACCCTCAGAGGGCAGCCTGCGCAAGCCACCCGGTGTTGGCGTCGCGGACGGCCCCGCTGCCCCGCCTCAGCGGTATCGTCTAGCGCTTTTCCACCTTCCAAGGGCGATCCGACAAGCTTTCCGCGGAGCTGGGCCGATACAAACCATCGCCGCCCGGAGCCAGGCCTGACACGCTCGGCTGCTCTGAGCGGAACCCCAGCGCACCTGACGTCAGGCGAGCAGGTAGCGGGCGGTCCCCCACCGCGCCGATGTCAGCGCCCCGGGGGCGCAATCCCCGGGAACCCAGGGGGAGCACCGGGGAATCCAGGGGGCCCAAATCCCGGAACTGCGGGTGGCCCCTCTTGCTGTTCCTGATCTTGCTGTTGCTGCATGGCGAGGAGGACCAGGGCAGCAAGTGCATCCCCCGGGATGCTCAACTGAACCGTTGTCAATCGGTCATGGCCCCCGATCATCGCCTCTTGCAGCGCCTCCCTCAGCTTTTTTAGACCGTTCAGTTGCTTCTGCACCATCTGCTGCTGAAGCGGCTTCCCTGAGGCCGGCTGGCCCTGCTGGGGCTGGCCATGTTGCTGACCCTGCGCTCCAGCCTGCTGTTGTAGGTTCTCCAGCACGGACTGGATCTGGAACATGACCATTTGCCGGAGACCGGACACCTGCGCCTGCATCTGACCCGCAGATGGCTCGTCCTGAGAAACGATCGCGACACGGAGAACCAATTCGTCCCCCGCTCGGGCACTGATGGCCAGGGCTCCCTGAGTGGGGAGGGCAGGCTGCCCGCCTGCTCCCGTTCCGAACCCTGGCGGTCCGAACTGGCCCGGCGCTCCGCCCGGTCCGGCGGGGGCTGGGGCACCACCGGGAGCACCCGGTGGTTGATTGTTCGATGAAGCGCCGACGCCCGCAGCCCCTCCCATCTCGAGCATCTGCAAGCGCGCACCTGCCCCTGCAAGCCCTCCCGTCAACGGCGCAAGCCCCTGGAACAGATCGCTTGACGCCGCGATCAGCAGATCGCACTGCTCGGGCGCATCCACTTCCGACAAAGCGAGCAGAAGGTCTTCCGTGGGAGTTACCGTCACCTCAGAGGAACGCTCAATCAGCTTCTTGATCGTTTCCCTGTCGCTGATCACTACCGTCTTTTCGTCCGGTAGCCAGCCCGCAAACTCCACCTGCTGGGGCAGGGCAGCCAGCCCCTGAAGTTGGCTCGGAGCACCCGCTGGAGGTTCGTTCGACAGGCCTTCGAGAGCTATATCTACCTTCTCGGCCGAGTCGTCTTTTTCTTCCAGCAACACGTTATCCTGATTGTCGAAGTCGACGCCGTCCTTTCCCGGTTCCGCGTCCCGCACGTATATGGTCTGACCACCAATTTGCTCGGACTTGGAGTCGGCGAAGACGATCTGAGGGTTGACGGGCACGGACGTGCGAATCGCCACCACAAAGTCGATCTCGGGAGACGCCTGCAGGCCCGGGTCTTGCTCTCCTCCACTGCGCTTGCCGATGGAAACGGCAACAGCCACCTCTTCAAAAGCGGTGACGGGCATTCCGAGCTCTTGCTGAACCGCGAGCAGCCCCATCTGCACCATAGCGGAGACCGGGGCCGTTGCTTGGCGAAACACGCGGGAGTTCAGGACCTTGGCCGGTCGAAACGTAGCCAGGAGCGCCGGTTCGCCAGGAAGATAGCGGGCGTACCAGCCGAGCGACACTTGAGGCGATTGAGCAGGTTGATGCACGTTCCGAGGAGGCTCTGGCGTGGTTTTGACTTGGGCGGAAGGTTGCGGCTGGTCAGATGGTTGAGGCTGAGCCGGTGTGGGGGCGCTATCGTTGCGCGGCCACAGGAAGAAGAGTGCCAGCCCAAGCACCAAGACCGCCACACCGCCCCCCGCGCCGATCGCGATCCACATTGTATGCGATTTGGCCGTTCCCCGGCTTGCCGACGCCACACCCGCCGTGCCACTCGAGGAAATCACCGGCTCCGAAGCGGACGCCGCCCCTAAGAGGAACCCCAGATCTTCACCACCTCCGGAATCGCTGCCGGCTGTCTCCTGAGCAGGCGACGAACTGAACTGGATGTGCCCGCATTTCGGACAACGGACTCGCTTGCCGGCGTCAGCGGCCGCAATCCTGAGCTTAGAACCGCAGTTCTCGCAGGGAAAAATGAGTGCGTTCACGGGTCACCTCTTCTCCCCAAACGTACCCGAGCCTCTTCCTTAGTACTCCATTGTCCACGATATCAGTCGACACTGCAAGCAGTTTCATCGTGCACGGCGCGGTGCACTTTTCTCCCGGACGCCACCGGAACGTGATGCGTGTTCGTCCGGCCGTAAGGTACTTCGTAGGCCAACCGGTACCCTTGCAGATCGTTCCTTCACGACAGAGACGGGCCGTTGCACGGACCATACCCACGCCTGGGGGGAAGCGACCGTTGCGGGAAGGATTGCTCGTGCGCGCAAATCTTGGGCCGGTGGCGTGCGCTCTGTCGTCTGGGAGGGGGGGCAGGGGGCGGAATCGGAGCAACGCGCCACATCGCGTGCGAGGGAGCGCGCACGGGGAAAACGCGTCCGATAGACTAAACGACGGCCCTTCGGAGCCCACGGCTTGGGTGTCCCCGCCTTTGGCGGGATTCTTCGGGGTCATGGAACCTGCACCAGCGGAACATGCGGAGGCATCATGGGTGATAAGCGGTTCGTGGTGAAGTGGTGGACCGTGGCCGTTGCCGGCTTCTTGCTCAGCCCCGTAGCGGCTCGGCCGGACGAACTCTCCGTGAAGGTGCTCAGTATCCGCAAGATCTGGGACAAAGCGCCTCACAACGCCTTTACCGACTTGGCGTGGTTCAAGGATCGGGTCTTCTGCACATTCCGAGAGGGCAAAGGACACGTTTCGATCGACGGGAAGATTCGAATCATCTCGTCCAGGGACGGCGAGAACTGGCAAGATGAGTACCTGTTCGTCCATCCGGATCGCGATCTGCGAGATCCTAAACTCAGCGTTACTCCGCAGGGTAAGCTCATGCTGCTCTGCGGTGCCACCCTGTGTCAGCCAGACGGGCGTCGGCTCGCGTCTCAGACGATGGTGAGCTTCTCCGGCGACGGCAAAAGCTGGCAGCCGTTGCGGTTCGTTACCCGTCCCCACTGGTGGTTGTGGCGGGTGACCTGGTTTCGCGGTACGGCGTATGGGGTCGCCTACGGTGGGTCGGGATCCGATCGGAAAGGCTCGCGGCTACTGGCCAGCAGCGATGGCGTTTCGTACCGGCAGGTGGTCTATCCGTTTCTGGCGGAGGGATGGCCGACGGAGGCTACCATTCGGTTTGACGACTCAGGCGTGGCCTACTGCATCCACCGTCGGGATGGTAGCCCGAATAACGCGTACTTTGGCCGTGCAAAACCGCCGTACACCGACTGGACCTGGCGTCCGCTGAAGCTGTACATCGGCGGGCCGAATCTGATCCGAACCCCAGGGGGGAATTGGTTGGTTGCCGGGCGGCGGCTGGGGAGCGGCGGACCGAAGACCGTGCTCTGGGCACTGGATCCGGAGAAAGCGGAGCTAAAAGAGTTGTACGTCTTCCCCAGCGGAGGCGACACAAGCTACCCGGGGCTCTTGTTCGTGGGCGAGAATCTCTGGATCAGCTATTACTCGAGTCACGAAGGCAAGAGCTCCATCTATCTCGCGAAAGTTCGGGTCATCGAATAGGCCTGGCCTACGCCTGCTGCGCACACCTGAGCCTTGTCGGGGCGGTGCCCCCGTCGCAGGTTTGCGACACGGGCAGGACGGCTTGAGGGGGCAGGCGGAACGTGCGCGTCGTCGGTAGGAGTTCGGCGAATGCCCCGCGGCTATTGGTCTCAGGATGCAGGCAGCCGGTTGCGGGCGCGACCGCGTCTGGTGCGTGTTGCTCCGGCGGTGGATAGCGGCGATGCTCTTGCAACGGGCAGGACCGCCGATAGAATTCCTTGGGCCTGGCGGCGTAGCTCAGTGGTTAGAGCAGCGGCTTCATAAGCCGTGTGTCGGTGGTTCGAATCCACCCGCCGCCATTTCCGCCCGTTGGCTGATCAATCACACCGGTGGCACTTGCCGTGGGGCTCGTCTGGAGCGTCGCTCGGCGTTTCTTCGCTCCCATCCGGACGAGCAAGTCCATGGATTTGGCTCACCTGTTCGGCGACACGGGACAACTCCTCCGCCGGAACATGCTCGCGGCCGTTGTGCCAGTCCGTAATCGCCACCTTGCGCTGTTTGCGTTCTGCCGCTTCCTCCGCCGCCCGGATGCGGTAAAAGTTAACGATAGCCTCCCACGCCTGCTCGGCAGTCTCGACGTACGTGACCAGGCGGGCATGCTCTGGGTCGATCGTGCCCTCATCGACCAGAAACTCCAGGTCAACGGCGCGACGCCAGAACTTTTCGCCGAACAGGACCACCGGAATCGGCGGCATTTTGCCGGTCTGGATGAGCGTCAGGGCGTCAAACAGCTCGTCGATCGTTCCGTATCCCCCCGGAAAGATGGCCACAGCCTTGGCACGGAGGAGGAAATGCAGCTTTCGAATGGCGAAGTAGCGGAATTGGAAGCACAAGCCCGGAGTGATGTACGGGTTCGGTTCTTGCTCCTCGGGTAGAGTGATGTTGAAGCCGATGCTCTTGGCACCGACCTCCCAGGCTCCGCGGTTTGCTGCCTCCATGATGCCAGGCCCGCCGCCGGTGACGACCACGAAGTCGCAGGAGCCTTCGAGCTGACACGTCGTGGAGACAATGCGCGCGAACTTTCGCGCTTCCTCGTAGTAATGGGCCTTCTCTAGCAGCCGCCGTGCGCCGGCCAACCTGCGGGCAATGTCGGGGTCGTCGGGATGTTGTTCAAGCTGACGCTCGAGATGGGCGATGCGCGCTCGGATTTCTTTCTCGGGCCGGATCCGGGTTCCGCCCCAGATCACCACCGTCGAACGGATGTTGTGCTCCTCGAGCGCCATCTCCGGCTTCATCATTTCCAGCATGAGCCGCACGGGGCGGAGTTCGTCCCGGCGTAAGAACTGGCGATCTTCGAAGGCAAGGCGATAGGCTGCGCTCTTCTTCAGTCGCTGCACGAGAGCACGCTTGGCTCGTTGAGACAGGGCCTTGTTGTGCATTCCCCGGACCTCACGTGCTGCTGTCGATCCCTACCTGCGTCGCACCCGCGACGATTGCGCGCTCCTACCGCGACAAACGCCGCCGCTCTCGGTCAGGAAAACAACCACGAGTGCTGTTCACTCACCGTACTGGGCTACGATCTCATCCCGGGTCTTGCCGAGAATCCCGTACTTTTCGCCCACCTGCTTGAAGGCATCCAGAGCTCGCTCGATGTGTTCCGGCTCATGCGCCGCCGAAAGTTGCACGCGGATTCGCGCCTCTCCGCGCGGCACCACCGGGTAGAAGAACCCGATCACGTAGATACCCAGCTCGTACAGGTCGCGCGCCACCTTCTGAGCCAGCGCAGCATTGTAGAGCATTACGGGGACGATCGGATGCGACCCGGGTTTGATCGTGTAGCCGATCTGCTGGATTCCCTCGCGGAACCGTTGGGTGTTTGCCCGGAGCCGATCGCGAAGCTCCTGAGCCTGGCCGATCAAGTCGATGGCCGTCAATGCTGCCCCCACGATTACGGGCGGAAGGCTGTTCGAGAACAGGTACGGGCGAGACCGCTGCCGGAGCACGTCCACAATTTCCTGCCGCCCCGAAGCACAGCCCCCTGTCGCTCCGCCGAGAGCCTTACCCAGGGTGGTGGTGATCACATCGATGCGATCCACCACGCCAAGCTCCTCGTGCGTGCCCCTGCCGGTTGCGCCGAGTACACCCGTTGCATGGGAATCATCAACCATGACCATGGCACCGTACTTATCGGCCAGGTCGCAGATCTCCGCCAGCGGCGCGATGTCACCGTCCATACTGAAAACGCCGTCAGTGGCGATGAGCTTGCGCCGCGCGTCCTTCGCCCCCTCCAGCAGCTCGCGCAGGTGGTCCATGTCCAGGTGCCTGTAGACGTACCGCTTCGCTTTGCACAGGCGAATCCCGTCGATAATCGAGGCATGGTTGAGCGCGTCGCTGAAGACGGCGTCCTGGTCGGTTAGCAACGCTTCAAACAGGCCGCCGTTGGCGTCGAAACAGGAGTTGTACAGGATGGTTGCCTCCGTACCCAGGAATTCGCTCAGCTTTCGCTCGAGCTGAACATGGATGTCCTGGGTGCCGCAGATAAAGCGGACGCTGGACAGGCCGTAGCCGCGTTCCTGCAGGGCGCGGTGAGCCGCCTCGACAATCGCCGGGTGATTGGCAAGACCAAGGTAGTTGTTCGCGCAGAAGTTCAGCACCTCGCGCGGTTGATCGGGTGCCGGGTAGATGACCCCGATCCTGGCTCCCTGTGGCGAGACGATCACGCGCTCTTCCTTGTACAGTCCCTGAGAGCGCAGGGTATCGAGTTCAGCACGCAACTGGTCTTTGATCAAGAACGCCATGGATTTCCTCCGCTCGCAGCACACCCTCGCCTCATGCCGACCCGTAGCTCCGAGCCCCATCTAACGATGCACGTCCTTGCCGGTGATACCCGGGTCCTCGTTTTGAGTGTCAGGTTGTGGCGGCACTGCCTCAGCCGGCTGGCCGGGCGGGTGTAGGACAATCTTGCATGCCTGCCCACAGCTTAGCAATTCCATCGCCTCATCGATCCGCTCCAGCGGGAGTCGATGGCTGACGAGCGGTTCCAAGTTGATCACGCCGTGCTCAAGCAACCAGCGCGTCTTGTACCAGGTCTCGAAGATCTTCCGTCCGTTGAGCGCGCGGACCGTCAGGTTCTTGAAGATCAGATTCTGGGCTACTTCAATCTCGACGGCATTCGACGGTATACCGAACAACACAACGGTACCGCCGTTCCGTACGGCGCGGAACGCGTTGTTGATCGCCGCCGGAGCCCCGCTCATCTCGAGCACCACGTCGATGCCGTAGCCTTCATTTGCGTCGATCAGCTCCTGCACAAGATCCCCGTCGCAGGGGTCGAAGACCCGTGTGGCCCCCATCCGGACTGCGAG
>Ga0256839_1006111_pt1 | contig 10757 bp, 13 predicted proteins | sample 354166metaG_FD_185968 | JGI IMG/M metagenome (GOLD analysis project Ga0256839, IMG submission 185968) | Hydrothermal vent microbial communities from Mid Atlantic Ridge, Atlantic Ocean - 354-166 | ecosystem: Environmental > Aquatic > Marine > Hydrothermal vents | place: Atlantic Ocean: Mid... | reverse complement strand
CGTAGACATCCAACGCCTCATGGAGGAAAAGGGGCAGGCCCCGGCCCGTGGCCGGCCCATCCCCATCCCCGTGGTGGCGGCCAACTGAGGGAGGAGAGCACGATGGCACAATGGCGGCTGCTGGACACCGGCCTCTTGGGGGCCACCGAGAACATCGCCTACAACCAGGCCCTGCTGGATGCGGTGCGGGAAGGGGAGGCGGGCAACACCCTGAGGTTTCTGCAATTCCGCCCCTCGGCACTGATCGGCTATCACCAAAGCCCCTATCAGGAACTCAACCTGGCCTATTGCGAGGAACACGGCATCGAGATCCAGCGCCGCATCACCGGCGGCGGGGCCATCTATTTCGACGAGACCCAACTGGGCTGGGAACTCTATACCACCAAGCAAGCCATGGGTGGGGCCGACATGGCCGCCCTGGCCGAACGGATCTGCACCGCGGCCGCCGAAGGGATCAGCGCCCTGGGGCTGGAGGCCTATTTCCGCCCCCGCAACGACATCGAAGTGGCCGGGCGCAAGATCTCCGGCACCGGCGGCATCATGGATGGCGACGCCATCCTCTACCAGGGCACCCTGTTGCTGGACTTCAACGTCGAGCGCATGTTCCGGGTGCTTCGTATCCCCGCCGAGAAGATCAGCGACAAGAATCTCAAGGCCGCCCGTGAACGGGTGGTGACCGTGCGCGAGCTGTTGGGCGAACTGCCGCCGCTGGACAAGGTCAAGGCGGCCATCGTCGAGTCCTTCGCCCGCGCCTTCGACATGGACCTCACCCCCGCCCCCCTGAACGACTGGGAGCAGGCGCGCCATGCCGAGGTGGTGGAGGAGTTCTCCTCCCCCGAGTGGCTCTATCTCAACGAGCGCCCGCGGGAAGAGGCCCCGGTGGTCCAAGGCTTCCACAAGGGGCGCGGAGGACTCATCCGCGTCAGCCTGTGGATCGACAGCGCCCGCAACCACATCAAACAAGTCTGGATCACCGGCGATTTCTTCGTCTCCCCCAAGCGAGCGGTGCTGGATCTGGAGGCCGCTCTCAAGGACACCCCCATCGACCACGTGGAGGAGCGGGTGCGGGCCTTCTTCGCCGACAACCCGGCCCAATGGGTGATGCTGGAGCCGGAAGATTTCATCCAGGCCATCGGCAACACCCTGGCCGCGCGGGAGGAGGCCGTTTGAACCGGGCGGTGGATCTGCTGGTGGTGGGCCTGGGGCCGGGCGGTGCCAGTGCCGCTCGTGCCGCTGCCCGGGCCGGCCTGCGGGTGGTGGGGGTGGACAAAAAACGCCGGCCCGGCGAGCCGGTGCAATGCGCCGAATTCGTCCCCCGGCCCTTGGTGAGTGAGCCCCAGGTCCGAGCCGCCCACGTACAGGACATCCACGGCATGCGCACCTTCCATCCCGAGGGGCGGCTCACCGTCACCGAGCATTTCCCCGGCCTGATGATCGACCGCCGTCGCCTGGACGCCGGCATCGCCGCCGAGGCCGCCGAGGCCGGCGCCACCCTCCACTACGCCACCCGTTTGGAACGGCTGGACACCGAGGCTGGCGAGGCGTGGTTCCACGGCCCCGAGGGGGAGTTCTCCGTTCGTTTCCGGCTGTTGATCGCCGCCGACGGCCCCCGTTCGCCGGTGGCCCGTTCACTGGGGCTGCCCGAACTGGCGCATGTGTTCACCCGCCAATACACCGTCCCCCTGCGCGAGCCCTTCGCCACCACCGACATCTGGTTGTCCCCCGACTACCCCGGGGGCTATGCCTGGCTGTTCCCCAAGGGCGAGGTGGCCAACCTCGGGCTGGGGCTGGACAAACGCTTCAGCGGCGATCTCAAGACCCCGCTGGACAGACTGCATCGCCAGCTGCAGGCCGAGGGCCGGGTGGGCGGCGAGATCCTCGGACACACCGGGGGTGAGATTCCGGTGGCCGGGCTGAGGCCTGAGCTGGTCTGGGAAGACAAGGTCCTGTTCGTCGGGGATGCCGCCGGCCTCACCCACCCCATCACCGGCGCCGGCATCGCCCCGGCGATCCTCTCCGGCGAGCTGGCGGGGCAGGCGGCGGCGGAGTATCTCGCCGGCGACGGCGAGGCCCTGGAGGACTACCAGGAAGAGATCCGTGATCGCTATCAGGGCAGCCTGGCCCATGCCGTGGCCCGGCGGGCCCTGTTGGAGCGTGCCTTCCAGGCACGCCAAACCCCCGAACCCTCCACCTTCCAGGCGACCTGGATCGCCTTCGACGAATACCACCGAGACGACGCCGCCTGAGGCGTCCGCAGGACATCAGGAGCGAGCCATGACCGCAAGAACCGAGACCAGTGCACCGCTGAACTTCTACCGCCCCGACTACTTCGTCAAGACCCCGGAGATGCGATCGCCGGAATACGTCCAGCTCTCCACCGCCGCCGCCATCACCCTGGGCCTGATCCCCGGGCAGATGCACCGCACCAGTTGCACCCACTGCCTCAACCTGCTGGTGACCTATCCCGAAGGCTGCCGGGCCAACTGCGCCTACTGCGGCCTGGCGCGTCACCGCGAAGAGGCTCGTGACTATGCCGACCGCAACTTCATCCGGGTGGACTGGCCCACGGTGCGTTACGAAGAGATCATCGAACGGGTCAAAGACGGCGCCGACCGCGGCGGTTTCGAGCGCATGTGCATCTCCATGATCACCCACCCGGCCTCCGACGCCGACACCCTCACCCTGTTGCGTCGCTGGGTGAGCGAGGTGCCCCACATCCCCGTCTCCATCCTCTCCAACCCCACCTCCATGAGCCGCGACGACCTGGTGCGCCTCAAGGACGAAGGGGCGGAGATCTTCACCGTCGCCCTGGATGCCGCCACCGCCGAGATTTTCGAGATGACCCGGGGCAAGACGGTGGACAGCCCGCACCGCTGGGAGCACTACTGGCAAGTGATCGAATGGGCCGCCGAGATCTACGGCGACAACCGTTTCGGGGTCCACCTCATCTGCGGCATGGGCGAGACCGAGCAGGAAATCTTGCAGGTCTGCCAGAAGATCCGCGACATGGGCGGCCACAACCACATGTTCGCCTTCTTCCCAGAACAAGGCTCGATGATGGAAGACTGGGACCCGGTGCCCCAGGACCAGTGGCGACGCGTGCAACTGGCCCGTTATCTGATCGACTACGCTGGCGGCCGCTTCGAAGACATGCGCTTCAACGGCGCCGGCCAAGTGGTGGATTTCGGCATCGATCAGGCCCGTCTGGAGGAGATCATCAACTCCGGGCGTCCCTTCCAGACCTCCGGCTGCCCGGGCAAGGAAGACGACATCTCCGCCTGCAACCGCCCCTTCGGCGACTCCAGCCCCATGGACATCCGCTCCTTCCCCTTCGCCCTGGACGCCGCCGACGTGGAAGTGGTGCGCCGCCAGCTCAAAGGCGAGCGCATCCCCACCTACCAGGAAGACTGAACGCCATGAAATCCATCAAGGTCACCGACCTGGGCGCCATCAAGAACGAGCTGCGCAAATACAAGGCCGGCGTCAAGTTCGACATCAACCAATTCAACCAGGTGGCGCGGCTGGCCTGGCTGGGCAAGGTGGTCCTCCAGCCCCTGGACCCGGAGGATCCCGAGTGCCGCGCCATGCTGGTCTACGTCCAGGAACCCGAGGGCCTGGCGGCCCACATCCTCAACCTGGATGCCGACCTGGTGGGGCGGATGCACATCGTCGATGGCGAACAGGCCCAGGCCTTGATCAAGATCCTCGAACAGGGGGTGCAGGAACGGGCCCGGCAATACCAACAACTCGACCAGCGGGACTTCTACTTCCCCCACTTCTACCGTCCCGAGCAAGACGAGCAGGAATGAGTGCCCCCACCATCGCCGACCGCCTCCGCCGCCGGGTGGTGGTACTGAGCCCCGATCCCACTCTGGCCGATCAGGTGGCTGTCGGGCTGGGCGAGGGCTGGGAGGTGGAGCGATTGGAAGATCCCGAGGCCCTGGGAGAATGGCACGAGCTGCTGCTGCGCCGCTTCCTGGTCCTCGATCTGGACGGTGGTGTTTACGACCCGCTGGAGGTGGTGGAACGGATCCGGCTGGAATATCAGATCAATCTGCCGGTGTTTTGTGTGGGGGGCGACCAAGTGCTGCGCGGGGAGGTGATCGCCTCCCGCGCCGACCGCGCCCTGGACCGGGAGGCTTTCTTGGAGCTACTGCCCAAGATCGCCGCCCAGTTCGCCTGAGGGCCGGCCTCAGCCGACCCAGGCGTGGGCCTCCACGTCCAACAGCAGCGACTCGGTAACCAGCTCGCCGTTCTGATCCACCACCAGCTCGGCCACCCGGGCACCGGGCGTATCGAAGGCAATCTCGCACTCGAACCAGCCGGGCAGGGTCACGGTCTTCTCGCAATGACGCTCACCATCGATGAGCAGATAGGCCCGGGCCTGCCCCTCACCGCCCAACGAGGCGCGGATGGAAAAGGGCTTGCCGGGGAGGCGGCGGTAGGGCTGGGGATCACGGTTGGGGTTGTAGACCAGGCCGTTGAGCTGGACGAATTTGATTTTCATGGTGATTTCTTCCTTTTCACTGGGAACGGAACGAATCTTATCCGGAAACGATGTAAATGCCATTAAAAAGGCTTGATGCATGAATAAGACCACCGACGAAGCGCTCACTCTAGAGGCCCTGGACGAACGTGTGGAGGCCCTGCGGGAGCGGGCCGAGGGCGATCACCCCTTTCCCGAGATCCTTAGCGAGGCCGAGGCCCTGGTGGCCGATTTGCTGCGCCACTACGCCCGGCTGGCCAAAGGCGAGATGCTCGAAGAGCAGGATCTTCTCGACCTGTTGCGCCGCTTTCTCAAGGGCGATCCCAGCCTCAACGCCGTGCGCGACAACGTCCGCGAACTGGTGTACTACCGCAACTGCCTGAAAGAAGGGCGGGAGGACGCCCTGCCCAAGGCCCCGGGGCGCATGGCCGCCCGTACTGCCGCCCACATCCACCTCTACCTGCGCACCCGCCTGGAGCAAGAGGGGCTGGCTTGATGCCAGCGGCGGTATTCATCGCCTCGGAGGACTTCCGTGGCCACAGCTTCGGTCGCGGCCACCCCCTGTCGGTGCCCCGGGTGCCGCTGGCCTGGGACCTGATCCGGGCCTACGGGGCCTTGGCGGACGATGAATTCCTCCCCGCCCGCGAGGCTGCCCAGGCAGAGCTGGAAGGTTTCCATCGCCCCGACTACCTCGACGCCCTGCGCCGCGCCCAGGCCATGGGCCGGGTGGATGACGCCATCCGCCGGGACTACCACCTCGGCACCCTGGAAAACCCCTGGTTCCCCGGCTGTTTCCACCTGCCGGCCCTCGCCGCCGGCGGCGGGATCCTGGCGGCCGAATCGGCACTTTCCGGCACCGCCGCCTTCAATCCCGCCGGTGGCATGCACCATGGCCGTCCCGAACGCGCCCAGGGCTTCTGCTACATCAACGACGTGGTGATCACCATCCAGCGACTGCTGCGCGAAGACGCCCGGGTGCTCTATGTGGACATCGATGCCCACCTCCCCGACGGAGTGATCGCCGCCCTCCAGGACGAGCCCCGGGTGGCATTGTTGTCACTGCACATGGACACCAGCTATGCCTACCCCTTCCAAGGGGGTGAGCCGGAGGCGGTGGGCAGCCATGGCCAGGTGATCAACGCCCCCCTGCCGCGGGGGGTGGATGACGACGGCTACCTGGCGCTGTTCGTTCCCCTGTGGGAGCGGGTCATGGCGCGCTTCCAGCCCGATGTGGTGGTACTCCAGGCCGGCACCGACATCATCCGCGGCGACCCCCTGGGGCGGTTGGCGCTCAGCACCCGTGGTTTTCTCGCCGCCGTGGCCGAGGTGGTGAGGGGCGCCCCCCGCTTGGTGGTCACCGGTGGGGGTGGTTATCACCCCATCCTGCTGGCCCGGGCCTGGACCGGGGTCTGGGGATTGCTCAGTGGCCGGGATCTGCCCGAGCCGCTTCCCGAGGCGGGTCGCCGCCTGTTGCAGGCAGTGGGCTGGGACGACGACGAGGACGAGGTGCCCCCGGGCTGGATCGAACGCCTCTACAGTCACCGCCTGGAAGGTCCCCACCAGAGCGGCGCCGCTCCCTTGCATGCCCTGTTACAGCGATTGCTTCAAGAACATCCCCTGTTGAGGTGACCCATGCGACTGATCCCCGGCCACGCCACCCCCCAAGCCACCCGGGAATACGCCGAGCGCCACGGTGAACGGCTGGGGGAGGGGCATTACAGCGAACTGGCCAAGACCCGCATCCGCCTGAGTTCCATCGGGGTGGGAACCTTCCCTGGACAGGCCGATCCCGACACCGATCAGGCGGTGGCCGGGATCGTCACCCGGGCGCTACGACACGGCCTCAACGTGGTGGACACCGCCGCCCACTACCGCTACGGGCGTGCCCTGGCGGCGGTGGGCAACGGCCTGCGTTCGGCGGTGATCGACGGCGTGCCGCGTGAGGCCCTGTTCGTGGTTTCCAAGGGCGGATTCATCACTTGGCACGAGGGGCGGCCGGAAGATCCCGAGGACTGGATCCGTGAGCGCATCGTCCGCGAAGGACTGGCGGACATCGACGATATCGCCGAGGGGGTTCACGTCCTCTCCCCCGACTACATCGATTACCAACTGGAACTCTCCCGCCGCTTGCTGGGGGTGGAGACCCTGGATGCCTTCCTGGTGGACCAGCCGGAGATCCACTTCCCCCGGCTGGGCAAAGAGGCCACCTACCGCCGCCTGGAGGCGATCTACGCGCGGCTCGAAGAGGCGGTGCAGGCCGGGCGCCTGCGTTACTACGGCATCTCCACCTTCGATGCCTTCCGCGTGGCCACCGACGACCCCCGTTTCATCTCCCTCACCTCGCAACTGGGGCTGGCGGAGAAGGCCGCCCGCCACGTGGGGGGAGAGGGGGCGCGGCACCATTTCATGGTGATTCAACTGCCGTTCAACCTGGCGCAAACCGAGGGTTTCACCCGATTCAACCAGGCTACCGGACAGGGCAATGTCGCCTCCACCCTGCAGGCGGCTTATCAATTGCGGCTCTATGTGATGGGATCGCACGCCCTGGCCAAGGGACGGCTCGCCGGGCTCTCGGTGCCGGCGCTGGAGGCACTCACGCCCGAATTGGCCAATCCGGCCCAGCGGGCCATCCAGTTCAACCGCTCCACCCCGGGGCTGGGCACCACCCTGGTGGGGCTGTCCACCCCGACCCACTTGGACGACCTGTTGGCGGTGGCCGCAGTGCCGCCTCTGCCGTTGAAGCGTTATTTGTCCTTGTTCGAGCGCTCGGCCTGAGCGGTCCGGCGGCGGGCCAGCTCGCGCAACAGCCGCTCCTGCTCGCGGAAGCTGGGGACGTGCTGGCCGCCCAACTGGGGGGCGCGGCCGATCTTGCGCTCCGCTGGCCGCTCTTTTTCCTTGGCGCGGCGATACTGTTCCAGATAATCCTCGGGGATCTCCCGGCCTTGATAACCCTGCGGCGGCGTCGCCCCCGCCCCCAGCCAGGCCTGCATCTTCAACGCCTTGTCCAACTCGGTGATGCGGCGGTCGATCCAGATCAGATCGAACAGCGCCGCCCCCAGCTCCAGGGCGGCGATGGTCCAGGCCAGCCAGGGCAGGCCGCTCAACCAGGCGCTGAGGGCGATGGCGGTGGCGGCGGAGAAGGCCCAGGCCCCGCGGCGCGAGCCCAGATAGAGCCGGTGGCCGCCGAGAGGAAAGGCCAGCCAGCCCAGATAGGCCAGTGCGCGGCGTTTACGGCGGGCCACGAAGGCCTGATTGACGCTTTGCAGACCGCCGCCCTGTAAATCCAACTGTTTCCATCGGTCTTTCATGATGAGAGCATAGCACAATGCTAATATTCCAGTTATGATTAGTTCGATGTATCGAATTTATCAGTGAAAATTATGGGTGAAGACCGATGGCCGATCGTCGCTTGCACGTATTCCACACCGTCGCCCAGCTCCTGAGCTTCACCAAGGCCGCCGAGGCCCTGCACATGACCCAGCCGGCGGTCACCTTCCAGGTGCGTCAGTTGGAGGAATACTTCAACACCCGGCTGTTCGATCGCACCCACAACCGCATCAGCCTCACCGAGGCCGGCAAGCGGGTCTACGAATACGCCGATCAGATCTTCACCCTCTACGCCGAGATGGACAACGCCGTACGCGAGCTCACCGGCGAGGTGAGCGGGGTGCTGATCCTCGGCGCCAGCACCACCATCGCCGAATACATGCTCCCGGCCCTGCTGGGGGACTTCAAGCACATGTACCCGGACGTCAGCGTGCGCTTGAAGGTCTCCAACACCGAAGGCATCGTCCGCATGGTGGAGAACAACGTCATCGACCTGGGGGTGGTGGAGGCCCCGGTGGGCAACAAGAACCTGGCGGTGGAGCTGTGCCAGATGGATCAACTGGTCGCGGTCGTCCCCCCCAATCACCCCTTGAGCGGGCGGCAGGAAGTCACCGCCCACGAATTGCTGCAATACCCCTACATCTGCCGGGAAGAGGGCTCGGGGACCCGGGAGGTGATCCTGGAATACCTGGAGGAGCAGGGCATCAACCGCAACGAAATGGATATCATCATGGAGCTGGGCAGCCCCGAGGCCATCAAGGGGGCGGTGGAGGCCGGCATCGGCGTCACCATCCTCTCGCGTGCCACCCTGAGCAAGGAGATCAAGCTGGGCACGCTGGTGGCCATCCCGCTGGATCCCCCCATCGCCCGGCCGTTTTCCTTCGTCCATCAGAAGCAGAAGTTCCGCCAGCGGGCGATGCAGGAGCTGCTCGATTTCGCCCGCCAATATTGCAAAGAACACCCCATCTCTCCCCCTTTGCCCCAGCCTGTGGGCCAAGAAACGGAGGCGACCGTCTGATGAAGAATTATGCGGTGATCCAGCACAACTACAGCGAATACCTCGGGGCCATCGAGCATCTGCTGGAGATCCGCGACATCGGGTTCAATTATTTCCGGCCCTTCGTGGGTCAGGACCTGCCCGGCACCGCAGTCCATTTCGACGCCTTGTTCATCCTCGCTGCCTCCTGGCCGCTGGCCATGACCGAACGCAATCCCTGGCTCGATGCCGAGCGCCGACTGATCGACATGTTTCTCAAGGCCAAGCGGCCGGTGGTGGGCATCGGTTACGGTGGTCAGTTGCTCGCCCATCACTTCGGCGGTGAGGCCCGCCCCGAGCCCCTGCATGTGGCCTATTGGACCCGGGCCCGGGTCACCGAGGCTGGGCGGGACGATCCCCTGGCCCAGGCGATGGATGGTCGCGAGGTGTTGGTGTTCGTCCATGGCGAGGTGGACCTGCCTGAAGACGTGGCCCCGATCCTGGTGGCCGAGGATGGCCGCTGGCTAGCCGCCCGTCCCCACGCCCAGGCCTATGCCTTGCAGTTCCGTCCGGAATTGAAACCGGGGATGCTGGAGGACATGGTGATGGAGGCCAAGCGCGAGGTGCCGGAACACATCGGTGAGCTATTGGCCCATTTCCGTGAGGTCTGGGACGAGGCCCAGGTGAGCACCGAACGGGTGATCGTCGCCCTCACCCAGGCCCTGGGATTGATGCAGGAACGCAAGAAGCCTCCGATGTTCCACATCAAGGTGGAGTGATGGCCTCCCCAGAGAAAGAGCTGCTGCGGTTGTGGCGGGAAATGGCCCCCTCCGCCCAGGCGCAATTGCTGGAGTTCGCCCGTTTTCTGCGCGAGCGCCATCCCGCACCCCCATCCTTCCCCGAACTTCCTGAGGTGGCGCCGTCGCCGCCGGGGGAGACGGTGGTGGCCGCCATCCGCCGCCTGCGCGCCGGTTATCCCATGCTCAACCGCGCCCGACTGCTGGACGAGACCGCCGCCCTGGTGGCGCAGCACACCCTCCAGGGGCGTGAGCGCAGCGAGGTGATCGCCGAACTGGAGGCGGTGTTCGAGCGCCATTACCAAGCCTATCTACGCGAGCATGAGGGGAGTTGATGGGCGAGGGTTTCGAGCGCTGGTACAAGCGCCTGTTCGCCGATTCCCAGTTGCTGCTGTTGGCGCTGCTGCTGATCATCGGCTTCGCGGTGGTGCTGTGGTTCGGCGATATCCTGGCGCCGGCCCTGGCGGCGGTGGTGATTGCCTATCTGCTCGACAGCGTGGTGGACCACCTGCAACGCTGGTTGCCTCGTGCGTTGGCGGTGTATGTGGTGTTCTTGGTCTTCCTGGCGCTCACTGTGTTCCTGTTCGTGGGCCTGATTCCGCTGCTCTCCGGCCAGGTGGCCCAGTTCGTCCAGGAGTTGCCGCGAATGGTGGCCCGGCTGCAGGAGGTGCTCATTCAGTTGCCACACCGCTACCCCGGCTTCATCACCGAGGCCCAGATCAACGAGTTCATCACCGCGGTGCGCACCGAGCTGGCCCAGTCGGGGCAGGCGGTGCTGGCCTTTTCGCTGAAATCCATCGCCTCGGCCATCACCCTGTTGGTCTATCTGGTGTTGGTGCCCTTGATGGTGTTCTTCTTCCTCAAGGACAAGGAACGCATCCTCTGCTGGTTACGGGGGTTCCTGCCCGAGAACATCGAGATGGTCTCGCGGGTGTGGCAGGAGGTGGATCAGCAGTTGGGCAACTATGTCCGCGGCAAGGTGATCGAGATCGTGGTGGTGGGGGTGGTGAGCTTCGTCACTTTCGCGCTGATGGGGCTCAACTACGCCATGTTGCTCGGGGCCTTGGTGGGCTTTTCGGTGGTGGTGCCGTACATCGGCGCGGTGGTGGTCACCGTGCCGGTGGCCCTGATCGCCTTCTTCCAGTGGGGCTGGGGCTCGGAATTCATCTAT
>Ga0256839_1006110_pt1 | contig 10757 bp, 12 predicted proteins | sample 354166metaG_FD_185968 | JGI IMG/M metagenome (GOLD analysis project Ga0256839, IMG submission 185968) | Hydrothermal vent microbial communities from Mid Atlantic Ridge, Atlantic Ocean - 354-166 | ecosystem: Environmental > Aquatic > Marine > Hydrothermal vents | place: Atlantic Ocean: Mid... | reverse complement strand
TCTTGACAATGTGTGTGTGTGTGTGTGTGTTAATTAGGGGGTGAGGTCGGTCGTTCGGCCCGCACCCCCGACGGCCGGCCCGGGACCTATCGGGGGCGAACTACAAATCTTAAAGGAGGGAAGTCATGAGGACAGTACAAATCATCTGCATGAGTCTGCTCATTATGTTCTTTCTACAAAGCTGTGATAGTATTCCCTTTACCGAAGAAAAACTTCCATCGTTTGAGGAGATTGGACGCAGACACAATTCAGCCGTATCTGAAGCATTTTATATCCTAAACAAACAATATAGAAAAACAATCAAAAACGATCAAAATATATTTCATATAAAGCAGATCGAAGAGACTGTATGGAAAACCTTAACTATACATCAAACGCCTGGCTTACCCCATTCTCTTAAACAATTCAGAGAGAGCCTGCAAACACTTAAATCCTATCTATATGATCATATTACATCTGGAGAAGCAATCTCAAAAAATGATTCTATGCTCATCTACGAAATGTCCATAGATATGCTTTATACAGCAGGGATCTTAAGTGATCGACAATTTCATTTCATTCAAGAAATCAACGCCGTTGTCTGGGCCGACTCATTAACCGCGGTCACAACGATCAGACGCATCGAAGAACAGGCATACGCGGAATTAAAGGCCGAAGCGCACGTGGTGCTTATCTATAGCGCCGTGCTCCGGCATTCCCTGTCTTACTGGAAACACGAGGGACGTCGCTGGCTTAATATGCTCAGCAGCACGATAGGTAAAGCCCGAGTAATGGGCGACATTGACTGGGAGCAGGTCGCCAAAGAAGATGCTGCTGGAGCGGTCGTTGGTGCAATAGCCGGGGCTATTGCAGGGGCCAAAGCCGCCGCAGGTGCTTCATTGATGTTTGGGCCAGGAGGAGGAGTAATGCTGTTTTCTGCTTCTTTGATCAAGGGGATTGTTGCGGGAGCTGCCGCCGCTTCGCTTCATGCAGCGATTGTATCCGCATTATAAACTCGTGTAAATTATGACAAACAAAATCATAGATTATTTTATAATCGTATTTATAGCATACATCGCTGTATATACCACAAATACCTTGAATACGGCTGAAACTCTTGGAAAAGGGTTTTTTGCTCTATTACGGATTATTACTACATCTATCCTAATCGCTCTATTTATGGCGTTCACAGACAAACCTGCACTTAACTTGATCAAAAAGATTATGAAGAGAAGAGATCATCGTCAAAAAGAATCTTGACGTTATTTATTAGCCAGATTGCCAAGAGATGCATTCTCGACAATCTGGCTTAGTGAAGGCTCTCTTCTTCCTAAAGAATGTTATTTCAATCGCCCTGATTCTCTCGTTGCTGGGCAGCCTGTTGTTGCTTGATGCGTCAACCCGTGCAGACGTGGTCGCTAATGCCGCGGCTGTAATGACGCCTTCCGAGGCCTGTGCCGGTAGCTGTGCAGAGGCCAACTGCCCAGGAAGCGGCGCGCTTTGTTGCCGACAGGTTAAGTCGTATCTTTTTGAAGAAACCCAAGAGACTTACGAAGATGATAATAGAGAGTAAGCCAATGTCACCATGCGGCGACGCCTCTTTCAGGTTCTTGGAGCACTCTCTGTAATAGTCTTCGTCGGGTTGCTGGCGACGCTTCCGTCTTCAGGTCCCGGCAACCCGACGCTGTCTGATCGCCTTCCGCCACCCCGGCCGCAGACGCTCACTGCACGCCAGTCTCAGCCGGTACAGGTAACCCTGTGGCGCATTTTTGGGGATCGCCCGGAAACGTTCTTCTACGACGCAGACCTCATCCGAGCTGGTCCGGAAAGCACCATGTACGTGTTCGACCGCGGTCGGCAGCAGGTGCTTCGATTCGACCTGGAAACAGGACGACTGATCCAGACCTATGGGCGCGGCGCCGGAGAGGAACCAGGGGCCTTCCAGATGGTCACCGACTTCGAGGTCGACGAACAGGGACGCGTCTTCGTATGCGATGCCATAAATGCGCGCATCACTCTGTTCGACGCCCATGGACGCCTGATGGCTTCACTGACCCCCAAACTTCGCCCATATCGAATCGCCCTGCTTTCCCGAGACCTACTCGCTGTTCAGTTGCTACACGCCCGTCCCGATGCCCTGTTCGAGGTCTATCGGCTGGAGCGCAAATCTGACGGAAGCTATCGGCTCCGTTTGCTGCGCCGCTTCGGGGAATTTCTTGAGCACCAGGCTGCCAACAGCCTGCTGCTGGACGGCAGGATCACCGGAGCCGACAGCTTCTTCGTCTATGCGCCCCGGCGCATCGGATGGCTGACGGCTTTTTATCCGGACGGACGGCTGAAATTCCACAGGCAGACCATCGAACCTGTCCCGATACCCCGTCTGATTCGCCGAGGCGCCACCGAATACGTGGATCGTTCGGCGCCGATCGTTACCTACGAACTCACGGTAGAGGGCGACCGACTCTACACCTGGACCGAAGGAAAGGACGGCCTGCCGTACATCGATGTCTACGATGCCCATACCGGCGACTACCAATTTTCGATACCCGTGCCGGACACCATCAAGGGCCTGATCGATGTGAAGGATACCTTGATCTATGCCGCCTACGACACCACCGTTACGGTCTGGCGATGGCACCGCTGATCCCGGCCTATCGTTAAGGCACTGCCCGGTGTTGCGCTTGAGAACGCGTTCGCAGAGCTCCTCCGACAAAGAAGCCAAGCCGGAGCCTGTTGAAACCCGCCGCCCCAGTGGTGCCGGGGACCAGGACTGCACTGCGCACCAGTGCTACCGTACAGATGCCCGTCGGCATAGAGGCGCCCGTTGTTGGCCACGTTCACCTGCACCTTCGGCTCGCGCCAGGCATTATGAAGGAGACCATCTGCGTCATCTCATAGACCGGACAGTTCGGCTCGCCTTCGCCCGTAAACGGTACGCACGGACAGCAGCACAGGCTGTCCGCGGTCAATTATATGTGCGCTCACTAATTTACTGGTGCATGATGGCGCAACACCCCATGCGCCCGACATGATCCACAGGCACAACAGGGCAAACACAGCGGTCCGACTCTACCGGGTGGGAAGGACGTCGTCTATCCGGAAGAGGCACCTCACAGTTGCACCTGTGTTTCAGCCCGAAAAATGAGCAACTCCAACCGCCAACGCCAGCTTCCCGAGCATCGGCGCCAGCAATCAGAATCCCCCTTTCCCCCTCCCGAGCAGGGAGAGGGAAGTACATAAGCAGCAGGCGCCAGCGCATAGAACAAAACTGTAGAACCCCTCCCCCTGTCCCCCTCCCCTTAGGGGAGGGGGGAGTCAAGAAAAAAAGCTTTTCCGTCAAGTGGAGTTCAGTCAACGTAACCAGCCGGGTCCATGGATGGAGTCCAGGAATAAAGCTTTGCCGTCAAGCTGACAATCAACGCCGGAGTAAGCGTTACGTGTTAATCCAGAAAATCTTGCTCCCCCTTTCAGGGAGAGCTGGCCCGAAGGGCCTGAGGGGGTTTCTCTTCCGGATAAGATACCAGGGTAGAGACAGAGGTGATAGGGGGGGCGTCCTAGCCCTGGATCAGGCCACCTATGAGCTGACCATCTGGGATCGGACAGTGGCGATAGAGTTGCGTCATGGCCCCTCCCCGCTGGGGAGGGGGGACTCGGTAAAAACCGTTTTGTTTGGTAGTTATACGATTGTGCCACAATTCGCACGGCTAAGCCAGAAAATTTTGCTCCCCCTTTCAGGGGGAGCTGGCCCGAAGGGCCTGAGGGGGTGTTTCTCTTCCGAATAAGATACCAGGCGCGAAGAGTTCGAGCGGCAGATGGAGGAAGTGGAGGGGGTGTTTCTCTTCCGAATAAGATACCAGGGTAGAGACAGAGGTGATAGAGTTGCGTCATGGCCCCTCCCCATTGGGGAGGGGGACGCTGAAACACACACCAACCTGCCGCACGACGGTCACGCCATCTCTGAGCACAGGCTGCAAATCAAAGAATGCGCCCCCCTTTCAGGGGGAGCTGGCCCGAAGGGCCTGAGGGGGTGCCATACGCTACGGCTCCCATGAAGCCTTGAGGCCTGTTCTTGAAGATACAAGGCGGGGGTCATGGGATGTGCCGCGCATATGGACCATGATACCCGAGGAATCGTAATTATGTTGGGCTTCACCGGACTGGCGGCTGTAGTACGACACGCACACGGCGGGCGGCTCCGCCGATCTTCAGTGGTCCTGAGGCGCCCTCAGCTCGAAGATTGTGCCGGCGCATGTTCAAGGCGAACGCGTACTACCACTGCTCGCGTAGCTCGGGCGGAAGTTGCTCGATCTCCTTGGCCAGGTAACGAACTATTCCGTTGCTGGCGTGGCGATACCGATCACGCCGCAGGCCAGCCGTCCGCCCGCATTGCCCGTGGGCTGCGAGGCCAGGTCGTCCTCGGCCGCGTGCACGATCACGGCCCGACCGATGATGGAGCGCGGCCCGCTGAAGGCCACCACCGTATCGACACGGCTGTAGCTGGCCAGTCCGTTCTCTCCAGCTTCCAGGTTGCCCAGGTCACCCACGTGCCGCGTCGGGCTATCCGGCGCGCCGTGCGACTGACCGGTGGGATTGAAGTGGCCGCCCGCCGAGGTAGCGTCCGGCGCACTACAATCCCCCCACATGTGAATGTGAAAGCCATGGCGGCCGGGTGTCAGCCCCGACACGGTCGCTTCGATGCGAATGCCCGCTCCCGTCTTCGTAAAATGCACAACCCCTTCTACCTGACTGCCTTCGGTCGGATGCAGCACGGCAACGGCCCGGGAGATCTCCGGCGCAGCAGGCGCCTGCACGGGCGGCGAGGCCGGCTGCTGGCAGGCTGCCCCGAACCATAGCAACACCGACAACAGGCTTGCTCGGAAAAATGCACGCATGATTCTTTCTCAGCGTTTGGTTCCTGTCTGTTCTAAAAAAAATATCCGCCGACAAAAATTCCACCCGTCCTTTTTTGCCGGGCTTGACCAGCTCGTCGCCCTCAGTCTTCCAGTCCGAAGTAGGCCTTCACCGCGTTATAGTCGCGCAGGTTGACAGGCGCCTTGGCTGCAGCCATGCCGTCAATGATGACCACTTTGAGCTGCCGGGGCGTCTGCACCAACGCCAGCTCGCGCAGATCCACTTCGGCGGTCGAGGCCTCATAAAAGACTTCCAGAAAGCCCACCTCAAATGCATAGCCCAGCGTTACGGTAAAATCAACGGCCGGCAAGTCGGGCGACTCGTAGGCAAACGTGTAGGGCAATGCTGTCCAGGTGCCCTGTTCGTAAAAGTAGAGTAGCACTGCACCGCCCTCTACCACACCGGGTGTAATCTCCGGCATGTCATATCCAACCGAGGCAACTGGCCCGTTATACTGAAGCGCTTCGGGATTCAGCATAAATGAAAACGAAATCACGTTGGCATTACCTGGAGGGCCTGGGGGACCCACTGGTCCTTCACAGGCACTCGTAAGCATGGCAAGGCCGAGCAGGGCCACGCTGGTGGCAGATCGGATGCGCATGGCGGTAAGTGATCTGGATGAAACGGCTGCCTCCGGTAAAAAAGCAAAGGGCGCACCACCGCGCCCTTTGCCCGAAAAGCTCAGCGAACTGTCTGGTGGATTGAACAAATAACCGTTCAGTCTCGATAGATCTGGATCGTAATATGGCCGTGCTCGTCGACGTAGCCGCGATACATGCCCGGTGTGTTGAAAACCATGGCCAGCCGTCCGTTGCGGTCCAGTGCGATCACGCCACCGCGGCCGCCCATGCGCGTCAGCGTGCCGTGGATGGCTGCAGCAGCCGCCTGTTCAACCGTCAGGCCAGCATACTTCATCAGGGCTACAATCTCGTGTGCGATGGCAGCTCGAATGAAATACTCGCCCTGTCCGGTGGCCGAGATGGCGCAGGCGGCGTTGTCGGCATAGGTTCCGGCTCCGATGATGGGCGAGTCGCCCACGCGACCGAAACGTTTCCCCATGATCCCGCCTGTCGACGTGCCGGCTGCCAGATTGCCATAACGATCCAGTGCCACTGCACCGACTGTGCCATAGGTATGTTCTTTCAGTTCGGGAACGGCCCCCATGCCTCGCTCCCGCATGCGGCGTAGTTGTTCACGACGGTGGGGCAGGATGAAGTATTCATTAGGCACCTGTTCCAGTCCCTGCTCCTGTGCAAACGTCTCCGCACCACGTCCGACCAGCATAACGTGCGGCGATGCTTCCATCACCTGCCGTGCCAGCAAGATCGGATTCTTGACGGTCTTGACGCCTGCTACCGCACCGGCCTGGAGCGTACGCCCATCCATGATGGAAGCGTCCAGTTCAGCCGTCCCCTCATTGGTCAGCACAGCCCCACGCCCGGCATTGAACAACGGCGAATCCTCTAAGACACGAATGGCAGCTACCACAGCATCCAGGCTGGTTCCACCTTCCTGAAGGACCTGATAGCCGGCTTCCAGCGCTTCGCGTAATACGGCCCGGTATCGTTGCTCCCGCTCGGGGGTCATACGATCCCGCGAGATTGTGCCGGCTCCCCCATGGATGGCTAACACCACACGCGCCGTATCTGAAGCTTCATGGGCTTCTGGCTGCAAACTGTTCAAAAAAGCCGGAAGCCCTACCATCAGTAATGCTATCAGCAACCCTTTCATGGCTTTTACGCATAGGTTTTGCAAAAACCCCGTGAGATACGAATCTTCCCCTCACATCGTTACAATTTCGATAACCCGCGTGCCGTAAACTTAGAAAGTATTTCCCGGATCGGAATATAAGTTTTTCAAAATTAATGCGATTTTTGCACCTTTTTAAGTCTCGATCGTATATATTGGAAAGTCTGTAGGATTTTAAACCAAACCTGGTCAGACATAACCGTGCTGCATAGAACACGTATTGTCAAGAAGGCACAGCGTCCGCGTTCGGAGGAAGGCGAGCAGCAGGATCGCCTGGAACTCCTCCAGCAGATGAGCGATGAGGATCTCATGGAGCAGTTTCAGGCTGGCACTGTTGAGGCGTTCAACATCCTGGTAGAGCGCTACTCCGAACGGCTGATGCACTACCTCTACGGGTTCCTGGGTGATGCCCGGCGCTGCGAGGACCTCCTGCAGGAAACCTTCTTGCGCGTTTACCGCAATCGGCACTCCTACCAGCGAATTGCCAAATTTTCGACCTGGCTGTATACGATTGCCGGCAACCTGGCACGGTCGGAGTACCGAAAGCGCAAGCGGCGGCGCGTCTATTCTATTCAGTCGGTCAACCGTGACGACGAGGAGTACGAAATTGCTTTGCCTGATGAAACGTTTGCGCCGGACAAGCACGCAGAAAGCATTATCCAGGACAAGTACATTCAGGAAGCGCTCAGCAGTATCCCGCCCGATTTCCGTGAAGTAGTAGTGCTGCGTGACGTGCAGCAGCTTACCTACGAAGAGATCGCGCAGATTACCGGGTTGCCCATGGGTACGGTCAAGAGCCGGATTAACCGGGGACGTACCAAGCTGCAGGCGCTTTTGAAGGACATTTATGCTCCTGAGGAAGTCTAAACTTCCCCACGCAAGCACTGGACGTAGCGGCGTCCCCTGTGGGACGCCGCTTTTTGGTTCAGCCGGCCAGAATCCCGATCAGGATCATCAGCACGGTAAAGCCCAGCAGGATCCCCAGTGCCAGTAGCAGTTCCCGTCGGCGGCGACGACTCAGCCAGGCCATGGGCCCTCCCAGCAGATGGTACGTTATCCCCAAAAATATCAGGGAAAAACAACCAAAACGCAAATAAAGCGCTCCCTCTGCCTCGCATAGCCGCCCCATCCTCAGGGTGCCAGGGTGTAGAGGTAGGCCGCATAGATCAACAACAGCAGCCCTCCTTCCCAGCGCACCATCCGGAACCGGCTCCAGAAAAGCGGCAGGATCAGCAGCGTCACACCGGTCATTACAGCCAGGTCCAGCGTGCGCAGACCACTGCTCTGAATGGGATGCACCAGCGCCGTCAGGCCCAGAATGGACAGAATATTGAAAATATTTGATCCCACCACGTTCCCCACCGCCAGATCTGCTTCTTTCCGAATCGCCGCAACAATGGTTGTTGCCAGTTCCGGCAGGCTCGTTCCCACCGCCACTACGCTCAAGCCAATCACCGCCTCGTTCACCTCCAGTGCCCGTGCCAGCGCTACCGCTCCATCCACAAACAGATCGGCTCCTGTCAGCAGCACCGCCAGTCCCCCCACCGTAAACAACAGATCCAGCCAGACGCTGCGAGAAGGCCGTGCCGGCACCTCCAGCATCATCGTCTGATTGGTCCGACGGGCAATCCAGAAGCTGGCCAGCAAATAGAGCCCCAGCAGTCCTACCAGCACGGCCCCCTCCCCTCGCCCGATACGGTGGTCATGCAGCATCCAGAGCATCAGCAGCGTGCATCCAATGGCTACCGGCACGTCGAAGCGCACCAGTTGCAGTTGAATGCGAATGGGACGTATGGCAGCGGCCACCCCCAGAATCAGCGCCAGGTTCGCTATATTTGATCCCACCACATTCCCCACTGCCAAATCCGGACTCCCCTTCAATGCAGCCCGCAGGCTCACGCCCAGCTCCGGACTGCTTGTGCCAAAAGCTACCACGGTCAGCCCGACCACCAGAGGCGTCAGTCCCAGTCGCAAGGCCAACGCCACACTTCCCCGGATCAATCCTTCTGCTCCCAGATACAGTAACAGGCCACCGATAACTAACAGCAACAAACTGAGTAGTGGGCTCATCATCTATTCCCGCAGGTTAACTGCCTTGCTCATACCGCGCCCTTCCACGAAAAAGCTGCCGCGAAAGTTTTAAAACAGGCTGTAAAAAGCCAGGAACCTTTCTGCTGGATCGCCGATATGGGGCAAATACATTCCGCATCAAGCGGGTATGGCAGGCTGGCTGGATGTCTTCATCGAAACGCTGGCCCGGCAGGGCTGGGCCACCACGACAGCAGCCTTCACGCCAGAGCAGATCCAGGCACTCTATCAGGAAGCCCAGACGCTGGACCGCGCCGGCGCTTTTCGGCCGGCAGCCATCGGACACGGCGCCACACAGACGGTACGGCGTGACATTCGTGGCGACCGTATCTACTGGCTGGATCCCACACGGCCTTCTCCAGCCCAGGCTATCTACTGGCAGGTCATTGACCATCTGCGGCGACGTCTCAACGAAACGCTCTTTCTCAGCCTTCATGATGCAGAAGCCCATCTGGCCATCTATCCGCCCGGTAGCTTCTACCAACGGCATCTGGATCAGCACCAGGGCCGTAATCTCCGCCTGATCACCCTGGTGCTGTACCTGAATCCCGACTGGCGACCGGAAGATGGCGGTCAGCTCCGGCTCTATCCTGATCCCGAAGCCCCGACGCAAGGCATTGATCTGTTTCCCGAAGGCGGCCTGCTGGTCGGCTTTCGCAGCGATACAATCCCCCACGAAGTGCTACCCGCTCAGCGTGACCGCTACAGCCTGACTGGCTGGTTGCGGCGTTTTGATCCGCTGGCACTGCTCCGTTAGCCAGCCTGCACTTCGGTCGAAGGTGCCGGCGCCGTTTCGGCGCGACGCCAGTGCCAGATCAACCCCACTACCCCTCCAACCATGAGCAGTACGGAGATCACTTCGGCCTGCGTTACCGAAAGCCCCAGCAGATCGAAGCGGTTGTTTACCCGAATCTGCTCGATCAGAAAACGCTCCAGGCCATTGAAGACCAGGTAAAGCGAAAAAAGCCATCCGGGCCGAAACGGATGCTTACGAAGGACCCAGAGCACCCCGAACAACATGGCTGCCATGGCAAACTCGTACAGTGAGGTGGGATAGACAGGCTGGGGTGGGGGTCCGATAATAGCATGGGGATAGCTTTCGGCCCAGAGCCACATAGGCAGCCAGTCCGGCTTGGCAGCCAGGTTGGCCGCAATGCCCCAGTCGCCATCGCCAGCCAGATGACACCCGATGCGTCCGATTCCATAAGCCAGCATCAATCCGGGCGCAGCCGCATCGGCCAACACCGGCACGGAAATGCCTTTCTTGCGGGCATACCAGACCACACCCAGGGCCCCAAAGATCAGCCCCCCATAGAAGGTGAAGCCCCCTGTCGAAAAAATCATGCCCAGCGGGTCCAACACAAAGGTATCCAGGTTTTCCAAGATGTGAAAGATCTTGGCCCCTACAAAGCCAAAGCCGACAGCTACCAGCGTCATCGTACCGACCAGGGCTGAGGGGCTGGTCTGACGCGTGCGTACGCGGCCCCGGTCGTCCCGCTCACGAACGCGTACCCCCCCGATCTCGCCAGCCCGATAGCGTCGGTCCAGTTCCCGGGCCGTCAGCCAGGTGGCCGTCAGCACGGCCACGGCCACCATGGCCCCGAACGAATAAATGGGAAACGGCAGTTCGATGCCCAGCAGATCCTTGAACAAGTCGCTCAGTCGCGGATACATGGCAGTTCAGTGGGATGGTGCAACACGCACAGCTCCTTGCAAAAAGTCGGTTAGCTCCTCCAGCGGGACTTCCTGCTGCCGGCCGGATTGCATTTCACGCACGACGACGCGTCCCTGCGTCAGCTCGCGTTCCCCAACGATAACGGCATAGCGGGCCTGCTGGCGGTTGGCCTCACGCATCTGCGCCTTCATCGAGCGGCCTTTCAGATCCAGATCAACCCGCAAACCGCCCCTGCGCAACGTCTGGGCCTGCCTCAGTGCCCAGCGTACCGCTGCCTCACCCAGCGACACCAGGTAGGCATCCAGGCCAGGAGTTTCCGGAAAGGCATATCCCTGGGCCTGCAGGGCAATGAAAA
>Ga0256839_1006109_pt1 | contig 10758 bp, 7 predicted proteins | sample 354166metaG_FD_185968 | JGI IMG/M metagenome (GOLD analysis project Ga0256839, IMG submission 185968) | Hydrothermal vent microbial communities from Mid Atlantic Ridge, Atlantic Ocean - 354-166 | ecosystem: Environmental > Aquatic > Marine > Hydrothermal vents | place: Atlantic Ocean: Mid... | reverse complement strand
CCGTTCCAGCGGGGGACGATGTGCAGATGCAAATGGTCTTCAATGCCGGCACCAGCCACGCGCCCCAGGTTCATACCAATGTTGTAACCGTGGGGTTGCATGACCGCATCCAGAACTTGCTGGCATATTTGTAAGGTGGTGAAAAGTTCTGTTAATACCGGGGGAGAAATGGCCTGTAAATCGCCCGTGTGCTGGTAGGGTACCACCATTAAATGACCACTGTTGTAAGGAAATTTGTTCATAATAACAAAGACGTTACGGCCGCGGTAGAGTATCAAATTTTTGCGATCATCCTTCTGTGGGATGCGCTGGCAAAAAATACAGCCACTTTTTTCGCTTTCTTCTTTGGCGCTTAGAATATATTCCATGCGCCAGGGTGCCCAGAGTTTGTCCATGCTTGATTCACCATTTCCTTTTACTTTTGCTTGGCCCTACGCATACCGCCTGGCAACCGGTCAAATTGCTTCACTGTTCCTCAACCATTGCCCATTGGTTGTATTTGCCCAGCAAGAGGGCAGGTTACTCAGCCGCGCTCATTACGATTCTTCTTTTTCCTTTTTCGCCTGTTCAATAATTTTCTGGGCAATTTCCGGAGGTACTTCTTCATAATGGGAAAATTTTTGCCGGAAAATACCCCTATCCTGGGTCATGGATCGCAAAGCAGTGGAATATTTTAGTAGTTCTGCCAGGGGCACATGGGCTTTAATTACTTGAAAGCGCCCATCGGATTCCATGCCCAGAATTTTCCCCCGGCGGGCGGAAATATCTCCCATTACGTCGCCCATGTATTCTTCGGGCACCTTTACTTCGATTTCGTATATAGGCTCCAGTAGGACTGGTTTGGCCTCGTTAAATGCTTTTTTAAAGGCCATGGATGCTGCAATTTTAAACGCCACTTCAGAAGAGTCTACTGGATGAAAAGATCCGTCGAATACCGTAACCTTAACGTCTACTACCTGATAACCTGCCAGAACCCCTTCCTTCATGGTTTCCACCACGCCTTTTTCCACCGCGGGGATGAATTTGCCAGGAATGACGCCGCCCACAATAGCATCAACAAATTCAAACCCTTCGCCACGTGGCAGGGGTTCCAGGCGCAAATGGGCATCCCCATACTGCCCACGACCACCTGTTTGTTTCTTATATTTGCCCTGGGCTTCGGCCTTGCTTTTAATGGTTTCACGGTAAGGTATGCGGGGGTCTTCAATGTCCACTTCAACGCCAAATTTCTCTTTTAACCGCTTGAGAATGATATCCAGATGCATTTCGCCCTGTCCAGAAACAATTGTCTGTCGCAGTTCGGGGTCGTATCGAACAATGAATGTGGGGTCTTCTTCATGCAGGGATTGTAAGCCACTTCCAATTTTATCTTCATCTCCTTTAGAACGCGGGACCACTGCAATGCTGATAACGGGTTCAGGGAATTCAATGGGGGGAAGTTGAAAAGCTTCTTTTTTGTCGCAAAGCGTATCCCCCGTATGGGTGGATTTCAATTTTACCAATGCACCAATGTCGCCAGCGGTTAATTTTTCCACACCTTCTTTATTTTTTCCATTTAAAACGTACATCTGTCCGATGCGCTCAACGTGCCCCTGGGTAGCGTTGAGGACTTCTTCGCCACTTTCCATCTGTCCAGCATAAATACGAATGTAGGATAATTCGCCGACGTGCGGTTCAGAAACGGTTTTAAAAACCAGGGATACCAGTGGTTCCTTTTCCACGCGATCGCGAGTTTTACCATCTACGGATTCCACCGGCGGAAATTCGTCCGGGTGGGGTAAATAATGAACCATAAAATTGAGCAAACTTTGAATACCAATGTTCTGGGTAGCAGCGGCACAAAGTACAGGAACAACCTGGCGGTTTAAAATGGCTTTTTCAAATCCTTTCATCAGGGTGTCGATATCCAGATCGCCTTCCTCGAAGTACTTTTCCAGCAGTTCGTCATCGCTTTCAGCTACGGCTTCCACCAGGTTATTGTGCAATTCTTCTACTCGGGCTTTCAGGTTATCCGGAACATCTTTCTCTTCCATTTTGCCGGAACCGTCCAGAGCGTAAACAAGCATTTTGTTTTTAAGCACATCGACGATCTGGTGGAAGTTGGGGCCGGTTTCTACAGGAAATTGCAGTAAAGTAATCTTTTTCCCAAAACGTTCCCGCAGGTCGTTGTAAATCGTATCAAAATCCACGTTTTCGCGGTCTAATTTGTTGATAACATAAAAACGGGGCATCTGGTATTTATCCGCCAGTTCCCGTACCCGTTCAGTTCCAACTTCGATGCCAGAAGCGGCGGATACCACAATCATCATAATGTCCGCTGCTCGCATGGCACTTACCACGTCCCCGAAAAAATCGCTAAACCCGGGCGTATCCAGCAAGTTCAGTTTGGTATCTTTCCATATGCCATGCAGCAAAGATGTGTTGATAGAAATTTGTCGTTCAATTTCATCGGCATTGTAATCGCTAATGGTGTTCCCCTGATCGACTCGCCCAATGCGATTGGTAACCCCCATTTGGTAAAGAAGTGCTTCTGCCAGAGAGGTTTTTCCCGATCCACTGTGACCGGCAAGGCCAACGTTCCGAATGTGTGCTGCATTGAAAGTTTTCAAGACCATACCTCCTTTTCTTTGGCTGGTTCATCGATTTGAGAAATGGCAATATAAATAGTGAAATTTTATACTGTCAAGATTTTTATCAGACCATATGCATGCCGGTAAACAGGGGGATGATTTTACCCCGCTCAAAGCCAAAGCATTTTAAAAATATTTTCAATTCATGAAATAAACAATATACTTTGCTTGAGGTTGTGCTTACGGGGTGGCAATGCGGGTGCAAAGTATTTGAGCCGCCTGGGTTAAAGAATGACAAACATGATCCGGCTGTGTACGGTTTTCGCCTCCCATTTTGCGTAAAGTTTCTTTTCCATAACCAGTTAAAACGAGTATGGTCATTAATCCCAGTTGTCTACCCAGTAAGATATCTGAGGCTTTGTCACCAATGACGGCCGATCGAGAAAGGTCGATGTTAAGATCGCGACAGGCTTGCTCAATCATTCCCGGTGCAGGTTTGCGGCAACGGCATTCCTTGCGATACGCGGCAACTTTCCCTTCGGGATGATGGGGGCAATAATAAAGCGCATCTAAATAAACGCCGTTACGCTCCAGAAGTTTTTGCAAATGGTGATGCACAGCCTGAACGTCCGATTCTGTAAAATAGCCCCGCGCCACACCGCTCTGGTTGCTTACCACAATCAACCGATAACCGCATGCCTGTAATTGTTTCAATGCTGCAGGGGTATCTGGTAAAAGTTCTACCTGCTCTGGACGGGCCAGATATCCCACTTCACGAATGAGTGTGCCATCCCTATCCAGGAATACCGCTGGTTGGGCGCCTGGGTTGGCCGATGTATGGAATAGGTGCTGCGGTGTCAATGAATTATCCTGCTGTTTATTAAATGAAGGTATTTGATATTACCAGAAAAAAGGGGGTGACTATACTTTTATATAAAGCTAACCATGATTTAGTTAAAATTTAAACAAAAAGCACATTTCCTTGTTGCGTTATGTAACTTTTTATTTTTTAGTCACCCCCGGCAGAGATTAAAAACGGTAGCTTTGCAATACCCGAATATAATTGGCGCGTTCGTAAGCAGCGGGTTCGGCTACATGCTGGTAACTCATGCTGCCCTTCATTTGTTGAATGGATTCGTATTCATGTTCTTCCATCCAGCGGGTGATCCCTTTTAACATCCGCTCGAAGGCATAAGGACCATACTCCAGCACAGCAGAGGTCATCATGGTAACATCTGCGCCTGCCATGATAAGTTTGAGTGCGTCTTCCGGATTGTGAACCCCTGAGGTAGCGGCAAGACTGGCTTTAAGATGGCCATACAAAATAGCTATCCAGCGAAGCGGTAGACGGATTTCGTAAGAGGTAGAAAACTGCAAATTGGGGGTTACTTCCAGCCGTTCCAGATCAATGTCGGGCTGGTAAAAGCGGTTAAAGAGCACCAGTGCATCGGCTCCTGCTTCATCCAAGCGTTTGGCCATATTCCCAAAGGCAGTAAAGAAAGGCGATAGTTTCATGGCCACAGGAATGGATACCGATTGTTTAACTGTTTTTAAATCTTCAATATACATTTGTTCCACTTCCGCGCAGGAAATATTGGGATCCGTGGCCACATAATAAATGTTGAGTTCAATGGCGTCCGCCCCAGCTTTTTCCATTTCAGTAGCGTATTTCATCCATCCTCCGGCAGAAACCCCGTTTAAACTGCCAATTACGGGAATGTCTAAGGCTTCTTTGAGCCGGCGCAATTGTTCCAGATATTCTTCCGCATGGAGATTACGATATTCTTCCGGTTCGGGAAAGTAATCCAGTGCTTCGGCATAGTTATGGCTGGTGGTGGTGAGAAAATGGTCAATTTCTTGCTGGTCATGAATAATTTGTTCTTCAAATAAAGAGTGCATTACCACTGCTGCAGCGCCAGCATCTTCTACTGCTTTAACCTTGTCTACTGAATTGGTCAAGGGAGATGCTGAAAGCACCAGGGGGTTTTTAAGTTTTAAGCCCATATAGGTGGTAGTGAGGTCCATAGTACCCTCTCTCCTTGATTACGGTTTTTCTTCATCATCCTTCCCCGGCAAATTACCGGGGAAGGAATGGATTAATTGTGTTTACCATTGCCATTGTTACCATTTCCGCTTTCAGGTTTCCAGACGTCTGCCAAGTGTTTGTAGAGCTGCCACCGTTCGGAAACAATTTCCTGCGCCTGGGTGAGCAACATGCGAGCAGCCTCTGGATTGGTTTTGCTTAGCATTTTATATCGGGTTTCGTTGTAAGCGTATTCTGCAAAGGAAACCTTAGGATCCCGACTATCCAGCAGGAAGGGGTTTTCACCCCGTTCAGCGCGTCGCGGATCAAAGCGGAACAGCGGCCAGTAAGCGGAATCGACGGCCAGTTTTTGTTGATGCATGCCATAGCGCAGGTTATAGCCGTGGGCTATGCAATGACTGTAAGCCACAATCAAAGATGGCCCTGGGTAGCTTTCTGCTTCCAGAAAAGCCTTAACCGTGTGGGTGTCGTTGGCGCCCATGGCTACTCGTGCCACATAAACATTGCCATAACTTATCGCCTGCAGTGCCAGGTCTTTTTTAGGGGTTCGTTTACCGGCAGCTGAAAATTTAGCAACTGCCCCCAGCGGGGTTGCTTTAGAAGTTTGTCCTCCGGTGTTGGAGTATACTTCCGTATCCAGCACCAGAATGTTCACATCCCGGCCACTTGCCAGCACGTGGTCCAGGCCACCGTAACCGATGTCGTAGGCCCAACCGTCGCCACCAATAAGCCACACGCTCTTGCGCACCAGGTAATCGGCCACGCTCAACAGCATTTTGGCTTCCGGTGTGTTAAGGGTTTTGAGTTTCTTTTTCAATTCTGCTACGCGCAGGCGCTGTTCATAAATTCCGGGCTCAGTGCTTTGATCTGCCGAGAGCAGTGCTTCAGCCAGTGCCCCACCGATGACGTCCTTTAATTGTTGCACCAGTTCGCGGGCAAATTCGGTTTGTTTGTCAATGGTTAGTCGGAATCCAAGACCAAATTCCGCATTGTCTTCGAACAGGGAATTGGACCAGGCCGGGCCATACCCTTCATCGTTCACCGTCCAGGGGGTTGTGGGCAGGTTACCGCCGTAAATGGAAGAACAGCCGGTGGCATTGGCAACGATCATGCGATCGCCAAAAAGCTGGGTAACCAGCTTGATATAAGGTGTTTCACCACAACCTGCACAGGCGCCACTAAATTCAAATAGCGGTCGTAAAAATTGGGACCCTTTTACCGAATCCACTTTTAACCGGGAACGATCAAAATCCGGGATGGTCTGGAAAAATTCCCAGTACTGTTTCTCCGCGTCCAGAATGGGTTCTTTGGGGGTCATATTAATGGCTTTCAGACGGGTATTCTGTTTGTTTTTCGCCGGACATACTTCCACACACAGTTCGCATCCGGTACAGTCCTGAGGCGATACTTGAATGGTGTAATACGTATCCTCCGGCCACTCCCGTCCCCGTGCTTTGGTATAGCGAAACCCTTCCGGTGCCTCTGCCAGAATGGCTTTATCATAGGCTTTGATGCGAATGACGGCATGGGGACATACCAGCGCACATTTGCCACATTGAATACAGGTTTGCGGATCCCATACGGGAATTTCCTGGGCAATGTCCCGTTTTTCCCACTGGGTGGTACCACTGGGGAACGTACCATCGGATGGAAAAGCACTCACTGGCAGGAGGTCTCCTTCACCAGCAATTATCTTTGCGGTAAACGTTTTCACAAAATCCGGGGCTTGGTCCGGTACCACGGGGGGGACGTCAATGGTGCTGGTAGCGGTAGCAGGGTATTCTACGGGATGCAGATTGGCAATGGCCTGATCCACCGCGGCAAAATTCATTTTTACCACCTCTTCGCCCCGTTTACCGTAAGTTTTACGGATGGCATCTTTAATTTTCTGAATGGCTTCTTCCTGCGGGATGATGTTGGAGATGGCAAAGAAAGCTGTTTGCATGATGGTGTTTATGCGATTCATCAATCCGGTTTCGCGCGCCACTTTGTAAGCGTCAATAACAAAAAATCGTAATTTTTTGTCAATAATTTCCTGTTGCACCTGTCGGGGGAGTTTGTCCCATACCTGGTCCGGTGGGTATGGGGCATTGAGCAGGAAAACCGCCCCTGGCATGGCTGCTTTTAACACATGGTACTTTTTAAGGAACTGAAACTGATGGCAGGCGACAAAATTGGCATTTTCCACCAGGTAAGGGGCTTTAATGGGACGGGGACCAAAACGCAAATGCGAAATGGTAACCGAACCCGCTTTTTTAGAATCGTACACAAAATAGCCCTGGGCGTAATTATCCGTGGTTTCACCAATGATTTTAATGGAGTTTTTATTGGCACTTACGGTGCCATCAGAACCCAGGCCATAAAATACCCCGCGAAAGGTATCTTCCCCTTCGATGGAAAAACTGGCATCATAAGCGATGTGGGACTGGGTCAGGTCATCCACAATGCCCACAGTAAAGTGGTTTTTGGGTTGCTGTTTGGTCATTTCATCAAAAACACCTTTAACCATTGCCGGGGTAAATTCTTTGGAAGATAATCCATATCGGCCTCCTATAACCCGGGGTAACGTGTTGAATGGCAAAGTGCTGTTGTTGTGGGCTTCCAGAATAGCAGCAGCAACATCTGCATAAAGGGGCTCCCCGGCACTCCCAGGTTCTTTGGTGCGGTCCAGCACCGCGATGGTGCGCACCGTTTCAGGCAGTGATTTCAGAAAATGGGTTATGGAAAAGGGACGATATAATCGCACCCGAACCACTCCCACTTTTTCGCCCTGTTGTACCAGGTAGTGCACCGTGTCTTCCACGGTTTCGCCCCCAGAACCCATGATGACAATGACGCGCTCTGCTTCTGGATGGCCGACGTAATCAAACAGATGATATTGACGCCCCACCAGCCGGGCAAAGCGGTCCATATATTCCTGAACAATCTCCGGACATGCCTGGTAATACGGGTTCACTGCTTCTCGCGCCTGGAAGAAATGATCCGGATTTTGAGCGGTTCCTCGAATAAAAGGATGGTCAGGTGACAGGGCCCTGTTGCGATGAGCAATCACGTACTCATCGTCAATCATGGCACGGAGGTCATCCTCGCTCAATTTTTCTATTTTCTGAATTTCATGAGATGTACGAAATCCATCGAAGAAGTGCAGAAAAGGCACCCGGGCTTTTAGCGTAGCGGCATGCGCGATGGCAGCAAAATCCTGTGCTTCCTGCACGGAACCGGAAGATAATAATGCCCAGCCCGTTTGCCGCGTTGCCATAACGTCACTATGGTCGCCAAAAATTGAGAGGGCATGGGTCGCTACAGTTCGCGCCGCAATGTGAAAGACAGTGGGTGTTAATTCACCGGCAATTTTGTACATGTTGGGAATCATCAATAAGAGGCCTTGAGAGGCAGTAAAGGTAGTGGTGAGGGAGCCGCTTTGAAGCGCGCCGTGAACAGCACCGGCGGCGCCGCCTTCGCTCTGCATTTCCACCACGGATGGGACCGTACCCCAGATGTTCTTTTCGCCTGCGGCTGCCCAGGCATCTGCCCATTCGCCCATGGGCGAAGCCGGCGTGATGGGATAAATGGAAATGACTTCGTTCAGTTTGTAGGCGACGAATGCGGCTGCCTCGTTTCCGTCAACAGTTACCATTTTGCGAGGCATAGCGCAATTCCTCCTGAATGTTATAATTGGTCGTCACTGGCAATTTAGTGGCGCGTTTCAGACATCACAATTGTTTTTCTTTTTTTATGGAAAGTAAAAAATGGGGGTAATGGATTATTATTATTGCAGTTAAGGCCATTTGTGCTGCAACAGGGTGTAGGTGAAATTGGGAACGGGAATCCGGTCCCAGAAATTGTTGCCGTTAAAAAATCCGTTTTAAATAGGCATAGGTGCGTGAAATATCGTCCACATAATCGATGGTTTGTTTGTAGCCGTAAAAATAACCATAACGCGGTATCCCCAGCTCCCACACTTCCAGGTGCAATTGCCAGTCTTTACTGGTTAGCCGGGGAAGGGTAGCGCGTACTGCTGGCCAGGTATTGGGGTCCATCCCCAGATAGCGGGCAATGGCCTGGGCGTCAAAAACATGGCCCGGCCCACAATTATAGGCAGCCAGTGCCAGTTTAATGCGGTGGGGTGGTTTGGCTTCCGGAAAATATTTTAATTGTTTGTACAGATGATAAATACCTGCAGCAATATTTTCACGGGGATCCTGCTGAATATATTCGATGTCCAGTTCCCGGGTAATTTCTCGGGCAGTGTAAGGCATAATTTGCATTAACCCGATTGCGCCCTTGTTACTTACCGCATTTTCCCGAAAACGCGATTCCTTTAAAATCTGAGCCACAATCAGGCGCCAGTCCAGCCCATAGCGCTTGGCATATTTACGGATGATGGGATAGTACCGTTCAATTTTCCGCAATACATGCCCAGGTAATTGCTTGTGGCGAAACTCCAGCGCTTCCCGCTTCTTCTCAATTTCGGCCCGTACAGATTGAATTAAAGAATCGCTTTCCAGAGGGGTAATGGCCGATGGTTCAGCCTGCCGCTGGCAGCTACCCAATAAAAAGGCGGTACTCATTACCACCACCATGTGACCGATCCATTTCATGGATTAGTTTAAGCTCATTCCAATGATTAAGCCAACAATCAAACCAATCATTATAAAAATACCGCTGACCACTACCCCTACCGCCAGGTTACCTTTTTCCAGTTCCCCGGGGATGTTAAAATGGGTAATCTTATTAAATAATTTGTAAGTAACAATGGCGGCCAAAATACCAATGACCACGCCGCCCACTGCATACAGCGTGTTCAGGAACAAGGGTGTTTCGTACCAGGCTGCTAACATGGCATTTCTCCCTGTTTGAGTTATCGGTTTTTAACCTTATAGAATTAAGATTCAATTTTACGATGCAACCATCCTAAAATGAAAAAGGTCAGAATGGTAATAAAAATGCCCTCAATAAACAACCCTGCTCCGATGGTTAATCCGATGGCAGACACTACCCAGATAGAGGCTGCTGTCGTCATGCCCCGGATGGACCCCCGTTCCCGGATAATAGCACCAGCCCCCAGAAAACCAATGCCAGTTACCACCTGGGCGGCGATGCGCGAAGGATCCACCCGTAAGTCGCTTCCCACTGAAAGCGATACAATCATAAATAAACTGCTGCCAACCGCTACCAGCATTTGCGTGCGAATACCAGCGGGCTTGTTATCCCGTTCCCGTTCCAGTCCAATTAATCCACCACACAAACCCGCCAATACCAATTTGAGGATGTTTAAAAGCACCTGGATATTATATTCCATGGGAGTTCCTTCTTATATTTGTTTTTGGGTGAATATTAAGCCCTGAAGGGGAAACTGTCAAATTATTTTCACATCTGAAGCGGAAGCCGTCTTTTGGGCCAGCCATTCATATACGCCCTGTTGCAGCCCGGCAGATTGTTTAAGGAGCTGAGCCCGGTTAGGATGGTTCTGGTGGAGGCGCTGCCAGATGCGTTGGAGCACTCGGGTGGAAAGTGGTTGCGGATACTGTTCGTATAAATCCCACACGTATTCAGCAAACCCGGGAGAGTGGTTTTGCACAGCCCACCAGTAAAATAATGGCAGCAGCACGTTAATGACCACTTCGTGGAAACGTTGCTCTCCCATGGTATTGTGGGGCGGTATAATGGAAGGCCAGAAGGTAGTTACCCATTGGCGAAGGGAAGGGGGTATAGGTATCTGAAGATAATGTTGCCATTGCATTTTCCACCGGGGTAGAGGCCAGCGTTGCTGGATAATTTCTCGTAAAGCATGAAACAACCCCTGGGGCCGGCGATGAGCATTGGCTATCAACGTTGCCAGCCCCATTAATCGGGCGATGGGCTGATTACCAGGCCGAATCCCGGCAAAGCGCCACTGGGTAAGGGATAGTACAGGAAAAATTCCCGCCGATTTCCAGGGTTCAAGGTGGGGGAACAGCGCCCTCGGCACAGAAAACCCACTAATATAATAAAGGAATAGAAAAGCATTTAGGGGATTACCAGGCTTCAGGGGCATGCGAAGCCATCGCGAGGGGGGATATTGCCATAGGATTTGTAAAAGTGGCTGGCGATTGCTGGGAAACCCCAGGGCCTCGGCAATTCCCAGAAAGATCATGTCTTCTG
>Ga0256839_1006108_pt1 | contig 10760 bp, 4 predicted proteins | sample 354166metaG_FD_185968 | JGI IMG/M metagenome (GOLD analysis project Ga0256839, IMG submission 185968) | Hydrothermal vent microbial communities from Mid Atlantic Ridge, Atlantic Ocean - 354-166 | ecosystem: Environmental > Aquatic > Marine > Hydrothermal vents | place: Atlantic Ocean: Mid... | reverse complement strand
AGTAGAAAAAGATCGTTTTTTAGTGGTTTTATTATCTTTTTTAATTGTAATTGTCTTTTGGGGAGCTTTTGAACAAGCAGGAGGTTTAATGAGTATTTATACCAAAACAAAAACGGACAGAATGTTATTAGGTTGGGAAATTCCAGCAACATGGTTTCAAAGTTTAAATGCAGGTTTTATTATTTTACTAGCTGTTGCAGTTGCAAATTTTTGGGCAAAACGTAAATTAAAAAGCAAAGAAGCTTCGTCTTTATTTAAAATGGCAACCGGAACTATAATTATGGGAATGGGATTTGTTTTTATGATTTTTGCAGTTAGAGATTTTGAAACAAATGGAAAATCTGCCATGATTTGGTTAGTATTGGCATATCTTTTTCATACCATTGGAGAACTCTCTTCATCACCTGTATCTTTATCATTTGTAACAAAGCTAGCTCCAGTTAGGTATGCTTCTTTAATGATGGGGCTCTATTTTGCTTCTACAGGGTTAGGAAATAAAGTAGCAGGAATTTTAGGTGAAAATGCGGAAGAATACGGAGAATACGCTATTTTTACAGGAATTACTATTTTTACGGTGGTATTTGGACTGTTAGTAATTGCTCTTTTAAAACCATTAAAACGCTTAACACACGGAGCCGAAGATAACGAAGTAGAAATGCACGAAGAATAATTTATTTACAAAGAACACATCCTTTTTAAATATAAAAGATGGGCTTTCTTTTTATAAGAAAAAAATTACTAACAAAAATTATATTTTATGAGTACGGATTTAGATAGTCTTTTTAAAGACAAAGTTTTAGGACATCCTGCAGGTTTATTTATCCTGTTTTTTACCGAAATGTGGGAACGTTTTTCCTATTATGGTATGAGAGCACTTTTAGTAATGTTTTTTACAGCATCTATAACTGATGGAGGTTGGGGATGGCCTAGAGAACATGCTTTTGCTATTTTTGGAACCTATACTTCTTTGGTTTATTTATCTACCTTGTTAGGAGGATATTTTGCCGATAAAGTTATTGGTTTTAGGTATGCTGTGGTGGTTGGTGCCTTATTAATGACTTTAGGGCATGCTTCTATGGCTTTAGAAACATCATTCTTTATCTATTTAGGATTAACCTTACTTGTTTTTGGTAGTGGATTTTTTAAGCCGAACATGACTTCAATTATCTCTGAAATGTATGCAAAAAAACCAGAAAAAAAAGATGGTGCTTACACAATTTTTTACATGGGAGTAAATGCAGGAGCCTTTTTAGGAATTTTACTTTGTGGTTATTTAGGAGAGCAAGTAGGTTGGTCTTGGGGATTTGGATTAGCAGGAATTTTTATGTTATTTGGGTTGTTGCAATTCTGGAAAGCTCAAAATATTTTTGGAGATATTGGTGAAAAACCAATTAAAATTGAAGATGATGTAACACACCAATTAAAAGAAGGAGAACCAAAATTAAACCCGTTTACAAAATTTCAATTAGTATTAATTGTTATTTCTGCAACCTTAGGTTTATCTTGGGTATTAAATGACCCAGTTGCCAAAATTTCTAATGGTAAATATAACCTTTTCGATTTTAATTTATTCGGATTGGAGGGTACAAATGTGATTATTTTAACTGCATTGGCAATTTTCATCTTTCTCTTATCTATAAGGCTGCCTAAATATGATAAGATAACAAAAGACAGAATGCTTGCTGTAATGTTTTTTGCATTTATTACTATCTTTTTTTGGGCGATATTTGAACAAGCACCTAGTTCTTTGACCATTTTTGCAAGAGATTATACACAAAGAGTTTTAGAAGGTAGTGCTGCTTTTACTTTTAAAATTGTCAATTCCCTAATGACAATCATCCCTCTTGGAGTTATTACATGGGTACTATTAATGTTATTCAAAAAAACTTTCAATAAATATGCAGTATCAAACGTTATTTTAGCTTTTAGTTTTGTTATTATTTGGGCGATTGCAATATGGATGTTAAACACTGAATTTCAAAAAGACATCGCAGAAGTTCCTGCTTCTTGGTTTGGAGTTTTAAACTCTTTATTTATTATTGTCATGGCTCCTTTGTTTTCTAAATGGTGGGAAAGCAAATATAACCCTAATGCAAATATGAAGTACGCAATAGGTATGTTTTTATTAGGATTAGGAATGGCATTTGTTGCTATAGGTGCTTCAGATATTCCTGTAGGTGCAAAAACAGCATCAGTAAGTATGATTTGGCTAATTTTAGTTTATTTTTTCCATACTATGGGAGAGTTATGTATTTCTCCGGTAGCACTTTCTTATGTTTCTAAATTAGTGCCAGGGAGAATGATTGCAATGATGTTTGGTATTTGGTATTTAGCGGTTGCAATCGGAATGAAACTTGCAGGAGTTTTTGGAGAAATGTCTGAAGGAATAGCAAAAACAGAAGGACTAAGTTATTTCTTTTGGATTTTAACAGTTGTCGCTGGTAGTTTAGGAGTTATATCAATCTTATTGTATCCTGTCATTAAAAAACTAATGCACGGTGTTAAATAATTTTTCGTTTATACGCATAAAAAGGTGTTACCAGGTGTAGATAACTGTACTTGGATCAATGAAATAAGTTGTATTTTAGATAAGACAAAACCCCGAAAAAGAGTGTGACTCTTAAAAATAGGGGTTTTTAAATATCTATGTATGTTTAATTCATTTTTAAACCCCTCAGAGAATTTGATACTTATTTTCAATCTTTTTTACAAAGAAGTTTAGTAAAAACCTACACAGCAATTTCTCGTGATGAACTTGTAAACTTCTTTAAAGGTTCTAAAAATTATTTTTCTCCTAGAGGAAAAATAATCAAAATATCGAAAACAGCAACTACAAATAGCTAGAAGAAAATTTTGGAACAGAAAAGGAACAATTATCATTAAAAAAATAAAAGGATAACTATTTTGTCGTTAAAAATTGAAGCGTTGACTACTTTTATCTAATTAATAAATACGAAAAAATCCTGATAAAAATATTTTTATCAGGATTTTTTAACTCATACTACTTCTTAAAGAACATTTTAATATTGTAAAAATAACTTACTTTATGTATAAAGTGTCTTTTACGGCATTTATTACATCGTTTTCATTAGGAAGCCATTTTTCTAATAAAACAGATGAGTAAGGTGCTGGTGTATCAGCAGTAGTTATTCTTTTAATTGGGGCATCTAAAAAATCAAATGCCTCATCTTGTATTCTATAAGTAATTTCAGAAGATACACTACCAAAAGGCCATGCTTCTTCTAAAATAACCAATCGATTTGTTTTTTTTACAGATTTAATAATGGCATTATGATCCATTGGACGAACAGTACGTAAGTCAATGATTTCAATAGAAATACCTTCGTTAATTAATTTATCTGCAGCTTTATAGGCTTCTTTAATAATTTTACCAAAAGAAACTACTGTAACATCAGTTCCTTTTCTTTTTATATCAGCAACTCCAATTGGAATAAGATATTCTCCTTCCGGAATCTCCATTTTATCTCCATACATTTGCTCAGACTCCATAAAAATAACAGGGTCATCATCTCTAATAGCAGATTTAAGTAGTCCTTTAGCATCGTAAGGATTAGAGGGTACTATTACTTTTAACCCTGGAGTATTAGCAAACCAATTTTCAAAAGCTTGAGAGTGAGTAGCAGCCAATTGTCCAGCAGAACCTGTTGGACCTCTAAACACTATAGGGCAATTAAACTGTCCGCCAGACATTTGTCTAATTTTAGCGGCATTGTTTATAATTTGGTCAATACCAACTAATGAGAAATTAAATGTCATATATTCTACGATTGGACGATTTCCATTCATTGCAGAACCAATAGCTATACCTGCAAAACCTAGTTCAGCAATTGGGGTGTCAATAACCCTTTTTGAACCAAACTCGTCTAACATACCATTACTAGCTTTATACGCGCCATTATATTCAGCAACCTCTTCCCCCATTAAATAAATACTTTCATCTCTTCGCATCTCTTCGCTCATAGCCTCTGCAATAGCTTCTCTAAACTGAACTGTTTTCATTTACCTTGTCTATATTTGTAGTTGTTTATCCTAAAATAAAGCAAAAGTAAGTAAATTAGATAATAAATACCGTGTTTTAAATATAAAAAAAACAATAAAGCATGTAAAGAATACTTGTCAAATATCAACTTCTTAAAAAAGTTAAATTTTTTTTTTTGAAACCCTTTTGAATTAGGATTTAGAAGGGTTTTTTATTTCCTAAATATTTACCTATTTTTGCAATCGTTTAAAAACTAACTTAAATTAAATTTATATATGGAATCAATGATAATTTGGATGCCAATTGTAGCTGCTATAATCGGTCTTGCTTATATGATGGTAAAAAAATCTTGGGTATTAAAACAAGATGCTGGTGATGGAAAAATGAAAGAAATTTCTGATCATATTTATGAAGGAGCTTTGGCTTTTTTAAACGCAGAATATAAGTTACTTACCGTTTTTGTTATAGCTGTAAGTATTTTATTAACTGTAGTTTCTTTTATAGTACCAACCACACATATTTTAATTGTAATAGCCTTTATTTTCGGAGCTTTTTTCTCTGCTTTTGCAGGAAACATAGGTATGAAAATTGCAACAAAAACCAATGTAAGAACTACACAAGCAGCACGCACAAGTTTACCAAAAGCACTAAGTGTTTCTTTTGGTGGAGGTACAGTAATGGGGTTAGGTGTAGCAGGTTTGGCTGTTTTAGGATTGACAGCATTTTTTATCTTATTCTATCACTATTTTATGGGAGGACAATGGACTTCTGTAAGTGACATGACTATTGTTTTAGAAACCTTAGCTGGTTTTTCTTTAGGAGCTGAATCTATCGCATTATTTGCAAGAGTTGGTGGAGGTATTTATACCAAAGCTGCCGATGTTGGTGCCGATTTAGTTGGTAAGGTAGAAGCTGGAATCCCAGAAGATGACCCACGTAATCCTGCAACAATTGCAGATAATGTAGGGGATAACGTAGGTGATGTAGCTGGTATGGGAGCTGATTTATTTGGGTCTTATGTTGCAACGGTGTTAGCAGCAATGGTATTAGGAAATTATATTATTAAAGATATGGGAGGGAATATTGCTGATGTATTTGGTGGTATAGGTCCTATCTTACTACCAATGTCTATTGCTGGTGTTGGAATAATCATCTCTTTAATAGGTACTATGTTAGTAAAAATTAAATCTAACGATGCCAAAGAAAACGAGGTAATGGGTGCTTTAAATATCGGAAACTGGGTCTCTATTGGTTTAGTGGCTGTATCTTCTTATGTTTTAGTAATTTGGATGTTACCAGAAACAATGAAAATGGAATTCTTTGGTGAAGGTTTACAAGACATTTCTTCAATGAGGGTTTTTTATGCAACTTTGGTTGGATTAGTTGTAGGTGCAGTAATTTCATCAGTAACCGAATATTATACAGGATTAGGGAAAAGTCCGATTTTAAAAATTGTACAACAATCTAGTACAGGAGCAGGAACCAATATTATTGCAGGCTTAGCAACAGGTATGATTTCTACATTTCCTACAATTCTTTTGTTTGCAGGTGCAATTTGGGCTTCGTATGCTTTAGCAGGATTTTATGGAGTTGCGCTAGCGGCTTCTGCGATGATGGCAACAACGGCTATGCAATTAGCCATTGATGCTTTTGGACCTATTGCAGATAATGCAGGTGGAATTGCAGAAATGAGTGAACAAGACCCTATAGTTAGAGAACGTACAGATATTCTAGATTCAGTTGGTAATACAACTGCTGCAACTGGTAAAGGGTTTGCGATTGCCTCTGCAGCATTAACTTCTTTAGCATTATTTGCTGCTTATGTAACGTTTACAGGAATTGATGGAATTAATATTTTTAAAGCACCAGTTTTAGCCATGTTATTTGTTGGTGGAATGGTTCCTGTAGTATTTTCTGCTTTAGCAATGAATGCAGTTGGTAAAGCCGCTATGGAAATGGTAGAGGAAGTAAGACGTCAGTTTAGAGATATTCCTGGAATTATGGAAGGTACTGGAAAACCAGAATACGATAAATGTGTGGAAATCTCTACTAAAGCATCTTTAAAAGAAATGATGCTACCAGGTTTGTTAACAATTGGATTTCCTTTAATTATTGCTTTTGTACCAATGATTTTTGGAATGGATAACATGATGATTGCAGAAATGTTAGGAGGTTATATGGCAGGGGTTACTGTAAGTGGTGTACTTTGGGCAATCTTCCAAAATAATGCAGGTGGTGCTTGGGATAATGCTAAAAAATCTTTTGAAGCAGGAGTAATGATTAATGGAGAAATGACTTACAAAGGTTCTGAGGCTCATAAAGCTGCTGTAACTGGAGATACTGTTGGAGACCCTTTTAAGGACACATCTGGCCCATCAATGAATATTTTAATTAAACTTACTTGTTTAATTGGTTTGGTCATTGCTCCAATCTTAGGAGGTCATTCTGATGAACATGCTACTCAGATTAAAAATAAAGTTCTTGTAGAAGTAACAACTTCTGTAGATAATCTTGCGCAATCTACAATTACAACCACCAAAGATGGTAAGAGAGTAACGGTAACAAAAATAGGAACGCCTAAAGATGTTAAAGAAAAAACAAAAAAGGCAACAAATAGTAACGTTACAATTGATGATGTAGTAAATGATGATAAAAAAGTAACTCAAACGTTAGAAATAACAACAAATAAGTAATATTTAACTTTTTTTATAATATTAAAAAGCACTCAAAACTGAGTGCTTTTTGTTTTTTTAAAAAGCCAAAAACTCATCTACATCAAAAAGTTTTTTAAAATGCTTTAAAATTTTTTCTTTTACATCTTCTTTATTTATTTCTTTATCGAGTTCAGACTGCATAGATGTAACAGCTTTTCCTCTAATACCACACGGTATTATATTATCAAAATACCCTAAATCAGTATTTACATTTAATGCAAAACCATGCATAGTTACCCAACGACTACTCCTTATTCCCATGGCACAAATTTTACGAGCAAAAGGTGTACCTATATCTAACCAAACACCTGTTTCTCCTTTACTCCGTTTTCCTTTTAAACCGTATTCTGCAAGGGTTAAGATAATCACTTCTTCTAAAAGACGTAAATATTTATGAATATCGGTAAAAAAATTTTCTAAATCTAAAATTGGGTATCCAATAACTTGTCCAGGTCCATGATAGGTAATATCACCTCCTCTATTAATTTTAAAAAAAGTAGCTCCTTTTTCTTTCAACTGACTTTTACTTAATAATAAATTACTTAAATCACCACTTTTTCCAAGTGTATATACATGTGGGTGCTCTACAAACAAAAAATAATTTGGAGTTTTTTCTCTAATGTTTTTTTTGCGATTTTTGGTTTTTATCGCTACAGTTCTCTCTAGTAACTTAGTTTGATAGCTCCACGTTTTTTGGTAATCTTTTAACTGTAAGTCTCTTAAATAAATTTTTTTATTCATAATATTTGCAAAGGTACTTATTTTTGATATCTTTGGAAATTACATAATCAATAAAAACCACTAGCTTTATGAAAATAAAAAATACTCTTATATTTCTAATCTTTTTATTTGGAATTTCAGTAATAAATGCACAAAAATTATGGACTCCAGTTTTGGAAAAAAATAATACTTTTTCTAAAGAAAATTTAACTTTTAGAAAAACAGTGCCAACAGCATATAAAATTTATACTTTAGATATTAATTTATTTAAAAGTACATTACAAAAATCTAGTAATACAAATGAGGTTATTGAAATCCCAACAGCATTTGGTAAATCACAAAAATTTTTAGTAAAAGAAACTTCTAATCTAGCTCCCGAGTTAGCAGCAAAATACAGAATGATACAATCGTTTTCTGCTCAAGGGATAGATGATCCAACAGCAGTAGCAAAAATTAGTATTGGAACAGATGGTGTACATGTAATGATTCAGTCTGGTAAAGCAGAAACTTTTTACATAGACCCATATACAAAAAACAATCAAAACTACATTGCTTATAGAAGAGGTAGTTTAGAGAGAGAGAATGATTTTTCTTGCTTTGTAGAAGAAACGAAAATTAATGATGTTCCTTCTTTATATGTATCAAGAAACCCCAATGATAGTAAATTAAGAACTTATCGTATGGCAGTTGTTTGTAGTGGGGAATATGCCCAATTCCATCTTAATCAACAAGGTGTACCATCATCAGCAAATGATACTACCAAAAAAACAGCAGTTTTGTCTGCTATAAATACAACAATGACGAGAGTAAACGGAGTGTATGAAAGAGATTTATCTGTTAAATTTGAGTTGGTTGCCAATAATGATCAAATAGTCTTTTTAGACGCAGCAACAGATAACATTACAGATGGAAACCCTGGTACGATGATAAATGAAGTACAAACTATTTGTGATGCCCAAATTGGAGATGCAAATTATGATATTGGACATATTTTTAGTACTGGCGGTAGTGGTTTAGCAGGACTTGCTGTTGTATGTGTTACGGGGCAAAAAGCAAGAGGTGTTACAGGTAGAAGCACTCCTATGGGGGATCCTTATGATATAGATTATGTAGCTCATGAGATAGGACATCAGTTTGGTGCAAATCACACTCAAAATAACAATTGTAATAGAGTAAATGCCGTTGCAGTAGAGCCTGGTAGCGCTTCAACAATTATGGGGTATGCTGGCATATGTTCTCCTAATGTACAAAATAATAGTGATGATCATTTTCATGCTGTAAATATTGCTGAAATGTGGAATATTATACAATCTTCAGGAACTTGTAGTGTACAAACGGATACTAATAATGCAACTCCAACTGCATATGCAGGTGTAGATGTTACTATTCCTAAATCTACTCCTTTTGTTTTAAGAGGTGTAGGAAGTGATACAGATGGAAATAGTAGTTTAACCTATAACTGGGAGCAAATAGATAATGAAATAGCAACGATGCCTCCATTAGCTTCGAACACTGGAGGACCTGCTTTTAGATCATTATCATCATCAACATCTCCTAACAGATATATGCCAAATTTATCAACTGTAATAGCAGGAAGTACAGCTAACACATGGGAAGTCGTTCCTTCAGTTTCAAGAACTATGAATTTCTCTCTTCTTGTTAGAGACAATAATGCTGGAGGTGGAAGTATTGATAGAGATGATATTAAGGTTACAGTTGATGGAAACTCAGGGCCTTTTGCAGTAACTTCACAAACCACAAATACAACTTGGTATGTAGGTTCTACAGAAACTATAACCTGGGATGTTGCAGGTACAGATTCAGGAAGTGTAAATACACCTACTGTAAATATTTTATTATCTACAGATGGAGGTCAAACATTTCCTTATACCTTAGCAAGTAATGTACCTAATGATGGTAGTGCAATTGTTACCATTCCAAATATTGGTAGTGCAACAACTACTGCAAGAATTATTGTAGAAGGAAATGGAAATCTTTTTTATGCTATGAATTCTACAGATTTCTCTATTGATGAAACAGAATTTACTTTTAATTTTGTAAACCCAAACCTAGAAGTTTGTTCTCCGGATGATGCTGTTTATACTTTTACATATAATACATATCAAGGTTTTAACGGAACTACTACTTTTTCTGCATCAAATTTACCTACAAATGCAAGTATCACATTTAATCCTACATCTGCAATAACTGACGGAACAACAGTAACTGTTACTATTTCTGACATAGGAAATGTAACTTTAGGAAACTATAATTTTAATATTGTTGGAACATCTGGTGCAGTTACTAACGCAACAGCTATTAGTTTAAATGTGTTAAGTGATGTATTTGTAGATGTTACACTTACATCTCCTGGAAATGGAGCAACAGGAGAAGGTTTAAACCCAACGCTTACTTGGAATGCAGATGCCAATGCAACTTCGTATGATTTAGAAATAGCAACCGATTCTAATTTTTCAAATATTATTCATGCTGGTAATCACATTACAAATACTTATACAATAGCTTCGGCATTAAATCAAACAACAACTTATTATTGGAGAGTAAAACCTAAAAATAATTGTGGTATAGGAAATTTTTCTGCTCCCTTTAGCTTTACTACACAAAGTTGTTCTGTTTGTCCATCAGCTGGAAATACAAGTTACGAAACAAGTACAACCCTAGTTATATTTAACACGATTAATAATGCTTCTACAAAAAAAGATAACAATAATGTAACACAAGGTTATTTCGATTATACAGGAACAATAAATACTAGTGTACAAAGAGGTTCTACGCATGACTTAACTGTAAATGTAAATACAGACGGAACTTATACTGTTAGAACTAAAGTTTGGATAGATTGGAATCAAAACTGTAGTTTTGATGATGCTGGAGAAGAATATGATTTAGGTTCTGCAAATGATGTGGTAAACGGAGCTACCTCTAACTCTCCTTTGTCTATAACAGTTCCTGTAGATGCTGTAATAGGAAGTACTACAATGAGAGTTTCGTCTAGATATAGTTCTTATTCTACAGCGTGTGCAAATGCTTTTGATGGTGAAGTAGAAGACTACAAAATTATTGTAGAAGCAACAGCTGGAATTAATGACTATACTTTTAAAAGCTTTAATTTGTATCCGAATCCTTCTAACGGAGATTTTAACTTGAGTTTTGAGGTAATAGATACAGAAAAGGTAATTATAAAATTATTTGATTTAAATGGAAGAGTAATTAGCGAGAAAAAATTTATAAACATACCAACAATTTTTTCAGAAAGATTTTCGTTTAAAGATGTATCAACGGGTATTTATTTATTAAGGGTTATA
>Ga0256839_1006107_pt1 | contig 10760 bp, 10 predicted proteins | sample 354166metaG_FD_185968 | JGI IMG/M metagenome (GOLD analysis project Ga0256839, IMG submission 185968) | Hydrothermal vent microbial communities from Mid Atlantic Ridge, Atlantic Ocean - 354-166 | ecosystem: Environmental > Aquatic > Marine > Hydrothermal vents | place: Atlantic Ocean: Mid... | reverse complement strand
CGAACACCGGATTGCTCATGATGCGCTCCCCTTCGATTGGGATTCCTCACCCTCCGGCACCTTGGTGACCAGCGCCAGCGCATGGAGCTCGCCCCCCATGCGCGCCCCGAGCGCCCGGTACACCATCTGATGCTGCTGCACCCGGCTCTTGCCGCGAAAGGCGCGGGAGATGACCGTGGCCCGGTAGTGGTCGCCGTCGCCGGCGAGGTCCTCGATCACCACCACCGCGTCGGGAAAGGCCTCCTTGAGCAGGCGTTCAAGCTCCTGGGCCGCCATGGGCATCGCGCTGGTCCTCCAGGCCGCCTTGCGGCTCCTCGGCGTAGGCCGGAAGCCAACTCTCATATGCTTGTTCCAGTCGCTGCAGCGATATGGGCGGTGCCGGCTCCAAGATCAACGCATCGCCGCCGCTCCGCCCGACCCGCGCGATCGCGATCCCAAGCTCCCGCGCCCGCACTTCCACCGCTTCGGCCTCCTCGGGCCGCACCGCGAGCAGGTACCGCCCCTGGTCCTCGCCGAACCACCAGGCGGCGGGCGCAAGATGTGGGGGCGGCGCCTCCAGCCGGGCGCCGCGGCCTCCTGCGAGGCACATCTCCGCCGCCGCCACCGCGAGGCCGCCGCGGGAGAGATCGTGGCAGGCGCACAGCAGGCGGTCCTTTGCGAGCTCCCGCACGAAGGCGCCGTGGCGCGCCTCGGCGGCGAGATCGACGGGAGGCGGCGCACCTTCCTCCCGACCCAACAACATCTGCTGGAAGAGGCTCTGCCCCAGCCAGCCGCGGCTTTCGCCCAGCAAGAGCAGCACCAGCCCCTCCTCCCCCAGGGCCAGATCGACCCGAAGCTCCAGATCCTCCAGCACCCCGAGGCCGCCGATCTGCGGGGTGGGGAGAATACCCCGGCCTTCGGTCTCGTTGTAGAAGGACACGTTGCCCGAGACTACCGGAAAGCGCAGGGCGCGGCAGGCCTCGGCCATGCCCTCCACCGCCGCCTCGAACTGGCCCATCACCTCCGGGCGTTCGGGGCTCGCGAAGTTGAGGCAGTTGGTGATCGCAAGCGGCCGCGCGCCGACCGCGCACAGGTTGCGATAGGCCTCCGCCACCGCCTGCCGCCCGCCGGTGCGCGGATCCGCCGCGCAATAGACCGGGGTGCAGTCGGTGGTCAGCGCGAGCCCGCGGTCGGTGCCGTGGATGCGCACCACCGCCGCATCCCCGCCGGGTCCGCGCACGGTGTCCGCCATCACCTGGTGGTCGTATTGTTCGAAGATCCACCGTTTGCTGGCGAGCTCCGGCGAGGCGAGCAGGCGCAGGAGCGCCGCGTCGGGGTCGATCGAGAGCGCCTCGGGATCGGGACGGAAGGGCAGGGGCGGCTTGGGAGGCGTTGCGGGACGCGCATACACCGGAGCCTCCTCGGTGAGGGGGGCGATGGGCAGGTCCGCCACCAGTCTGCCGCGGTGGTAGGCGCGCAGCCGGCCGTCGTCGGTGAGCCGGCCGATCACCGCGCAATCGAGCTCCCATTTGGCGAACACCGCCTTCGCCTCCGCCTCGCATCCCGCCTTGAGCACCATGAGCATGCGCTCCTGGCTCTCGGAGAGCAGGATCTCGTAGGCGCTCATGCCGGTCTCGCGCAGCGGCACCGCATCCAGGTCGAGCACCACCCCGAGCCCGCCCCGGGCCGCCATCTCCAGCGACGAGGAGGTGATGCCGGCGGCACCCATGTCCTGCACCGCCACCACCACGTCCCGGGCCATGAGCTCGAGGCAGGCCTCGAGCAGCAGCTTTTCGGTGAAGGGATCCCCCACCTGCACCGTCGGTCGCTGGACCTCGGCGTCGGCGCCGAAGGAGGCGGAGGCCATGGTGGCGCCGTGGATGCCGTCGCGGCCGGTCTTGGCCCCCACATAGAGGAGCGGGTTGCCGACCCCGGCGGCGCGGGCGTAGAAGACCCGTTCCTCGTCGGCGAGGCCCACGCACATCACATTGACCAGGATGTTGCGGTCATAGGCGGGATGGAACCCGGTCTCGCCGCCCACGGTGGGCACGCCCACGCAATTGCCGTAGCCGGCGATGCCCGCCACCACCCCGTTCAGCAGATAGCGGGTGCGGGGGTGCGAGGGATCGCCGAAGCGCAGGGCGTCCAGAAGCGCCACCGGCCGCGCGCCCATGGTGAACACGTCCCTGAGGATGCCGCCCACCCCGGTGGCCGCCCCCTGGTAGGGCTCGATGAAGCTCGGATGGTTGTGGCTTTCCATCTTGAACACCGCCACCTTGCCCGCGCCGACGCGCACCACGCCGGCGTTCTCGCCCGGGCCGCACACCACCCAGGGGGCCTCGGTGGGAAGCTTGCGGAGGTGGCGCTTGGAGGATTTGTACGAACAATGCTCGCTCCACATGACCGCGAACACGCCGAGCTCCTCGATCGTGGGGGTGCGTCCCAGCAGCTCACGGATACGGCGGTATTCCTCGGCACTGAGACCGTGGGCGGCGATGAGTTCGTCGGTGATCGGCGGAGCGTTCACGATCCGGCTCCGTGCACGGCTTCGAGGAGGGAGCGGAACAGCGGCACCCCGTCGGTGTTGCCGAGGCGGGGATCGGCGGCCCGCTCGGGGTGCGGCATGAGACCGAGGACGTTGCGCTCCCGGTTCAGCACCCCGGCGATGGCGGCGGTGGATCCGTTGGGATTGTCCCGGTAGCGGAAGGCGATCTGGCCTTCCCCCTCGAGGCGGGCGAGGCCGTCTTGGTCGATCACATAGTTGCCGTCGTGGTGGGCGATGGGCAGGCGGATGTGCCGCACCTCCCCGTAGGCTGCGGTGAAGGGCGAGGCGGTGGTGGTCACCTCGAGATCGACCGTGCGGCACAGGAAGCGCAGGCCGCGGTTGCGCACCAGCGCGCCCGGCAACAGGCCGGCCTCGGTGAGGATCTGGAAGCCGTTGCAAATCCCCAGCACCAGCCCGCCGCGCCGGGCGAAGCGGACGATCTCGGCCATGATCGGGGAGCGGGCGGCGATCGCTCCGGCGCGCAGATAGTCGCCGTAGGAAAAGCCGCCGGGCAGGGCGACCAGGTCGAGCTTGGGAAGATCGCGCTCGCCGTGCCAGAGGGCCCGCACCGGGACCCCGAAGACGGACTCCATGGCGACCCTCAGGTCGCGGTCGCAGTTGGAGCCGGGAAAGGTGACCACCGCTGCGCGCATGGTCACCGCAGGAGCGCGATCGCGTAGGTCTCGATGACCGGATTGGCGAGCAGGCGCTCGCACATGGCCCGCAGCTCGGCCTCCGCCTCCTCCGGACCGCGCGCCTCGAGCTCCACCTCGATCACCTTGGCCCGCGCCACTCCTTTGAGACCGGCGAAGCCGAGCTGCCGCAGCGCCCGTTCGATGGCCGCCGCCTCGGGATCCAGCACCCCGGGCTTGAGGCGGATCTCGATGCGGGCTTTCACTGCAGGCTCTCCGAACGCCTCAGGTCGCGCACGCCCGCCTCCGGCAGAATCCCGAGTCGGCGCGCGATCTCCGCATAGCCCTCCTGCACGTTGCCGAGATCGAGCCGGAAGCGGTCCTTGTCGAACCGCTCCCCGGTGCGCGCGTCCCACAGCCGCATGTTGTCCGGGCTCAGCTCGTCGGCCAGCACAATGCGCATGTCCTCCTCGTCCCACAGGCGGCCGAATTCCACCTTGAAATCCACGAGCCTCAGCCCCACCCCGGTGAAGAGGCCCGAGAGGAAGTCGTTGATCCTGAGGGCGAGGTTGAGCATTTCGTCGATGTCCTGGTAGGTGGCCCAGCCGAAGGCGGTGATGTGCTCCTCGGTCACCATCGGATCCCCGAGCTCGTCGGACTTGTAGTAATACTCGACGATCGAACGCGGCAGCAGGGATCCTTCCTCGAGACCGAACCGCTTGGCGAGCGATCCCGCCGCATAGTTGCGGACCACCACCTCGATCGGGATGATCTCCACCTCCCGGATCAGCTGTTCGCGCATGTTGAGCCGCCGGATGAAGTGGGTGGGAATGCCGATCTCGCCGAGGCGCAGCATCAGATATTCGGAGATGCGGTTGTTCAGCACCCCCTTGCCGGTGATGATGGCCTTTTTCTGATTGTTGAAGGCGGTGGCGTCGTCCTTGAAGTACTGTACCAGGGTTCCCGGCTCCGGTCCTTCGTAGAGGACCTTGGCCTTGCCTTCGTAAACCCGTCGCCGCCGCGCCATGGTCGCAGGTTCTCCAAAGATGCGCTCGCTTCGGGCGGGCCCGACCGCCCGCCCCCGCAGGTCGCGATGTCGAATATAGGGCGGAGCTTGGGGCCGCACAACGCGGCGCTCGGAGCGGGGACAGGGGCTCACGGGATCGGTGCGGGCGGGCGCGGCGCCGGCCGGGCCACGTCCTCGATCTGGAAGCTCACCCGCTGCTCGCCCTGCCAGTGTTCGAGCCGCACCCGTCCCGCCAGCCACAACCGGGTGCGGTCCTTGAGCAGCGCCTCGCCCCAGGGCGTGCCGGCGGCGCGGAAGGCCACCGCCCGCACCCGGCCGCCGGATGTGCCGTAGAGCAGGCATTGGATGTGGCCGTCGCCCACCGGCCGCGCCTCGGCCACCGCGGCGTCCACCAGCATGAAGCGCGGCTCCGGGTGGCCGGCTCCGAAGGGGGCGAGCTCGGCCAAGGTGCGGGCGAGCTCCACCGTGACACCGCCCACCGCGAGCTCGCCGTCCAGCCACAGCGGCGGGCGCGGCGTCGGGCCGGGGCCGAAGGCGCGTCTGGCCCGCTCGCAGAGGAGGGCGAGGAATGCCTCCCGGTGGGCCAGGGGAAGCGCGAAGCCGGCGGCGGCGGCATGACCGCCTCCGGCGGTGAGCAGTCCCGCGCGCCGGGCGGCGAGCACCGCCGCCCCCACGTCGAACCCCTCCGGGGCGCGGGCCGATCCGCGCAACCCATCGCCATCCGCCGCCGCCACGAAGGCGGCCCGCCCGTGCCGTTCGAGAAGACGGGCGGCGACGATGCCGAGCACGCCGGGATGCCAGCCGGGATGGGCGGCGAACAGCACCGGCTCGTCGCGCTCGAGCTGCGGGCGCACCGCCGCCTCCGCCTCCGCCAGGATCCGTTCCTCGATCAGCCGGCGTTCGGCGTTCAGGCCCTCGAGCTCCGAGGCCAGCCGCCGCGCCTCGCCCTCCTCGCCCGCGAGCAGGCAGCGCACCGCGAGATCGCTTCCGCCGAGCCGGCCTGCGGCGTTGAGACGGGGTGCGAGCACGAATCCGAGATGCCACTCCCGATCGATCGCGGCGATCCCGGCCCGTTCGGCGAGCGCGCGCAGCGACGGGCGCCGCATGCGGCGCGCCACCTTGAGCCCCTGGGCGACCAGGGCGCGGTTGAGCCCCACGAGCGGCACCACGTCCGCCACCGTGCCGAGGGCCACGAGATCGAGCTCCTCGAGCAGGTCCGGCTCGCCGTCCGCGAACAAACCCTCCCGCCGCAGCCGGCGCTGCAGGCCCACGAGCAGCAGGAAGCACACCCCCACCGCCGCCAGATGGCCGAGCGAGCCGTCCTGGTCGCGGCGGTTGGGGTTGACCACCGCCAGCGCCGGCGGAAGCACCTCTTCGGCCTGGTGGTGGTCGACCACGATCACCTCGAGGCCGAGGTCTCGGGCCAGACGCAGTTCGGCGAAGGCGGTGGTGCCGGCGTCCAGCACCACGAGCAGGCGCACGCCAAGGCTCTTGAGCTCGCGCAGGAGGTCGGGATGGGGGCCGTAGCCGTGCTCCAACCGATCCGGGATGCGGATCTCGACGGGGCAGCCGAAGCGCCGCAGATACCCGGCCAACAGCGCGGTGGCGGTGGCGCCATCCACGTCGTAGTCGCCGATCATGCCGACCGGCTCGCGGGCCCTCACCGCCCGCGCGAGCCGTTCCGCCGCGCACTCGAGATCGTGCAGCCGGCTCGGGTCCACCAGCCAGTCGCGCACCCGGGGGCGCAGGACCTTCGGCACCTCCCGCACCTCGATCCCGCGCACGGCCAGGGTGCGGGCGAGGATTTCCGCAAGCGCATGGCGCTGGGCGATGGCGCGCACCCGTTCCGGGTCCGCGGGGCGCAGGCGCCAGGGGCGGCCGGAGAGGGATGTGAGTTCCGTTAGGCTTCCGCTCACGCGTCGAAGTGGGGCACCACCTTGGTCTTGCGGGGCAGATGGTGTTCCGTTTCGATCAGCCGTACCGTGCCGGTCTTCGAGCGCATCACGATGGATTGGGTGAAGACGCGGTTGCCGACCCGGCGCACGCCTTTGAGCATGGTGCCGTCGGTGACGCCGGTGGCGGCGAACATCACGTCGCCCGAAGCGAGCTCCTCGAGGGAGAAGACCTTGTCCAGCTCGGCGATGCCCATGCGCCGGGCGCGTTCGCGTTCTCCTTCGTTGCGGTAGACCAGCTGGCCCTCGAACTGGCCGCCGATGCAGCGCAGGGCGGCGGCCGCCAGCACCCCTTCCGGGGCGCCGCCGATGCCCATGTAGACGTCGATCCCGGCCTCCGGTCGGGCGGTGGCGATCACCCCTGCCACGTCGCCGTCGGTGATGAGCCGGATGCGGGCGCCGGCCTCGCGCACCTCCCGGATCAGCTGCTCGTGGCGGGGCCGGTCGAGGATCAGCACCACCAGGTCGGACACCTCCACCCCTTTCGCTTCGGCGATACGGGCCAGGTTTTGGGCCGGCGGGTCGAGGAGGCGGATCACGCCCGGGGGCAGGCCGCCGCCCACCGCGATCTTGTTCATGTAGATGTCCGGGGCGTTGAGGAAGCCGCCCCGGGGCGCCATGGCGATGCAGGAGATGGCGTTGGGGCCGCCCTTGGCGGTGATGGTGGTGCCTTCGAGGGGATCGAGGGCGATGTCGAGGGTGGGGCCGCGTCCCGTGCCGACCCGCTCGCCGATGTAGAGCATCGGCGCCTCGTCCCGCTCCCCCTCGCCGATCACCACGAGCCCGTCGATGTCGAGCACGTTGAGCGCCCGGCGCATGGCGTCCACCGCCGCCTGGTCGGCGGCGCGCTCGTCGCCGCGGCCCATCAGCCGCGCGCTGGCGAGGGCGGCGGCCTCGGTCACCCGCACCGAATCCAGCGCCAGATTGCGATCCTCGCTCAAATAGGCGTTCATGGACGACGGCCTCCTTCCGGTTGTCCGGGCCCCGCCTCGAGGGGCTCGATGCGAATCATGCGCGGCTCCTCCAGCACCGAGGGCAGCCGGCCGATTTGGGCCAGCGCCCGCACCATCGCCTCCTCGGTGGTCTCGTGGGAGGTGAGGACGATGGGCACACCCCGGCCCGGATTGCGTCCGCGTTGGATCAGGGATTCGATGGAGATGGCGTGATCGCGGAGCACGGCGGCGATCTCGGCCATCACCCCGGGCCGGTCCACCACCTGCAGGCGGATGTAATAGCAGCCCACATGGGCGGCCATGGGGGCGACCGGGTGGTCGGCAAGCGCGGAGCAGGGCACCCCGAACACCGGCAGCCGGCGGCCGCGGGCGAGGTCGATGAGGTCCGCCACCACCGCCGAGGCGGTGGGCCCGGCGCCGGCCCCGCGCCCCTCGTACACGGTGCTGCCGACGAAATCCCCGTCCACCACCACCCCGTTGAACACCCCCTCCACCTGGGCGATCGGCGCCTGGGCCGGGACCATGGCGGGATGCAAGCGCTGTTCGAGACCGGCCGCGGTCATCCGGGCCACCCCGAGCAGCTTGATGCGATAGCCGAGCTCCTCCGCATAGCGGATGTCCTCCGGGGTCACCTGGCGGATGCCCTCGATGTGGATGGCGTCGAAGCGCGGCCGGCCGCCGAAGGCGAGGGCGGCGAGCAGGGCCAGCTTGTGGGCGGCGTCGTAGCCGTCGATGTCGGTGGCCGGGTCCGCCTCGGCGTAGCCGAGCCGCTGGGCCTCCTCCAGCACCTCGGAGAAGGGGCGCCCGCTCTCGCGCATCTGGGTGAGGATGTAGTTGCAGGTGCCGTTGAGGATGCCGTAGACGCGGCGGATGCCGTTCGCGGCCAGCCCTTCGCGGAGCGCCTTGATCACCGGAATGCCGCCCGCCACCGCGGCCTCGAAGCCGATGGTGGTCCCCCGCTCCTCCGCGAGTGCGGCGAGCTCGGCGCCGTGCACCGCCAGCATGGCCTTGTTCGCGGTCACGAGCGGCTTGCCGGCCGCGAGGGCGGCGCGGGCGAGGGCGAGCGCGATGCCGTCCTCGCCGCCGATGAGCTCGCACACCACCTCCACCTCGGGATCCAGCGCCAGCTTGAGGGGATCGCTCTGCCAGCGCACCCCGGCGAGGTCGATGCCGCGCTCCCGGCGCGCATCCCGGGCGCTCACCGCCACCACCTGCAGCTCGCGACCGGCGCGGCGGGCGATCAGCGCGCGGTGCTGCTGGAGCAGCCGCACCACCCCGGCTCCCACGGTGCCGAGGCCGGCGACGGCGATCCTAAGCGGTCGGGGCATGGGGGCGAACCTCCGCGCGGGGACGGGCGGCGGGCGGCCGGCGGCGGTGGCGCTCGAGGAACCTGCGGATGTTGCGCACCGCCTGGCGCAGCCGCTGGCGGTTTTCCACCAGCGCCATGCGCACGTAGCCCTCGCCGTATTCGCCGAAGCCGATGCCCGGCGCCACCGCCACCTCGGCCTCCTCCAGGAGCAGTTTGGCGAAGGCGAGCGAGCCCATGGACCGAAACGGCTCCGGGATGGGCGCCCAACAGAACATGGTGGCCTTGGGCTTGGGAATCCGCCATCCGGCGCGAGCCAGCCCGTCCACCAGCAGATCCCGGCGCCGCCGGTAGCGTTCGCGCACGGCGGCGACGCAGTCCTGGGGACCGTTCAAGGCGGCGGTGGCGGCCACCTGGATGGGAGTGAAGGCGCCGTAGTCGACGTAGGACTTGAGCCGGGCCAGGGCGGCGATCAGCCGGGCGTTGCCGGCCGCGAAGCCGATCCGCCAGCCGGGCATGGAGTAGGTCTTGGAGAGGCTGTAGAACTCCACCGCCACCTCCTTGGCGCCGGGGATCTCGAGGATCGACGGCGGCGGCTCGCCCTCGAAATAGATCTCCGCATAGGCGATGTCCGAGACGATGAACATCTCCCGCTTGCGGGCGAACGCCACCGCCTCGGCGAGGAAGTGCCGGTCCGCGGTGAGGGTGGTGGGGTTGTTGGGGAAGTTGAGGATCATGGCGGTGGGCGGCGGCACCGAGTGTTCGGCGGCGTGGGCGAGCTCCGCCATCAGGTCCACCCCCTCCGCCAGCTGCACGTTGCGCACCGCGGCCCCGGCGATGATGTGGCCGAAGGGATGGATGGGATAGCTCGGATTGGGCACCAGCACCGTATCGCCCGGGGCGGTGATGGCGAGGGCGAGATTGGCGAGCCCCTCCTTCGAGCCCAGGGTGACGCACACCTCGCGCTCGGGATCCAGCCGCACCCCGAAGCGCCGCTCGTAGTAGGCAGAGAGCGCCCGCCGCAGCCCCGGAATGCCCCGCGAGCTGGAGTAGCGGTGGGTGCGGGGATTGTGCACGGTCTCGGTGAGCTTGGCGACGATGTGGGCCGGGGTCGGGGTGTCGGGGTTGCCCATGCCGAGGTCGATGATGTCCCGCCCATTGGCGCGGGCGCGCGCCTTCATGTCGTTGACCTCGGCGAAGACGTAGGGCGGCAGTCGGCGGATGCGGTGGAAGACGATCTCGCGCATGGCGGAAGTCCTGCTTGGCTGCGCGGGCGCGGCGATCCGGGGCGCGGCCTTAATTGCGCCCGGACGGCTCGGAGGGCAAGCGCCTGTCGTAGCGTTCCATGAGCCAGTCCAGAAACTCGTCCAGCTCCCCGGCCCCGGATTCGATGCGCAGCTCGTCTTCCACCAGCGGCGGCGCAAGGGGTGGAGCCGGCGGCGCCGGCGACCGCGCTTCGGGTGCCGGTGCGGCGATCGGCGCGGGCGGCGCCGGTCGGCCCGAGAGGCGTGCCGCCTCCCGGGCGAGCGCCTGGCGCGCGCGCACAAGACCCTCCGCCTCCGCGTCGGCGGCCGCCGGGGAAGGGGGCGTGAAACGGGGAATGGCGGCCAGATCGGGATAGGGACGCGCCTGCGCCTCCGCCATCAGCCGCGCCACCTCGGGCGGGGGCTCGGGCAGGGACATCGCACAGCCCGCAAGCAGGGCTCCCATTCCCCAGGCGACCAGACGTCGCGCGTGCAGCATAGCGATGCGAGGCGGCATCACTCCACTCCCGTCCCATGCCCATAGCCGCCATTGACCGTTGGCGCGCGGGCCCCCATGGTTTAAGGCCCTCCGGGCTGAGGCGAAAGGGCGTTGCCCGACGGGCGTGGGCGAGGATGGCGATGGAGCAGAACAAGCCGGGCCAAACCGAAGAACTCGCGGCGGTGCTGGAAGACATCGCCCAGAAGAGCCGGGAGCTGGTCGAGACCTTCCTCGCGCGCGGGGGCGTTGCCGAGACCGCCACGGGGGATTCCCTGCACCTCACCCGCGCCTTTCTGGAGCTCACCGCGAGTCTCATGCGCGATCCGGGCTCCATCATCCACCGTCAGTTCGACCTCTGGCAGGACTATGTGCGGCTGTGGCACCACACCGCGCTGCGCCTGTGCGGCCGGGAGGCGGCGCCGGTGGCGGTCCCGGAGCGGGGCGACCGGCGGTTCAAGGACCCCGCCTGGGACGATCACCTTTTGTTCGACGTCATCAAACAGTCCTACCTCCTCACCTCGCGCTATCTCCTGGACCTGGCCCAGGGCGGTGAGGGGCTCGACGAGAAGACCCGCCAGAAGGTGGCGTTCTACACGCGGCAGTTCGTGGACGCCTTCGCCCCC
>Ga0256839_1006106_pt1 | contig 10761 bp, 5 predicted proteins | sample 354166metaG_FD_185968 | JGI IMG/M metagenome (GOLD analysis project Ga0256839, IMG submission 185968) | Hydrothermal vent microbial communities from Mid Atlantic Ridge, Atlantic Ocean - 354-166 | ecosystem: Environmental > Aquatic > Marine > Hydrothermal vents | place: Atlantic Ocean: Mid... | reverse complement strand
GTTGCTATCAATTAATTTCCATGCTAACTCATAGGTGTTTACAAAATCATTGAGCTGAGAAACAGTGGTTGGAATGGTTGCTGAACTACTTTGATAAACAATTAATAATTGACCATTCTTATCAAAACTTACTGATGGTGAATTTGCAGCGGTTGATGTGTCAATCACTGTATGAATATTGCCCCATAATCCTGTTGTTCCATTAAAGAAACGATATTTTAAGTGTCCTGCTGGTCTGTTTTCTCCAGTTGACAGTTCAGACCAAACCGCTACACCTATAAATTCATTATTTATGGTTGTATGTGCCATTGCCAAATGACCATCAATTGGCACCCAGGCAGATGATGTTCCCTTGAGAGTTTGTTGAGTCGATTTCGAGCCACAAGGGTCACCAAATGGCCAGTTTTTAGAGGCCTCCGCTGACAACCCTAAAAAATGGGCTTGGGCATTAATGTTCACACTTCCCCCTAGAGTATTTATAGAAAAGTCAGGTGCTACTTGTATTTCAATACAGCCATTACCTCCTCCAGAAACGGAAACACCTGCTGCATTGTTTAAAGGCTTGGGCAAACTAATACCAGCTCCTACTTTTGCACCGATACTTCCGCTCAAACTGCCCCCTGTCCACATCATTTCAGCACTATCACCTGCATAAAAACCAGTTCCAGATACCGCGGCATTTGCTGAAGCTTTGATTCCTACGCTTTGTATAATACTACACAAAAATTGGCTTAAGGAGCAGGCAGCAGATTGTAATCCAGGAATAGCAGTTATTGGATTTAGGGTTTTTTGCCAGTTGGTAATAGGGATATTTACCGTGCCATCCCCTTCAGTCGTTAGCATATCACAACTCAAAGAAGTTGTATTGGATCCCTGCATTTGAAAATTAATTGATTTGCCAGCAAAGCTGAATGTGGCTTGAGCGTTCAAATCACCACTGCCCGAGCTGCCATTAGAAAATGCCGTTGCAGTATATTGAGAAGAAGCACCTCCATTAATGCCCCACAAGCCACTCATCAGTTTAAGCGAGTTAATGGTGCGAGTGGTTTCAAGGGATATAGGCCAATTTAAATTACCTTGATATTTAATTCCTGCGGAGCCAGACCAAGAAGCAGGAGTTTCTGCCCATATTGGCAGTTGTACTTTTGGTGTCGCTTTCGTATAAGGCACCGATTCTTGGGTGCCCAACATTGCAATGGCCTGAATGGTATCTCCAGGTTCTCCAGCATCAAAGTCCCAAATCACTGTGTCAGAACCAGCAACTGTTTCAACTGTTCCACCGTAGGTAAACTTTACTTCACCAGGGGGTTGTCCACGCCAATCGATACTAGCTATCGCTTGCGTATTGACATTAACAGATTTTATATATTGGGATGGTTCTTGCAAGGTTAAATTGGTAATAGATGGTGTAGAGGGCTTTGTATCGTATTGGATATCTTGAGTCACAGTAACACTGTCTTGTATAAAATAAGTGTTGTATAATTGATCTTGGGGTTGGCTAGAACCTTGAGGCTCTAATACAGGATTAAAAGACACATTGATGCCATTTTCGGTTGCATTGAGACGCAATCGATGCAACACACTATCAAGCCATGATTTGTCACCAGAAATCAATTGATTTGGTTGCCAAGTGTAATTTATGGGGTCAAATACGCCTAGTAATTGAACATTCTCAGTGTCTCCAGAAATATCAAAATCAATTATATTGTCATCATAACTTAACCAATAACAATCAACCCCGAAAGCAAAGTTCCCAACAATATCAATGGTAGCGGTATTGATGGTATAGGTTAGTTCTGCTTGACCATTGCCCGTAATGTTGCCCGTTATGTCATAGGTTCGCTCAATGGTTATATCCCATGACATATCTTGGGGGTCCTCAAAAGTACCTGGAGCAATACAGCTTGGAGTATAATCGTACATGATATTGGCAGTTTTGTCGATTGTACCAGTGATACGTTCAGAACCCTTACCTGTGACACTTCCATCACAAGCAACATCAATATAGTTTTCTTCAATACCACCAATTTTCTGAATCATAAAATTACCACTGATGGGAGAATAATCATCAGATATGTCACAAAATCCTGCATCAAGGAATTGACAAAAGACCTCATTGCCTTCCAGTGTATAATCACCTGTGACTTGAGATAAATACCAGCGACCATTGGGTAATTGGGTCTCGATAGGACAGACTGCTGGTTCATCAGTTGGACAGTTTGCCCACAGAGGAAAGACCCAAATAGTATTCAATAGTAAAACTTTAAACAATTGTAATATTTTAAATTTCATGATTCCACCGATAACCTAAAAACTGATTTTTAGTGTATTTGAAAATAAAATTTCAATCGTGAATTAATCGTGAATTAATCGTGAATTAATCATAAAATAATCATAAATTAATCATAAGTGAATCATAAATTACTTTTACTATTCACACAGATTTCTATATCGGAACTAGGAAAAATTGTTATTTTTGGAAGGTCTAAAGAAACATTTCACGATTAATTCATGATTGATTTTGCAAAATTTAGTACCATTGTGGAGTTGATTTTATTAGAATTAAAAGTATGAAAAAAAGTGCCATAATATCATTAAGTATATTTAGTATCATTGCATTGGCTTTGATTAGTTTTGGAATATATTTCATTGCCAGTGCAGAAAGCAGCTCAAATTGGATAAAAACTTCTGCTAAAGTTGTTTCATACAATATTGTTTCAACTTATTCGCAGAGACGCATCAAAAGTGTATACGACATTCAAATAAGATATCAATACAGTGTTAACAACAGAACTTATACCAATCAGACAATAAGTTTTGGAAAAGGTAAAACCCTAAAAGGGGGATTTAATGACCGAGAGTCGGCGATGCAGTGGTTGGATGCTTCGAAATTTTCTATGCATAAAATCATAGATGTTTATGTAGATCCTGAGAACCCAAACAAATCATTGGTTTACAATGGGGTTAATTTTATTACGTATATCCCTCTGATGATTGGCCTTGTATTTTTGGTTTTGATTGTGTTTGCAGTTAAAAGTAGCCACAACATTAATTAATGATAAGCTTTAGAAATTAAACTCTTTAAAAATTGTTCATCATCGTCTGTCCATAAATCTATGGCTTGTTGCTTGCATGATTTGGCCAGTTCTAATGCTTGGTTTAAATTCCCAAGTTGTTCGTTGGCTTTGGATTTTAGTAATAAATACGGGTAGTCTGTGGGGTTATATTGTTCAGATTCATTTAATATGTCCATGGCTTTTTGCACTTGTTGATTGTCGAGATAATATTTTGCCAACAAATTATTGATGTCAATAATTGACTCATTGTCTTTTGTATTTTCAGCCAATTGTCTCGAGGTATTTAACAGTGTTAGTGCTTTATCAGCTTGTGAATTTAACAAATGCCAACGGGCTAGATTTTGATTGATGCGTGGTTGTAAGCGCAGTTCTTGGCTTTGATTTATGTGTGCCTGTAATTCATCAAGAATAGATTTTACGGAGTGGCCGTTTTTATCTTCCATTTTATCTTGGTCAAGCAAATAATCTAATGTTAAAAGTTTGTTTTTAATTAATGCGCTTTGGTTGTTTGTCTCTTCTGCCAACTGCTGGTGTTGTAACAGATAATCTTCTGCCACAGACCATTTTTTTTGTTTTATTGCCATATCAATAGCAAATTGTTTTGAAGCGATTAACATTGCTTTATAATCTATTTCTAGTGCTATTTGTTCCATTTCTTTATTGAGTTCCCATGCTTTAGTGTGTTGTGACTGTACCATTAATAAATAAATTAATTCATTGAGTGTTGCACCAGTGCCTAATTTATAATTAAGAGAACGAGTAATGCTTAAAGCATGTTCTAGCTGAACTTGAGCCTCCAGATAATCGGCTTCATGATTGGCAATTCTTGCCAGCAAACTACGCACTTTTGCTGCACCGATTAACTCTCCTCCATCCGTAAATATTTTCAAAGCCCTGTTGGCATTTTGTTTGGCAAAATCTATCTGTCCAAGCTTTAGTAAAATACTTCCTTTTTTCTGATAAACATTGGCAAGGAGTTCTAAATTCTCCTCTTGTGATAGATTATCGCTGATAATATCCAACTGCTCTAAAGCCAACTGGTATTCAGCTAAAACTGTGTACGAATAACTTAAATTATAACGCACATCATTTAAGGATGACAGTTTGTACTCGCTGTATTTGTCCAGTATTTGAAGGTAGGTGTCTCTGGCTTGATCTGGCTTACCTTGTGTATCAAAAATCTCCCCACGTAGAGTTGCTATGGCAATGTCCAACATCGGGTTTGAGTCTAACAAACTTAAGGTATCTAACAATTCTATGCTTTCAATTAATTTTCCTTGCTTATTTTTGACTTTAGCCAGTGCTAAGAGAGCTAAGTAAAAATCCGGGTTTTCGCCAATACACAACTCAAAATAACGACTGGCTTGATCAATATTGCCATTATTTAAGTTGCTCAATCCACGCAAGTAGGATTCGACAATATAAGGATTATCAGGCAACAAAGAACTAATGATTCCATTATTTTCATCTGTATAATTTAACTCCTTTTGTAACCATAAACTGCCTTGTTCAACAGCTTTAACAATATTATTTTGTTTAAATGATTTGCTAATGGATTCTTTGTTGCCCTGTACAATAGTCAAAGTCAGAGTGTAATAACCATCCTTTTCAACAACCTGAACTGTGACAGTGTTTAATTGGGGCGATATATACCTTTGTAAATCTATGTATTGATTAATGTCTAGATTTTTTGGTTTGTTTTCTATTTTTTTTAAAAGTGCACTGTTTGAAAAACTCATTAATTGTTCAATTAATAGCCTCGAACTGTCATTGTACCACTGCTTTTCATTTTGGGATTTTGAGAGCATTAAAACCAAGGGTTTCTTAACAATTTTTTTATCGATAATTTGTGATTTAAGATAGAAAGAGAATAACAGTACAACAGTTGCAATTATCAATACAAAGAGCAAAAGGTTGTTTTTTTTTGGGACATTATGTTCAGTAACTCTAGGGCAAAATTTTATACCCTGACCATAAATCGTTTCAAAGTATTTGTCTTCCTTTAGGGAAGATAAGATTTTCTTTAATTTCGATACACTTTGGTCAATGGTATTGCTAGTTACAACTCGACCATTCCAGACATGGTCAATTAGCTTCTCTTTGGACACGACAACATTGGGGTTTTTTAAAAAATATGCTAATAAGTCTTTATGTTGTTTAGTTAAAACAATAGTTTTTTTAGCAAAACTTAACTCATTGGCTTTTGTATCGAAAATAAAATGAGAAAAAGAATACTGCATAACACTTTTATTGCTTGTGTATAACAAATTCATTGTTACTGCCAAGTTCCACAACGTTAATTTGGTGTAAACCTATCCTAATAAAAGTTTGCAATGTTAACAATCTTTGCTTTGATTTGCTAGGATTTTATTTAAATTAATATTTCAGGCTCATGGCATGACTGGAATAGACCTTCGTTTTCTCAGTCAAATCATTTCGAAGTGACAATTGCATTATCTAACACAGGAATACCTGAGAATCTGCTCTAGATTCTCGTGTTACTATATTAATATGACATTATCGTAGTGTAGATAGATACGCCTTCTTTATCACATTTTATTTAGTGAGTTGCTGTGTTAGGTATTGGCGGATTTGTGTGTATCCGCCAATACCAGCAACGGCTCCTATGGGTTTGAGTTGCGGTTTATCAGTCATTTTTTATCCAATCGGATGTGTTAATGGATTCTTTAATTGCATCCACATAAACATGGCGATACCGAACTGTATTGTTAACTTTATTTGTTTGGATGAAATGATAAATGGCTGAATCATCTTCAATAAAGTAATAATATGAATTCAAACTGTCTTGTTGGTCAAATGCCGTAACCGCTTGATACAGTTGTTTATTTAACGATGATTCAAAGCCATTTTGAAATATTATTTCTAACAAACTGGTGGCAATCGCAGTGTTGTTGTTCGGATTAGGGTCGATTAAGAAAGGAGCTGGATTTAAAATGGCTTGCACTGAAATTGAAGCTGTTGGTGTAGTTGTTGCCAGTACATCAACACTAAACTGGATTTGGCTATTGGCATCAATGCTAATCACTTCAGATATGTTGCCCATGCCTGCTGTTTGTGTGCAATATTGAGAAGCTGCCAAACATTGCCAATTGACGTAACTCAGTCCAACAGGTTCAGTTGATTGCAAGACTGCTTGGTGAATATTAATTGGGCTGTTATTGCTTAAGGTGAATAGCAAATTAGTCACGGTAGCCGTATTAAATGTTGGGTTATTGGGGGTTATCGAGATACTAATGTCTGCGGAGGTATCGTCATCAAAAATACTGGAAGGCATTGGGTTAACCGCAAGAATATTTATTAATGGGTTATCCACTGCATCAATGCTGATGTTGATTTCTTCATTGCCCTCTGAGTCGATATCATCAATGACATTTATCGGAATATTAGCTTCACTAGCCAAAGCTGGAATGGTGACTGAAGTTGGTATCATTTGGTAATCTGTGCCTTGTGTAGCGACACCGCTAAAACTCACTGTTATGTTTGTATCTATTGGGCTTATGCCGCCATCAAGTGCGACCTTAAAAAAACCATTGGTTGTAGGTTCTTGGGCTGGAACTTGCATGGATACGAAAACATTGGCGTTTTCATCATCCACAATATCCAATTGCACAAGCGTATTTGTATTGATGAATATAAAACCAACACCGCCACTTTTGCCAGTTAGCACGAAAATGGTGTGTTCTAAATCTTCGATTAAATTGTCATCAATAACCTCCACATTGACATCAATACTACTGCTCAAAGCAGGCAATACAACCGAACCTGATGCATCGGTATAATCCACGCCAAGGGTTGCCGAAGAGTTTGATGTTTGAAAATCTATGCTAATGGCTTGAGTGTTGACCAAAGGTGTATCATTTGGAGGTGATAAAGGTTTAACCAAACTAATCCGAACCACTCCTGCGGTATTGGGTTCTGCCATTGAATTAACCACTTCGAGTTTTAAGTTGGCACTGGTGTCGTCATCAATATTGGTGAGATTTAAGTCTGCCACATTTAATCCATCGTAATTACTATCGGCACTGCTTACGGTTGTGGCAATGCTATAATTAATATCACCTTCCATAATATTATCATCCACGCCAGTGACGGTTTTGGTTTGTGGTGTGTTCCAGTTGCTTGGGGTAAATATCATGTTAAGTGTATTAATTGTGCCTTGAGTTGTGTCGCTACTGGCGGCACTCACCACCACATTATTGCTCGGTTGTGATTCCAATACAAAAGAAATATCAACCGTCAACGAGCCGTCTTCGCTGGTTTGTGAACCACTAGAGGTGATAGAAATTCGGGCAGGATTTAGGGCGACAGCCGCTTCATCGGCACCTGTGTAAGGAAAAACGCTGGCACGTGTATCACCATCAATATCAGTAACTACCGGCACATTGGTACCTGCCAAATTGTTATCGCCAATGGAAGCAGCGGCTAAATGCAAATCATTGTTTGCGGCATCGACAAACAATACACTGCGTTCATGGCTATTAAAATCCATTGCGGTGGCATTGACAAAACTAGTTAAACTTGAGTAGTTATGATTATACCATTTAAACAAGGTTGTGCCTTGGACTTGGTTATAATAAGTGTTGTAATCTAATTGAATATTGTCATCAGCCGTACTTGAGGTTTCATTGATAATCATATTTGCCGCGGTTGATGGGGTTTGGATAATATTGTTTGTGAAATTAAAATTTGAGGGTTCTGTACCCGTGAGTTTTTTCAAAACAACTGCCGCTGCATTGGTGTTAAAACTGTTGTGATAAACATTCCAATTGGCACTGGAATTGACCACAAACAAACCCTTGTTGGTCGAAATAAAATTATTGGCAATCAGTCCTCGGTTATTGACTTCACCATTGGCATTATCCAAATAAATAGCAATAACCGTGCCTACACCTTGAATTTTATTTTTTGAAATAGTGCTGGCATCGGTGTTATTGCTTAGGTAAATGCCTTTAAAATTGGCATTATTGGAGTCAATGCTATTGGCTTCAATACTCAAGGTCGTGGCAGAATCAATTTTGATTGCATTAATCGCTTGATTGCTAAAGGTGTTAGTGGAAATTTGATGGTTGTCCGAAGTGCTGTCATTTACAATCATAATGCCAATATCGCCGCCATTAAATGTGCTGTTCTTTATATCAGTGGAGTTGCTGTTATTAAATTCAACACCATTGGCAGAGGCAACTCCCATATCAAAATCAATACTATCAATGACCACATGAGAGGTGCCATCAAAGCGTAAAATATTATTTGGGTCACTATCACCTGAATAACTTAACACCGCATTTGTAATAGTACTCGAAGAGGTAATAGTAATGACATCTTGAGCGTTTTGTTTAACTATTTTATAAAAGTTAGCATTAGTGGGAAAAGAGCCATCACGTATTTTAATAGTAACATCGTTTTTCATGCCACGACGGTACAAATCATCAAATGCCTCTTGTGCTGTGGAATAATCAGCCATAAAACCACTAACCGCATAATAACCGCCATTATTGGAATCCGAATTATCCATCGCTGCAATTGCAGAACCTGCTAAAGACGGAATATCTGCCCCGATATAAGTATTTAATACACCACGTACCTCGCCATCTAAGTCTTCGGTGACATCGGATTGTGGGTGAGCAACCAAAAATTTATCGCCAATTGAAGCCCCAAATAAGCGTAAATTACCAGTGCTGGGATTGACAAAAGTCACGGCTTTATTGAACCCAATATGCGGATGTTTGGGCTGCACGCCACGTTGAAAAAAAGCAACCGAGGTATAACTGGTTAAATCACCCCAATAGCTAACGACTCCTCCTGCAGTATAATAATCGTTATCAAACAACTCAAGAACTGCATCCCGATTGGCGTTGGTGGCTGCCACAATGGTTTTACCAAATCCTGTGTTAATCAATAAATTATTATTAATCAAGACCGAATCTGCTTCGGTTGCTGAAACATTAACAGGAATATCATTAATGTGTTCCATTTTTATAGTATTGTGAAAAAATTTTAATCGGAAATCTAAATCTGCTCCTACAGAATTTCCTACTGGATTGGTTGATGAAATGGTATTATTATAGACCAAAAGTTTTGCGGAAGAGACGGCACCCCTGAGACTCATTCCCACTTCAGCCGAGCCAATGCTATTGAGTTTAATTTCATTATTTTTAATCACTCCAAGACCTTCGGCATACAAAGCGGTATACGCCATGGTACGAGTATAAGAACTGTCAAAGGTATTGTTGCTGATTTGGCTGCCAGCCTCTAAACCCAGCACAATGACTGATTTAATCGCTTGATTTTTGAATAAATTGTCGCTAATGGTGTTAACTGGCTGATTTGAACCTAATATTGAAATAGCAGAGTAACCTTTTTCAAAACTATTGCCAGTAAAAATCAAGCCCGTACTGGTAGCATCAATGCTAGGATTATTGGTTTGGGAATAAATGAGTTCACCTCGATTAAAAATACTATTTGGGTAATTTAACCCGCGAAAAATACAATTAGCAATAGTAATAGAATCGGTATCGCCTGTGTATTCAAATAAGTGTTGATAATCGGCATTGGTGGCTTCAAATTCGAGATTGACAAAGCTGATGTATTTGACCGCTGAAAGTTTAAATATAAAATTAAAAGTCGAGTCTTGGCTGGGATTTTTTATAATCACGGTATCACTTGGCGTTGCCCGTTTAAACACCACCCGATCATTAACCGCTCCAGTTCTGCTTATATTGTTGATAACAATTTGTTCGTTATAAGTGCCTGTTCTTATCTTAAATATCACAGGAGCAGAAATGCCATTGCTGGTTAAATCAGCAACAGCCAAAGCAATAGTATTGTAATCCTCACTGCCGTCTTGGTTAATAAAGTAAGTACCAGCCAAAGGCACGGCATTGACCAAAGTTGTTAAGAATAAAGAAAGTAAAATAATCTTTTTCATGAATTTTTCCTCCACGGAAGGTTTTCAGGGTTAATTTGTTCAAAAGCAATTAATACGGCTAATACGCCAAACCCCAAAAAGCCAAAAGAAAACAGTAGTGGGATTAAGGATGCATTTTTTTGGCTTAAAGTGGCAATATTGGGTTTGTCGGGATTGTAATAAACTTGAACGGCACTTCCTTTTTTATATTTGTTTGCTTCTTGCTTGGCTCTTTGTTTTGTTTTAAATGGACGGCTTGTGCCATCCAAATAGGATAAAGAACCACCCGAGTTAGGGTTTAAATTGAAATTCTTACTTGTGTAATCCACACCGTCCACTTGGTATGCATATTCTATCCGTTGCAAATACACATTATCTGAACGAGGAGAAAAGGTGTTCTGTCGGTGCTTGCGGTAGATTGTTCGTTCTTCCACTCCTGAAAATAACACAATTCCTGTTACCGACTTCCAGCTGCTGGTATTAGATCTGTCGAGATATTTATTAATGCTACTGATTAAGACCGCAATAGCAAGGATAAATACGGCAAGAGCAATTAACTTCTTTTTAAGATTTGAATTCATGAACACACCAATTGTGATAATACCATTAAGATGCAATTATTTTAGTAAAGCGAAAAATTTCTCATCAGAAAAATTAGTGAATTTTTAGTGAATTTTGCTTAAAACTAGCTTATTAATAGGCATTAACTTAAAATTAACCTACTAACTCTAACTGAAACAAAAACTATTCATAATAATT
>Ga0256839_1006105_pt1 | contig 10763 bp, 11 predicted proteins | sample 354166metaG_FD_185968 | JGI IMG/M metagenome (GOLD analysis project Ga0256839, IMG submission 185968) | Hydrothermal vent microbial communities from Mid Atlantic Ridge, Atlantic Ocean - 354-166 | ecosystem: Environmental > Aquatic > Marine > Hydrothermal vents | place: Atlantic Ocean: Mid... | reverse complement strand
CGGGCGGCACTTGAGGATGTTGGCGATGTAGACCTGCTCCCGGCTCAGGCCCATGGCCCGGATCATGGCGGTGAGGAGCTGGCCGGCACGGCCCACGAAGGGCTCGCCCTGGCGGTCCTCGTCGGCGCCCGGGGCCTCGCCGATGAACATGATGTCGGCCCCGGTGTCGCCCACGCCGAACACCGCCTGGGTGCGGCCCGCGTGCAGGGGGCAGGCGGTGCAGGCCAGCACCTCCTCCCGCAGCCCGCTCCAGGCGTCCGCCGCGGCGGGGGCCGGCGCCGGCCCGCCGGCCGCGGGGGGATCGGCGGCCGGAGCGGGCACCGCCGGGCCGGCTCCGGCCCGGGGCACCCAGACCTCGATGCCCATGGCGCGCAGGCAGGCCAGGCGGCGGGCGTCCATCTCAGACGTCGCCGGTCTGCGGGTGGGCTCTGGCGGCGGGCGCCCGGATCTTGTTGAGGGCGTTGACATAGGCCTTGGCCGAGGCGATGACGATGTCGGTGTCGGCCCCCTGGCCGTTGACGATGCGCCCGCCCTTCTCCAGCCGCACCGTGACCTCGCCCTGGGAATCGGTGCCGCTGGTGATGTTGTTCACCGAGTACAACAGCAGCTCGGTGCCGCTGCGGGCCAGTGCCTCGATGGCGCGGAACGCCGCGTCCACCGGGCCGCTGCCGTCGGCCTCGGCGGTGCGCTCCTCGCCGTCCACGTGCAGGGTCACGGTGGCGCGCGGCGTCTCCCCGGTCTCGGAGCACACGCGCAGGGCCACCAGGCGGTAGTACTCGTTCTCCGCCTCCAGGCTGGTCTCGGTGACCAGGGCCTGCAGGTCCTCGTCGTAGATCTCGTGCTTCTTGTCCGCCAGCTCCTTGAAGCGGGCGAAGGCCTCGTTGAGCTCCTCCTCGGAGGCGAACTCCACGCCCAGCTCGCGCAGGCGGGTGCGGAAGGCGTTGCGCCCCGAGTGCTTGCCCAGGACCATGCGGTTGGCGCTCCAGCCCACGTCCTCGGCCCGCATGATTTCGTAGGTTTCGCGGTTCTTGAGCACGCCGTCCTGGTGGATGCCCGACTCGTGGGCGAAGGCGTTGGCGCCGACGATGGCCTTGTTGGGCTGCACGGCGAAGCCGGTGATGCCCGAGACCAGGCGCGAGGTGGGCACGATCTGGGTGGTGTCCAGGTGATCCACGGTACAGTCGAACACGTCGCGGCGGGTCTTGACCGCCATCACCACCTCCTCCAGGGCGGCGTTGCCGGCACGCTCGCCCAGGCCGTTGATGGTGCACTCCACCTGGCGCGCGCCGTTCTGCACCGCGGACAGGGAGTTGGCCACCGCCAGCCCCAGGTCGTTGTGACAGTGCACCGAGAACACGGCCTGGTCCGAGTTGGGCACCCGCTCGCGCAGGCGGCGGACGAGGTCGCCGAACTGCTGGGGCAGATTGTAGCCCACGGTGTCGGGGATGTTGACGGTGCCGGCCCCGGCGGCGATGACGGCCTCGATGACCCGGCACAGAAAGTCGAGCTCGGAGCGCCCGGCATCCTCGGGCGAGAACTCCACGTCGTCGGTATAGCGCCGCGCCCGCTTCACCGCCCGCACCGCCTGCTCCAGCACCTGGTCCGGCTCCATGCGCAGCTTCATTTTCATGTGGATGGGCGAGGTGGCGATGAAGGTGTGGATGCGCCCGGCATTGGCCTCCTTCAGCGCCTCGCCCGCGCGGTCGATGTCCTTGTCCAGCGCCCGGGCCAGGCCGCACACGGTGCTGTCCTGGATGGCGCGGGCCACCGCCTGCACCGCCTCGAAGTCACCGGGGCTGGCGATGGGAAAACCGGCCTCGATGACGTCCACGTGCATGCGCTCCAGGGCCTTGGCGATACGCACCTTCTCGTCGCGCGTCATGGATGCGCCCGGGCTCTGCTCGCCGTCACGCAGGGTGGTGTCGAAGATGATCAATCGGTCTGTCATGGTCTGGCTCCAGCGGGGCCGCCGTGCGGCCGCCTCGATTCAGGATACACGCCGCCCGGCGGGCGGTGGTGGAATTCGGGGTGCGCGGATGCGCTTGGAGATGAGTGTCGTTCTGCCCTGGTCAGGGCAGCAGTCGCAGGAGGGCGAGGAGCAGCCGGCCGCGCGCACGCACGGCCCCGGCGGAACCGTGGGGTCGGATGTCGTACTGTGCATGCGCGTTCATGTTCACGGGCCGGGTGCCTGAACGAACCTGCCTCAACTATAGCCGGCCGCGGCGCCGCTGCCAAGCCCCGTGCCGGCACTCACCGCGCCTCCCCCCGCGGCCGGCGCGCGGCACGGCGGCGGCGGAGCTGGACCAGGGTCAGCACCGGGCCCGACAGGGCATAGAGGGCGAACACCGAGAACAGCACCAGCGGCGGATCGTAGGAGATGAGCACCAGCACCAGCACCACCAGCAGGATGGCGACGAAGGGCACCTTGCCCCGGAAGTCGATGCCCTTGAAGCTGTAGTAGCGCACGTTGCTCACCATGAGCAGGCCGGCGGCAATGGTCACCGCCAGGGCCAGGCGGTCCACCCACGGCCCCTGCAGGAGGTAGGTCTCTCCCACCCACACCAGGCCGGTGACGATGGCCGCGGCCGAGGGGCTGGCCAGGCCCTGGAAGTAGCGCTTGTCCGCCACCGCGAGCTGGGTGTTGAAGCGGGCCAGGCGCAGGGCCGCGCCGGCGGTGTAGATGAAGGCCGCCAGCCAGCCCAGCTTGCCCATGCCCGACAGCGCCCACTGGTACATGACCAGTGCCGGCGCCAGGCCGAAGGAGATCATGTCGGCCAGGCTGTCGTACTCGGCGCCGAAGGCGGTCTGGGTGTTGGTGAGGCGGGCGATGCGGCCGTCGATGCCGTCCAGCAGCATGGCGATGAAGACCGCCGCCGCGGCCGCCTCGAACTGCCGCCCCATGGAGGCGACGATGGCGTAGAAACCGGCGAACAGGGCCGCGGTGGTGAACAGGTTGGGCAGCAGGTAGATGCCGCGCCGGCGGCTGCGGGTCTGGGGGGTCGGGCCTGGGTTCACGCCGTGTGCCTTCCTTCGTTTCCGCCGCCCGTCAGCCATGGACCAGCCGGCCCAGCAGGTGGCTGCCGGCGCACAGCCGCCGGCCCGGGCCCACCTGCAGGCGCGAGTGCTCCGGCAGCCAGACCTCCACCCGGCTGGCCGGTGGCACCAGCCCGTAACGCTGGCCCTGCCCCACCCGCTCGCCGGCCGCCAGCCGGCTGCGCAGGCCGGGCCAGCCCCGGGGAGTATAAACCGCCGTCACCACGTCGTCGCCTTCGTCGGTGCGCACCCAGTGGGCCAGGCCGCGCCGGCCCGGGGCCGCCCCGGGCAGATGCCCGACCCAGACCCGCTGCACCCGGCCCTCGGTCACGCTGCGCAGCACCAGGGGCCCGGCGGCCGCCACCCGCAGCACCACCCGGAGGGCGGGCCGGTGGAGAAAGGGATCGGCGACGGGCCCTGCCTCCAGCACGCGGCCGTCCACCGGGCTCACCAGGCCCAGCGGCGCGGCCGGGATCTCGCGCCAGGGATCGCGGAACAGCCAGGCCAGCAGCCCCGCCGCCGCCAGCACCGGCAGCGCCAGCGGCGGGCGCCAGGCCCAGGCCAGCGCCGCCAGCAGGACCAGGCCCAGCACCACCCACCGCCCCTCGGGGGCGACGAGGGCGTGGCGCACCGCCGCCGCGGCCGGCAGGCGCGGCCTCAGTTGCGGGCCTTGTCGACGATCTTGTTGGCCTTGATCCACGGCATCATGTCGCGCAGGCGCTGGCCCACCTGCTCGATGGGATGCTCGCGGCCGATGCGCCGCTTGGCCTTGAGGGTGGGGGCCCCGGTCTGGTTCTCCATGATGAACTCGCGGGCGAACTCGCCGCTCTGGATCTCCTTGAGGATGCGGCGCATCTCGTTCCTGGTCTCCTCGGTGATGATGCGCGGCCCGCGGGTGAGATCGCCGTACTCGGCGGTGTTGGAGATGGAGTAGCGCATGTTGGCGATGCCGCCCTCGTACATGAGGTCGACGATGAGCTTGAGCTCGTGCAGGCACTCGAAGTAGGCCATCTCCGGCGCGTAGCCCGCCTCCACCAGGACCTCGAACCCGGCCTGGACCAGCGCCGTGGTTCCGCCGCACAGCACCGCCTGCTCGCCGAACAGGTCGGTCTCGGTCTCCTCGCGGAAGGTGGTCTCGATGATGCCCGCGCGGCCGCCGCCGTTGGCCGAGGCGTAGGACAGGGCGATGTCCTTGGCCCGCCCCGAGGCGTCCTGGAACACGGCCACCAGCGAGGGCACGCCGCCGCCCTGGGTGTAGGTGGAGCGCACCAGGTGGCCCGGCCCCTTGGGCGCGATCATGATCACGTCCAGGTCGGCGCGCGGCTCGATCTGGCCGAAGTGGATGTTGAAGCCGTGGGCGAAGGCCAGCACCGCGCCCTGCTTGATGTTGGGTTCGATCTGCTCGCGGTACAGCCGGGCCTGGTGCTCGTCGGGCGCCAGCACCATCACCAGGTCGGCCCCGGCCACCGCCTCGGCCACCGGCTTCACCGTCAACCCGGCCTGCTCCGCCTTGGCCACCGAGGCCGAGCCCTCGCGCAGGCCCACGGTGACGTCCACCCCGGAGTCCTTGAGGTTGTTGGCATGGGCGTGGCCCTGCGAACCGTAGCCCACGATGGTGACCTTCATGCCCTGGATGATGGACAGGTCACAATCTTTGTCGTAGTAGATGTTCATGTGTGGTTCCCCAGGCAAATGAAACAACTGGTGCGGAACGCCGCGTCCCGTGCCGGCCTCAGAGGTGCAGGCTGCGCGTGCCGCGGGCGATGCCCGAGGCGCCGGTGCGCACGGTCTCGATGATGGCGCCCTCGCCCACCGCGCCGATGAAGGCGTCCAGCTTGTCGCCGTCGCCGGTCAGCTCGATGGTGTAGGTGCTGTCGGTCACGTCGATGATGCGGCCGCGGAAGATGTCGGCCAGGCGCTTGATTTCCGCCCGGCGCTCGGCGTCGGGTGCGCGCAGCTTGATCAGCATCAGCTCGCGCTCGATGTGGGCCCCCTCGGTGAGGTCCACCAGCTTGACCACGTCGATGAGCTTGTTGAGCTGCTTGGTGATCTGCTCGATGATCTCCTCCGAGCCCGTGGTCACGAGGGTCATGCGCGACAGCGACGGATCCTCGGTGGGCGCCACCGTCAGCGACTCGATGTTGTAGCCCCGGGCCGAGAACAGCCCCGCCACCCGCGACAGGGCGCCGGCCTCGTTCTCCATCAGCAGCGAGATGATGTGACGCATCAGGCCAGCTCCCGCTCGCCGGACTGCGGCGCCGTGCAGTGGGGCGCCAGCTCCATCTCGTGGTGACCCTTGCCCTGGGCGATCATGGGATAGACGTTCTCCGTCTGGTCGGTGATGAAATCGAGGAACACCAGCCGGTCCTTCATGCCGAAGGCCTCGCGCAGCGCGCCCTCCACGTCTTCCGGCTTCTCGATGCGCAGGCCCACGTGGCCGTAGCTCTCGGCCAGCTTGACGAAGTCCGGCAGGGCCTCCAGGTAGGAATGGGAGTAACGGCTCTCGTAGAAGAATTCCTGCCACTGCCGCACCATGCCCATGTAGCGGTTGTTGAGGTTGACGATCTTGATGGGCAGCATGTACTGCATGGCCGTGGACAGCTCCTGGATGCACATCTGGATACTGGCCTCGCCGGTGACGCAGGCCACGGTGGCATCCGGATGGGCCAGCTTCACCCCCAGCGCCGCCGGCATGCCGAAGCCCATGGTGCCCAGGCCGCCGGAGTTGATCCAGCGCCGCGGCTGGTCGAACTTGTAGAACTGCGCGGTCCACATCTGGTGCTGGCCCACGTCGGAGGTGATGTAGGCGTCGCCGCCGGTGACCTCGTACAGCTTCTCGATCACGAACTGGGGCTTGATGAGCTTGCTGTGGCGGTCGTACTGCAGGCAGTTGCGGCCGCGCCACTCGTCGATGCGGGCCCACCACTGTTTCAGTGCCTCGCCGTCCGGCTGCTGCTTGCGCGCGCGCAGCTCCCTGGTCATGTCCGCCAGCACGTTCTTCACGTCGCCCACGATGGGCACGTCCACCTTGACGTTCTTGGCGATGGAGGCCGGGTCGATGTCCACGTGAACGATGCGGGCATGGGGACAGAACTCGGCCACCTTGCCGGTGACGCGGTCGTCGAAGCGGGCGCCGATGGCGATGAGCACGTCGCACTCGTGCATGGCCATGTTGGCCTCGTAGGTGCCGTGCATGCCCAGCATGCCCACGAACTGGCGATCGGTGGCCGGGTAGGCCCCCAGGCCCATGAGGGTCAGGGTGACGGGATAGCCCAGGGCGCGGGCGAATTCCGTGAACTCCGCCGAGGCCTCGCTCAGGATCACGCCGCCGCCCGCGTAGATCATGGGCCGCCGGGCCTGGAGGATGAGGTCCACGGCCTTCTTGATCTGGCCGGGGTGGCCCTTGACCACCGGGTTGTAGGACCGGATCTTCACCTCGCGCGGGTACTCGTAAGGAATGCGCACGTTGGGATCGGTGACGTCCTTGGGAATGTCCACCACCACCGGCCCCGGCCGGCCCGAGGTGGCGATGTAGAAGGCCTTCTTCAGGGTCAGGGCCAGGTCCTCGCGCCGCTTGACCAGGAAGTTGTGCTTGACGCAGGGCCGGGTGATGCCCACCGCGTCCACCTCCTGGAAGGCATCGGAGCCGATGAAGGGGGTGGGCACCTGGCCGGTGAGCACCACCAGCGGAATGGAGTCCATGTAGGCGGTGGCGATGCCGGTGACCGCGTTGGTGGCCCCGGGGCCCGAGGTCACCAGCACCACGCCGGGCTTGCCGGTGGCGCGGGCGTAGCCGTCGGCGGCATGGGTCGCCCCCTGCTCGTGGCGGACCAGGATGTGGCGCACGTCGTCCTGCTGGAACAGGGCATCGTAGATGTGCAGCACGGCCCCGCCCGGATAGCCGAAGACGTATTCCACGCCCTCGTCCTTCAGGAACTGGACCACGATTTCGGCGCCACTGAGTTCCACTGCATGCTCCTCGTCGGCTGGAAGACCGCGCCCGCCGGAGACCTCCGGCAGAAACTGCATATTATAAGCACGTCCCCGGCCCCATTGCACCGGCGGAAGCCGGCGCCGGTGCCGGTTTACAGGGTCAAATCTCCCTGCAATACTTTGGGTTTGGGGCCCCAGCCGCAGACACGGTACGAGGTGACGCCATGAAACCCCACTCCATCGCCACCGGTGTGCTGGCCGCCTGGCTCCTGGCCGCCGCGGCCCAGGCCGGCATGTACAAGTACGTGGACGAGGACGGCAACGTCACCTACTCCCAGACCCCGCCGCCCAGCGGCGAGTACGAGTACATCCGCACCCCGCGCCGCAGCACCCGGCCGCCGTCGTCGGCGGCGGCCAAGAAGAGAGAGGCCTGGCGCAAGCAGATCGAGGCCGGTGCCCAGGCCCGCGAGGAGGACGCCAAGGTCCAGGCCGAGGTGGCCAAGGCCCAGGAGCTGCGGCGCAAGAACTGTGAGATCGCGCGCAAGAACGTGGAGATTTATACCGTCTATCGCTACATCACCGACAAGGACGGTAACACGGTGCGCCTGGACGACGAGGAGCGCCTGCGCCGGCTGGAAGAGGCCAAGCAGCAGGTCAAGGACTTCTGCGACTGAGCCGTGCCCTACCTCAAGGTCCAGACCAATCGCCCCCCGGCCCCCGAGCAGGCCGCCGAGTTCGCCCGCCGCGCCTCGCGCGAGGTGGCCGAGGCCCTGGGCAAGTCCGAGAACTACGTGATGGTGGCCCTGGAGCCCGCGCCCCTGGCCATGGTCTTCGCGGGCAACGACGAGCCGGCGGCCTACCTGGAGCTCAAGAGCATCGGCCTGCCGGAAGACCGCACCGCCGGGCTGTCGGAGCGCCTGTGCAACCTGGTGGAGGAGGCCCTGGGGGTGCCCGCCGGGCGCACCTACATCGAGTTCGCCGACGCCGCCCGCCACCTCTGGGGCTGGAACCGGCGCACCTTCTGAACCCCGGCGGACTCCATGCGCCGCCTCGTCTACATCCTCCTGGTCCTGGCGGTGGCCGGCGGCCTGCTCTATTACTATCGCCACCAGGTGTTCCCCGCCCTGCCGGAACCGGTGCGCGCCACCCTGCCCGATCCCGCCGTGACCACCGCCTACAAGTGGCGCGACGCTTCCGGCGCCTGGCAGCTCACCGACACCCCGCCCCCGCCCGGCACCCCCTACGAGACCGTGCGCGTGCGCCGCGACACCAACGTGATCCAGGCCGAGGCCCTCACCGGCCGCCCTGACTGACGGGGCGCCCGCCGGACCGCGGTCGCTGTACCCGCCCCGGGGCGGCCGCTACAATCTGCCGGCAATCCACAACCACCACGCGGAAGATCCATGCGCGCCTCACGACTGCTGCTCGCCACCCTCAAGGAGACCCCGGCCGACGCCGAGGTGATCAGCCACCGGCTCATGCTGCGGGCCGGCCTCATCCGCCGCCTGGCGGCCGGCCTCTACACCTGGCTGCCGCTGGGCCTGAGGGTGCTGCACAAGGTGGAGCGCATCGTGCGCGAGGAGATGGACCGGGCCGGGGCCCAGGAGGTGCTCATGCCCGCGATACAGCCGGCCGAGCTGTGGCAGGAGTCGGGCCGCTGGGACCAGTACGGGCCCGAACTCCTGCGCCTGCGCGACCGCCACCAGCGCGAGTTCTGCTTCGGCCCCACCCATGAGGAGGTCATCACCGACCTGGCCCGCCACGAACTGCGCTCGTACCGCCAGCTTCCGGCCAACTTCTACCAGATCCAGACCAAGTTCCGCGACGAGATCCGGCCCCGCTTCGGCGTCATGCGCGCGCGCGAGTTCGTCATGAAGGATGCCTATTCCTTCCACCTGGACCAGGCCTCGCTGGACGAGACCTACCAGCAGATGTACGAGACCTATTGCCGCATCTTCACCCGCCTGGGCCTGGACTTCCGCCCGGTGCGGGCCGATACCGGGGCCATCGGCGGCAGCCTGTCTCACGAGTTCCACGTGCTGGCCGACTCGGGCGAGGATGCCATTGCCTTTTCCGACGCCGGCGATTACGCCGCCAACGTGGAGCTGGCCGAGGCCCTACCGCCGCCCGGTCCGCGCCCGGGGCCGGGCCGGGCCATGGAACGGGTGGCCACCCCCGGCGTGCACAGCATCGAGGAGGTGGCGCGGTGCCTGGGGGTGGCGCCGTCGCAGTGCCTCAAGACCCTGGTGGTGCACGGGACCGACGGCGGCCTGGTGGCCCTGTGCCTGCGCGGCGACCACGAGCTCAACGCGGTCAAGGCGGAGAAGCTGCCCCAGGTGGCCGCGCCCCTGCGCTTCGCCGAGGCCGAGGCCATCCGTGCCGCGGTGGGGTGCGGTCCCGGCTCCCTGGGCCCGGTGGGCCTGTCGCTGCCGGTCATCGTCGATCACGCCGCCGCCCACCTGGCCGACTTCGTGTGCGGGGCCAACGAGGACGGCTTCCACCTCACCGGCGTCAACTGGGGACGCGACCTGGCCGAGCCGGAGGCCGCGGACATCCGCAACGTGGTGGACGGCGACCCCAGCCCCGACGGCCGGGGCCGGCTCGTCATCCGCCGCGGCATCGAGGTGGGCCACATCTTCCAGCTCGGCAGGAAGTACAGCGAGGCCATGAACGCCACGGTGCTGGACGAGTCCGGCCGTGCGGTGGTCATGACCATGGGCTGCTACGGCATCGGTGTCTCGCGCGTGGTGGCGGCGGCCATCGAGCAGCATCACGACGAGCGCGGCATCATCTGGCCCGAGGCCATCGCCCCCTACCAGCTCGCGCTGCTGCCCATGAACCCGCACAAGTCGGAGGCGGTGCGCGAGACCGCCGAGCGGCTGTACCGCGAGCTGACCGATGCCGGCATCGAGGTCCTGCTCGACGACCGCGGCGAGCGGGCCGGCGTGATGTTCGCCGACATGGAGCTCATCGGCCTCCCCCATCGCATCGTGGTGGGGGAACGGGGGTTGAAAAAGGGCACGGTGGAATACAAGGGCCGGCGCGACACCGGGAGCGTGGACGTGCCCCTGGACCACGTCGTGGCCCACGTGCGGGAACGGCTGGCGGGCCGGGCGGCGGCCGGGCGGTGATGCCGGGCGTGCCTTGCATCCCTTGCATCCCGGCGCCGGGCGCCCGCGCCGGGGTCCGGCCGTGGTGCCGGCTGCTGGCGGCGGTGGCCCTGGCCTGGGCGGCCGCGGGGCCGGCCGCCGGCCAGCCGGTGGACCCCGAGCTGCGCGAGCTGCTCCGGGCCGCCATCGCCGGGACCGACTCCTTCACCGATCGCTTCGAGGCCGAGGTGTGGCTCACCGACATGTCGCAGCGGCTGGCGCCCTACGTGCCGGACCCGGCCGAGCGCGTGGCGCTGCTGCGCCGGGTCCACTATGAGGCCACCCGCGCCGGGCTCATGCCGGAGCTGGTGCTGGCCGTGATTCACGTGGAAAGCCGCTTCGACCGCTACGCCATCTCCCGCGCCGGCGCCCAGGGCCTGATGCAGGTGATGCCCTTCTGGCTCGAGGAGATCGGCCGCCCCGGCGACAGCCTGTTCAACGTCCGCACCAACCTGCGCCTGGGCTGCACCATCCTGCGCTACTACCTGGACAGGGAAAAAGGCAACCTCACCCGTGCCCTGGCCCGCTACAACGGCTCGGCCGGGTCCTACCGCTACACCAACCGGGTCTACCGCGTGCTGGACCGGCACTGGCGGTATGAGTAGTGGCGAGGGGCGAGTGGCGAGGGGCGAGGGGCGAGGGGCGAGG
>Ga0256839_1006104_pt1 | contig 10764 bp, 12 predicted proteins | sample 354166metaG_FD_185968 | JGI IMG/M metagenome (GOLD analysis project Ga0256839, IMG submission 185968) | Hydrothermal vent microbial communities from Mid Atlantic Ridge, Atlantic Ocean - 354-166 | ecosystem: Environmental > Aquatic > Marine > Hydrothermal vents | place: Atlantic Ocean: Mid... | reverse complement strand
CCGGCTTCGGTGAGTGCTTTTTTACATTCCATCATGGCGAGCCCGGTTTTGTTCCGCAAGCTCATGACTTCTTTGGCTGTGATTCCGGCCATATCTATTTCTCCGGCGATATGCGTTTGGGTGATGCCACGCTCCGTTCAATGTGAGAATGGGCGGGCGTGTGGTGGATTGATGTACACGAACTGGATCAAGACTCGGCCGAAGCTGGTGCCGCTGGAGCAGCGTCATTGGCTGGCTCCTGTGGTGCGGCGGGTGGTGCTTCGGTGGCTGAGTATTGTGCCCGTCGTGAACGCTTCTGGGCCCCTTCAGAGGAACCGTCTTCTTTATCCTTGGTGGTGACGACGCGGTTTTGCTTGCCATCGGTGATGGCCTTGCAGAGTTCGCGGACGATGACATCGATCGAACGCATCGAGTCGTCGTTGCCTGGGATGGCAATATCGGCCATGTCAGGGTCGCCGTCGGTGTCGATGAGGCAGATGGTGGGAATACCGAGTTTACGGGCTTCGCGGAGTGCGGTGGTTTCACGCTTGACATCAATGGCGATGAGGACGCCTGGGAGTTTGCTCATTTTGCGGACGCCACCAAGGTTGCGTGAAATCTTCTTCATCTCGCGGCGGAGCTGGGATTCCATTTTCTTGGAGTAGCTTTCGAAGTTGTCGGCTTCTTGGATCGCTTCGAGTTCTTCAAGACGAGACAGACGCGAGCGAATGGTGCGGAAGTTGGTGAGGGTCCCGCCGAGCCAACGCTCGGTGACATAGTGCATTTCGACATCGGTGACGCGCTGGACGATGACTTCTTTGGCTTGTCGTTTGGTGCCTACGAAGCAGACATCTTTTCCGCCAGCGACGATATTCTGGACGAGTTTGCGTGCAAGGAGGAGGCCTTTGACGGTTTCCTTGATGTCGATGATGTGGATGCCGTTTCGTTTGCCGTAGATGAAGGGTCCCATTTTGGGATTCCATCCCGACGAGCGTTGCCCGAAGTGGATGCCCGATTCAATGAGGTCTTGGACGAGTGTGTTGGCCATGATAATGATCCGTTCCTTGTTCAGCGACACCGGCGGCGATCGGACCGCAGAAGGGCGCTTCAGTGACAGATAATGATCCGCGGGTGCGGATCTGTGTTTTTGTACTACTCTGACGACCCGGCACCGATCATGCCGGGTCTGAAGTATAGATAGCCGTTCGGGTTGGCAACAGATACGGAAGGCGAAATTCTCGTAATTTGGCGACTTATCAACCCAAACACAAGCAGAACCGCAGTGTGCCGATTATTTGACCCCCTTGATTGGGGAGTTGTTGGTATTTTGGGCTCAGATGGTCCGGTACTTAGACGATGAGTGCATTTGAAGTGCTCTCTACATGAGTATTGAAAGGACGGGACATGAGTAAGAGTGGACTGGTTATCCGAAAAAACGAACGGCATGAGGTGTCACTGCCCGCCAGAGCGCGGGTGGCGTATTCACACGCTGAACTGATCAAGTTTGCCAATGGCGTGGCGAATCCAGATGGATGGATTGATGTCCATCTGATCGATTTCTCAAGCAACGGCATTGGGCTCATCACAACCAATTTCTTTCCACGCGGATCCTTGATCGAGGTGGAAGTTCCAGATATTGGAGAAGAGTCCGAATCCGTAATGATCAATTGCCAGATGCGGGTGATGCGGGTTCAGATGACAGATCGCAGGCCAGCGTATTTGATTGGTGGGGCTTACACCGAGATTGATGATGAACTTGAATCGCAAATCGAAAACCTGATGCTGCGGCTCCAAGGTGCGGGAGGCGACCGTGCTTGAAGCAAGTGAATTTATTTTACAATCGTTGATCGAAGAGGGAAAACTCTCGGATCGTGATGTTGATGACATCCGTCAGTTCGCCGATGAGCACAACGCCGGTGTTGATGAAGCCGCTCTCAAACTTGGAAAATTGACCGCCCGCGACATCGCGATGGCCAAGGCGACCGTTTGTGAATATCCGTTCCTCGATCTTGAACTCTTCGATGTCGACATCACCAACTCACGGCTGATGCCCAAAAGTATGTCCGAGCGGAATACCGCATTCCCACTCTTTGTCACTGGGGAAATTGCGACCGTCGCGATGCACGAGCCATTGGATTTGCAGGCACTCGATGAGATTCGCCAGACACTTCGGCTCCAGATTGATCCGGTGGTGGTCGATGTCCATAAACTGACTTCGCTGATCAATAGAGCGTATTCGCTGGATACAAGCATTGAAATCGAGCATGATGAATCCGACGAACTCACGCTGTCGATTGACCAAGAGCCCATTGTTGCGGCGGTGAATCAGATTTTGTTCTCTGCTGCGGAGATGAATGCTTCGGATATTCATATCAATCCAGACGACAAAGCACTCCTGCTGCGATACCGCGTTGACGGTGCTTTGACTTCACACCGTGGGCCTGCGATTTCGTTGCACGAAGGTATTATCCAACGGCTCAAGGTGATGGCGCATCTTGATGTTGCCCAGACCCGTCGGCCTCAGGATGGAAAATTTCGGTTTACATTCAACGGCCAGCCCGTCGATGTCCGGTTGAGTTTGATCCCGACTATTCATGGAGAAAACGCGGTTCTCAGATTGCTGAGCAGTGCCGCAAAGATCGGTCGAATTGTTGATCTTGGGATGCCAACAGCGATTGCTGAAACCTTTGAAAACATGATCGCCAAGCCCCATGGCATGGTCTTGGTCACAGGCCCAACAGGGTCAGGTAAAACCACCACGCTCTATACAGCATTGAATCAGATCAACACCGCCGAGCGGAACATCATGACCATCGAGGACCCCGTAGAAATCCGGCTCCCGATGATTCGTCAGGTCCAGGCCAACGCCGCCATCGGGCTCGATTTTGCCTCGGCACTCCGCTCGATGCTCCGCCAGGACCCCGATGTGATTCTGGTCGGTGAAATCCGCGACAGCGAAACAGCTAAAATCGCAACCCAAGCAGCCCTCACAGGTCACTTGGTGTTCTCGACGCTTCACACAAATGATGCGGTCGGGGCGATTCCTCGCCTGAAAGAGTTTGGTGTTCCGGCCTTTGCAATTAACAATGCGCTTCTTGGAATCATGGCTCAACGGCTTGTGCGGAGGGTGTGTGGAGAATGCGCTGTTGAAGACTCCCCAACCGAATTGGAACTGCATTCATTGGGAATAGAAGCGTCTTCGTCAGAAAAATTTATGGTCGGCAAGGGCTGTGCCAAGTGCATGAGCACCGGATACAAAGGCCGGATCGGTGTGTATGAGTTGTTCTCTGCAACGGCTGAAGTTCGGAATCTCATCGAAATCGGGTCGTCGTTTGCTGATCTGTCAGCCGCCGCTCGCCGGGCGGGGATGCGAACCATGCTTGAGTGCGGTGTAGAGATCGCCAAACTCGGCATTACAACCATCGAAGAGATCGGCAAACTGCACGCAACCGTAGACAGTTCCATTGGAACCGAAGAAGAAACGCTCAAAATGAGCGCGTAGTTGGAGTAGACCCAGATGAGTACAAAGCGATTCAACTACAAAGCACTTGATGACAGCGGAAAGACGGTCAAGTCGATGATCAACGCATCAAGCGAAGACGACGCTTTCTCGCTCCTGAGCAATCAGGGACTCACGGTTTTGGATGTTCGTGAAGGATCATCTCGTGATGGATTCTTGCTGACCCAAGAACGGATAACCCCGCTTGAAATTGCCTTACTAACCAGGGAAATGAACGCGCTGCTCGAAGCCAATATCCCGCTTTCCCGCGGACTCCTATCCATTGGTGAACACGAAAAAAATAAGATGCTTCGTGATATGGTCATCGACATCGCTTCCATGATTGAAGCAGGCGAAAAAATCACGATGGCCTTTTCAAAATACAAAGATGTCTTCGGCGAAGTTTACATCGAAACACTCCGGTCGGCCGAGAAATCAGGTCGCATGGCCTCGGTGTCTGCACATCTGGCTGATATGCTTGAACGGAATATAGAGCTCCGGCAGATGGTACGACGAGCGATGTCGTACCCTCTGATTGTGATCTCTTTTGTGGGTCTGGCGTTGAGTGTGATTGTGATCTTTGTCGTTCCTCGCTTTGCAACAATCTTTGAAAGCAACGGCGTTGAACTGCCATTGACCACATCGGTGGTCAGAACCATTGGTGATTCGGTCATGACCTATTGGTGGGCGTATCTTATCGTCGTTGTTTCAATTGTGGTGGGGCTTGTCAAGAGTTGGAAAAGCACCAATGGCCGGTATCGGATGGAAGTTGTTATGCACAAAACGCCGTACATCGGCAAGGTGCTGACCGCCGTCACCACGGCACGATTTTCGAGTATCCTAAGCATCGGCCTTGAATCCGGGATCGAAGTGATCGAGGCCATTGAAATCGCGGGAATGGCCACAGGTCGCCCAGTCTTCCAACGCGAATGCAACGATATGTGTATCGAGATGCGCAACGGTGAATCATTGGAGGATGTGATCAACAACTCCAAGACGCTTCCAAATTTCGCTCGTCGATTGATTGGCTCGGGGAAGGACTCAAACGAACTCGCCAAAGCAGGCCGAATTATCGCCAGGCATTACGATCGCATGGCCGACCATCTGACCAAAAACATCAACACTGTTATTGAACCCATGATCACCATCGCGATGGCGGGGATTGTGCTGTTGATCGCGTTGTCTGTCTTCCTTCCAATGTGGCAAATGATCAGCATCAACAAATAAAAGGGAACTCTGGTATGAGAAACAAAGCATTTACGCTCGTTGAACTGTTGGTGGTGATTGTGATGCTTGGAATTCTGGCGGCCATTGCTGTACCCAGATTCAGCAGTGCCACCGATGATGCTCGATCTGCATCCACCCAAAGTACATTGGCTGGTGTCCGGTCGGCCATCGCGACCTTTCGTATGAACGCCGTCATCAATGGAAACGATCCATTTCCGACTTTGGCAGAATTGACCGGAACCACGGTGGTCAAATTTGACATTCCATCAAACCCATTTACTGGTGTCAACGGGGTGCAAACAGTGAGCTTGGGACAGGCAACGAATCGTTCTGTTGTCTCAGAGGCATCGGCGGGTTGGAATTACTACATCGATAATTCCGCAACCCCTCCGGTGGCCATTTTCTATTCCAATAGTTCGGCTCCATCGACGGTCAGCGATGGCAATGGCGGGGTTCTTGGAGCCAACGAGTTGTGATTTTGCAATGGCACTCAATCCGTAGAATCAATCCAGCCCGGCATGGACGCTTGGCCGGTGGCTACACACTCATTGAACTCTTGCTCATTGTGGTCATCATGGGGATCGTTGCGGTCTCAGCCATTCCGGTCATGGGACAATCTATTCAAGCCCGACAAGGTGCTTCGCGAGATGAAGCGGTTCGGCTCTTTGAATACGCCCGTGGTCGTGCAATTGCTGGCGGAATTCCATCAGGTGTTTTCGTAGATGTGAACAACAGTACGCTGAGGTTGGTCACGCTTGACGATGATGAATCGATCATAAACATGCTCGATCCTATTGATGGAGGGATCAAACAAACAGCCCTTTCCATTGAGTACGCAGGAGTATCCATCAGTTCATTTGTCAATGGAGATGGCACCAGTGGAAGTGGCACAGTTTGGTTTGACTTTCGTGCAGAACCGCACACAAGAAATGAAATCACAGGCGTATTTGACGCACTGTTTGCTCAAAATGCAACAGTGACACTCAGCACTGGAACACTGATTGTTGTCCATGCCAATACCGGATTTGTAGAGGATCGTTGATGATGCCAATGAGGTGCCAATCTTGTTTTCGACGAGGACTCACACTTATTGAAGTTGTGACGATGGTTTTGGTTTTGGCAATCGCTGTTCCACCAACACTCGAAATTATGATGAGCAACTCCGCCTCACGGGCCAATGTGATTAACACGGCTCGGGCAAGCATGTTGGCAAGCAATGTTCTCGAAGGCATATTGGCTGATGTCACATCATCTGACGAATCGCTTGGATTTGATGCTTTGGAAAATGCCAACGCCTATCTCACAACACCCACAACCGGATTTTACAGCCGAATGTCTTTGGCCACTCAATCCTATGAATCTTTGGGCTTGTCCTACTCAGTGACAATCAGTGTATTGGTTGGGGCTGATGGATTGGTTTCAGAGACTGAAAGTGAGAATGTATTTCGAACTATTACAGTGCGGGTTTCGTATCCATCCGCCGATGGGGCAGCGTACACACTCCCGGTGGCGTTGATGGTGTCTTCGCTATGAATACTTCCCAAAGATTCAGATATTCCACTGGAAATGGGTTTTCATTACTCGAGATGATTGTGGCCATGGTGGTTATGTCCGTGATTTCAGTTGTGGTGATGCCGGTTATTGTCTCGGCGACGGATTCATATGCTGTGGCGCGTGATACTCGTGCTGGGACAGATCGTGTTTTGTACGCTTTGGAGCGTTCGTCAAGGTTTGTGCGAGAATCACTGTTTGAGGCCGACGAATCTGGTCTGGCGGTGCAAGCTGCGACATCGAACCAGTTCATACTCGACGATGGTAGCGGGATTCGTCTCAATGGTTCAGACCTTGAATTGATCAATGCGGGGGAGCAACCTTCGGTATTGTGCACAGAAGTCGATCGCATTCAGTTCAACTATTACGATTCAGCAGGGGATATCATGGCTTTGGTCAACCCACAGCAAATTCATCGTGTCAGTTTACGAATACAGAGTGGTCCTATCGTTTTGGAGATGTACGCCATGCCTCGAGCATGGATTGGGCGGGGGAATTGACCATGAGATTTTCAAATCAATCCAGGCGTGGATCCGTTTTGGCGGTGCTCATCGTGGTCTTGGTATTGATGGGATTGGTGGTCGCTGGAACGATCCGCCCACTCCGAGATGAAGCATCACTCACAACGATGCGTGTCGAGACCGTTCGAGCGTTTTATGCGGCTGAATCAGGGAGCATCGTGATTATTCAGGGGTACCTTGGGCAAGTTCCAATGCCTGTTGAAGGTACCCAAATCGCCTTGAATGATCAAACAGTTGTTTTTACACAAATACCAGAACTTGGTGGTGTCGCAGTGGTCCACGGGCTCAGTGGAGATTCCGTCCGGCGGATCGAACTCGAACTCCAATAGAACGACCAGGGGTCCCGATAACTATTCCCATATGTTTTTACCTCCTGCCCCCCCCCAGTTTTTGTGGTGATCAGAATCCTATGAAAGTAAGAGAATCTTTCAGACGATAATTATGAAGAGCGACGACCAATCACGACGGAGATCTGCTGGATGATCAATAACAAAGATAAAATCACACTGGTGCTCACGCCCGAGTACCTCTCTATGGCGAGTGTTCGTGATGGAAAGATCACCCATGCTGAAAGGTTGTATCTTGATGCTGCCCAATGGGAAGAAACATGGAAGGGGGGGCTTCATCTGCTCGACCAACCATTGCGGCAACTCCTTGCTCGATTCGGTGGGACAAACAAAGTTCGTTATGCGGATCTGTTTTATTTGAGTCCAGGTTCCGTCTGCAGGGTAGACATTACAGAAACGGATGAAGTTTCAGCGGTTGCAAAAATGAAAAATAGGTTGTTCCAATCTGTTGGTCGTTCCAATCCTGTTGATGCAACTGATCTCATGTCGTCTGATGAGATCGTATTGACGCTCGGAATTGCTGACGAAGAGAAAAATTTGCAGAAACTCTATGCATGGCTCAATCGGAGCAAAGTGGTCGCAAATCGTATGGTGCCAAGCCAGGCATGTGTGATCGATCTGGCGATGAAGGACTCGGTTCGTATGGATGGAGATACAGCGGTGCTGTTCATTTCATCTGGGGCGAGCGTAATAGGATTTTGTGATAACGGAATTCCGAAGTTGGCGCGGTTGATAGAAATTGGCTATGACAAGCTTTCGGTTGTTTACAGCAGGGTCGGTGAATGTGACGAGGATGTGGCTGATTCTGACCGCAATGCCGAGCAGATCAGTGAATTTCCCTCAGAAAACGGCGGGGTCATGACCAGCACGGAGAGCACAAAAATGCTGTTTGAGCATGGAATCCCAGTCCAGAAGGGGAATGATTCGGCACCATCAAAAATTCAAAACCTTATGCCTTCGATGGCACCGATACTTCAGAGAATCAGCATCGAGATCAAGCAGACATTTCGATTCGCAAGTTCATTGAAGAGAATGCCATCGAAATTGATCATCTGTGGCCCAGGAGCGGCGATTCCGAATATCGCCAATGCTGTTTCGCAGAGTTTGGATATGAATGTTGAAGTCATACCAGAATCCAAAGATTATCAATCGGCCGAGTTGTTTGGAGAGGGCACCGTCGAACATGCAGCGGCATGTCGGTTTGATCTGGATTTTGAACTCATGCCGATGGCTGCTCGGGAAGTTCGGGTTCGGAAGAGTTTGGACAGTACCCTCAAGATTGGTGCTGCGGCTGTGGCTCTCTTTATTGGGGGGCAATATTTCTATACGACACAAGAATCCAACAAGATTGAACAGGTTATTTCCAAACAATCTGGAATGATTGATCGGATCGAACTGGACCGTTCTCGCCGAGAGTCGATTCATGCGATGGCTGGATCCATTGGAACAGCAGCTGGACTTATCGAAGACACAATGGGAAAGCAAGTTAATTGGGTCGGCTTTCTTAGTGCGATACCAAGCGATGCTCACCCACTGGTCCAAGTTTCAGAACTCCAAGGCGGAACGAATGGTTTTGAACCGTCAGTGAATCTAATTGGGGTCGTGTTGGATGATCCTGACGGAAATGATGCAAGTCGAGTGCTTTCAAATTACATTAAATCACTTCGGCGAATCCCGGAAGTCAAGCAAATCGAGATTGGGAGTACTTCCAAATCAATGATTGATGAATCAACATGGGGTTTGAAATTCACGCTTTCAGTCAAGATTTCTCAGGAAGATGGGCGGTTTTCTGACCTTGTGACCTTAGGTTCTGTATCGCACGGAGATATACCATGAACACTGAAACCCAAAAGCAAATCGTTTTGAAAACGGTTCTGGTAGCCGGCCTCGCATGCTTGGCCTGGATGTTCATTGTGAAGCCAGAACAACAAAATACGCGTGATCAACATCAAACGGTTGCTTCGTATCAGACTCTGATTGCTGCTTACCAAGATCAAGTGGGAACTTCTGATTCTAATGAATCATTGGTGATCAAAGAACGGCTTGAAGAGGTGGCTGGCATGTTGTTGAGTACTGATACCCAAAGTGATTCTGGAACAGCGTTGCATAATTTAATCAATGAATCTGCCAGCAAAAACGGAGTTTCGATGTCAAAAATAGAATCGGTCAACTCAAGGAAACTCTCGCAGCGGATCGAAGGAATGGATAATGAAATCATCGGCGTAAACCACATTGTTCGAATTGAGTTTGAGGGCGAGTATGACTCCGTTATGGTTTTTATGAATGAAGTCATTTCAGGAGCTACTCAAGTTAAGTTTGTTAGCTTTCGGTTTGTCCCGGTAGGGTTTAATGCCATCAAGGCCAATGCTGAGATCAGTTCGGTAATCCTCACTTCGATTCTCTCGAATGCGGAGTTGGAAGGAGCAATCAATGAGTGACACTTCTCAAATCCTTGGGTTTCGATTCGCGACTCTTCTTGGTCCAATTATCGCCGTGGGGCTGTTTCAAGTGGTTATGAATGAGCCGAGCAGTGTCCATGCCAATTTAATCAACACAGAATTCATTCCTCTCCCCAATGCTCCTGAACTCTCCATACAAGATGGATCAGGTTCATCTATGGAACTCTCAGCATCATCCCCGTTTCATTTCGAGGAAATAGAATTGGCGATGCCGGTTCTTCCTGGGCTTGGAGTCCAGCGGCAAAATCAGGAGGATGAAACTGACCCGGTATTTATTCTGACTACAATTTTTCCCACAGCCAACAAATCCTACGCCGTCATCAATGGAAAGCCCCGTGCAGAAGGTGAAGAAGTAAGTGACGGCTGGGTCCTGATGAAAATATCCGGGCAAGAACGCTACATCACCCTCAAGCACACCAGTGGCCGACGCATCCGAGTCATGATGAGCCAATAGTACGGCAAGAATGTACACGGATTCGCACAGTTAAACTGCTTGAGAAAACGCCACCAACGCGCTACCCTAGTTGCTCAGGGCGTATAGCTCAGTTGGCTAGAGCGCTGCCGTCACATGGCAGAAGTCGTTGGTTCGAGTCCAATTACGCCCATTTCTGTAAACGCCGCAATCCAAACGCCTTGTGGCGTTTTTGTTTTTTGACAGGTGACTTGTCTGGCCCGCAAGGACCTCTTTGAAAGCAAGGGCAAAGGGCAAGGGCAAAGGGGGTCGCCGTGAGGAAATTTGAACGAGTTTTTATCGAGGTACATATTGCTCTGGTGCGTATTTGAGAGTCACTAAAAAATTGAGATTTTGGAAACTCCTTCTTTAGTAGAGCGGAGTGGTTTGTATCACTCCTCATGTTAGTGGAACGGGGTGTGCCTTTGCCCCAAGTGCTGGCCTTTGGGCATGTGTGTGCGAATCATTGTGCATGCCACAATTCACCATACTTCTTTTTGGGCCTGCTGCCAAGGCCATCGAAGCTGACCGGGTATTTGTTGATGGGGCTGGTTCATGCAAAGGTGAGGAACTCAAATCGCGGATCATTCGGCAACATCCATCCCTCGAGCAGTACTTTCAGGTTGGACGACTGGCGGTGAATCATGGGTTTATCGCTGAGGACACGCTTATTGATCCCAGTGATGAAATCGCATTGATCACAATGGTTTCTGGAGGTTGATCATGCAGG
>Ga0256839_1006103_pt1 | contig 10764 bp, 7 predicted proteins | sample 354166metaG_FD_185968 | JGI IMG/M metagenome (GOLD analysis project Ga0256839, IMG submission 185968) | Hydrothermal vent microbial communities from Mid Atlantic Ridge, Atlantic Ocean - 354-166 | ecosystem: Environmental > Aquatic > Marine > Hydrothermal vents | place: Atlantic Ocean: Mid... | reverse complement strand
ACTAAACCACCAACCGATAGAAAACTGGTATCACCGTTTTCGGCCGTATATCAGCGCCTCCAGCGAACGAGCGCGCCGAACTAAATTTGGCTTTTACCGTTTTTTGTTTCCAGAGAAATTGATTTTGACAACTGCTTCGGGCAGGACTTTATATATCGATCGAAGCCAACTTTCTTCGCATCCCCCTCAAAAAGTTTCAGGCCAATGGATCGATACGCTTCACACTGCTTATATCAAAATTCCCAGCTTTGCCGGCCTGCACTATGAAAATACCGCCTTGGCATTTGTCAACCAATTTCAGCAAGCGCAAACTTTAATCATCGATTTACGGGGAAATGGAGGTGGTAACACCCCTAGCCAGCTTATAAAGGCCCTTCAGGATCGCCCTTACCGGTCCTGGCAGGAGTCCACCCCTGTGACAATTGGTTTATTTAAAGCCTATGCTGAACTGTATCGGCTTCTTGGCCCACAGCTAAAAGGAACCGACAAAGACTTACTGGAGTCCCTCGGACAAATTTTTAACCGACCACAACTGATGTGGCCAGCGCAATGGGAAAAACCAGACAGCACCCATTTTACGGGAAAACTTATTTTTCTTGTCGATCGCCGCTGTGCCTCGGCTTGTGAAGACTTCATCATTCCTTTTAAAGATAACCACCGGGCAGTATTGATTGGTGAAACCACCATGGGTAGTTCAGGCCAACCTTACATTTTTTTATTTGATGAATTTATCTCCATCGGCATTGGTACCAAACGCGAATATTTTCCCGATGGCAGTACCTTTGAAGGTCGGGGTATTGCCCCGGATATTGAGGTTATCCCTACTGCGGTACAATTAAAAGCAGGGAAAGATGTGGTCCTGGAACGTGCAATTCAAATGGCACACCAATCCCGCTAATGGATACTTCAATTGCCAAAAGGCAACCATTAATACCTGGTTGCCTTTTGGCTTTATGGCGAACAAGGAATAGATTCCAGACGACTATTAAGTTAACCTCTGTTATTTTCGGATTGCCAATATTTCCTGATAACGGGATACATTATAGATTAATTCCAGTGCTCGCTTTAATTGAGGATCATATCGGAACCATACCCTGAGGCGTGCCCGGCTACCCCCAATTTTTTCAGCAAATTCCATTTCCAGGTGGCGCTTGAGTTGTGCCGCATGGCTGGCCACCGCATTCTGCTTTTGTGCATCCAATTTTTGCAACGCCACTTTTACCAGATCTTGCACATCTGCATCATACCCTTCTTTTTGTGCCACTGTAAGAAATGCTTCCAGTTCATCCTCGCCATTTAACTCATAATCAAATCCCTGTTCTTTTAAATACCGCTCAAAAGCAGCCAGAATGGTATCGGTGACGACAAAATGCTTTTGTTGTTTCAATTCCGGGTGTTTTGATAAATACCCTACGGTAAAACGGAATAGATATCCCCGTGAACGCACAGCAGATATAAAACGATCGAGCTTCTCGCCTTCAACTTTTACATCCGGAACAATGCCCCCACCACCGTGTACCACGCGACCATTTTTGGTGTAATAATTGGTTTTTTGATCGTATTCCACGCTATCGGATAAATCCACAAAAACCTTTTTGTTCTTTTTGTAATCTTCTTTCTGGATGAGTCGGCCAGAGGGCGTATAATACTTTGCTGTGGTAATTTTCAAATAGGTTTGATTGATTTTATCAATCGGAAATACTTTCTGGACTAAACCTTTTCCAAAAGTGGTGGTTCCCACAATAACCCCCCGATCCAGATCTTGGATAGCACCTGCAACAATCTCAGAAGCTGAAGCACTGTATTGATTGACCAGTACTACCAGGGGCACATGGGGCAGTAACGGCATTTCTTTGGTAAAAAATTTACTTTCCCGTTCGTTCCTTCCGTGGGTAGATACTACCAACTCCCCTGGTGGTAGAAAAATGTTGGCCACTTCCACTGCGGAACTCAGCAATCCCCCGGGATTTCCCCGTAAATCCAGGATAACCCGTTCAATGGTACCGCGCCGTTTTAGCGCTACAATAGCCTGTTTCATTTCGCGCGGTGCTTTTTCGGTAAAACCCGATAAACGGATTAAAACCGTACCAGAATCAATAAAATCTGCAAAGGTTACATCTTTTACCACAATCTCTTCCCGAGTAAGGGTCAGGGTAATGGGTTCGTCCACACCCGGACGCTGAATTTCAAGCGTGACCTGGGTACCCACTTTCCCGCGCAATTTTCGCGAGGCTTCTTCGATGGTCATGTTATGAGTGGATTGCCCATCTATTTTGGTAATCACATCACCCGCTAAAATACCTGCACGCCAGGCGGGTGTATCTTCCATGGGAGCTATCACTGTAATCTTGCCATCCTGAACCCCAATTTCCATTCCCAGACCACCGTACTTCCCCCGCGTAATCATTCCCAATCGCTCGGATCCAGGATCTTCAAAATACACGGTGTAAGGATCCAATTCCTTCACCATACCGTCAATGGCAGCCTGGCTAATACCTTCCGGATCCAGTTCATCCACGTAATGGCGATTAAGAATTTCAAACACTTCCTTTAGATTGAATAACCCTTTATCAATTTTATAATAAAAGTTTTCGTTGCCCGCTATGGTGATGTTAAAAAACCACCCAATTGCCAGTAAAATGGTGAGGAGCGATACCCAGGTAGTGTATTTAGGAAAACGTTTCATTGGTAAAACCTCCGTTACCTGTCGGGTTTTTGTTTTTCCCTATTGTTTGGTTATCAGTAAATACATCGGCACACAGCGTTTATTGTTAAAAAGTGAATAAATTAAAACGGATAAAATTAAAAATGGTTCATTCCGGGAGTGGCGGCAGTTCCCACAAATCCTGCACTATTTTCCAAACCTCCTGTGCAACAAGCGTTTCCGGTTGTTCGCCATCGATGATGATAAACCGTTCTGGTTCCTGATGGGCAATTTGCAAAAATCCTTCCCGTACGCGCTGGTAAAATTCTGTGCTCCCTTTTTCTAACCGGTCGCGATTATCTTGTTGTCGGGCACTGGCTGTTTGCGGTGATACATCAATCAAAATGGTTCTGGCAGGCCGTAGCCCTGCCGTAGCGAACTGGTTCAACAACCGCACCATTTGTAAATCAATCCCCCGGCCATAGCCCTGGTAAGCCGTTGTGGAATCAAAAAAGCGATCGGCTATGATGTAATTACCTGCTTCCAGCAATGGTAGCAATTGCTGGCTCACCAGCTGAGAACGTGCTGCAGAATAAAGCAAAATTTCCGTATGGGGATGCATTTCTTGAAATTGGGGATTTAACAAAATGGTTCGTATAGCTTCTGAAATAGGCGTGCCTCCCGGTTCCCGGACAATGTAAGGTTGGATTTGATAGGCTTGTAACCGCTGCATCAACAACCGGATTTGAGTGGTTTTACCACAATTGTCAATTCCTTCAAATGAAATAAAGCGGATATATTGGCGATTCATTGTTGAAATTCCGAATTGCGTTTCCATTTACGTTTACGAAAGCGCTGATAGTTCCAGTACAAGCGCCATGATTCATCTAATCCCATTACAGCCCATATTCCATATAAACTTAATTCCACCACAAAGGTAAACAAATAGGCCAAAATTGTTTCGAAAAAGATAACGCTACCAATGGCCAGCCACATTAGCCAGGTTAAATCGGCACTCCCGCGTAAATTACCCGTAAAGACGATATTCACTGCTTTAGGAATTTGAATGATCGCCATGACCACCATAACGCTGGCACCAAAGGTAACAACATCCTGGTTATTGGTAAAAATACTCATCCAGGTGGTACGGAAAGCAATTAGCAGGACAGCAATTCCTACGGCAGTAATTAACGCCACACGCCCAGCAACACGGCCAGTATGGACTGCCCGGTGTTCATCTTCCGCTCCCAGATTTTTACCCACCAGTGTCATGGATGCCAGGCCAAAGCCTGTAAAGGTCATCGTCAGCACAGACTGAATCCGCAAAAATACCTGATGGGTTGCCAGTGCAATGATGCCCAGCCGGGCAGCGTAGAAGCTGAGCACCAGCTGGCCAATCGCCCATACCAATTGCTCCACTGTGGTGGGCAATCCCAGATGAAACAGGCGTTTAACGGTCTGGAAATTCACCCGACTAAATTCCTTGAAGGAGAAAAACAGTTCCGATTTTCGGCTACGCAGGTAATAAAGGGTTAAAAAACTGCCCAGGGTATGAGACACTCCTGCTGCCAGTGCCGCACCACGGGCTTCCAGCCGCGGAAATCCTCCCACGCCGAATATTAATACAAAGGATAAAAAGACATGTAAAGTATTGATAAACAGATTAATTTTCATGGTTATCAGGGTATCCCCTGCCATACGCATAATGCCGACAGCAATAAAATTCACCACAATAAAAAAAGAGAACAATGCCACAGTTTGTATGTATTGTTCTCCATAAATGCGGGCAATGGGTTCGTCTTCCCGGATGATGGCCATGATGCTGGCGCCACCAAAATACCAGATAATAAAAATAATCACTGAAAAGATGGCGCCAATTACCAACGCCTGGGCAAACACATGGTTCGCGTTCCAGCGGTCTTCCTGACCAAGGTAGCGCAAAATAATTACTGAAGCGCCCATAACAAAAGTGAGCACTACCGTAAAAGTCAGCAAAATAATTTGCAGGGCAATGCCCACGCCACCAAGAGCAGCAGCAGAAAGGTGCCCAATAAAAATGGCTTCAATTAGCCAGGTAATTGTCTGGGAAGAAAGGTCAATAACCGCAGGTAATGACGTTTTTAAAACTTCACCGAGGGCAGATTTATGTTTAGTGGCCAATCTGTTTTCACCTTAGCTGTTTATTTACCAGGAAAACCATCGTCCCCAATAGAAAAAGGGGGAATTTCTCCCCCTTTGGCTACTGTGTGAACTATTCCTTAACCCTGATAATAGTCGTAATAATCCGCCCCAAGATGGGTTATTTGTTCTTCTCCCAGCATAAAGCGCAGGGTATTTTTCAATTTCATTAGTTGGATGAAGAGGTCATGTTCCGGGTAGAGTTCTGGTAAATGCATGGGGCTTTTAAAATAAAAGGATAACCATTCCTGAATGCCATGAAAGCCAGCGCGAGCAGCCAGGTCTAAAAACAATGCCAGATCCAGCACAATTGGCGCTGCCAGAATGCTATCGCGGCACAAAAAGTCAATCTTAATCTGCATGGGATAGCCCAACCAACCAAAAATATCAATATTATCCCAACCTTCTTTATTATCCCCACGAGGGGGGTAATAGTTAATGCGCACTTTGTGGTAGAAATTTTTATACAAATCGGGATACAGCTCTGGTTGCAATATGTGCTCCAGCACCGATAGCTTACTTTCTTCTTTGGTTTTGAAGGAAGCAGGGTCATCCAGCACTTCGCCATCCCGGTTGCCCAGGATATTGGTGGAAAACCACCCTTCCAGTCCCAACAAACGGGCTTTTAACCCGGGGGCCAGAATGGTTTTCATTAGTGTTTGGCCCGTTTTAAAATCTTTGCCGGCAATAGGGCTGTGGGTTTGTTTGGCCAATTCCCACATTGCCGGGAAATCCACACTCAGATTGGGGGCTCCATTGGCATAAGGGATTCCCATTTTAACTGCAGCATAGGCATAAATCATGCTGGGAGAAATATCGGGATGATTCTCTTTCAAGCCTTTTTCAAACGCTTCTAAGGTCAGGTGCACAGCACCAGGTTTGATATAAACTTCGGTACTCCCTGTCCATACCATGACCAGCCGATCCAGCTGATGCTCTTCTTTAAATTGCTGAATATCTTCCATTACCTGCTGGGCATAATCCCATTTGGTTTTAGCGGATTTCACATAATTGCCATCCAGTTTTTTCACATATTCTTTCTGGAAAACACCTTTCCAGGGCTGCACGGCTTCCAGTTCGGGACGAATTTGGTTAAGCAGTTCCTTCTCCAGCACGCCGGCTTTCAGGGCTGCCTGATAGGCATTATCTTCAAAAATATCCCATCCGCCGAATACAATATTATTTAAATCCGTGAGGGGCAGAACTTCTTTGATAAGGGGAAAACGTTTCTCGGTACGCTTCCCCAGGCGAATTGTCCCCATTTGCGTTAAAGAGCCAATGGGTTTGGCCAGTCCTTTTCGGATGGCGATGACCCCGGCAATAAAAGTGGTAGCTACTGCACCCATACCCGGGGTTAGGATGCCCAATTTCCCCGATGCAGGTTTTATTTCTGGTGTTTTCGCTTTCGCCATATCTGCCATTGCTTGCCTCTCCTGAAGTTAAATTCCCATAGATTCTTCAAAAGTATCTTGTGATTCCTTTTCCTCTTTTTCCTGTTTATACACATGATAAATGCGTTGGATAGCTGTTAAATTAGCCAGGATGGCAATCCCCCAGATTACTAACTTCAATAAAAACGGGTGAAACACCGCGCTAATCCCTAAGTAAACAATGCGCTCCGGGCGTTGCATAAGCCCAACTTTGCCATCGTACCCCAACCCCTCTGCCCGGGCCCGCACATAACTCACCATCAAGGATCCTCCCAGCGCTACAAACACCATTACTGCGGTAAACGGCTGGTTGGTTTCAATAAAATAAATACCAATGCCGAGGTAAACGGCCATTTCAGCGTAACGATCCAGACTGGAATCCAGGACTGCGCCAAACTTTGAAGCAAGCCCGGATTTGCGTGCCACTTTGCCATCAAAGATATCGCATATGCCGCTTAGTAGCAGGAATATCCCTCCCCAGGTAACATGGTGGGTTCCAAAAAAGTAACCACTGATAAGAGAAAGGAAAAAGCCCAGGATAGTAAAAAAGTGGGGATGCACATTGAACCGCACCACCACATCGATAATCGGTTCAATAATTTTCAGGAACCCTTGTTGAATGAATTCTGGTAAGATAGTAAATCGTTTTCTATTACTCATGTGCCTGATTTCCTATATCGTTCTGGAAATCCTTCCCGGCAATGACCAGAACAATTTCACCTTTGATGTTCCGCTGCCGCACTACCTGCAGCACTTCTTCTGCTGACCCGCGAATAAACTCTTCGAACTTTTTTGTTATTTCACGAGCCAGCACAATATAACGATTTCCGAATATGTTTACAATCTCTTCTAATGTTTTTAAAATGCGATGAGGCGATTCATAAATCACCACAGTACCGTTTTCTTCTGCCAGTTGACGCATTTTTTTTAGCCGCCCCTTCTTTTTGGGCAGAAATCCTTCAAACACTATGCGATGTGTGGGAAGCCCCGATGCCACCACCGCAGCAACAAAAGCCACTGCTCCCGGTATGGGGCTTACAGGCACACCAGCATCGATGGCGGCACGAATTAAAAGGTAACCAGGATCCGAAATACCCGGGGTTCCCGCTTCGGAAACCAGCGCTGCAGATTCCCCTCCCAGTAGCCGCTTGATAATCCCTGGAATTCTCCGGCGTTGATTGTAGCTGTAAAAACTCACCATTGGGGTGGTGATTTCAAAGTGTTGCAGCAGTCGGCCGGTAGTGCGTGTATCTTCGGCACAAATGAAATCTACCTGCCTTAAGACCGCCAGCGCCCGCAGGGTAATGTCCTGCAAGTTCCCAATGGGAGTACTAACGATGTAAAGTTTTCCTGGCACAGATAAACCTCTCTGGTGAGTTTCATCACCTTCCCGGGGATTCCCCCCCAATTTTTCAGGGGAATATACCCTGAAGGTGTGGCGGTAATCAAATGATTCCCAAAAAGTTACGAGGGAAATAGCAATGCAGTTATGGTGTAAAATAGTGGAATTGCGGCCGGGGAATACCTGCCATCTGACCATTGGCATATTGAAGCCATCGTTCAATTTCCTTCGCCAGGCTTGTAAGTCCAGCTGGCGTCTGGACATCAACCGAAAATGTTGGATTGTTATTTTGAATTGCCCATAAACTTTGTGTATACTCCGCCAATAAAAAATAATTATGTGCCATTAGCGCCCAGAGATGCACTTTGCCCAGCACGGGTCCATAAGGGAACTGCCAGCGTTCCCGATGAGTCATTACCACCATTAAATAACGGTTAGAAATTTTAAAAGAGTCCTGTAGACTTTTCAAAAAGGCCCAGCCAGCGTATCCCCAGTAACTGCTATCGGGGTTGCGGGAACACCGGGCAAAGTTTATATCCGCTGCGGCAAAATTTTTCAACATCAAATAGCTCCATCCCAAACCGGCAAAGGCTTCTCCTCGCAGGGAATCTTTAACGGCGGCACGGGAAAACCGGTCGATGGCGTAATGATAATCTTTTACCGCAAAAGCCTCCCATCCATCCTGCACATACTGGCGATAAAGCAAATCTTCCACAAAAGCGGGATCAAATATTCGCGCACATCCGCTGAGAACAAGCACGGTTAATCCAACCCAGCGCAACCAATTTTTTCCCGGCATGGTTCGCTTCTCCTTAACGTAAGTATATCATGCGTTGGTTCAATACAACCTGTTGCGTTCTTAACTGGTAAAAATAGACGCCTCCGGGTACTACCTCCCCCAGGTCATTTCGGCCATCCCACACCACCCGGTAACGCCCCGCCAGTTGAAAACCATTTACAAGGGTTCGAATCTTTTGCCCCAGCACATTGTAAACCGTTAGGGTTATGATACCATCTTCCGCCAGATGATAGGGGATGGTGGTGGCAGGATTAAAGGGATTGGGATAATTATTTAGCAGCGCAAATTTTTCTGGCTGCAAATTGGAACCGGTAAAATATTCATCCCTGAAAACACGAAAGCTCCCAGGGCTTTTTACCAGTGCCCGAATGGTACGCCTTTGGGGATTGACCACCGAGGGAAGCTGAACCCAATTTTCCCCTTCCTGCTGGTATATAAACAATTGCCCGGCATCTGCAACTGGTTGATACTGCATTTGTAACAGATAAGATTCCTCGCTGGTTACCGGAGGGCTAAAATGAGCCACCTCACCTTCTTCCCAGGCCAGAAACACCTGCCCCGGTTGCCACACCTCCCGGGGTAATTGGAGCCGGGCTTTGCCCGAAGGGGTTGTCAGCACTTGAGGTGATGCCTGTCCCTCCAGCACCTGCAAAGCGTTAATTTCCAGCACCACGGTGGTATCCCGCCCATTTAATCGCTCTGCACTGGCCAATAAGCGGTGGATACCACTCTCCTGAAAAACCACTTTTGCCTGGTAAAGACGATCGGTTCTAGCCAACAGTGAAACAGCCAGCGTTAGCGTATCATCAGGCATTTCTAATATCAATTTGGGGGCTGTTTTTAATAATACATTAGAAGCAACAACGATGTTGGCATATTGGGGTAATGCAGGATTTTGCAATATAATTAATGAAATAATTGGCGCATTGGGGTTGGGTACAACCCGTATAGTAGTAGTTAGCGTATCGTTCAACGGCGGGGTACCATTATCTGTTACCACAATTTGAACAGTACTGCTACCGGTGTCCGCTATGGTTGGTGTTCCTTGCAATTCACCGTTAGCATTAATTTGCAACCATTCTGGCCCCTGGAGAATTTGAAAACGAAACTCCGAGTTCGAATCGGGATCACTCACTTCCAAGACAAAATGGTAGGGAACATCTTCCACCGCATCTGGTAATTGTTGCGTCACAAAACTGGGAAAATCATTGCCTTCATAGACGATGAGGTAAATATCCCGACTGTGGAAGGTAGTAATTCCCGGCCCAAAATGCATATTTGCTAACAGGTTCGAAGTGGTCTGACAAAAAAACACTGCGCCACTATCGGCAGTGCTGGCAAAGGGTATGGTAAAAGTTGCACCTGTTGCGCCGGGAATGGGATTCCCGTTTTTAAACCACTGGTAGGATACTTCCTGGCCTTGCGGTGCAACTTGCAGAGTAACAGAACTGTTTTCCGAGATGAACAGGGTATCTTCCACCAGAGGCCAGAAAGGCCGTTGCGGCACATATTCAAAGAATTGCATGCCTGGCAATGCATCCAGTGTTAACAATTGCTCAGCATCCGAAAAGTCCAGATAATTTTCCTTACAATTAAAGCTCTCTAAAGTTTGCGCTCCGGAAAAATCAGGTAATGCACGTAATTCATTGCTGGATACATCAACCAAAACCAGATTGGGCAACATTGCCAGGGGATCTATATCACCGGCTTCCAGCTGATTATTACCTGCACGGAATTCCTCCAGGGCCGTCAGGTTTTCCAGTCCATCAATCGTGTGCAGCAAGTTGTTGTCCACCCACAATTCTTTTAAGACCGGAGCACTACCAAAACGCAATGTCTGTATACGATTGTTTTGCAGGTATACAATGGTCAGTTGACGAAATGCGGTAAAATCCAGCACGCCGGATAATAAATTATCCGCCCCGATTAGAAATTGCAGGGGAGGATTGGTACCAAATGCCGGGAGTGTCTGAATTTGATTGTTGTTGAACCACAATCCCACCAGCCTGGTATTGTTGGTCAAATCCGGTAACGAAGTCAGCTGGTTGTTGTCAACCGAAAGGAAACGCAGTTCCTTCAAGCTATCCAGCGGCGGCAATGTGGACAACTGATTGTAGCTACAACGCAATTCGGTAATATTTTTAAAATATTGAATGCCCGTTAAATCCTGAATTCCTCTCCCACCACAATCTATTGTACCGCTAAAAGTAGCAGCTGCCGTGGCATTTAAGCTATCGTCTTTCACCCAGTTAGGGAAATTTTCCTTTAAATATTGCCGAAAGGCGGGATCTGGAATATACACCCACTCCTGACTCTGGAGCAGGGAAACCCCGAATAAAAGTATCCAGATAAAACGATATAGCTTCATACC
>Ga0256839_1006102_pt1 | contig 10764 bp, 11 predicted proteins | sample 354166metaG_FD_185968 | JGI IMG/M metagenome (GOLD analysis project Ga0256839, IMG submission 185968) | Hydrothermal vent microbial communities from Mid Atlantic Ridge, Atlantic Ocean - 354-166 | ecosystem: Environmental > Aquatic > Marine > Hydrothermal vents | place: Atlantic Ocean: Mid... | reverse complement strand
CCTGCTCCTCTGGAGCCGGCGGCGCCGGTGGGCTGTCGGCCAGGCGCTTGACGTGGCTGCCGTGGGCGTGGCCGTGGGCAGCGTCTTCGTGTGGGCGGCGCTCCTGGTCCACGGCGGCGCGAGCGGCGTGCCGGCGGACGGGCCGTGGGCCTGGAAGCTGGCGGACTTGGCCGGCATCGCGGTGACCAGGGTCCCGGTTCAGGCGCTCGGGCTCGGGCTCAATCTCCTGGTTGGGGGGGTGATCGCGGCCCTGGCGTGGTTCCTGGGGCCCCAGCGCACCAACGGGTGGCTCTTCCTGACGTGGGCGGCGGCCAACAGCATCTTCCTGGCGGCCATTGGCTTCTGGCGCGCCGACCCCGCCGTCTGGATTGGACCGCTGCGCTTGGACCAGGTGGCCGCCTTGGGCGAGGCGGCCCTGGTCTCGGGCGCGATCGTCCGCCGGCTGTGGAGGGCCGTGCGCCGGGCCACGAGGCTCTCCCCCGCTTCCATCCCCGTGTCCACCGGCCTCCGGGACGACTAGGGCCAACGGCCGGCCTCACGGCGCCAGAAGGCTACGCCGGGCCGGGAGCCCGCTCCTCCGCGCCGCCAGCGCGCTGGCGCAGCGCCTCGTAGATCAGCACGGCCCCGGCCACGCTGGCGTTGAGCGACGCCACCCGGCCGCGCACGGGCAGGTGGACCAGCAGGTCGCACGTGCGGCGCACGAGCCGGCTCAGCCCTTTGCCCTCTGCTCCCACCACGATGCTCAGCGGCCCCCGCAGGTCCACCCGGTCGTATCGGTGGGGCCCCTGCGGGTCCAGCCCCACGTTCCACACCCCCCGCTCGGCCAGGTGGCGCAGGGCTTGGCCGAGGTTGGGCACCCGCGCTACGCGCATGTGCACCACGGCGCCGGCCGAGGTCTTGTAGACCGCGGGCGTCACGGCGACCGAGCGCCTGGCGGGGATGATCACGCCGTGGAGCCCGGCCGCCTCGGCCGTGCGCACCAGGGCGCCGAAGTTGTGAACGTCGTTCAGGTGGTCGAGCACCAGGACGAAGGGCGGCTCCCCCCGCCGTTCGGCGAAGGCCAGGATCTCGTCGAGGCTGCTGTAGCGGTAGGGGGCCACCTCGGCCACCACGCCCTGGTGGTTCTGCCCGCCGGAGAGGCGGTCCAGTTCGGCCCGAGAGGCGAGTTGGACCGGCACGCCCAGGCGCGCGGCCGCCCGGCGCAGTTCCGCCAGGGGCCCACGGTCAGCGCGGGAGGCGAGCAGCCAGAGGCGCCGCACGGGCACGTGGCCCCTCAGGGCCTCGCGGACCGGGTGGCGCCCGAAGATGCGGTCGGCCACGGCCCACCCCCTCACGCCGGGCCGAGACGGCAGGAGGCACCGTCGGCCGTGCGCACGACGGTGGCCTCCCCTTCCGGCTCGAACGTGGCGAAGAGGAGCGGCCGGCGTGGGTCCACCACGCGGGGGATGAGCCAGAGGAGGTCGGGCAGGAGGGGGTGGTCCTCCAGGGCGTCCAGGGGCACCCACTCCAGGGTGCCCTCGTCGGTGTGGGCCAGGGGGCCGGCGTGGGCCACGGTGGCGTGGAAGACGAAGAGGAGCACGCCGGGGGCGCTCCCCGTGACGTGAATCACGGCCCGCAAGGTGAGGCTTTCGGGGCGAAGGCCGGCCTCCTCCTCCACCTCGCGCAGGGCTGCTGTGTGGACATCCTCGCCGGGCTCCACGTGTCCGCCAAGGCCGTTGTACCGGCCGGCGAACCACTTGTGAGGGGCTCCCCGCAGCAAGAGGAGCCGGCGCCGGTGTTCCAGGAAGACCAGCGTGCGGGGCACCACGGTGTAGCGGCCGGCTGTCTGCTGGTCGGGTGGTGTGCTGTCAGCCACGGACCAACTCCCAGCGGCGCCACGTAAGGGGTGCCCGGCGCAAGGCCCGCTGCAAGTCGGCGTCGTCCTCGAAGGTGCGCTGTTGGAGCTGGCGCGCGGGCACCTCGACGGTGAAGCGCTCCACGTCGAAGGGCCAGGGCGTGACGGTGAGGCGTCCGCCGGCCGCGGAGGCCAGCGTCAGGGGCACGCGCCCCGGGCCGGCGCCCAGCTCCACCGGCCCGTCTCGGTACCGCTCCAGGCAGAGGGCCAGGGAGAGCCAGTCCATCAGGCGGAGGAGGCGGTAGGCGTCGTCGAGGGCGCCTGGTGGAACGTCGAGGATTCGCCCCAGGTGGGCTTGGAGCCGACGCTGTTCGGCCAGGAAAGCGGCCACGCGCTCGTCCTCCTCGCGGCGCGGGGCGTAGAGGGTGGTGGCGTGACGGCTGACGAGGAAGGCGAGCAGCGGATGTTGCCGCAGGGCCCACTCCACGCCCCGCCGCCAGATGGCCAGGTGGTCGTCGAGGGAGAGCTCCGTGAACTGTCGGGGCACTCCCTCCGGGGTGATCTGGGGGCGGGCCTCCCACTCGGTCCAGCCAATGTCGTGCTGGGCAATGCCCACGAGCACGTCCGTCCAGGGCTGTGGGCGCGGGAAATCGGCTGTGCCGGCCCAGTGGCCGGCCAAGCACGCGGAGAGGAACGCATGGGCCGGCTGCGTCACCACGAGCCAACCGGCCTCGGTGGCCAGGCGGATCATGTCGGTTCCCGCTCGGGCAGGAGCACGGTGAAGATCGAGCCCTTGCCCACTTCGCTCTGGACTTCGATCTTGCCGCCGTGCAGGCGCACGAACTCGCGCGTGAGGGAGAGGCCCAGGCCGGTGCCCTCCCACTCGCGGCTGAAGGAGCTGTCGAGCTGGCGGAAGCGCTCGAAGATGGTCTCCAGGTGATCCTTGGGGATGCCGATGCCGGTGTCGCGCACGGTGAGCTGCACCCAGCCGTCGGGCAGGCGCTCGAGGGTGACGTCCACCCGCCCGCCGTTGGGAGTGAACTTGATGGCGTTGCTCATCAGGTTGTAGAGAATCTGCTTGAACCGCAGCCGGTCGGCCACCATGGTGCGGAGGTTGGGGTCGATGCGCAGCCTCACCTTGATCTCCTTGCGCTCGGCCATGGGGGCGAGGAGCGCGTGGACCTCTTGCACAGCCTCCTCGACGTCGAAGGGCTGCATGTTGAGCTCCAGCTTGCCCGATTCGATCTTGCTCATGTCGAGGATGTTCTCCACGAGGTCGAGCAAGTGGCGGGCACTGCGCACGATGTTGTCCACGTAGCGCTTCTGGTGCTCGTTGAGGGGGCCGAAGAGCTCGTCTTGGAGGATTTCGGCGTGGCCGATGATGATGTTGAGGGGCGTGCGGAGCTCGTGGCTGACGGTGCTCACGAACTCGCTCTTCAGGCGGTCGAGCTCGCGGAGCTCGGCGTTGGCCCGCTCGAGCTCGACGATCTTGGCCTCCAGCTTGTTGACCAGCTTGCGGGCGTACTCTTCGAGGTAGACTTCCCGCTCCTCGTGATCGACTTCCTCCCGCTTGCCGGCCAAGAAGGCTTCGATTTGCTCGACGAGCTGGTCGATGTCGATGGGCTTGGGCAGGTAGCCATCACACCCGGCGGCCAGGGAGCGCTCCCGGTCTCCCTGCATGACGTTGGCGGTGAGGGCCACGATGGGCACGTGGCGCAGGGCGGGGATGCTCTTGATCTTCGTGGCGGCCTCGTACCCGTCCATGCCGGGCAGGTTGATGTCCATGAGAATGAGGTCCGGCTTGATTTCCTGGGCCAGCCGGATGCCGCTCAGCCCGTCGTCGGCGTCCACGACGGAGTAGCCGTGGGCCTCCAACACCCGGCGCACCAGGATCTTGTTGTCGGGATTGTCCTCGACGTACAGGATGGTTCGCCTCTGGTCCATGCGTTCACCCCCGGATGCGCTCTGGAGACGTGGGTTGGTGTCGTCGGGGCCTCGCCGTCGAGGCTCACGGGTTGTTGGCAGCCGACACCTTCAGGAACTTGCGGATGGTCTGGGGCAGCTCGCGCGTGTTGATGGGCTTGGTCAAATAGCCGTCACACCCGGCCGACATGGCCCGCTCGGCGTCGCTGATCATGGCACAGGCGGTGAGGGCCACGATGGGGATGTGGCTCGTCTTCGGGTCGGCCTTGAGGCGGCGGGTGAGCTCGAAGCCGTCCAGCTTGGGGAGCTGCAAGTCCATGAGGATGAGGTCGGGCGGGTCCTTGGCGACCATCTCCAGCCCGGCCACGCCGTCAGGCGCCCAGGAGACCCGGAAGCCGTGAAAGGAGAGCAAGTCGCACACCAGCATGGCGTTGGGCTGGTGGTCCTCGATCACCAAGATGTGCGGCTGATCGTTCATGAGCGCTTCTCCTTCTGTCGTGTGGTTAGGCGGTTGTGTGCCAACGTGCCCGGTGAACCTGTCGGTGTCTCCAAAGCGTTCAAGGCCGTTCGAGGAGGCGGTGCTGCTGCCCGCTGCCCGAAAGCTTCGGTGGCGAATCGGGCCACACCCTGTTTATTATATCACCGGTCATGCTAAGGCGCAGTAGGAGAATTGACCTACTCGCCCGCTCCATGTGACCATCACACTTGAATAACCAGCGGCAGGATCATGGGATGCCGGCGGGTGCGCTCGTGGAAGAACTTCTCCAGGCGCTTGCGCACCACGGACTCGGCCTCGACGGCCAGGGGGCCAGCCTCGGCCACGGCGCGGGCCACCACGTCGGCGGCAGCCTCCATGAGGGATTCGGCCTCGGCCATGTAGACGAAGCCCCTGGAGAGCAGGGCCGGCCGCTCCAGGAGCCGGCCTGTCTCCCGCTCCACCACGATGACGGCGACGATGAAGCCGTCTTGAGCCAGGCGGTGGCGGTCGCGCAGGACCACGGCGCCCACGTCCCCCACGCCCAGGCCGTCCACGTAGATGTAGTCGCCTCCAACGGACTCCTCAGCCCACCACTCCTCCGGCCGCAGGGCGACGGGCGTGCCGCTCTCCACCACGATGATGTGGTCTGGGGAGATGCCCACCTGTTCGGCAAGGCGGGCGTGCAACACCAGGTGGCGGTACTCCCCCTGGATGGGCATGAAGAAGCGGGGGCGCACCAAGCTCAGCATGAGCTTGAGCTCCTCCTGGCTGGCGTGGCCCGAGACGTGAACGGGGTAGAGGGGCGGGTAGAGCACGGTGGCCCCGAGCCGGAAGAGGCTGTTGATGGTGCGGTGGACGAGCTCCTCGTTGCCGGGAATGGTCGTCGCGCTGAGAATGACCAGGTCACCGGGCTGAATGGTCACCGTGCGGTGCTCCCCCCGGGCCATGCGGACCAGGGCGGAGGTGGGTTCTCCCTGGGAGCCGGTACAGATGATGCACACCTCTTCTGGGGGCAGCGTGTCGAGCTCGTGGGGGCGCACCAGCTCGTCCCGCTCGACCTCCAAGTAGCCCAGTTCGATGGCCATGTTGACGTTCTCGACCATGCTGCGCCCGATGACGGCCACGCGCCGGCCGTGGCGGCGGGCCGTCTCCATGACTTGGGCGACGCGGGAGATGTTGCTGGCGAAGGTGCTGACGATGATGCGCCCTTCGGCCCGGGCGAAGATGTGGTCCAGGGCGTGGGTGACTTCCTGCTCGCTGGGCGTGGTGCCCGGGCGGTCGGCGTTGGTGCTGTCGGCCATGAGGAGCAAGACGCCCCGCCGGCCAAGCTCGGCCAGCCGCTGGAGGTCGGTGGGCCGGCTGCGGTAGGGGGTGAGGTCGAGTTTGTACTCGCCCGTGTGGACGACCGTGCCCACCGGCGTCTCGATGGCCAGGCCGAGGGCATCGGGAATGGAGTGGGCCACGTGGATGAACTCCACGGAGAAGGGGCCAACGGCCCGCACGTCGCCGGGCGCCACCACGTGGATCTCGGCCATGTGGGAGAGCTTGAACTCGCGCAGCCGCACGGTGATCAGCCCGGCGGTGAGCCGGCTGGCCCAGATGGAGACCGGGGCTTCCAGCTCCTGGAGCAAGTAGGGCAAGGCCCCCAAGTGGTCCTCGTGGCCGTGGGTGATGATGATGCCCCGCAGGCGGTCGCGGCGTTCGACCACGTAGGTGATGTCGGGGATGACCAGGTCCACGCCCAACATGTCGTGTTCGGGAAACATCAGGCCACAGTCCACGACGAGGAGCTCGCCGTCGTACTCGAAGAGGGTCATGTTGCGGCCGATTTCCCCCTGACCGCCCAGGGAGAGAATGCGCAGCGGTGTGGTCACGTTGTCCTCCTTCACCTTCGCCCGCGTGACACTTCCTGTCCTCACGGGACGTTCTACTCGCCTTGGTCGAAGAGGTTGAGTTGGGCTGGCGGCGGCTTCTCCTCCTCCACAGTTTCGACGTGCAGGGAAGGTGGCCCCGGAGCCTGCCGGCGCCCGAGGCGCACGGCGTCCACGAAGGCCGGCAAGCGGTCGAAGTCCGCCTCGAGCAGGGGCAACCACTCGGGGCGGCGCAGGGCCGCGGCCGGGTGGAACATGGGCACCACCAGGCAACGGCCGAAGCGAAAGCCCCGGCCGTGGACGCGCGTGATGCGCCGGTTGGGCAGCCAGCGCTCCATGGCGAAACGCCCCAAGGTGACGATGACGTCGGGGGCCACCAGGCGCACCTGGCGGGCGAGGAAGGACTTGCACGCCTCGATCTCCTCCGGGAGCGGGTCACGGTTGCCCGGGGGGCGGCACTTGACCACGTTGGTGATGTAGACATCCTCCCGGGTGAGCCCAATGCGCTCCAGGAGCGTCTCCAGCAGCTCGCCGGCCGGCCCCACGAAGGGCCGGCCCAGGCGGTCCTCGTTGGCGCCGGGGGCCTCGCCGATGAAGATGATGGGAGCGTCAAGCGAGCCCTCGCCGGGCACGGCGTTGGCGCGCGAACGGTGGAGCGGGCAGCGCGTACACTGTCGGATTTCGGCTTCCAGGGCGGCCAAGCGGGCCTGCCGTTCCTGTGCGTCCATGCTCACACGTTGCGATCTGCACTCCCTGTGGACAGGGCGAGGAGAAGCCGGCCACACGCCTTGGTGTATTGTAAGCCCAACGGAAGGCTGAAGCAAACGTGCCTCGCTCGGCTTGGCCGGGTTCACCTCTCCCACACCAGGCGGCCCTCCTCGACCCGGACGAGCCGGGCCTGAGCGCGCAGCGACGGCGGCAGGAGGTCCAAATCCCCGGTGGTCAGGAAGGCTTGCTCGTACTGCTCCAGGGCGCGGCCCACATACGCACGCCGGTGCGCGTCCAGTTCGCTCATGATGTCGTCCAGGAGCAGGAGGGGCGCGTCCTGCTTCTTCTCGGCGATCAGGGCCATCTCGGCCAGCCGGAGGGCCAGGGCCGCGGTGCGCTGCTGGCCGCGTGATCCGAAGCGGGCCATGTCCCGGGCGTTGACCAAGAATCTCAGGTCGTCCCGGTGGGGTCCGATGAGGGTCATGCCCCGCCGCAGCTCCTCGTCGCGCGCCCTGCGCAGGCGTTCGCCGAACTCGGTCTCCACGTCGTGCAAGGAGGTTGGCTCGTCACGCCCCGTTCCCCACACGGTGGGGCGGAGGCCCAGGGAAAGCTGGTGGGCAGCCCGGCGGCCGAGTTCCAGACAGGGCAGGTAGAGCAGGCGCAGCCGTTCCCGCCCGCCGGTGAGCTCGGCGTGAACGCGCGTGACCAGCTCGTCCAGCAGGGCCACGATCTGCCGGCGGCGCACGATGATGTAACTGCCGTGGCGGACCAGGGGCTCGTCCCAGAGCCACGCCACTTCGGGGTTCCCGCCCTGCTCCTGGAGGGCGCGCAGGGCGGCGTTTCGCTGGCGCAGGGCCTCGGTGTACCGCGCCAGGTCATGACAATACTGGCGGTCGATTTGGCAGATGGTCACGTCCAGATACCGCCGGCGCACGGCGGGGCTGCTGACGATGAGGCTGATGTCCTCGGGCAAGAATTGGATCACGGCCACTTCGCCGATGTACTCGAGCAGGGGAAGCCGCCGGCCGTCGAAGACCACGGCCTTCTGGGTGCGTCGTCCCTCTTGCTCGCCCAGTGTGACGGAAACGCGCACGTGGTGAAGTCCGTCGGCCCGCTGTACGCGCCCCTCCACGTGGGCGAAGGGCAGTCCCTCCTCCCGGGCGCCGAAGTGGACCAGCTCCCGGTCGGCCGAGGCGTGGGGGGAGCGGGCCGTGGCCAAGTACGCCACGGCCTCGAGGAAATTGGTCTTGCCCTGGGCGTTGGCCCCGTGGAGCACGATGAGGCCGGGGGAAAAGCTCGCTTCCAGGCGCGCGTAGTTTCGGAAGTTGATCAGGCGCAATTCGGCCAGGTACATGGGCGATCCAGCGGTCTTTCCGCGGTGTGGTCGGGCGAGCCGGCGGCGCCTCCACCACGCGGCATCCGTGCGGGGGAGTTGCCCGCCGCGTTCTTCCCATTATAGCGCAACTCGGCCGCTTTTCCGAAAGGGGTGGAGGGTATCACACGCCTTGGACGCGGCGCCGAAGCCGGAGGTCGCGGCGGGGAGGAGGGCGCTCCCCGGAGCGGAGCAGCCACGCGCCGGCGCTGAGAAGGGGCACAGCCGGGAGGAGAGTGGCCACCAAGGGGGCCCAGCGGGGCATCCACCGGACCAGGCCGACGAGCAGGCCGGGGGGGAGCAGGGGAAAGAAGCCCACCAGGGTCACCCGAGCGTCGGGGGGGCCGGCCATGTAGACCTGACGGGCTTCACCGGGCCCAAGCCACACGTAGGATTCGCCGATGACGATGTCACGCTCTCGGCTCACCAACACCAACACCGTGGGCACCGGCCCATCGTTGCGGAAGGTGCGCGAGAAGCCCGTGGCCGACGCTCCCGACGGCGCAAACGAGGCCAAGTCGCGCTCCTGAACGCGCGCTTGCCCCTGAAGTCCCACGTAGACCGCCACGGCCATCCCGAGCCCCCAATAGGCCCACGCCAAAACACGCCCGCGCCGGCGGCGAGCCCGACGCCGCCGGCGCGGTACCACGGGGGGGGAAATGAGCTCGCGGACGTGGGCGGCCAAGAGCAGCGCGCCGGGCACCACAACCAACAGGCCGAAGCCCGCAGGCGTGGCGAGCACTTCCTCCAGAAACCCCACGAAGGGCACGTGGAAGACGACGACGCCCAACAGGTCCTCGGGGCGCACGACCCAAGGGTCCTCGTCCTCCACGTTGTCCCCTCTGGTCACGAACCCTACGCGCTGTCCGTCCCGGCCGAACACCACCCGCACCACGCGGTGAACGACGGGCGTGTCCACGCCGGGAACGCGGAATCCAATGATGTCGCCCGCCTGAACGGCAGCCGGAGCCACCCGCTTCAGGACGATGACTTCGCCCCGGTTGATGGTCGGCGCCATGCTGGTGCCGGCCACTTTGTGGAAGGAGATGTCGGCGCGACGGGGGACTGTGACCACCAGGGCCAGGAGCAGGAGAGAGGCGCCCAAGAGCACGTTGAGGGTCACGTCCAAGGCCCGGCGCATGTTCGCCCGCTTTCTCGTCAGTCGTCTTCTCTCAGTTCCCAGAACCCGTCGCTCACGTCCTCGCCCACCACGCGCCAGGGATCACGGCGGGCCACGGCGACGACCTTCAGCAGGTAGGAGCCCGGCGACAATTTTCTGGGGCGCCAGCGGTAGAAGCCGGTGTTCTTGGCCCTCTTGACCACCCGTTTCCACTCCACGCCGTCCTGCGACACCCAGAGGGAGACGCGCAGCCTGAGCCCGTCGGGGTCCACCGCGCGCCACTGGACGACCACCTCGTCGCCGAAGTAGATGATCTCCCCGCCGTTGGGGGAGAAGAGCTCCACCAGGGGGCGGCTCCGGACGTCGGCGACGACGGCGTTCTCCGGCACTTCCACAACGTCGGAGAAGATGGCCTCCATGCGGGACGAGGTGGCCACGAGGGTGCCCGCGAGCACAAGGGCGAACCAGCCCAGCAGAAGCCTCTTCATCGTTGTTACTCGGCCTGATCGAGGTGAAAGACGATGTTGAAACGCACCCGGTCGCTCTGGGCCACGTTGTTGTCACTTCGCTTGACGAAGCGGAGATCGAGGCAGAGGACCACTTCCTCGCCGGCGTCAAGGACGGGCAGGAGCGTGTGAGGGTAGTCGGTCAACGGGCCGCCGAAGGAGCTGTTGGCGTGACGGTTGATGGGCTGGGCCTGCCAGATCAGAAACGAGTTGCCGTCCCGCTCCCAGAGCCACTGGGCCACGAGCTGGTCGCCGAGCTCGCCCTCATCGTCGCTGAGGTCACCGGCCGCGATCTCGGGCTCGTAGCGCACGTTTTCCTCGTTGACCAGGTTGGTCACCTCGAACCACGGCTGCCCCCGTATCGTGCCGGCGTTGCGCAGGGGCCAACACTTGCGGTCACGGTCTCCCGGCGCGTAGTTGCTCAGGCGCACGAAGACATCCACGCCCGGATCATCGTCACCGGCCACCTTGAGGTCCAACGTGCCGGCCGTCACCGTGTTGTCCTCCGAGGTTTCGATGTCGCTGAACATGGCCGAAAACCCGGTCCCCACCATGAAGACCACGAGAGTCACCGTGATGACCAACAACAAGATGCGTTTCATGGAAGCTCACTCCCTTCCGCGCCGGCCTTCTCCTGAGCCACACCGAGGGCGGAGGCATCGTGTGGAAAAGTGTTGAACCCTCTCACAGGAATCCCTGTCTTCAGGATACACGAATTCCATTAAATTCGCATAAAAAAGGCATTAGAATCGGCCCGCAAGTGGTAGGCCGGCCGGGGGCGAGCACGGGTCATCCGTCCAGGTAATAGCCCACCCCTCGCTCCGTCTTGATGAGCTGGGGCTTGGAGGGGTCCTCCTCGATCTTGCGCCGCAGGTAACTGATGTAGAGGCGCAAGTAGTCCAACTGGTCCCGGTATTCGGGTCCCCACACCTCGGTGAGCAGGCGTTCGTGG
>Ga0256839_1006101_pt1 | contig 10764 bp, 9 predicted proteins | sample 354166metaG_FD_185968 | JGI IMG/M metagenome (GOLD analysis project Ga0256839, IMG submission 185968) | Hydrothermal vent microbial communities from Mid Atlantic Ridge, Atlantic Ocean - 354-166 | ecosystem: Environmental > Aquatic > Marine > Hydrothermal vents | place: Atlantic Ocean: Mid... | reverse complement strand
TCCCACCGCCATCGGCTCGGAGCCGCAGGATCCCGACTACGACAGCCGCGATCACTGGCGGCGGGTGATGCAGGGACATGCGGCGGCCAACATGGTGCCGGTGCTGGCCGCCAACCGCGTCGGCCGGGAAATCGGCACCAGCTGCGAGGTGACCTTCTACGGCAGCTCCTTCATCACCGACGGCCGGGGTGCGATCGTGGCGGAGGCGGGCCGGGCGGAGGAGGGGCTTGTGGAGGCGGCCTTCGATCTTTCAGCCCTCGAGCGCGAACGCATCGCCTGGGGGTTGTTCCGGGACCGCCGGCCGGAGCTGTACGCTCCCCTGTTGCGCGCGGACGGCGGCGTTTGAGGCGGCGGTTGCCGCTCCCTTCCGCCTGATCTATGTAGGGGTTCCGAGCCGGCGCGGAGCGTAGCGCAGCCTGGTAGCGCACCAGTCTGGGGGACTGGGGGTCGGCGGTTCAAATCCGCCCGCTCCGACCAGCAGTATCACCTGCAGGCTTCGAAGACGGCGACCGTGCGGCGCGTGCCGGAGCCGCCGTGCGTTCGGAGCGGCGCGACGGTCGTCAATGGCAGCCGAGTTCCGCGAAGCTCAAAAAGCGGACCGGATCGCCCGGGGCGACCTGCGCCAGCTCCTCGGGCAGCCACACCAGCCCGTCGGCCTCGGTCATGGAGGTCAGGATGCCCGATCCCTCCCGGGCGATGCGCTCCACCCGCGGCTGGGCCTCGGCCGCATCCCGGATGCGCCGCGCGCGCAGGAATTCGCTTCGCCCCACCTTCTTGCGCAGGGCGAAGGCGGCGGGCAGCAGCACCCCCTCCGGCGGCGCGAAGCGGCCGCCCGCGAAGGCCAGGAGCAGGGGCCGGGCGAAGAGCAGGAAGCACACCGCCGCTGCCACCGGATTGCCCGGCAGGGCGACGAACGGCAGCTCCCGCCAGTGCCCCAGCGCCAGCGGCCGCCCCGGCTTCATCCGCAGCCGCCAGAAGGCGAGTTCGCCTTCCTCCGCGACCAGCCGGGCGAGATGGTCCTCATCCCCCTGCGAGGCGCCGCCGCTCGTGAGCAGCACGTCCACCTCGGCGCGCGCCGCATCGAGCCGCCGGCGCACCTCCTCCCCGTCGTCCGGAAGAATGCCGAAGTCCCGCACCTCCACCGGCAGCGCTGCCAGAAAGGCCCTGAGCATGTGCCGGTTGGCGTCGTAGATGGCGCCCGGCGCAAGCGGGGTGCCGGGCTCGCGCAGTTCGTCCCCGCTCGAGAACAGGCCCACCTTGAGACGGGCGTAGACGGTGAGCTCGCCCAGGCCGAGCTCCGCCGCCACCCCCACATGCTGGGGCAAAAGCCGCACCCCGGGCCGGAACAGCAGCTGGTCGCGGGCCACATCCTCGCCCCGCAGCCGCACGTTGGCTCCCGCCCGGTAGCCCGGCGGCACCAGCAGGGCGAATCCCTCCACGGTGACCTCCTCCTGGAGCGCCACCGTGTCGGTGCCGAGGGGAAGCGGCGCACCGGTGAGCACCCGCACCGCCGCTCCCTCGGGCACCTCGCCCGCAAACGGGTGGCCGGCCGCCGCCCGTCCCTCGACAAGCCGCAGCCGGGTGGCCTGGCCCGGGACCAGGGACGATGCCCGGAAGGCGTAGCCGTCCACCGCCACATTGTCGAAGGCCGGCACATCCCGCGGGCTCACCAGGGGTGCGGCCAGGATCCGCCCCAAGGCGGAGGCGAGGTGCACCCGCTCCGAGCCCACAAGAGGCCGGGCCAGCGCGGCCAGGCGCCGGTGCGCCTCCTCCACCGAGATCGCATCGCCCCAAGCGCCGCAATCGGACCTCATGCCATCCTCCCCGCCTTCTCCAGCACGAAGGCCGCGATGGCGTCGACGTCGTCGAGATCGAACACCGGCAGCGCCAGGCCGGGCAGGGGTTCGTCGCTGGCCACCCCGCGCACGGTGGGATCGCGCTCGGCGATCAGCGGCGTGCCGGCGGCCTTGCGGTGCACCTCGAGCTTGGGATGGGGGAAGGCCTTGAACCCTTCCACCAGCACCAGATCGACCGGGGTCATGCGGGCGAGCAGGGCCTCGAGGCCGGGCTCCTCCTCATCCCGCAGCTCGTGCACGAGCGCCCAGCGCCGGGAGGTGGCCAGCACCGTCTCCACCGCCCCCGCCTCCCGGTGACGGTAGCTGTCCTTGCCGGGCCGGTCGATGTCCACGCTGTGGTGGGCGTGTTTGACGGTGGAAACCCGAAGCCCGCGCGCGCGCAAATGCGCCACCAGCCGCACCACCAGGGTGGTCTTGCCGTTGTTCTTGTAGCCCACGATTCCCATCACCCGCATCGGTCCGCCTCCAGCGGTGCTCCGGGCGAAGAGGCGCCCAGCTCCACGACCGCATCGCCAACCTCGCGCGCCGGTTGGCCGGCAAGCGCGCGCCACTCCTCCCGCACATCCGGATCCGGCTCCGTTTCCATCCGCTGCAGAGCCTCGCTGCGCGCGGCGGCCCCGGCGAGCCGACCATAGGCCCACACCGCAGCACCGCGCACCACCGGGTCGGGATGGTCGAGATGTCTGCGCACGAGAGGGGCGAGCCGGTGGCATCCGCTGTTGCCGGCGGCAATCAGGACGTTGCGCAGGAACCGGACATGTCCGGTGCGGCGCAGCGGCGTGCGGGCGAAGCGCCGCCGGTACGCCGGCTCGTCGAGCTCCAGCAGTTCGGCCAGGGACGGTTCGGACAGATCCTCCCGGAGCGCCAGTTTGGCCTCCCGGCTCCGGCGCGCGAACTTGTTCCAGGGGCAGACGAGCAGACAGTCGTCGCAGCCGAAGACGCGGTTGCCGACCAGCGGGCGCAGCTCGCGGGGGATCGGCCCCTTGTGCTCGATGGTGAGGTAGGCGATGCAGCGTCTTGGATCGAGGCGGTAGGGCGCGGGGATGGCGCCCGTGGGACAGACGTCCATGCACCTGTGGCAACGCCCGCAGCGGTCCGGCTCGGGCGGATCGGGCGCGAGGTCCAGATCGGTCAACAGCCCGCCCAGGAACAGCCAGGATCCGTAGCGACGCGAGACCAGGTTGGTGTGCTTGCCCTGCCAGCCCAGACCGGCCTGGTGGGCGAGGGGTTTTTCGAGCACCGGCGCGGTGTCCACGAACAGCCGCACCTCCGCGCCGCTGCGCGCGGCGAGCCAGCCGGCGAGCTGCTTGAGCCGCCCCTTGAGCACCAGGTGATAGTCGCGCCTTCGGGCGTAAAGGGCGATGTAGCCCCGATCCGGCCGCGCGAGCTCGCTGCGGGGATCCCGCTCCGGTCCGTAGTTCACCCCCACCACCACCGCGCTGCGCGCCTCCGGCCACAGCGCTCGAGGGTGTTCGCGCAGCTGCGGCCGGGCCACCAGCCAGCTCATGTCGCCCGCGATGCCGGCGCGCACGAAGGCGCGGAAGCCCGCCCGCACCTCGCGCGGCAAATGGGCGCGGGTGATGCGCAGCTCGTCGAACCCGAGCTCGCGGGCGCGCGCGCGCAGCTCCTCCTCGAGCCTCATGGCCGGCAAATGGTGATCGCGCTGCGCCCTGTCGAGCCGCCGCCCGCCCTCAGAAGTCCAGATCCTCGTAGTGCGGGGGCGGCCGGATGCCGACCACCCGGTCGGTGAGCAGGGGCCGGAAGCTCGGCCGCGATTTCACCCGGGCATACCAGTCCCGGGCCGCCTCGTGCGCCTCCCAGGGCACCGCGCCCAGATAGTCGAGCACGGACAGATGCGCCGCGGCCGCGAGATCGGCCATGCTGAGCTCGTCTCCGGCAAGCCAGCGCCGCACCTCGTAGAGCGCGCCGATATAGCGCAGATGGTGGTGGAGGTTCGCCGCCCCCCGCCGCAACCGCTCGGAATCCGGGGTGCCGGCCCGTTTGAGGCGCTTGAGCAGCTTCTCGCCGAACAGCGGGTCGGTGACCTCCTGGCGGAACTTGACATCGAACCAGAAGACGAGCCGCCGCGTCTCGGCCCGCTGGGCGAGTTGGGTGCCGTAGAGGGAGGGTTCCGGATAGGCCTCCTCCAGATACTCCGCAATCGCGTTGCTGTCGCAGAGCACCAGCTCGCCGTCCAGGAGCACCGGCACTTCGCCGGCCGGGTTGAGGTCGTAGAAGGCCTCGCCGGCCCGCCAGGGCTCCACCTCGACGGGTTCGAAGGCGAGGCCCTTCTCGGCCAGCGCAAGGCGGATCTTGCGGCTGAAGGGGCAAAGGGGCAAATGGTAAAGCCGGAGCACGGCAGGTCCTCCCGGCGGTTGGCTTGCGGCGCGCTCTGGGCGAAAGAAGCGCCAGCGGCGCCGGCAAGGCAAGACCGGGCTGCCGCCCGGCTCCGCAACCGGCGAGGCCGCTCCCCGCGCCCGGTGCGGGGACGGCCGATGGGAGTTGGATGGCCGTGCGTTTTCGCGATCGTTCCGAGGCCGGAGCCCTGCTCGCCGCCCGCCTGCGGGAACGGGTGCGTCCGCCCGCAGTGGTGTTGGCCCTGCCGCGCGGCGGCGTGCCGGTGGGGCTCGAGATCGCCAAGGCGCTGGGATGTCCCTTGGATCTGGTCATGGTGCGCAAGGTGGGCGCGCCGGACCAGCCCGAGCTGGCGCTCGGCGCGGTGGCCAACGGCGAACAGCCGGAGCGGGTCGTCAACGCCGAGGTGATGCGGCTGACCGGGGCCGGCGAGGATTATTTCGCGCAGGCGAGCGCGCGTGAGCTCGAGGAGATCGGGCGCCGCCGCGAGCGCTACCTGGCCGGGCGGCGGCCGGCGCCGGTGCAGGGGCGGACGGCGATCGTGGTCGACGACGGGGTGGCCACCGGAGCCAGCATGCGGGCGGCGTTGCGGGCGGTGCGCCGCAAGCGACCGGAGCGGGTGGTGCTGGCGGTGCCGGTGGCTCCGCCCGACACCCTCGCGCGTCTGCGGGAGGAGGCCGACGAGGTGGTGTGTCTTGCCACCCCCTCCTGGTTTTCCGCCGTCGGGCAGTTCTACGAGGATTTCAGCCAGACCAGCGACGAGGACGTGGTGGCCGCCTTGCGGGCGGCGCCGCCGAGCGAGGAGGAATCGGAATGAAGGAGGCAGGGGTGATGGCAGAGGAGGCGTCGCTCTACGGGTTCGACATCGCCACCACGCCTCTGCTCACCGACCTCTACGAGCTCAACATGTACGACGCCTATCTCGAGGCGGGCATGACCCAGCCCGCCACCTTCGAGTTCTTCGTCCGCAAGCTGCCCGACAACCGCAACTTCTTCGTCGCCGCCGGCCTGGAACAGGTGCTGCGCTATCTCCAGCAGGCGCGTTTCGGGCCGCGCGAGCTGTCCTGGCTCAGGGAGAGCGGGCGTTTTCCCGAACGCACCCTGGAGCGGCTGCGGGCCTTTCGGTTCACCGGCGACGTGGAGGCCTTGCCGGAAGGGACGATCTTCTTCGCCGGCGAGCCGGTGCTGCGGCTCACAGCACCTCTGCCGGAGGCGCAGCTGCTCGAGACCCGCATCATCAACCTTCTGCATTTCCAGATCCTGATCGCCTCCAAGGCGGTGCGCATGGTGCTGGCGGCCGAGGGGCGCACCCTGGTCGATTTCGGCCTGCGCCGGGCGCATGGAGCCGAAGCGGGCCTGCTTGCGGCACGGGCCGCCTATATCAGCGGCTTCGCCGGCACCGCCACCATCCCCGCCGAGCCGGAATTCGGCATCCCCATCTTCGGCACCATGGCGCATTCCTTCATCCAGGCCCACGAGGACGAGGTCGAGGCCTTCCTCGCCTTCGCCCGGGCCAGGCCGCAGGCGGTGGTGCTCCTGATCGACACCTACGACACCGAGGAGGCGGCGCGGAAGGTGGTGGAGCTCGCCCCCCGGCTCGCCCGGGAGGGCATTCCGCTGCGGGGCGTGCGCATCGATTCCGGCGACCTCGCCGAACACGCCTTCAAGGTGCGCCGGATCCTCGATGCCGGGGGCCTCACGGAGGTGCAGATCTTCGCGAGCGGCGGCATCGACGAATGGTTGATCCGCCGCCATCGCCAGCAAGGGGTGCCGATCGACGGCTATGGCATCGGCACCAGCCTCACCACCGCGAGCGACTGCGCCGCGCTGGATTGCGCCTACAAGCTCATGGAGTACGCCGGGCGCGCCCGCCGCAAGCGTTCCGAGGGCAAGGCCACCCTGCCGGGGCGCAAGCAGCTCTACCGCCGCTTCGACGGCGCGGGCCGGATGGTGGAGGATGTGATCGCGCTCGAGGGGGAGGAGGTGGAGGGCAGGCCGCTGCTCGTGCCGGTGATGCGGGAGGGGCGGCTGCTCGAACCCTTGCCTTCGCTGGAGCGGATCCGCGAGCGCCTGGCGGCCGGGCTCGCGAGCCTGCCCCCGGAGCTGCGCGGGCTCGAGCGCGCACACAATTATCCGGTGCGGCTCTCCCCCGCCCTCGCCGCCCTCATCAGCCGGCTCAACGGCCGCCCGGCGGAGGGGAGCTGACCACCGCGCCGCCGCCGTCCGGCCGGGATCTTCCGCTCCGCTCGCCCGCGGCCAGCTCGGCGGGCCGGTGCGATGGGGCCCGGTCCAGGACCGTCTCGCGGCGGGATCCGAGCGCCAGCACCAGGGTGGCGAGGACGATCAGGCCCGCGCCCGAAAGCGCCGCCGCATCCGGCCACTCCCCGAACAGCCACCATCCGTAGAGTGCGGCGAAGGGCAGGCGGAGGTAGTCGAACGGGGCCAGTGCGCTCGCTTCCGCGAGCCGGTAGGCGCGCATGAGGGCGAGCTGGGAGAGGGTTCCGAGCGCTCCCACGAGGAGAAGCCCCGCCCATTCCGCACCCGCCGGCGCCACCCACACCGGCAGGGCGAGCGCCAGGGTGAGGGGCGCGCTGACCAGACCCAGCCAGAAGAGCAGCACATGGGGCGGTTCCAACGCCACCAACCGGCGCACCAGCACCCCCACCGCCGCCGCGCACAGGGCGCCCAGCAGGGCGACGAAGGCCGCGGGCGCGAAGGCCTCGCTTCCCGGCCGCAGCATCACCAGCACCCCGACGAACCCGGCGATCAAGGCCGCGGTGCGGATCCGGGTCACCCGCTCGCCGAGCACGATCCCCGCCAGCACCACCAGGAACAGCGGTTTGGTGAACCCGAGGGCCGTGGCTTCGGCGAGCGGCAGATGCACCACCGCATAGAACCCCGCGAGCATGGCGGCCGAGCCCAGCAGCGCCCTGAGCAGCAGGAGCGGCTTGTTGGGGGTGGTGAGGAGGTGCAGACCGGCGCGGCGGTAGAGGGGCAGCAGCAGAAGAAAGCCGAGGCTCGCCCGGAAAAAGGCGATCTCCACCGCCGGCAGCCGCGCGCCGAGGGTTTTGGTCACCACGCCCATGGTGACGAACAGCAAGGCGGCGAGCGTCATCCACAGGCCGGCGCGCACCACCCCGGCCTCACCGCCGTCCCGCCGCCGCGCTCTCGCCCCGCACCACATAGGCGCCGGCTGCGGCGATGCACGCCGCTCCCAGCCAGGTCCAGAGCTCCACCGTCTCGCCCAGGAACAGCCAGGCCAGCCAGGCGACGAACGGCAGCCGCAGATAATCGAACGGCGCCACGAAGCCGGCATCCGCCCGCTTGAGGGCCTGGCTGAGGCCGAAATGGCCGAAGCTGCCGAACGCGCCAAGCAAAAGGAGGAGTCCCAGCTCCCAGGGCTCCGGCGTGCGCCAGAAGGGCAGCGCCAGTCCCAGGGACAACGGCGAGAGCAGCAACACCATCCAGGTGACGATGCTCGCCGAATCCTCGCTGCGTCCGAGCATTTTCACGAGCACCGTGGAAGCCCCCCACACGACCGCGGTGCTCAAGGCCAAGAGCGCCGCGGGGTCGACCACCTGCACCCCGGGCCGGAGGATCAGCAGCGCCCCTGCGAAAGCGGCAACCAGCGCGAGGATCCGGTGGCGCGAAAAGGGTTCGCCCAGAAGCGGCATAGCCAGCAGGCTCGCGATCACCGGAGCGGTGAAGCTGAGTGCGGTGGCCTCGGCGAGGGGCAACAGCGCGAGCGACCAGAACCAGAGCACCATGGCGAGAAGCCCGAGTCCCGCGCGCAGCAGGTGCAGGGGGAAGCGCCTGGTGGCGAGCGCCGTGCGGCCCCGCCGCCACAGCCACGGCAGCATGACCGCAAGCCCGAACAGGTTGCGGAAGAACACCACTTCGAACACGTGCAATCGCTGGGTGAGGATGCGCACGAGCAGGATCATGGCGGCAAAGGCCAGCGCCGCCGCCGTCATCCAGAGCGCCGCCTGCAGTCTGGGGGTGAACAACTCGCGGACGTACGCGCCCGCTCGGCCGGCCGACACCGTCTCACGCATCGCGCCCACTCTATCCCCTCCCGCCGGCCTTGCCCATGACGGCGGCCGCATCGCCGCCATGCAGGAACGGCAGGGCTCAGAGGAAGGATCGGGGCAGACGGTAGGGGGCGAGCTCCAGGCCGGGGTCGCGGCCGGCCACCAGATCCGCGATCAGCCGTCCGGTCAACGGACCCAGGGTGAGGCCGAGATGATGGTGGCCGAAGGCCGCGAGCAGGCCCTCGATGCCCGCGACCCAGCCGATGGCCGGCAGGCTGTCCGGCAGGGACGGGCGATGGCCCATCCATTCGCTCTGAATATCCGGGCGCAGCCCGGGCACCACCTCGCCGACCCGGCGCACCCGCGCGCGCAGCCAGGCGTAGGTGGGCGGGGCCTCCGCCCGCGCGAGTTCCACCCCCGAGGTGAGCCGCACGCCGGTCTTCATGGGGGCGAGCACGAATCCCTCCTCGAGCGCCAGCACCGCCCGGCGGAGCTGGGGCCCGTCGGGATGGGGAAGCATGGCGTGATAGCCGCGCTCCGCCACGAGCGGCGGGGCGACTCCGAGCGGCGCCAGGAGCCCGGCCGACCACACTCCCGCCGCCACCACCACCGCGTCCGCTTCCATCTCCTCCCCGCTCTCGGTCACCACCGCCCTGATGCCTCCCCGGCGCCGCACCAGCGCCCGCACCCGGCTGCGCAGGAAGCGACCGCCCTTGCGCTCGAAGGCGCGGAAGATGCCGAGGGTGTAGCGATAAGGATCGCTCACCCGGCCCTCCTCGGGCAGGTGCAGGGCGACCGTGATGCGCGGATCCAGCGCCGGCTCCAGCTCCCGCAGCGCATCGCCCTCCAGCACCCGGTAGGGCAGGCCGAACCGGTCGAGGGCGGCGCGTTCGGCCCGCACCGCCTTGAGGAACCGCGCGCGGTCGCGGGCCGCCTTGAGCCAGCCTCCTTCAAGCCACAGATGCTCGAGCCGACAGGCCGCGGTGATCTCCCGGTGCGCCGCCTCCGCCCGCTGCACCAGCGCCACCAGCTGTGCTGCGATGCGGTGCGCGGCCTTGGGACGGCTCGCCCCGAGAAACCGCCACAACCAGGGTGTGAGCCGGGGGAGGTCGCGCATGCGCATGCGGAAGAAGGGATCTCGTCCCAGCACGAGCGCGGGCAGCCGTTTGAGCAGATCGGGATGTCCCACCGGCAGGCAATGGCTGAAACTCAAAATCCCGGCATTGCCGAAGGAGGTGGCGGTGCCCGGATCGACGGGATCGAACAGCACCACCCGATGCCCGTCCCGGGCGAGGAACCAGGCGCAGGAGACGCCGACGATGCCGGCACCCACCACGGCGATCGTGGCCATCATCCGCTCTCCCGCCCGGCAATCCGCCGCCGGACCCGCCGCGCCGCCGCCACCATGCCCGGTTGCTTCAAGGCGGTGGAACGGCTACCGCAGTCGGCGACGGCGATCGGGGTGCAGAAAGCGCTGGGCTTGTCCACCTCGGCCGGCCTCTCCTCGGGTGGGACGGGTTTGGCGGTCGCCCCCTTCTAGCCGGGCCGCGCAGCGGGAGGAAGCAGGCGGTGGCCCCGCAACTGTGCATCGCTTTGGCCCAGATCGACACGCTGGTGGGAGACCTCGACGGCAACCTGGCCCGGCTGCGCAGCTGGCGGCGGCGCGCGGCGGAGGCGGGAGCCGATCTGGTGGTGTTCCCGGAGCTCGCCCTCGTGGGCTATCCGCCGGAGGACCTGGTCCTCAAACCGGCGCTCACCGACTATGTGCGCGCGCTCGTGCAGGACTTCGCCCGGGAGACCGCGGACGGCGGTCCGGCGGTGGTGTTCGGCGCCCCTTGGCGCGAGGGCGACGCCGCCAAGCCCACCAACGCCGCCTTGGTGCTCCACGGCGGGCGGATCTGGGCGCGCGTCGACAAGCACGCCCTGCCCAACTACGGGGTGTTCGACGAACTGCGGGTGTTCGCGGCCGGTCCCGTCCCCGGTCCCGTGCGGCTTTCGCTTGCCAACGGCGAGTCGGTGCGGCTCGGGGTCATGATCTGCGAGGACATGTGGGTGGAGGACGTGGCGGAGGCGCTTGAGGAGAGCGCCGCGGAACTGCTGGTGGTGCTGAACGGATCGCCCTTCGAGATCGACAAGCCGGACGTGCGCCTGCAACACGCGGTGGCCCGCGTCACCGAGACCGGCCTGCCGCTGCTCTACGTCAACCAGGTGGGCGGGCAGGACGAGCTGGTGTTCGACGGCGGCTCCTTTGTGCTGGACGCCGAACGCCGCATCCGCGCCCAGGCCCCGTCGTTTCGGGAACATCTGCTCCTCTGCCGCTTCGCCCGGGACGGGGAGGGACGCTGGCGGCCCGCCGGCGATCACGAGCTGCACCGGCCGCCGGAGCGGCTCGAGGCCATCTACCGGGCGCTTGTGCTCGGGCTGCGCGACTATGTGGACAAGAACCGTTTCCCCGGGGTGGTGCTGGGCCTCTCGGGCGGGATCGATTCGAGCCTTTCCGCCGCCGTGGCGGTGGACGCGCT
>Ga0256839_1006100_pt1 | contig 10767 bp, 8 predicted proteins | sample 354166metaG_FD_185968 | JGI IMG/M metagenome (GOLD analysis project Ga0256839, IMG submission 185968) | Hydrothermal vent microbial communities from Mid Atlantic Ridge, Atlantic Ocean - 354-166 | ecosystem: Environmental > Aquatic > Marine > Hydrothermal vents | place: Atlantic Ocean: Mid... | reverse complement strand
GACAGGCCATTGCGTGCCGGCCCGCTGACTGCGTTGGCGAAACTTGCTGTAGAATGACTACAGCGGCCTTTCGCCGCCTTGCAGCGAACCGGCACGCAATGGCTGAATACGATATATATGGTTGCCGGGTTAATATTTCGACCCGCGGATAAAATCACGGAGATACAGAAGCGCTATGCGACAGATCATCGTCGACACGGAAACCACGGGCCTGGAGCCTTCCCAGGGACACCGCATCATTGAAATCGGCTGCGTCGAGATCGTCAACCGGCGCCTGACGGGTAACCATTATCACCAATATCTGCAGCCTGACCGCGGCATCGATGAAGCGGCCATGGAGGTGCATGGCATCACCAGCGAGTTTCTCGCGGACAAGCCCCGCTTTCCCGAAATCGTCGATGACTTCATGAGTTTCATCACGGGAGCGGAACTCGTCATCCACAATGCGCCCTTCGATATCGGCTTTCTGAATCATGAACTCAAATTGACGGATGCCGGTTGGGATGACATTACAAGCTATTGTTCGGTCGTCGATACCTTGATCCTGGCGCGAACGCTGCACCCGGGGCAGAAGAACAGCCTCGATGCCCTGTGCAGGCGCTATGATATCGATAATTCCCAACGTACTCTGCATGGCGCATTGCTGGATGCGGAGATCCTCGCCGATGTCTATCTGGTGATGACGGGGGGGCAGGGCAAGCTGTCGCTCGATGGCGCGGACGAGGCGTCGGGTGGGCAGCAGGCGGGCATCCGGCGCCTGAAAAGAAACCGCCCGCCATTGAAGGTGGTGGCGGCTGCGCCCCGCGAGATCGAGATGCATGAACAGCGTCTGGCGGCCATTGCCCAGGCCAATGGCGGCAAATGCGTTTGGCGGGAGCTGGATTCATGATCAAGGCCATCAATCAGTTTTTCAACGGGCAGATCAAGCAGCAGGCAATGAAGGGCGGAAAAGATGAGTCCGAACATGCGCTGCAGCTGGCGACGGCGGCCTTGCTGATCGAGATCACCCGCGCGGATTACCACGTGGAAGATACTGAGCGCCTGGCCGTCGACCTGGCAATCACCGGAATGTTCGATCTCTCCGAGCAGGAGGCGCGGGAGCTCTCCCGCCTGGCGGAACTGGAGGTACGGGAGTCGGCTTCACTATTCGAGTTCACCAGTCTGGTGGACCGGCACTTCACCTTGGAGCAGAAGATTCAGGTGGTGGAGATGTTGTGGCGCGTGGTGTTCGCCGATGGCAGCAAGGACAAGTACGAGGAATACATGGTGCGAAAGATTGCCGATTTGATCCATGTCTCCCATCGCGACTTCATCAAGGCCCGCCACAGGGTGGAAGACGAACTGGTCAACGGGCCTTGATCGTCCTGGCCCGCAAGTCGGTTCAGGCGCCGTTGATGAGCAGGTGAGCCCAGATGCTGGCGGCATAGCCCAGGGCGATGGCCCAGCTCCACTTGAGATGGGAGAAAAAGGTGTAAATGCCGCGCGCCTGTCCCATGAGGGCCACGCCGGCGGCCGAGCCGATGGAGAGCAGTGATCCGCCAACGCCGGCCGTCAGCGTCACCAGCAGCCACTGGTCCAGCCCCATCGTTGGATTCATGGTCAGGACGGCAAACATCACCGGAATATTATCGACGATGGCGGAGATGACGCCCACCAGAATATTTGCCCAGGTGGGGCCAAGGTCCACGTACATGACGTTGGAGATCATGGCCAGATAGCCGATGGTCCCCAAGCCGCCCACCGCAAGTATGACGCCATAGAAAAACATCAGTGTGTCCCACTCGGCATGTTCCATGCTCTTGAAGATATCGAAGGGGGCATCCTTGTCCGTGGGCGCTTGCAGGGCCTTGTCTTCAGGGCCGTAAACCTCTGTTCCGGGCGTGCGCAGGCTACGGCGTTTCAGCCAGTAGCCATAGAACTTGAGTATGCTCAGGCCGGTCATCATGCCGATGACGGGGGGCAGGTGCAGAAAATTATGCATGATCACCGTCATGGCGATGGTCAGGAAGAACAGGCCCACGATGACGTACCCTCCAGGCTTGACGACGATTTCCTCCTGCAGGGCTTCCGGGCGCGTCTTAGGTATGGTGAGGGACATGATGATGGCAGGCACCAGCCAGTTGATGGCCGAGGGGATGAACAGGGCAAAAAACTGCTGGAATTCCACGACGCCTTTCTGCCAGACCATCAGCGTCGTGATGTCTCCGAACGGGCTGAATGCACCGCCGGCATTGGCGGCGACCACGATATTGATACAGGCCACGGTAATGAAAGTTGCATTGCCAGCGCCGACGGCAATCACCACGGCCGCCATGATCAGTGCCGTAGTGAGGTTGTCCGCCACCGGAGAGATGAAGAAAGCCAGGATGCCCGTTATCCAGAAAACCGAGCGCAAAGAAAAGCCGGAAGAGATGAGCCACGCCCGCAGGCGTTTGAAGACGTTGCGTTCGCTCATGGTGTTGATATAGGTCATGGCGGCCAGCAGAAACAGCATGAGTTCCGCATATTCAAGGATATGATGTCTTACCGCATTTCCCACTACCGTCGAATCGCCCTGCTGCGTATAGGCGTAAGCGATGAGCAGCCAGATCAATCCTGCCGCCAGCATGACAGGCTTGGATTTCCTCAGGTGGAGAAATTCCTCCATGATCACGACAACATAGGCGATGAAGAAAATGATGAGGGCCGTGATGCCTACCCAATGCCCCGTCAGATCGAGGAGCACGGGGGCATCATGAGTGGCGCCTGCCGAGGCAAAAGCGGGCGCATTGCCCAGCAGGGCGGACAGCAGAAGGAGCCATATGGCGCTGCGCAGTGATCTCCGGTTCATTACGAGCGCCGGCCTGGATATGGCGGTGAATAAGCTTTCGAAGCCTGCTTCCTGTCGTTGCTTTTATGATTCATTCGGTGCCCGCCGCAGGGGTGGTCCCTGTACAAAGCAGCATGGGATAGTGTATGTTTATAATTCATGTATCAACCACATGGCCCGAATTCCCCGGTATTTCAACCGACAGGCTTGCGATGTATCCTAAGGTCAACAGATACGCGCTGATCGTATGGGTGACACGGGTTCCTGTATGAGCCAGGCGCCTCTGGATATTCTCAATTCGAGCGCCAGTGGGGTAGAAGCAGTCTGCGTCAGTCCGTAAACATACCGTATATCTTAATCAAAAACACAATCAAGTGAAAATCGAAAAACTTCAGTCAGGCCCGCGCACGCTGCGTGGCCCCATTATCGGTTTTTTTGCGGCTCTTTTAGCCTGGCATGGATTTGCATCCCCGCAATTCGCCTTGGGTGCAGATCTGCGCCTGAACAGCAAGGCCGTGGTCAAACTGTTCGTCACCAGGCAGCCGTGGAATATGAATCAACCATGGAGCAAAAATCCCGTAGGCAGTACGGTCTGTTCAGGCTTTCTCATCACCGAGGGCATCCTGACCAATGCCCATTGCGTGACTGATGCGACCTATATCCAGATGGAAATCCCCGGCGTCGCCGAGAAGCAGGAGGTGAGGATCATGGATTTGAATCACCAGGTGGATCTTGCATTATTGCAACCCGTGATAGACGGCCTGCTGGACGACATTACGCCCATCGAGTTCGGCGACCTGCCTGTCCTGCGGGAAAAAGTGGTGACCATTGGCTATCCCGTTGGTGGTCGCCAGGTTTCCTATACCGAAGGCGTGGTGTCCCGCATCGACATGATGAATTATGCCCACAGTAAATTGAGCAATCTTATGGTGCAGACCGATGCCGCCATCAATTCGGGTAATTCCGGTGGGCCGGTATTTTCGGATGAATCTGGCATCTGTCTGGGGGTGGCGACCCAGGTGGGCAGCGGTAACTCCCTCGGTTATTTTATCCCCGTCCCCGTGGTCAAACACTTTCTCAAGGACCTGGAAGACGGGGTGGTCAATGGCATCCCCAAGGTCGGAGTCTTCGTCCAGACATTGGAGAATCCCGCCAACCGGGCCTTTCTGGGCATGAAAGAAGGGCAGAGCGGGGTGCGGGTCAAGAAAATCGCCCCTTACAGTACGGCCAGGAAGATTCTGCAAGTCGATGATGTGTTGCTCTCTATCGATGGTCACGAGATCTTCAATGATGGCCGGGTGCCTTTTCGGGAGAATGGCAAGATTGGACTGAACTACTACATCACCACCAAGCAGATCGGCGAGAGCCTGGATTTCAGGATTCTGCGAAAAAACAAAGAACGTAATGTAACCATCAAACTGGCGGCAAAAGAGGTCATGGTCATACCACGCATGCCCAAGTTCGACGTTCAGCCGCCCTATTATGAAATCGGCGGTATCGTCTTCCGGGTGGTCGAGCGGCGCAATGTAGGCAAGAATTCTCCGGCGAGCATCAAGGCTTATTGGGAGATGACCCGCGGCGAGGACGATCTGGAGGAACTGGTGGTGATCGGCGCCATCTACGAGGACGAAGTCAACAAGGGTTATATAAAGTCCGTAAAGAACTTAAGGATAAAGGAAATAAACGGCAAGCCGATTTCAGAGCTTGACGATGTGAGGCGCGCCTTCGAAAATAGTGCGCGAGGCCGCTACCATACGATCGTGCTCGTGGACGGTCAGAAAATCATACTGGACAGGAAACAGGTAGAGGCAAGGGAGGCCGAGATACGGCGGCGATACAATATTGCACCCTATGGCAAATCCGGATAAATCTAGACGAACTACAAATTGGCAAGGCAGGGCCTATTAATGCAGCAATCCAAGCAAACTGAGAATCGTATATCACCCCAGTGGTCATTTGTCTGCCATATGGAATATGAAGACGGGAGCGCCATTTGCCGGGTCGAGAAGGAAGGCGCCACTGTAAAGGTCAAGCCGGTCGAGATCGCTCCGGCCAGCCGGGAGGAGGCTGATCCTCCGGTCTTTCTTGGTCTCGACGGCCAGGACAGGGTGATCTTGATGGATCCGGTCAGTAAGGCCGTCACCATGACGGATTCATGCCCGGAAAATGCCTTCGCGCCCTATGCCTACCGCGAGCCGGATAGCGACCGCATATGGTTCGTGTATGACGGCGACAAGGAAACCGGCTGTGACCAGTTGAACTGCGGTAGCGAAGGTTCTCCTGTGATTGTGTTCGACGCAACCGGCCCCGCCTTGCTGGGGCTGGTCTGCGTGGGGCGTGGCCATCATGTAACGACATTTACCAGCCCCAGTGATGCCTTTCCTCATATGCCTCGCCGGGCCTTTGTCAGTAATCTCCTGGATGGCTCCATCTCGGTTCTGGGTAACGATCCGGCTGACGCGAAGCGTTATCTGAAGGTGCTGGATGTCATCGACCTCTGCGAGCCTGACAAGGAAAAGGACGGCAAGACAGGGACTCCCAACAATGCCTTTCCTCACGGTAAGGTGTTTTCGCCGGTGACAGGAAAAATATACAGCCTCAACAATGGTTATGGCACCATTGCCGTGATCGATCCTGTGAGCAACGGCATAGAGCAGACCATTGAGCTTAAGGTCAGCAGTAACCTTCTCCTGTCCCCGGGCGGCCGCTATCTGATTGGCAAGGGAGCGGATCGCAAGACCGATCCCGATCACGTGGTGGGCCGTCTGTCGGTCGTGGACATCCAGCGCGGCTGCGTTGTGACCACCCTGGACCTGCCCGACCTGTATCCCAGCACCTATCGCTTTACCCCGGACGGCAGCAAGCTCTACGTCACGTCTGCGGCGACAGGGAAGGGTGGGCAGCGCGACAATCTGAAAAAAGATGTCGTTCATGTCTATGATGCCTCCGGATTGCCCGAACTGGCCCTGGTGGACGAGATTGCAGTGGGGGTGGCCGACTGTGGGCGGCGCCCGGTGGCATTTGCAGTAAGTGACGAAGGGCAGACGGCCTTTATACCCAACCCCACGGATGGCACGGTCTCCATTGTCGACGTGGACAGTGGCCGCGTCACGGGCATGGTCACCGTCGGTGACAGGGCCATCAAGGAGTTTAATTTCTCCTTCTGGGATGGCGCAGTCAGCGGATGCTGATGACGGGTATCTATCCTTGCCTGCCGCAGGTGGATATATTAACCCGGCAACAATAGATATTGTTGCCGGATTAATAATAAAGCTATAGCCAGCATATTCCGAAATATATAGAGAATGAAATTGCATGGGATTCTGGATATGAGAGAAACCGATATGAAAGCCAACCGTTTCAGCCTCAGCCGTTTTTTTCATGAAGACGGCCTGTGGTACGTGGAAACCCGGGAAGGGAAATCCGGCCCGTTTCACCGCCGCGAGGATGCCGTGCAGCATCTTGAGCAGTTGAAACGGATGAATGGCGGCAAATCCTGAAGTCCGCGCTGGCCATGCGCATCGATTGAGTTCATTCACTTTCCAGAAGTGAATGCCGGGGCGTGAGCGTCATTCCCATGCACCGCGGGAAAAGAACCTGCTACAATAGTCTGTTGTTATCGACAGGATGATCCCATGACAATTCGCACCCGCTTCGCGCCCAGCCCGACCGGCTATCTGCATATCGGCGGCGCCCGCACGGCGCTGTTCTCCTGGCTTTATGCCCGCAAGCATGGCGGCAGCTTCATACTGCGCATCGAGGACACGGACCTGGAGCGATCCAGCGCCGAGTCGGTCAACGCCATCCTGGAGGGTATGACCTGGCTGGGGCTGGAATACGACGAGGGGCCGTTCTCCCAGATGGAGAGAATGGAGCGCTACCAGGAGGTCATCCAGCAGCTCCTGGATGAGGGCAAGGCCTATCGTTGCTACTGTTCCCGTGAACGCCTCGAAATGCTGCGGGCCAAGCAGATGGCGCGCAAGGAGAAGCCGCGTTACGATGGTTGCTGCCGGGATATCGCGGATCCCCCCTCCGATGTGCCGCCGGTCATCCGCTTCCGCAACCCGGAGGAGGGGAGCGTGGTCGTGGACGATCTGGTACGCGGCCGCATCATATTCAACAACCGTGAACTGGACGATCTCATCATCGCGCGTTCCGATGGCACGCCCACCTACAATCTCACCGTGGTGGTGGACGACCACGACATGGGCATTACCCATGTGATCCGCGGAGACGACCACCTCAACAACACCCCGCGCCAGATCAATATACTTTCCGCCCTGGGCGCCAGGCCACCGATCTATTCCCACGTGCCCATGATACTGGGCGAGGATGGTGCGCGCCTTTCAAAACGCCATGGCGCGGTCAGCGTCATGCAGTATCACCACGACGGGTATCTCCCCGAGGCGCTCCTCAACTATCTGGTGCGGCTGGGGTGGTCCCATGGGGATCAGGAGATCTTCTCCATCGATGAAATGATCAAGTATTTCGACATCAAGGACGTCAACCATTCGGCTTCCACTTTCAATGCCGGCAAGCTGCTGTGGCTCAACCAGCACTACATCAAGACCTCATCGCCGGCCCATATCGCCCATCACCTGAGCTGGCACATGGGGCGGCTGGATATCGATCCGGCGGAAGGCCCGCCCCTGGAGGAGGTGGTCAAGGCCCAGCAGGAGCGTGCCAAGACGCTGGTGGAAATGGCGGAGATCAGCGCCTTCTTCTACAGGGACTTCGAGCACTATGAGGAAACCGCGGCCAGGAAGCACCTGCGTCCCGTCGCGGCGGAACCCCTGTCAAAGGTTCGCGAGGCGCTGGAGGCCGTGGATGAGTGGATCCCAGAGGTTCTACATCAGGCCGTGCTGGAAGTGGCGGAGGCCCTGGATATCAAAATGGGCAAGGTCGCCCAGCCCCTGCGCGTCGCCTTGTGCGGCCGTGCCGCCTCACCGGGTATCGACGTAACCTTGCACCTGGTGGGCAAGGCCGCCGCGCTGCGCCGCATCGACAAGGCCCTGGCCTATATCCAGGCGCGCGCCGACGCCGCCTGAGAACAACCGGTTTTCTCACAGAGACGGATTTTCCATGGATACGACACAGCGCCCCTCCAATTTCATTCGCCAGATCATCGAACGTGACCTGAACGAAAACAGGCACGGTGGCAGGGTGGTCACCCGTTTCCCTCCCGAGCCCAATGGCTATCTTCATATTGGACATGCCAAGTCCATCTGCCTCAACTTCGGCATTGCCGAGGACTATGAGGGCGAGTGCCATCTGCGTTTCGACGACACCAATCCCCACAAGGAGAATGCCGAATTCGTGGCGGCCATACAGGAAGACGTGAAATGGCTGGGTTTCGACTGGGGCGGGCGCGTCTATTTCGCCTCGGACTATTTCGATCAGCTCTATGACTTTGCCGTGGAGTTGATCAAAAAGGAAAAGGCTTTCGTATGTGACCTCACCGCCGAGGAGATCCGAGAATACCGTGGCACCTTGACCAAACCAGGCGTCAACAGTCCCTATCGGGATCGCGGCGTGGAGGAGAATCTGGATCTGTTCCGGCGCATGCGTGACGGCGAGTTCGCCGATGGCGAGCGGGTGCTGCGCGCCAGAATCGACATGGCTTCGCCCAACATGAACCTGCGCGATCCCACCCTGTACCGCATCCGCCATGGCGTCATACACCACCAGACCGGCGAGGAATGGTGCATCTATCCCATGTACGACTACACCCATCCCATTTCCGACGCCCTGGAAGGCGTTACCCATTCCATCTGCACCCTGGAATTCGAAGACCACCGTCCCCTTTACGACTGGGTGCTGGACAATGTTTCCGTGCCCTGCCATCCGCAGCAGATCGAGTTCTCCCGGCTGAATCTGGAATACACGGTGGTGAGCAAGCGCAAGCTGACCCAACTGGTGGAGGAAGGGCGCGTGGAGGGTTGGGACGACCCCCGCATGCCCACATTGTCCGGGTTGCGCCGGCGCGGCTATACCGCAGCCGCCATTCGTGATTTCTGCGAGCGCATCGGCGTCACCAGATCAGACAATATCGTGGAGATGGGGGTGCTGGAGAACTGCATCCGCGAGGATCTCAATGCCCACGCCCCGCGGCGCATGGCCGTCCTCCATCCCCTGAAAATCGTCATTGAAAACTTCCCCTCCGGCGCAGTGGAGGAGGTCGAGGCCTTGAACCATCCCCAGGATGCCGCGCAGGGCAGCCGTAAAGTCCCTTTCACGCGGGAAATCTATATCGAAAGAGACGATTTCAGGGAAGAGGCGCCGCGCAAGTTCAAACGCCTGGTGAGCGGCGGCGAAGTACGCCTGCGCTATGCCTATGTTATACGCTGTCACGAGGTGGTGAAAAACAACCAGGGTGAGATCATCGAATTGCGCTGCACTTATGATCCCGCCACCTTGGGCGCCGACCCCGAGGGGCGCAAGGTGAAGGGGGTGATCCATTGGGTATCCGCCTCCCACGGGGCCGAGGCCGAGATCCGCCTTTATGACCGCCTTTTCAGCCACCCCCGGCCAGATCAGGCCGGCGATGAGGCGGACTACCTCGCCCTCCTGAATCCGGACTCCCTGCGCACCCTCACCCGCTGCCGCGTGGAACCGTCCCTGGCAGGGGCAGAGGCGGGGGAGCGCTTCCAGTTCGAGCGGGTGGGCTACTTTTGCGCTGACCCGGTACGCGCCAGCGGAGACACAGCCGTTTTCAACCGCATCGTCACCCTGCGCGACACCTGGGCGAAAATCGAGAAGCAGCAGCCCTGATACCCTGCATGCAGTTGATACGGGAAGAAAAACAGTATTTTATGCCCAACCCGCTTGACAGAAAAAGACGCGTATCGTAAAGTGCGGCACTCGTACATGGCGGGGCTATAGCTCAGCTGGGAGAGCGCTTGCATGGCATGCAAGAGGTCGGCGGTTCGATCCCGCCTAGCTCCACCAGGCAAACCATCTCTCGTTTGGTTTTCCACGTCCCCATCGTCTAGACGGCCTAGGACATCGCCCTTTCACGGCGGTAACAGGGGTTCGAATCCCCTTGGGGACGCCACCTTATTCCGTAAATCGACTGCAATCCGGTAGTCGATGCGACATTCATGAGTCCTAGCACTCCTTCAAGGTAATAACACGGATTCAGTTGGTCTGTCAGCGTTCAGGGCAAGGCGCGCCTCGCAGCGAATGGCCGTCGCCCTTTGCAAGAGGCGTTTATACCCGGAGGGTGGAACGCGGCCCTGGGCGCTGACAGGCCAACCCTTCGGGCGCTCCTGTGGTGTCCCGCGGCGGCGTTGCAGTGTTTGGCAATGGAACAACCATTCCCTGCACACTGCGCCTTGCCGCGAAACACCACAGGAACGCTGAACCCGTGTTATTACCTTGAAGGAGTGCTAGGGCCGAGTGTGACCTGGCCAATCAGATTTGACAGGAACTCTCTTGTCGATTTCACGCCGGGCTGGAGCAGAATTTTCCAGTTCGGGCGCCATTACCATCACTTTGGGTATTCGGTTTTCTAAATCCCCAATCTCCGAACGCAGATCACATGCTGGGGCTGCTCTGTGGGCTTCCCGATACTTTATGGCTTCTCGTGTAAGCGGGGCATTTCCAACCGAACCCCGAAGATCGGAAATTCATCGAATGACATCGATCAAGTGTCTGAACCACTGGAAATCCCTATGGTTTTATATCTGTTATTAACCCGGCAACCATATATATCGTATTCAGGGCTTCAGGCCTGCGCTGGAACAAGGCGCGGCGCGCAGGCAATGGTGATTCCATTGGCAAGCGCCGCAACGCCGTGCCAGTGCAGGCCTGAAGTCCCTGACAGATTGATATCAAAGGACAGGCCATTGCGTGCCGGCCCGCTGACTGCGTTGGCGAAATTTGCTGTAGAATGACTACAGCGGCCTTTCGCCGCCTTGCAGCGAACCGGCACGCAATGGCTGAATACGATATATATT
>Ga0256839_1006099_pt1 | contig 10768 bp, 9 predicted proteins | sample 354166metaG_FD_185968 | JGI IMG/M metagenome (GOLD analysis project Ga0256839, IMG submission 185968) | Hydrothermal vent microbial communities from Mid Atlantic Ridge, Atlantic Ocean - 354-166 | ecosystem: Environmental > Aquatic > Marine > Hydrothermal vents | place: Atlantic Ocean: Mid... | reverse complement strand
TTCTGGTGGCGGTGGTGGTGCAAGCTATGCGCTGTTGCTACTGCTCGGTCTAATCGGTGTGGGTCGTCTGTTTTCTACGAGGCGTAATCCTCTGAAAGGGTAATCACTCCCCGAGTGGCGCGCCGCTGAGAGCTTCCTCCCTCTACTTTTTGCGGCGTGTTTTTTTATTTGAGGCACTAATATATGAAACAAATACACTGGTTAAAACGTCACGAAAAAATATTACCCTGGGTGGCTGGAGCCGGTTTTGCTGTAAGCAACCTCATCATTTCCTCTAGTTGTACCGTACCCAAAGAGGGTCGCTGTTCTACCTGTGGTGGTTGCGTGTTGGCAGTGGCCGCCATCGTGACCTGGGCTGTCTACAAAAAAAAAGAGGGCAATGGAATTTACGATGAGAATAAAAATAGCACGAGGGTTTAGTGCAACGTACTTGCTTAAGGGCAGGCTTGCCACTCCTCATTCCCATGCTCCTGCGTGGGAATGCATACGTTAGTAAGCATATATCAAGGTATGGGTTCCCACGCAGGAGCATGGGAACCAGAAAACACGAGAGTTTACTGCAATGCTTTTGGTTAAGGCTAAGTTTACAAGTGGCGGTGATGTTGGCTGTAGGCTCTGCCCAAGCAGGTCTATCTGGTCGTTTCGAAACGCTGATCGTACAGGACAATCGTCAGATACAAAGCACAAACCGAATCGAAGAGCGGCTGGATCTGGCCTATGTCGATCCTGCATTAGGCTGGCGCAGTGATTTGACGCTGGCGTTTGTTCAACGGCAAGACGGCACTGAGGCAAGTCTCTATCAGTTCTATTTTGAGAAAGCGCTGAATAACGAAGGGAGCCTATTAACGCTCGGTCGTTTGCAACGAGCCGATGCCTTTGGGCTTTACACACTGGATGGTCTGTTATTCAAGCTCGTCGATGATCGAACAACGTTAACGCTATACGGTGGCGTGCCGAGTCGAATTGAAGGTTTCCGTTCCATAGAGGGTAAGGCGCTCTACGGTTTCGACTTACAGATGTCTGCGACGAAATTGGGGCCTTATGCCCACGAGGGTCGATTCGGTTGGCAGCATTTTGAGGGTAATTACGCAGATGATCATGATCGCTTGAATGTTGGGTGGCGAAGTGTTCATCAACAGCAAGCGCAACCGTTTTATCCTTCTGCATTTTCATTGACAGGCAGCTATCTCGTTGATGACAAAAGTTGGGAGAGTGTTCAACTCAGTGCGTACCGAGATTTTGAACACGCCGCACGGCTAAGGGTGGATTATGAAACCTACCTACCGGGCGAAGATGAAATCACTTTCAAAGACCGATTTTATTCCCGTTATGCACATGGTCGTCAATCACAGTTCAAGGCTGGCTATCAATTCAACTTTGGGGGCCACTACACCGGATCATTTAGTGGGCGGCGGGTTGTGCGTGAGTTTGGCAATGAAGGTTACGGCGCTGTGGCGAGGGTGGATTACCGCAGCAAGCAAGGGTGGCGATTGAGAACACAGCTTGATCGGTTGGCGCTGGCCGACGAGCAGGTGAATGGCCTCTATTTAGAAGCTGAAAAATCGCTCTCACCCTGGCTGCGCGGTACGCTAGGTGGTGTATTACAACAGCAACAAAAATGGCTGGTGGGCGATAACCGCACTGCGGGTATTGAGGTGCGACTGGAGCGTCGCATCAAGCTTAAACGCTTGCCGTCCGCGTTTTGGTTTTCCACCCACGCCAGCTATATCCACAACAGTCGACTGACCAATGAGTATCGTATTGCCGTGCGAATGAGCTATAGCTTTGATGATCGTACGCGGGAGTTGTTTTAATGACAGGCGCAGTGAAATGCTTGCTGTGGATCGCTATGTTTTTTACATCACTCTCTTTTGCCGACAACGAAACAGTTTCCCTTGTTGCTAATGAGGCGGAAAAAACAGTCGAGCAAGCGGAAGAAAAAAACTGGTGGGAGAAACGCAACCAACGCCCGGATCTCTATTATCCTCACAACGCCCACATGGCCGTGATGGAAAAAGAGGGCGACAGTTGTATGCTCTGTCACCCGTTTAATTCAAATTCAGTCACCGATCTTGAGCAACTGAAAAAACTAAATGTTATCGCCAATGAGCCGTTGGAGGCGATTTGTCATGAGTGCCATGTGGTGAAATTAACCGCACCGTGGCGTTGTGATTTGTGCCACCACGACTCGCGTGATATCTGGCCGAGCGATCACAATTTTGATTACCTCATCCATCATGGCGAAGATGCACGCCTCGATGAAGGTGAGTGTCGTCAATGTCACATTGATGTCGCTTTTTGCACCGACTGCCACTTCCGCCGCGATCCGTTACAGCGCCGTGCTCACACCCTGGGTTATCGTGCCACACACGGCATTGAGGCACGAATGAATGCAGCATATTGCAGCCGCTGTCATAACGCGCGTTACTGTAGTGATTGCCATCGGGAGCGTCGCTAATGAAAAATGTTGCGCTGATAACGTTGTTGATGGCCACCACACTATTGTACGCCTGTGGCGGTAGTGAGAGTGAAAATAGAGAGGTCTCTCTGGAGAGTGGCAACTTGATATTGGCCGCATCACACGGTGACGAAGGCTCAGCCTGGACGCTGCCCGATTGCGCCGCCTGTCACGCCATGGAGGTGATTCACGCCGAGGCCGAAGGGGTTCGCACCATTGTGCGTGACAAAGGCTATACCACGTGCACGGGCTGTCATGGACGTAATGGCAGTAGTGAGAGTGAGCCACGCCGCTGTGGTGTGTGCCACAACAGCCACGATCTTCCACAGGCACCTCAGTTACAGGGGCAACATGCGCACACGTTTACGGTGGGTGACGCAGCAGCAGCTGATGATGCTCAATGTTTGCATTGTCATGTCGCCTCGGATATGGACGGTTCGTTTGAGCTGAACCGTGATCTCACCGGTTACCCAGACGCAACACAAATCGTATCGCGCTACGGTTCCGTCTCTGACTTTTGTTTGCGCTGTCATAACCGTGATCACCAACAGGTGGGGTTTGAAATCACCAGCAGTCGTTTTGATAACCCATTAATCGCGATTGAAGATGCCTTTCACTTTGTTGACCAACATGGCTTGATCGACGGCAGTGGTAGCCGTATCTATGCCGGGTTGCGAGAGGGTTACCAATATCAAACGGCCGTAAGTTGCACCGATTGTCACGCCATGCACGGCACCGATAATGCCAAACTCATTATTGATAACTCGCTTAAAGGCGTTGCACGCCTTGATGCCTCTATTCGTGAGGCACCCCACAATGTCACGGTAAGTGGTGGCGATTATTCGCAGCTCTGTGTGCTGTGCCACCAAATGAGTGTGCTGTTGGATGACGGTCATCTGGATACTGGCAATGGCCTCGCGGGTGTCCACGAAGTGGGCAGTGATTGCCGCGTCTGTCATACCCATGGCGAAGCGGTACAGGCGGGTTTATGAAGGCGATTTTTCTGTGCCTTATTTTGTTTATCCCCTTTGTTGCTAACGGCGAGGAGGAGCAGAAAGGGGAAGAGAGAAAAATCGAGATGCCACCACTGCATCATATCGTCAAGGTGAAGCCGCCTGAAGGTATGCAGGTACCGAAAAAATTTCCGCTTAATGACCGTGGTGAGATCGACTGCAAAACCTGTCACGGCATCAAGGATATCGCAACAACGCCCGTCGATCAGGTAGATAAAAAGGCGGACAACTTTCATCGTGGCGGCCCCTACAAAGCACTGAGCGACTTTTGTCATCACTGCCATAAAAAAAAGGGTTACGAACGGCCCAATATTCATAAGTTACTCGACGACAAAGGCGAAATTGACGAAAAAGATTGTGAGTATTGTCATAAAGAGGCACCGGATCTTAAGAAAGAGATCAAACGGGATGAACTTGAGTTTCGTTTGCCACCGCAAAAACTCTGCTTTGGCTGTCACCTTAAAACACCTCATCTTAATGCGCTGAATCATCAGGTAAAACCCGACAAAAAAATGCGTCAGCATATGCGTGCGGCAGAGAAAAAATTGAAGATCATTTTGCCATTGGATGAAGACGGTAAGGTGATGTGTGCGACCTGTCATGCACCGCATCAATTGGGTGTCATCGACAAGAATAAACCGGCGGGCAGGCAGGTGGCCGATACCGACCTGGATAAAGGCGTGAGTTATGTCGAGCATCCCTGGGGCAGGGTATTTCAGCTTGATAAAAAAGCGCGCCTGGACGTATTGGCGGAGCAGGATGGCACTGTTCACACCCTGAGTTATCAACGTATCAAAACTGAAGTGTTGCTACGGCTCTCTGCTAAAGATGGCAGCTTGTGTCAGGCCTGCCATGAGTTTGATAAATAATAATGCGACTCCTCGTTCCCACGCTCCTGCGTGGGAACGCATACGGTAGTCAGCATACAGAAAGGTATGGATTCCCACGCAGGAGCATGGGAACCAGAAAACCAGAAACAAAAGGGTAAACACGATGGGATTATTGGCGGGTATTAAATCGATTCCTAATGGGCAAAAATATCGCTATGCAGTGATCATGGCTTCCTGCACCCTGTTTTTCTCGCCGTTCTTGTTTTTGCCGGGTTTAGTGGACAACCCCGACCTGTGTGGCAAGGTCTGTATCCGCCGTTTTTATCTCTTTTTTCCCGGTATGTCTGTGGATGATGTCGCGGGTAAAATGCAAGTGGCGGCCATCGGTGTCTATATTCTGTCATTCATTCTCATTACCACTTTTTTCTTTGGCCGCATGTGGTGTGGCTATGTCTGCCCCGTCGGTGGATTGCCGGAGCTGGTCAGCCGCACTTTTAGTGATAAATGGAAAATTGAATACCGCGCTTTGCCTCAGGTGCCGATTCGTTACGGTTACTTCTCGGTCTATTTGGCACTGATGCCAATGCTCGGTATCAGCGCCTGCACCTTGTGTAATTTCATTACCATTCCACGAATATTTGATGCATTTAGCGGTAATCCGAAAGGATTGGCGTTTGCTTTGTCGGCGGTGGGTCTGGTCAATTTGGCGTTGCTGTTTTTGTTGGGTTTTTTTGCCACCAAAGGGCGTGCCTATTGTCAGTTTCTCTGTCCGGTTGGCGCGCTCGATGGTTTGGTCAATCGCCTGGGTGCCAAACTGCGTTTTACTCGCCGTATTCGTGTTGAGCGCAGTCGTTGCACTGGCTGTAATATCTGTGCGCGTAACTGCATGACGGGCGCTATTCAGATGGTAGATCGTGTCGCGGTTGTTGATCAGCTCTCGTGCATGTCTTGTCACGAGTGCGTGGATGTCTGCGACTGGGGGGCGATTGATTGGCGCGCCGCACCGTTAGATGAAGAACCAAAACGTAAAAAGAAAGGCGTTGATTTTCACCCCCAGCCACAGTGGCAGGCTGTTCATGTTGTTGATTTAAGAAAAGGTAAAAAATAAAAATGTCGTTGTTTGGTATATCAACTAACTTAAGCTGCATTTTGTTAATGTTCGTAGCATTGGTTAGCTTATCCTTACCAAGCGAAGCAGCAGAGCGCCATCCTGATCCTGACGGCTGCTTCTCTTGTCATGCCCTGGAGGGGCTGGAGTACATTGATAAAGCGGGTGTATTGCGCAGTGCCTCTATTGATAAACAGCATTATTACAGCGCCCTACACGGCAGTGTGCCGTGTAAGGATTGCCACCGAAAAATTCGTGACTATCCACATAAGGTAAAAAACGGTGAGGTGGATTGTGGTGCATCGTGTCATGTGGAAGAGCCGTCAGAGGGTGAGCCTTACACCCACAAAGCGGTGGTTAAAGAGTATGAGAAGTCAGTGCATGGTGAAGGCTGGAGTAAAGGATTAACGGGTGGCAATCGCCTCAAAGAAGCAGAAGGCGTTGATCCTTCCTGTCGCATGTGTCATCCCAATGAATTATATATCGGTGAGGATGAGCTGCCGAAATTTAAAGCATCCTTTGATCATATCGACACTGAGTGCGGAAGTTGCCATCAGGGTGAGGTGTGGCTGGGCCAGTTTGGTGGCCATATTCTGCGGCGTTTTATCGGTTCGCGCTGGAATAAAAACGATCATAATAAAATGTGTAACGATTGTCATGCCGACCACAAACGTATGGCTGAAGTGGAACTAGAAAACAAAAAGAGTGGTGAAAAGGAAAAAGTCGGGCCACGCTTTATCCTTGCCAGTGATAGCTATGCCACCACTCTGCATGGGCGTTTGCTTGAAACTAATGTAATGGAGGGGGCCTCATGTATTGACTGCCATGCTCCCAAAGGGTTTCGACACGGTATATTGCCTGATGAAGAAGAAAAGGCAGCCACACATCTCGATAACCTGGCCGAGACTTGCGCCCAGAGTGGTTGCCATGGTTATGCAACAAACCCATTGAATCACCGCTTTGTTAAGACCGATCTTCATGATATTGACATGATTCCAGCAGTCAACGACATCGCACCACGAGACTCATCCCGACTGGAGTCCAATTGGGTCAAGGCGTTGATCGCGCTGTTGCCAATTATTGTGATACTGGGCGGTGGCACTCTGTTGTGGCGGATTTTTGGTGAGAAGAAAAAGGGGGTGACTTTTTCCGTGCTCGGTGGCGATGCATTTCAAGAAAAAATGATAGGCCGAAAACCGAAAGGTAAAGCTAAAAAGAGAGGTAAACAAGGATGAATAAAAAATGCAGGGTGCACCCAAGCCACGGGCATAAACGCCATGCATTGCTGATGATCTGTTTGTTCGCGTTTGCCCTAACCTTATTCGTTAGCCCCGTCATGGCCAAGCCACTTTATCAAGAACAGGTGGAGCAGTCTGAAGTCAGCGACAAGGCACTGAAAAAATCATTAAAACAGGTAAAAGAGCATAAGGAGATCAAAGTGGTTGATGATCTTTCTGTACCACCTTTCCACAAACGGGCGGTGTTACAGACAACAAAAAAACAGCCTTTTTGCATGACTTGCCATCTGTCGCTACCACACCGTAAAAATGAGCGTAGCCGCACATTTATGAATATGCACAGTCGTTATATCGCCTGTGAGACTTGTCACTTCATCCCCAAGGGAGCAGCGCTGGAATACCGTTGGCTAGCTTACGACGGTGTGGATGCGGGGAAGCTCATAGCGCCTAGACGTGCGGTTGAAGTCAGTGTTGAAACACCTGCCAAGAGTGAGCGAAAACATACCGCACAGTTCAAAAAGCGCGAGCCACTGGCACCTCAACCAGGTGCGCGAATTTCGCCTTTCTATAACGATGTGCCGGTGCTTTTATTTAAAGAAACTCCCTTTGCAAAAGACATAGAAAAAAAGTGGGAAGATGCCGATGAAACACAACGTGCGGAGATCAAGGCGCAGCTCCATGCACCGCTGAAAAAGAAAGGGGCAGCGTGTAAAGAGTGTCACGGCAAACGTACTCCGATGATTGATTTCGAACGGCTGGGGGCAAGCGCGACGCAACTTAAGGCGATTCAAAACAACATTGTTGCACGCTTTTTTGAGCGTTTCAAAAAAGAGGATGAGCGCATCCGTATTGATAAGTTGCTGTGATGAAACACTCTCTTTTACTACTGATTTCCTTTCTGCTTCTATCTGAGAGTGCTCTGGCAGGGCTGGTGGCCGAAAAAACGGGGCAATTTGAAGGTGACCTCAATCAACCCAGCGATATAGCGGTGCGTAATGATGGCCGGGTTTATGTGCTTGATGGTGTCAACAACCGCGTGGTTGTTTATATGTCAGACGGAGAGATGGATTTTATCTTTGGCGGTGGTGAGAACGGCTTGAAACGACCGATGGGGATCGCTATTTCCGGCGAACGACTCTATATCGCAGATAGTGGTCATCACAGAATTGCGGTGTTTAACCTGCGTGGTGGGTTTTTACACTCTTTGGCGCTGGTCGGTGAATTACCGCCGGAACCGGTTGCGCTTACCGTCGAGGATGGTGTGGTGACCTGGAGTGATCGACGCAACCATCGAGTTTGCCGTAACGATGTGAGCACGGGCAAAAGAGTGCTCTGTTGGGGCAAACGGGGTGAGGCTAAAGGCGAGTTCCAGTTCCCCTTTCAATTGAAATTCGATTCTGATGGCTATGTTTATGTGGTGGATGTGCTTAATGGGCGAGTGCAGGTTTTTAATCATCGGGGGCGTTATTTTAGCCCGGTGAGTCGTTTCGGTTTGGAGGTGGGAGAGCTCTACCGTCCTAATGGTTTGGCATTCTATGGCGACCACACCTTGTTGGTCAGTGATGCTTATCGCGGTACGGTGTCGGTTTTTAGGGATGGGCGCAGTGTTGGATTGCTGCTAGATGAACGCGGCGAAGCATTGAGATTTTCCACCCCTGTGGGATTAACGGTATGGCGTGATCATCTCTATGTGGTGGATATGGCGAATAATCGCATTGAGCTATTTCGTCTATTCAAAAACGAAACTGAACGCCTATTCACGGGCCCGGAATCGGGGCCATCGCAAAAAAACTGCAGCATTTGCCACCTTGCCTGGGCACCCGATTATGTTGCGGGCGAAGGTGAACAAGATGGTGTACCCCCTGTTGCCACGGAACGCATGTGTTATAGCTGTCATCATGGTGCAGTGCTTGATTCGCGCCATGCCATCGGCCAGGGTGAGCAACACCCCGATGTCCACCATCAACGCAAGGAACAAAAAAAACCATTATTGAAGCAGAAGCCGGAGGATAAAATCCCCAAGATATTTCCACTACTGGAAAGTCAAAAAACAGTGCGAGGTAAAAAAGGAGAGCTTTCGTGCGGCTCTTGCCATACTCCCCATACGGTAACCATTGACGAGGCTGATACGCTCTATCCTGAGCACAAAAATCCCTGGCTGCGGGTATTGAATAACGACGGCGATTTATGCCAAAAATGCCATGAATCGAAACTCGACGACGTGCGGGATAAAAAGCAGCCACCAAGCGGAATCAATCATCCCGTGGGGATCTATCTTAAGAAGCAACCAGAGAACCATACCGAGGATTACGCCACTTCCGAGAAGTTACGCAAAGGTTTGCCCAAAACGCTGGCCGCGAATGGCGCAACCCTGGGTCGCGACAAACAGATGTTTTGCCAGAGTTGTCACCAAATTCATGGTGCAACAAACGAAGCACTCACCACACTGGAATTTGATGATGGTCAGCTATGCGCACAATGCCACGAGCGGCAACATGCGAAGGATGAAAAAGAGGCGCGTAAAAAAGGGATTCATCCAGTCAACATCGAGTTGGAGGAGGCGCTCAAGGTGGGTGATAAGGAGGTGAAAAAAATCACCTGTTTGACTTGTCATAGTGTTCATGAGGGAGAGAAAGGGACAGCGGTACTCAAATTTAACGATCAAGATGGAAAGTTATGCCGTTATTGTCACAAAGAGTATGAGGCGGTGGTGAATAGCGATCACGACCTGCGAGTCACCGCTGAAAAACAGCAAAATCGTTTTAAACAGAGACCCGAGCAATCCGGTGTTTGTGGTGCTTGTCACACCATGCATCGTGGCACGCCAGACATACCGTTTCTCTATGCTGGTGAATATCAACCCTACAAAGGCAAAGAACCGGCACTGGAGCGCGACCGCCTCTGCCTAGATTGTCATCGCAAAAAAGGGAGTGCGGAGAAGATGATTGTTGAGCACTTTAGCCACCCCGCCAAAGATATGGTGTTGCGCTCTGATAAAAAGATCATGCCGTTGATCAATGCCAAAAATGAATTCGATGAGTTTGGCGCGATTGCGTGCGTGACCTGTCATGAGCCACACCGCTGGGCACCAAAAGAGGGGGGAAGTGAGGAGACTGCGATGCTGGTTACACCATTACTAACGCAAGCAAAAAACCGGAACGGCAACGTGCTTAACAGTTTTCTGCGCCGTAAAGGGGTTAAAGGCACGTTTTGTATCGACTGCCATGGCCTGGAGACGCGGGTGAAATACAAGTATTACCATGACGAATTAGCCCGTGATAAAGGTATCGACTATCTGGAATGAAGCTTTCACCTTGTGAAAGTGCTTTGTAATAAATGAGTTAGGCCTTAGTTTAAACCTTTTAGCCTGGTTATAATCAGTGGCTCTTTTTCCAGCGCCAAGAAATGATTCCTATGAGGAAACCTGAACTGCTTGCTCCCGCAGGTACCCTGCATAATATGGTTTCTATCTGTGAGCTAGAGGTCCATGCGGGCGTTGATACGTTTTATTGGTGATTTATGTATTGGCAACAGGAGGCTTAGTCCTCCGCTCAGGGCTCCGTAGAGGTGTGCATTTACGATAACCGTGCCACCTGCACTGGCCTCAGATCCTGGTAGTGGCCCTGCCAGTTGCTCCCAACTCAGCTTGAGTATCACCCCGCCCAGCAATAACCAGGTTCCGCGATGTCCTGCGCGGATATTTGCGATGGCTCCCGCCACCAAGAAGCTATGCAGGATACCGGATAACCCCACATACCAGTCCAGTTGAGGGTTGAGGATTAGCAGTAACAGACTTGTTGTTAATGCACCGGAAAACAATAGAATCAACCAACTGCGTTGAGATAGGGTGGGTCCGAACAATAGCCAAATAACCCATAGCCCGCCTAGGTTCATCAATGTGTGGGATCCACCGAGGTGTACCAAATGGGCGCTGAACAGTCGCCACCACTGGCCGTTGAGGATGGCCTCGCGATCATATCGTAGTCCCACTCTTTCGTTGTCACCGAGCAGAGTCAAGAGGATGATGAGCACTGATAACAAAAGTGGAATGCGGAGTTGATGTAGCCAGTGTTGGTTGGGCGATGTCATGTTTATCATTGGATTAGGGGGCGGCTCAAATA
>Ga0256839_1006098_pt1 | contig 10768 bp, 20 predicted proteins | sample 354166metaG_FD_185968 | JGI IMG/M metagenome (GOLD analysis project Ga0256839, IMG submission 185968) | Hydrothermal vent microbial communities from Mid Atlantic Ridge, Atlantic Ocean - 354-166 | ecosystem: Environmental > Aquatic > Marine > Hydrothermal vents | place: Atlantic Ocean: Mid... | reverse complement strand
GATTACGTCTTTTAGAGAAAACTTTTTTACAGATACCGAAAAGCTTAAATTCCAAACATTAGAAATGCGTGCAGCATTTGAGTCTTTAGGTGTGGAAATGCCACGCACAAATGACCAATTCAGAACGCTAATAGAAAACACAAGTGACGGGGAACTAGCAGGGAATCTTTTAGCACTTAATGGACAATTCGCGAACATGACATCTGCATCATTACAACTTAAAGAAAGTTTTTCGGAATATGAAAATAAATTAGAAGATTTTATGCTGGGACAATATAGTAGACTCAGCGAGATAGAGAAACTTTCTTATGCAAATAATTTATCATCCACTTCTACAAATGAAGATGATTTATTTAAAACTTTAGAGTTTGCATACAGTAGGGCTACAAGTGAATCTGATTATAGAAGCTATGCAAATAGATATGAAAACTTCTTAGAAAAAAACACAAAAGAGACTGTCACACTTGATGATGTAAATAAAACATTGATTACTTCTTCAGAAAAGACAGATAAGCAGATAACAGAGCTACAACAGCAAAATACACTACTCCAAAAACAAATAGATTTACTTAATAAAATAAGCAATAAGTCAGTATCGGTTGAAAGGAACTATGGAACATGAGAAAATTCACGCTAATACCCCAAGAAGAGATATCTATATTTTCTACCAATGTCACAGATACGCATCCTGTATATGATGCAAACATAGGGTATGAGGATGGTACAAGGGTACAGCATAATAACGCTATTTATGAAGTATATAACGTACTGCTTAGCACAAGGTCAACATACCCAAAGTGTCCTCTTGGAAGCCCTGCAGATATCACCTATACCGATATAGGTATTGTGTCGTGGGATGGGATATCTGCAACATCCACTAAAAGCTGTTCAAACCCTCTTGACCCGTTTAACCCTATTGTGACAAACTATACATTTACTAATATTGTAAACACAAGTGGGGTTATCACAGCGAATATGTCTATAGATGGTGCTGCTGCAATAGCTATCACTGTTTACGATAGCTACACAGCTGCTACTGTAGGAGACTACTTTTTAGAAGGAGGAGACCTTTATGAAAAAACCGCCGTGGTAAATTCATGGGGGCATGACCTAAAGTATTACGAAGCTCTAAACCAAAACAAGGTGATAGATGATGATGGTGGTACACGCACATTGAGTACCTTACCGTATATAGACTACACGTTTACAATGAGCCAATGTAAAGGTATTATTATTACAGGGATTAATGCAGAATCTGTGGAAGTATCCACAGGGAATATCTCTCCTACCCCTGATGAAAATTTCACAAGATACACAAGAAGAAATACGCCTGCAATTTTGATTGAATTTAACTATGCTACACCAGGTATGTATATAAGATTTAATAAAATAGTAGGTGATTCTTATTTGGGAGTAGGAAATGTTTATTTCATAAAAGACACACTAGACATAGGGATAACATCTTATACCATAAGTAGTAGTATCGTGAATTATGGAAAAACGATAGAAAAACTAGGGGGGAAATATGAGTATATCCACGGTGTTTCATTAGACAAATATAACATTGAGGTAAGGCAGAATTTAGAAAAAATGCAAGATATCAAAGAGGATATCAAGGCATTTGGAAAAGAAAAATCTGGGTGGGAAATATCCCCCAAAACAGAAGATGACCTACATATTGTTACCGTTGGAAGACTTGGAGAATTATCACTAAACACCATAGTTAAAGACAACAGGTTAGATGACATATTTAGTATGCAATTTACTATAGAAGAAACATCATAAAAAGGATTTAAACGTGCCAATACAAATAACAGGACTACCTATAAACACAGTAACCTCAGAGATATTTACCTTTGAGGAGAAAGCAAAACTAGGAACGCTTAGCAAGTACACAGAGAGTACAAATATAGTAGGAGAGTCTACTCAAGCGGGATGGCATACGATAGCTACACTGAATAACCCTAAAGGAAATGCCACCTTTACTATTGAGAATTCTAATGCTTTACATCATGATATTGTGGTTTTTAATGCTTCATCTACGTATGGGAATAATAATATCAGTGTTATATCCGCAAACAGATATGATTTCGGAGGGGTTATTCACATAAGATTTCTTTACTCATCTACAGACAGGGTTAATGGGGGGGCAATACTTCAAATATATATATCTTCATCTTTTAAGTTTAAGATTACAATGGATGATAATGGGGTTATAGATGGTGAAGGTTTTGTGCTTGCAACCCCTGCACTAGACGATTCCCCATTAGGCTGGGTACAAGATGATGATGCTTATATACGATATGTAGATAGTTATGGTTCAAAAAAATATTATCCCACGTTGATTAACGGCTGGGTTAATTACGACTCAACCAGAACAGTATTTTATAGAAAAGATATGAATGGAATGGTATCTATATCAGGGTTAATTAAAAGTGGTATTAATGACACATGTTTTACCTTACCTGTAGGGTTTAGACCTAAAATGCATATTTATTTTACATCGTATTCTCAATCTTCGCACGCTAGGATGGTCGTTATGAGTAGTGGGGAGGTTCAACTTCATGAATCATCTTCATTATATACAAGTCTCAGTATCCATTTATTTGAGGCATATAATTAAAAGGACAAAAATGTTAGGAAAAAAAATAGACAAAAATGGAATCCTCTTGGAAGAATTAGTTGGAGAGGACATAAGTAATAATAAAGATGATATTGTTTTCGATGATATACCTGATGGGCTGTACCTGCCAAAATGGGATGGGAACAAATGGATAGAGGGGAACAATGTATTGGCAACTGAATCAATAAAAAGAAACAGAGTTGCTATGCTTGAAAAAATTTTTAATACCATGGTACTTGACTTAAAGTATATAGGGATAGATAACAGTTATATGGAAGGGGCAGAAACTATCAGCAATCAATATGATTTATATGAACAGATGAATAAAGATGCTATAGCTGGTAGATATGAAGCGTCTATAAGCAATGATATTATTGCAGCAAATTCATACGCAAAGAAAATGCTATCAGAGCTAACGCTGTTTGTAAATACATTAAGAGGAGTGATTTGGGCAGCAATAGATACAGATGATGCTGGGGTAGATGATATGCTAAGTTTAGCAAGCAGCATAAAGCTTGAACAAAAACATACTGCATCATCAGAAATAGCAATACTTAAAGATATGTTTGGGATTGCGCAATGAGAGGTATATTTTTATTTTTGTTGGCACTGGTAATAACGATTATGTTTTTTTACCCTTTATTATTTATACAAATTATCCAAAAACATAACAAGTTGAACACTTTTCTATTTAATGTGGCAGTACACTTAGACTACCTATGGGCATCTTTGCTTTTTGGGGTTAAAGCGGATGGACATACCGTATCTGCAATAGTGTATAAAAGAATGCTAGAAAGTGATATTACTTACGCAAAATATGTAAATGCAATAAATTTTATTTTTAATGACAAAAAACACTGTTTTAATGCGTTTATCAAAGAATTTAAAGAGGAAACAATATGATCCCATTGTTTTACAATGCAGAAAACTGCATAATCACATACCCTCTCCAATCAAAAGATGGTTCATGGAGAGGGTTTGGTGGGGGGTGGACAAAAGAAAAAGCCCAGGTAAACATAGTCCTTACAGATGATACAGAAGTTTTAAATTTCAGAAGGTATATAACCGACGTTATAGACAAAGGGAGGGGTAAATTTATTTTACAAATACCTCATTATGGGAAAAACATAGAAAATAAAATATTATTATGCAGGCTCAGTAACCCTGACATAAAGATAGACAAGTTATCTGTTCATTCTGTAAGTGACTTCACTATAGATATCCTTGAATCATATACTTTACAAGCACTTGTAGATAGTGTTGGGAATGTACTGGTAACAAGTAGTGGTGAGGCAATATCTAAAAAAGATGAATTGAATGCAGAGAAACTATATAATAAGCCATTGCCTAAGAGTGCTGGTTTGGACTCTACAGCTCCTGTTATAGAGATAGTCGGAAATGTAATAGAAACGTTAATATTAGGAGACAACTATATAGATAATGGAGCAACAGCAACAGACAATAGAGATGGTGACATAACTTCAAAAATAGTTACTATAAGCAATGTAGATACAACGGCTGTAGGAGGATATTATGTCACATACAATGTTAAAGATGCGGTTGGGAATTCGGCTGCACAAAAAACGAGACAAGTAAATGTTATATTGGTCTAATGGAGCACCTCCTTCTCCCGCAATGATATTAAATTTTAAAGGAAAAATATGAAAGAAAAAATAACACTCTTTGATTTGTCAAAGAGCTTTACTATACAAAGTTCCACGGTTTGTTTTACAGCCATGCTTGGATTAATCTCAAACCCCGAGATTGTTACTGATATTTTTATAATGATATTTAGTATAGATATAAACAAGGCTGAATTATATACAAAAATATTGACGGTTATTGTGGCTTCATTGGGGATGGGTGGAGTGGTAAAAGGTAGAGCAGATGCTGAAAATAAGCCAAAATTAAAAGATAGACTTTAAAGGAAATATCATGATTAAAATAATACTAATATTAATTACTACAGTTTTTATGTTTGGGGCTACTGCACAAGTAGATACAAATGAGACACAATATACGGTTACTGTAAAAAGTGACAACAAAAGGATACCTGATGCTATAACGGTAATAGACATACCCGCTGCTGTTCCGATAGTTAAAGATAGTTATTTTAATGGTTGTATTATATTTGATGGAAACGGTTCTTTCCCAGTTCCAAATACAAAAGTCGTAGTAATAGGGGATGACTGGAACGTAACAACCTCTACATTAGACTCAGGTTGTTTTGATACACTGATTCCATCTGACTCAAAATTCACATTCAAAGCGATAGACCCCAGAACTAAAAAATACTCAAGCCTCGATGGGGATATGCTCTCCGCACCTAAAGGGCAACTACTTAATAGTGATAATCTTGTTGTCACTAGATATGAATATACCTTAGAAAAAGAGATTGGGGTTAAAACATTCGTAGAGGATAAAGACGGGTTTACATACACTGTTGATACATCTGTAAAAAAACATAGTGTCGCTGTTAGAGTACCTACTATTAAATCTAAAGAGTATGTAGTTTCATTTATAAGCACTAAGCCTGTATGGGTTTACTTTGGGGGTAATTCTAGGAGACCGAATCCTGCAAAAGTATCATCTATAAATAAAGTAGTCACACTTAAAAAATTCAAAGCTACAGACACTTTTACCAACTTATATTTTCAACCGCGAAGTAATGCTAAAATAACAATATCAAGCCTAAAAATAAGAAAACTTTGAAGGATTTGATTGCGTGAAAAATGGAAAAGGAACATCATGAACGAAATTGCGATAACGGCAAGCGTTAAGGCTGGTTTTATTACGGCTGTCATAACATATTTGATGGCTGATACAGGAATGACTATTGTTGTGATGGCGGCTTTTTCTGGAGCAGTACTTGGTTGGGTTAAGGCTGTTCTACATTTAGACAAAAAGACAACATTTCTAAAAGCCACATCAGAATTACTTATTATGATATTTGTATCTGTTTCGCTTGCTGTGATTTCTGCTGAAGTGGGTAATAATATTTATCCAATGGACTTTGGTTGGATTGTAATTGGAGGGTTGATAGGGGCACATGCAAAAGGAATACAAGATGTTTTAGAATCTATTTTAAAACAACTACTAGAGGCATCCGTACAGATGATAATTAAAGTGATAGATGGTGCATCGGACATCATCCTAAACATATTGAATCGGTGGAAATAATGGATAGCTTACTAGCCTATTTGATAAAAAATATTTATAATTTTTTCAGTCCTTCGAGTGAGATACTTAGTACCATTATAAGCACTTATTATTTATCAGCTTCACTGTTGTTTGTTTCTGTAGTTCATTTTTACTCAAATTTAAAAGATGCAGATGTATGGAAGTATAACAAATTAAAGATACTACTTAGTTTTTTCTACTTTATCATATCTATGTTCTTCTTTGCAGGACTTCAAAACTTAGCTCTTCTTTGCCTCGTGGTTATTATTATGTTTAGAGCCATGCTTGATATCGAGAGTACTGCGATGAAGAAGAAGTACTTCAATTGTATAAAAAAATGCACATTAAAGGAAATAAATGAAGTTCATTAGTTGGGTTAGTGGTTTAAAAATATGGGTTTGGATAGCATCTGCAATATCGGTACTTCTTGGTATTATAAAATATCAATCTTATAGAAACGAATCTCTAAAAAATGAAGCAAAAGATTTAGAGGAGGCTATAGCTCAGTCGGAATATAATCATACTGTAAATGTGAAAAACGCTATCAATGAAGAAGCCTATAGAAAAGCAAAGGAGAAACTAGATGAAGTGGTTAAGCATGACCTTACTAAGCCTTATGACACTTAGCGGATGCACCAAGACGGTGTATATCGAACCTAAGAAAATAGAAACCTATTTTATAGATGAGTGCAAAAAATATAGAATAGTTCCCAATAAAGACGGGGGGCTGGACTACGAGAATCATACAAGGTTGTACGAATCCATGAGGTGTCATAAAAAGGCACACACGTTTTACAAAAAACAACTTTTAACGATAAGGGGCAAAAATGAAGAAATATAAGGTCATAAACTATCAAACAAATGGGATCATACAAGATAAGTCGTTAACCAAAGAGATTATCACTATGTTTGAAGCAGGAAAGACTACTTTAAAGATAGGTGAATTTACTGTTAATTTGTTTTCAAATGATGTGATAGATGAAGTTGTTGTGTTGCGTGTGGTGGTTAACGGAATATGAGTAATTTTACAGAGGGAATGAAGCTATTCATTATAGATGAGTGCATACGCCAAGGGGTAACAAACAAAAACCAAATAAAATATGTATTAGCGACTGTAGACCATGAGACAAATGGAACTTTTAAACCAGTTAGAGAAGCCTATTGGTTAAGTGAGGGGTGGAGAAGAAGAAACCTTCGGTATTACCCTTATTATGGGCGTGGGTATGTGCAGATAACATGGGAGTACAACTATAAAAAGTTTTCAGAAATTCTTACAAAGCACTATAATAGTTATTATATAGATTTAGTGAAATATCCTGACCTTGTAATGGATGAAACTTTTTCTATGTTCATCTTGGTTTATGGCATGAAGCATGGTTCTTTTACAGGGAAAAAACTTAGTGACTATATCACGAATAAAAAAACAGACTTTAGACGTGCCAGAAAGATAATAAATGGGTTAGATAAATCTAAAAAAATCGCTAAAATGGCAGAAAGAACACATATAGCATAATTTTGACCTAAGCATGTCACAAAAAGGCAAATTACGCACCTATGCGAAAATAGGCATGTTGTTTTTATTGCTTAAGACATACTCTAGGGTATGTCATAGCATCGGGTTTATCCATTTTGACTCCTTTTACCGATGCTATGACATGCCTTAACTGGCAGTAGATTAACCAGCTATGGATAAATAGTAAAAGCATGAAGTCTCACCACCCCCAGGTGAGACAATAATAGTTTACCTATGTTTTACTTTTATAGCTATATCTTCGATATTATATTTAAGTTTAAATTTAACTATGTAAGATGTACTATATCAAAAGCAAAATTCAATTAGGAAGTATTCATGATAAAAGCAGAGAAAAAAGTAGAAATCAATCAAGTATTGGATAGAAATAAGGTCTTAGATGAAGCCTTATTTTTGGGTATTTGTGGGCGGAACATTATAGAAGAGGACGGTTCGTACATGACAGGGGTGATTCGACTTGAGATGGCAAGAGACAAATTAGACAAAGTAATTAAGCTTATTCATAAAAAGAAACTATGATTATCTTCCTAGGTCACTACTGAACAAGTGGTCAAACAAGTGGTCAAAAATTCTAAGAAATAAACTATCTCCTTAAATATAAGGGATATATAATACAGTTCGAATCCCTCCTTGTCCGCCACTTATAGTATCCCATAGTATCCCATAACCCTATAAATAAAGTTTACACCGATAAATAATTATAATATATATCCCATAGTATCCCATGATACCCCACTCATTAAGTGGCTAAAAAGGTGGCTAAAAGTATAATTTATTTTTTTAGCCACTTTAGGAGTAGGAAATGAGGGTTGTGCCATTAACTGACAGCAAGATAAAAGCATTTAAACCCAGGGGTAAGCCGTATAAGGTTGCAGATGGTGGAGGGCTATACCTTCATATGTCTGTTGCTGGGTCGAAAATATGGAAAGTACGTTATAAATTTAGAGATAAAACCACAACTATTAGCTTAGGCAAATACCCTGTTGTTTCTTTAAAAGATGCTCGTGTACTAAGGATAGATGTTTTTAAAAAAATAGAAAATGGCATAAATCCTAAAAATAAAGTATCTAAGAATAAAGAGCTAGCTACTTTTGAAAAATTATGTAGTAAGTATTTTACACACAGAAGTGACTTGGGAAAAGAATATGTTAAGGACAGTAAGGCTTTGTTGGCTAATCATTTTTATGGGGTGATGGGGGAAATAGAGCTTAATAATATAGAAGCAATACAGATCATAGAATGTATAGAGTTCATGAATAAGAAAGGACTAAGTGAGGCTATAAGAAAAGCTGGGTCAATGCTTGACAGGATATTTAAGTTTGGTACGACTATGCAGATGATACAGTATAACCCTATGCGTGATATTGATATGTCTATACTAATTAGACCATACAAGAAAAAGAACTTTGTGCACATTACCGATGAAAAAGAGTTCAAAGAGTTGCTTTTGGATATAGAAGAGTACTACGGGAATTTTATCACAAAGACAGCCTTAAGATTTATGCCCTATGTGTTTGTTAGACCTCAAAACATCCGTGCTGCGGAATGGGTAGAGTTTGATTTTGATAATAAATTATGGAGTATCCCAAAAGAGAAAATGAAAACACAAAGAGATCACATCGTGCCTCTAACAGACAGTATGATAAATATATTAGATGAGATGAGGGGGAATGGGAGCAAGTGGGTATTTCCGAGTCCTCAAAGCCCGTTTAGGATGATGAGTGAAAATACTTTAAATATGGGATTGAAAAGATTGGGGTATAAAGACAAGATGACTTCACATGGGTTTAGGCATACAGCAAGTACGATGCTAAATGAATATAGTCACATACACGGCATAGGTAGAGATATGATAGAAGTTCAAATGGCTCATACTATAGGAGGTGTAGAAGGAGTATATAATAAGGCTACGTATCTTACGAAAAGACGTAGCCTTATGCAGTTTTGGAGTGATTTTCTTGATGATCTAAAAGCATAAATGCCTCACATTCAGAGAGTAGATAGCGTGTTCCTGCTCGTGTCTCGTACTTGACTGGGAAGTCTATATGTTTATTGTATCTATAGAACGCAGAACTTGACACGTTAAATGTCTTCTGGAATGTTGAAGCTGTTATGAGTCTGTCATTTATCAATTTAGCTTCTGATGGTTTTAGTATTTGGCTCATGTCTCTGTCTCCTCTAAAAGTTCTTTGTTTTGGTAGATGTTACCGATTACCTCGATAATCTTTGGTATTTGCTCGTGCCTAAAGCTATCAAGTATAAACATGGCAGCATCTTCTTGATATACTATGATATTTAAAAATCGACTTATCCCATCACTATAAGTTACAATATCTCCTTCATAAATATCTACACCGTTTTTGTCTTTTAGACCTACGTATTGCAATGGTATAGGTTTTGCAATCTTTCTATAGTTTGTAAGCCTATATAGACTCCCCTCTTCACCAATGGTATACGCAGTTCCATTCATTACTGCTACGGAGTAAATCATATTTTCTCCATCCCACGCTCTAAACCTAATCTCTTTCATCACTTTCTCCTATCTTGTCGCATCTGTCAAGAATATCTTTAATTATATACTCATGTCTCACATCTTCGATATTTCCCAGGCCTATTATCCCCAGGGCCAAAGCATTGATAATTTCGGCTCTCTCTACTGGCTCAGATTTATCTTTTTTTGATAACGATAAGTGAGCTGATTGCCCTTTAATATGAAAAGCAATATTTAAATCATAATCGCTGTCCCAAAAATCTATATCCCTTAGTTTTTCCATTGTAATCTCCTATCTATGGCTATGCCTAATATTTGGTTGGTTATGACCTCGTATGGGTGTGTTTTTTTGATTGCATCTAAACCATATTTTCCTTAAGTGCATCTACTAAACCTATATATGCATCAAGAATTTTAATTAAAGTCTTGTTTGTTCTTTCTTTTTTTCGTGCTTCTTCAATTACTAGTTCAAATAATGTATTATTTCTAATAATGTTGTCCCATTGGTTCTGCTCCAGCTCTATTTTAATCATTCCTGTTTTCCTTATTGTAATATGCTTCTGCTACTGCCCTATCTGTCAAGCCTTCTGCTTGTTCCAAATAAGAGAATATGCCCTCTATAGTAGATGCACTTTTGTGTGATTTTTGGGATATTTCTTTATTTGTGACCGTGTGAAGCTTATAGATATTGTTTGTATGTATAATGCAATAGATACCGCTTCCACATTTGAAAGCTTGCGGACTAATCCAGGTGGGTGATGTTGAGTGACTTGTCATATGTTTAATTCCTTCCTTTTTTATCTTTCATTCTGCTATCTTTAAAGTATAAATATCTCTAAAATAATCTATATGCACACCATCTGGAAAATAGTCTGTGATACATCTATCACCTCGTACATCTTGCAGTATCTCTATACGCTTATGCTTATGATTGCAGTAGCGT
>Ga0256839_1006097_pt1 | contig 10769 bp, 9 predicted proteins | sample 354166metaG_FD_185968 | JGI IMG/M metagenome (GOLD analysis project Ga0256839, IMG submission 185968) | Hydrothermal vent microbial communities from Mid Atlantic Ridge, Atlantic Ocean - 354-166 | ecosystem: Environmental > Aquatic > Marine > Hydrothermal vents | place: Atlantic Ocean: Mid... | reverse complement strand
GGGGGGAGGTGTGAGGTGTGAGGGGGGAGGGGTGAGCGGACGCGACGGCGAGTTTGTTCGTCGGTCGGGTGCCGAACTCACGCGACCCGCCCCCCCACATCAAATACTCTCGTCCTCGTAATCGTAATCGTACTCGCCGCCTCCACTGTCGCGCGCCACAGCTTCCTCACGAGCGACCGCAACATCAAAGGAAGAACCGAAATACTCCAACGGCAGGCGGTAAACATGCCGCCGATCGTGATCGACGAGTGGCTCGGCCAACGGGAAGTTCTTTTCGATTACGATTACGATTACGAGTACCGGCTGGCGCCTGAGTACGCGTACGGTGTGGTGAGTTTTCGCCGAGTGTTCCTGCTGCCAACCCATCCGAAAACCACCACGATCGGCTCGGCGAGATAGAACCGCTTACGGACTTCTCGAAACGACGACAGCGCTAGCAAATCGCGGCAAGCAAACTGCGTACCAGATCCCAGCAAACCGTGTCGTGCGCCCAGGCATCCCGGGCTTCGTGCCCGTGTCTGCCGATACGGTTCGTCCACCCCCCCGCCGCCCCGACTACCCGGTTCGCATGGTTTGAATCACAATATCGCCCTACCAGCAAGGTCTCCCGCTCACCTGGACACCCATCCTCGACCGACGACTGAACTTGCCGAGAATTCCCGCCATGAAACTCTCCCGCCCCGCCTTCATGCTCACCCTTTCGTTGCTTTCTCTCGCTCTCGGCAGCCACCTGGCCTGCCGGACTGAGAATGCAACACCGGCTCATCCCTCCGATGCCGAAACAGCCGCAAGAGACCAGCCGGTCACAGCGGATCCTCCTTCGACGATCACCACGCTGGAACAACTCGGCGCAAGACTCCAAAAAGGCTCCGATGGCCGCGTCATCGATGTCGACCTGGTGGGAAAGCCGGTGACCGACGACAAGCTGGAATCCTTGACGCAATTGACGGCGCTCCGCCGACTCCGCTTGGCTCAAACTGAGGTCACCGACCAAGGCCTGGCCATACTGAGCACGATCCCCTCTCTCCACGACCTCGATCTGCGCGGCTGCGCTATTTCCAACGAAGGACTCAAGCAGTTGGCGAAGCTCAGCGAACTCCGAGTGCTCCGCCTCTCGGGCGAGAACAGCAAGACGACCGTCGACGATGAGGGCCTATCGGCACTCGCATCCCTCCCTCGGTTGCGAGTGCTCTACGCCGATCACCTGTGGGTCAGCGAAACGGGTCTCGAAGCCCTGACCGCGATCGAATCGATCGAGGGACTCTACCTGGCTCGCACGCTGGTCGGAGACGAGGCGCTGGCCGTGGTCGCCAAGTTTCCCCGGTTGAGACGTCTTCGCATCTCGGGTACGCAGGTCACCAGCGCCGGCCTGGCCGCGTTGGCGGGCTGCGGCCGGCTGGAGGAGCTCGACCTGAGTGAAAACAGTCAGGTGTTCGACGACGGAATGGCGTCCATCGGAAAACTGGCAGCTTTACGCAAGCTCAACCTGTGGCGGGTGGCCATCACGGATGCCGGCGTGGAGCCTCTGTCGCACCTTACCGAATTACGGTGGCTCAATCTCGACAACACTCAGATCACCGACGCTGGCCTGAAGCACCTCGAGCCGCTGACGAAGCTGGAGTTTCTTCATCTCGGCTCGACCGCCGTCACCGACGCAGGTCTCGCGCATCTGATGGGCCTGAAGTCATTGCGACAACTATATGTCACTCGGACCGCTGTGACGGAGCAAGGCATCGAGCCTCTGCGGAAGGCACTTCCCCAGGCCCGCATACAGGTCAAGTACCTGGGGAACTGAGTTCACCGCTTCGCCTTGGCGGCCTCGCTTTGAACGCGAAAGAAACCACCGCCGAAACCGCCGCCACCAAGACCGCCGCCGCCGAAACCACCCGCGGCCTCACCCGAGAAATCGCCGGACAATACCCGCTCGATCACTTCTCTGATCTTGCGGTGGACGCTCGCGCGGTGCCGGATCACCAGCACCGCCTGCGGCAACATCAACAGACCGTCGTCGGTGGGGGCGTCGAGCGTCTCGGGTTCCGAACTGATTCGGATCATCTCCCCGAGTTTCTCCTTCGCTCCTTCGGGATGCCACGCCGGGCCCACCAGCTTCGGCAACATCCGCTCCAGATCCTTGGCCACGGTCTCGGGTAAGCGATAGTAGACGGTCGTGATCGGGTCCCCGGCCGGAGCCGTCTTGCGAGGCTTCGTGGCCAGCAGCGCCCGGCGGTACGATCGCAGCAGCGCCAGCACGGCGTCGTGCGCAGGCTGGATGGCATAGATCACCATGGTGCCGGGGCGCACCATCACGATGGTCCCGCCGCCGGCCGGTCCGTCCAACGCTCCGTCCTCGGAATCGTCCTCCCTGTCGAAGCCGCGCCCACCGCCATTCGAACCGAACTGCATCAGGCCGCCACCGAGGCCGCTTCCCCAGAAGGATGCCGAAGTTTGACGCTTCAGTGCTTGAGTCAGCGCATTCGCCTCGTTCTCGTCACGGCACAAATCGCTTACGTCATACACGGCCGTCTTGAAACAATCTTCGGCTTCGCCCGGACTGGTGATCCAGAGAACTCCATCACGCAACATCCAGCGCAAATGAAACTGTAAGAGCACCGCGTCGAGAATCGTCCGCAACTTGCGGTCGCGCACCTTGAGTGTCACGGGCTGGCGCGAGCGCACGCGGAGCTGTTCCAGCCCTTTGGTGTGAAGTCGCATGTCGATCCCCGAGTCGCGCCCGAGCTGAGCGATCACGTCGGCCAGCGGCACTTCGTCGAACGACACACTCATCGGCCCTTCCAGTCTTCCGCGGAAATCCAAATGCCGTTTCGGCTCGAGCACATACGTGCGCTCGGCCGGCTTTTCCAGCGCCTTGAGCAACGCGACGATCTGATACTGAGCCCAATCGGACTGCCGCACGAACATCACATCGCCGAGAAAACTGACCGTTCCCGGTCCCTCTCCGACTGCCTGCCAACTTGTGGGAGCCACCGTCCGCATGATGGCCGTCTCCAGTCGGTGCGACGTGTAACCGGAGGCCAGCAGGCGGGACAGATCGTGAGGCACCGTCACCTGACGGTCCATCTTGGCCAGGGCGGTCAGATGGAGCACGTCGTCTTCGAAGTACCAGCCGATCCCGAGAGACCGGAGTCGAGACAGCAGCAAATAGATGGGCTCATGATCGAGGCGATCGGAGATCGGCTCGGCCGGCGAGATTCCGGCGTCTCGCAGAGCGCGCGCGTCGAGCAACACGACTTGGTTCTGTTTTTCCTCCAGCCACTGCACGAATTCCCGCAACGACGAATCCGAAAAGTCGGCCGTCGCCGAAACGGTCAGCGCCTTGGGCAAGACCTCGATCGGATCAATGACTCGAGGTTCAATGGCGATCTTTTTCGGCGGTTTGCGTCCCGGCGGCTTCGCCTTTTCTTGGGCTCGAGTCGTTCGTCCGGCCCATGCCCAAAACAGTCCAACCGCCAGCAGCGCCGTCATCGCGCACCACTTCCCCCGGTTCCGATCATCCCGCCACATGGTCGACCTCCACACCGCTCACCGAGAAGACAACGAACACAAGCGTTCCCTGCCCGAGCGCTCTTCACTGATCCGACGAGTCGATTCTATCAACTCGCCGTCGATCGTGCAAATGATGGAAGGCCGCCGCGCTGGACTCAGGCCACTTCCCAACCGGCGCGGTATTGCTTGTGGATGTAGTGCCGAGCTTCCTCGCAGTTGGTCGCCGTCAGTTTTTCCGCATCCCACTCCAGCGCCTTGCCAGTCCGATAGGAGACGTTGCCCAATAGTACGGCTTCGGTGAGCGGACCGGAATACTCGAACGCGCAGGTCGTGGGCGATCCTTCCTTGCACGCCTTGATCCATTCCCGGTGGTGACCGATCGATCGGGGAATCGTCGGCTTGGGAGGCTCGTACTTGGCGTATTTCTCCGCAGGGAACAACCTGTAGCTGCCGTAGTTGGCGAACATCTGCCCTTCGCTACCGATGAACATCACGCCCGCGCTGGGAACCCGCTGTCCGGCCACCTGCTTGGGAATCCGGTTCCCGTCGTACCAAGTCAACTTGACCGGCGGCAGGTCGCCTCGAGCCGGGAACTGATACTCGACCGTCAGTCCCAACGGGCAAGTCTCCGGATCGACGGCCGGTCCCTCGGCGCGGCAGTGCGTGGGATACTGGAGCTTCAATGCCCAAAATGGCAGATCCATGTAGTGACAGGCCATGTCGCCCAACGTCCCTTGGCCGAAGTCCCACCAGCGGCGCCACTGAGCCGGGTGGTAAAGGCCGGGATAGTAGGGCCGTACGGGAGCCGGCCCGAGCCAGATGTCCCAACTCAAGGTGGCCGGCGGCTGCTGGCCCTTCTTAGGACGCTTGCCTCCGCCCCAGCCCTTGCCGACCCAGACATGAACCTCCGTCACCTCGCCGATCGCTCCCGCCTGGATCATCTCCACCACGCGACGATAGTTTTCGCCGGCGTGAATCTGAGTTCCCAATTGCGTGGCCACTCCCTTCTTGCGAGCCGCCTCGGTGACGATCCGAGCCTCGGCCACCGTGTGCGTCAACGGTTTTTCGCAATAGACGTGCAACCCCGCATTGATCGCTCGAATGGTGGCCGGCGCATGGTGGTGATCCGTGGTACCGATTACGACGGCGTCGATTTTGCCTGCCTCTTTCGCCAGCATCTCGCGGTAGTCGGCGTAGGTCCGAGCCTGCTTGAATCGCGATGCCGCGCGATCGAGATAGTTCTTGTCCACATCCACTAAGGCGACGATGTTCTCACTCTGCACTCCCTGAATGTCGGCCGCCGCCCGATTAGCCGTGCCAATGCAGGCAATGTTGAGTTTCTCATTGGCCGACTTCGATTCGGCTTTGGAAACACCTGTCCAGACACCGGCGGAAAGGATGGCCGCAGATGCCGATGTCTGCTGCAGAAAACGGCGGCGAGTCGATCGGGATTTGTGAGTCATCGCGTGAGGCTCCTTACAGGTGGGACGATGTTGGGGCGAGAGTGCACCGAGTCGCCAGGATCCAAGGACGCGCTCGAATGCAACGTTGGTCTCGAGCCATACAGTGGGGACCATTATAGTCCACCCGGCACAGATTGGGAAACCAGCACGGCGAACAACCGGTTCACCTTCGGGCGGGGACATTAAGAGGTTGTCACAAAACTCCCTGCCGCAAGCAACACACCCGAGTCCGGAAAACGGTGCGGCAGGTTTTGTTACAGGCTCTAAGAACTTGTCACAAGACTCCCTGCCGCAAGCAACATATCCGAGCTTCGGCAGCGGTGCGGCAGGTTTTGTTACAGGCACTAAGAGGCTGTCACAAGACTCCGTGCCGCAAGCAACATATCCGAGCTTCAGCAGCGATGCGGCAGGTTTTATTACAGGCTCAAAAACCTTCCATGGCAAGCAATCTCTGTTTCAGCCGGACACCGCCGGGAGCCGAAAACCCGCCCAGTCCACCGCTGCTCGGTACGACGCGGTGGCACGGAATCACCAGCGGACAACGGTTGGCACGCATGACATTTCCCACGGCCCGAGCCGCTCGCGGGGACCCGACTTCGCGCGCCAAGTCTTTGTACGTCGCCACGCAGCCCCACGCAACCCGCCGGCATGCCAACAACACTCGCCTCTGAAAGGGTGTCGCCCAGCCCAGATCCACTTCGATGTCGCCGAAGCCGACCGGCTCTCCCGACAGCAACTTCTCCAATTGGTCACACAGCGATCGGTGGACAGAAACTGAACCGCCGCCCGCAGCCCCCGCACGGCCGAGTTCCTCGTCCCCGAGGATCTGGCCAGCCTCCGAATCACCCTCGTCCAAACCGTCCTCAGCCGATTCGAATGCCAACCGGGCCAGCAGCTCGCCATGCCAGACCACTCGAAACCGAAAGCCCGCCACGTCGACTCGCATGACTCGATGGGCCGCCGAACCCCGTTGGAAATTCGCAACCGTCGCCGGATCCATCTTGATCGCTCCCGTCGCCGAGTTTCAAGGACCCCCTCTGGCGGCCGGTGCCCTCTTTGACAGCTCTTGCCGACCGTCGATATACTGACAGTAGTGGCGGAGAGGATTCGGCCACTGGGAACGGATCCCGTCTTTCTCACAACAAGGAGCCACCCTAATGGACCAGTACTCGTCCTTCAGTGACGACTACTATATCAACATGCACCTGCACACGGAAATGGATCTCCCCCAGAACCGGGAGACGGTACTCCATTTCTTCGAGCAGATTCGCAAGCAGTACCCTTCGATGCACAATTTTTACGGTCGCGAGCGCGGCGATTATGTGCTCGAGGAGGACAAAGACAACGGCAACTATCGCTGGGTCACGCTTGAGCCCCGACGGATCTGCTCGGGCATCGTCAATCCTGCGTCCGTGCATCAGGCGACCGAGCAGCACGCATACGTTCTGGACCATGTGCCGCACGCGCTTTCGGTAAGCCCGCTGGACTGCGAGTCGCTGAACGTGATGTTCGGCTTCGATTTCACCTACCGCGGAAACCACAATCAATTGTTGGCCGACGCGTTGGGGATCACCCCCGCCTTCGAGCAACTGACGGAGGTCACAGGGGGACGCGTGGTTTCGCACGAACCATCGATCCAGGTGGCACTCGATAGCGACTGTCGAACCCAGTGCCGGCTGAGTGTCGAGTCGCGTACCACGGCCTATCACCTGCGAACGGGCGAGTTTCCCGACGAGCAGCTCAGCGTCTATCTCACCGCTCGGCGTTTCGGTACGCCTCAGTCGCACGCTTCGTTCATGGGAACGCTGCGGGAATTGACCGAGGTCTGCTGCGATATCATCGATCGATTCCTGATCGACCAGGTATTGCGGCCATTGCAGTCGACCATTGCTACCAAGTGACGACCATTGCCACCATGTGACACTGCCACCAAGTGACACGACGGTGGACAGGCCGAGCTACCGTCGTCGCCCTCCGCGGCGTCGCCGCCCATCACCTCGAGACGAACGACTGCGGCTGCCCAAGTTGGACTCGATCACGCTGCCGATGACTTCTTGCCATGTCGGAATGTTGCGGTGTTTCTTGGGAGCCGGTTCGGCGGCTTCGTCAACCGGCTCGGCCGCTGCCTTTTCCGCCGAATCGGCTCGATCGTCCGAACTACGACGCGCGCGGCGCCGGCGTCGTCGCGGCGGTGCCTCTTCTTCGTCGGTCGGTTCGGTCCGGCTTTCCACCTCTGCCCGGCGCTCCGGTTCGACGCGAGGTTCGTCACTCGACTCCCCGCGCCCGCGTCGACCACGGCGGCGCCGACGGCGCTGGCGGCGTTCGGCCACCTCGCGTGCATCCTCGGCGTCGGGCGATTCGAACATCGACTCCGACTCGTCCGATGCCATCTCTTCGGCGAACTCTTGAAACGAAACGTCGGGAGCAGGCGGCAGCTCCAGTGGATCACGGGCTTCCGGTTCGGCGGTCGCCGGCTGCTCACTCGGAGCTTCGGGTGGCTTGTCCCAGGCGGCCAGCGGATCGAACGGTTCGGGTTCGATCTCTTTGTCCCGTTCCGGCATGACGGGTGTCTCGGCCCCCTGCGGTTCGTTTGCCACGGGCGGTGTCGGAGTGGCTGACGGAGCCGGTTCTACTTCCAGTCCCAGGTCGGCCGCCAGGGCATCCCAGTCCGCTTCCGGTGGAGGTGGCGGTGGCGAGGCAGCTCGCTTGGAAGGCGAAGATGGCTCCGCTGCCTCCGGTGCCGGCGGCGGTGCGGGCGCTGCCTCGGGCATCTCGGGAACTTCGGCGCCGATTTCGTCGGCGAGTTCTTTCCAGTGGTCCTTGGAATCGGGTGCGTTCATTGAATTGTTGGTGCCTGCAAGGAAATATGTCGTCGGGAAGAATCGGCCGCCAACATCCCACGGCTGGGTCGGCGGCAATCCGAGCTTTCTTCCGAAAGTCTGCACGATCGTGAAAACGGGGCGGTACACCAGCGCTGCCCTGGAAGTCACTCACTATAGAGGCGGCCCGTTTCGAGGGGAAGTGAGAGTCTCCGCCCTCGCCAGCCTTCTTTACGATCTCTATAATGGAAACCCTTGTCGATGCCAGGGGCCGACTGCCAGCGTGAGGAGCTCGCCTACCGGCAGAGCCGTGTCGCGAGGCCGGGATTCGGAGATCAACGCCATAGATTAAGGTCGTCATGATGAACGACTCTCAAGCAGCGTCGCCGACCTCCCCGAACGAACCGACCGCCGAGGTGGAAGTCCGCGGACATATCATCGACAGTTTGATCCTCCCCAAAGTACTCGACCTGATCACCTCGGCAGGTGGCCACTTCGAGATCAAGGACATTTCGATCGGCGAGCAACGGACCGACCCCAGTCACGCCCGTTTGACCGTTACCGCTCCGTCCGACGAACGGTTGCAAGAGATTCTCAACGCCATTTTCGACCACGGCGCCGTCCCGGTCGACCAGTATGACTGCCGTTGGGAAGCAGCCGACATGGACGGCGCCTTTCCCGAGGGATTCTACAGCACGACCAATCAGCGGACTCAAGTGCGGATCGACGGCAAGTGGGTCGAAGTGGCGGATCAGGAAATGGACTGTGGCATCTGCGTCGATCCCGCTCACCGGACGGCTCGCTGCGTCCCCATGGTCGCCGTGAAAAAGGGACAAGCCTACGTGGTCGGGCACCGGGGGGTGCGCGTTTTTCCGCCTCAGCGCATCGATGCGGCTCACGGCTTCGAATTCATGAATTCCGCGGTCTCCACGGAAAAACCCAAATCGGTCGCCGTCCGCGAAGTGGCGCGGGAACTGTTTCAGGCTCGACAATCGGGTTCGCGCACTATCGTAGTGGCGGGACCGGCCGTCGTTCATACCGGTAGTGCGGGGCAGTTGTGCGAGTTGATCCGCCGGGGCTACGTCCAATACCTGTTTGCCGGCAACGCCCTGGCGGTCCACGACATCGAACAAGCGATGTTTGGAACCAGCCTCGGCGTGAATCTCGATCGAGGGACGTCGGTGGAAGCGGGACACGAGCATCACCTGCGGGCCATCAATCGAGTCCGCCGCGCCGGCAGTATTTCCCGGGCCGTGGAAAAGGGAATCGTCTCCAGTGGCATCATGTTCGAATGCGTGCGGCAGGGTGTCGATTTCGTGTTGGCCGGCAGTATTCGCGACGACGGTCCGCTTCCCGACGTCATCACCGACGTGCTGAAAGCCCAGCAAGCCATGCGCGATTGCATCCGCCAGGCCGGCTTCTGCTTGATGCTGGCCACCACGCTGCATTCCATCGCCGTGGGCAATCTGCTGCCGGCCTGGATTCCCGTGGTCTGCGTCGATATCAATCCGTCCACCGTCATCAAACTCAACGACCGAGGCTCCTTCCAGACCACCGGCATCGTCACCGACGTGGCACCTTTCCTGCATACGTTGCTGGAAGAACTCGACCGTCAAGAGAGTCAGGCTTGATATGGCCCGTATCCTGATGTGTCCGCCCGAGCACTACGGAATCGAATACGAAATCAACCCGTGGATGAACACGCAGCGGCAGGCGGACCACGCATTGGCCGCCGAGCAATGGAGCCGCCTGCGCGATCTGCTCGAGTCGCTCGGCGCAACCATCGAACAGCTCACACCAGTTGCCGGGTTGCCCGATCTGGTCTTCACGGCCAACGCGGGGATGATCCATGGCGATCGAGTGATTCTCTCGCGGTTCCGGCATCCTCAGCGTCAGGGCGAGGAAGCGGTGGACGCTGCGTGGTTCAGTGAAAACGGCTTTCAGGTCGAACGGCTTCCCGAGGAACATTTCTTCGAAGGAGCCGGCGATGCCCTGTTTTGCGGCAGTACGCTGTTCGGCGGATACCACATCCGCAGCGACGCCGCAGCCCAACAGGAAGTCGGCCGGCTTGTCGGCTGCCGAGTCCTTCCGCTGGAACTCGTCGACCCGTACTACTATCACCTCGATACTTGCTTCTGCCCCCTCACTCCCACCGCCGCCGTCTGGTTCCCTCATGCCTTCGACGAATACGGCCGGCGAGTCATCCGGGCGGAGATTCCAGAACTGATCGAAGTGCAGGAAGACGAAGCGCGGTCGTTCGCCTGCAACGCCGTCGTCGTCGGCTCGGATGTCGTGACCAATACCGGCTGCCCCGACCTGCACCGGCAACTGAAGGCGGCCGGTTTCACGCCTCACGAGACGCCTCTCAGCGAATTCGTCAAAGCGGGGGGAAGTGCCAAGTGTCTGACTTTGAGGCTAGACGGCGAAGAAGCGGCCACATGGTGACCGCCTCTTCGTTTCCCGCGTTGCCGGTTGTGGCACTTACGGACGAGCAACGATCAGGGAACCGTTGTCGGCAACGTCGAACAACGGCCGGAAATAATCTCTGCCGCGAGCCTTGCGGGCACCGGGATACCAGACCAGACCGAACGCCACATTCCAGGCCTCGTCGGCGAAGGCACCGGCTCGAGCGTCCCCGTCGGGAATCAAGTAGGTGAAGGTCGACTCCAGGGCCCAGCAATCCGAAAGCGGTACCTGGAAGTCGGCACCCAACAGGCCGTCGCCGGCGCTGGTGAAGCCGGCCGACAAGCGTCCTTCGGCACCCGACTCGACAAACCGCCGCCGATAGAAGAAGCGATGCTGGTCCACCGTCAGCGTTCCATTGAGGGTCACCGCCGGCTCACCGATCACATTGCCGGTGATGCTGTCGTCGTTGAGGTTGGCAGTGAACCAGTAGCCGAGTTCATGGCAAGACGGAAACATCCAACTGATCTCGCCTCGAATCTGAGTGATGTCGGCGTTGTAGTACCAGGACTCGCCCAGA
>Ga0256839_1006096_pt1 | contig 10769 bp, 10 predicted proteins | sample 354166metaG_FD_185968 | JGI IMG/M metagenome (GOLD analysis project Ga0256839, IMG submission 185968) | Hydrothermal vent microbial communities from Mid Atlantic Ridge, Atlantic Ocean - 354-166 | ecosystem: Environmental > Aquatic > Marine > Hydrothermal vents | place: Atlantic Ocean: Mid... | reverse complement strand
TTTTTAAAATTTTTACAAAAATTCACTTTCGTAGGCTTTGGTATTTACCGTATTATTTTTGGTGCAGTTTTATTGTATCTTTTATACACCGGTGTACTTAGCCCGACTGCACACGGTTAATTTTTTTCAAGCTTTTTCTCTAAATAATAAGTCACTGAAGCCCAGTGGCTTTCCCACACCGCATTTCTTTCTTTCGCCATTTTCTCAGGTGCTTCGATCATCTGCACCGCATTGATTAAAAATGAGCCACCTTTAGCACGCGGGATTTCTATTTTGCCTTCGCCATCGGTAGTCAATTCTGATTTTATCAGTTCGCTTTGATTCTTACCGCTGCTAGGTCTGCGGTTAAAGATTCCTACATGGGCATCGGGGTGTGGCTTACCATTCCAGAGTAACTGCGCTTTGATTGGCCCCTCTTTCGTTGTATAAGGATTAGTTTCGACAACCCATTCAAAACCTAAACCTAGCGCATGGTCACTGCCTTTACCATGACCTACCTTGATTAAAGTTTTAGCAAAGCGACGGTAAGACTCGACAAAATTCTTCTCTGCTAACTTCCTCTCTTTATGTTTTACTAAGACCCAATCTAGACCTTTATTTTTGATGAAGCTTTCAAATTTTTGCCATTTTTCATAAGTCACATCTAAAGGTGTTGTTTCAGCCGATAAAATCAGTAAGCCTTCACCCTCCACAACTTCATTAACAGCAGGTAAATCACCCAGCTTTGACTTTACTGCAACCGTTTTATCACCCATAGTCTGATTTAAAAACTGATAACTACTGGGCAAATAAACGTATTGATTACCTTTAAAGTCTTGACCAACTTTTTCATGCACTTTGATCAGCTCTCCTGACTTAACATGATAATTTACAGGCTCAAGCCAAAACTCGTGAGACAAAGCTTGACCACTTAAAGCAAACACAATTAAAATACTGAATATTTTGATTAACACGTTACAATCACTCTTTTAACATTACACTGCCATTATGCCACGTCTAAAAACAAAACAACTATCTACTCTACTTGGTGCTTTCCTTTTTTTTATGAGTTTTACCGCATCGGCGCATGAGATTAGACCCGCCATCGTTGATATCAACCTCAGCAAAGACGGCAATTACACGATGGCAATTCAACTTAATTTAGAAGCCTTAATTGCTAATATTGGCACCCAACACAAAGACACTAATGAGTCTGACCAGGCGCATATTTACGATGGTTTACGCCAAATGCCTTACAACGAATTGATTGAAGAGTTTGCTGACTTTGAGCCAACCTTATTACCAAACATACAGCTTAAATTTAACCAAAAAACACAAAACTTAAACGTAGAAAGTGTAGAGATACCCGACGTCGGTGACATCGACTTAGCACGAGATTCGGTGATTCATTTTAGCGGAAAAGTACCCAGCGACGCCAAAGAACTAAGCTGGCAATGGCACAAAAACTACGGCAATGCGGTATTAAAAGTCTCTACCGATAAAAAGCCTGAGTTATATTCTAGCTACCTTCTCGATGGTAAAACGAGTGATACTATTAAAATTGAAGGGGCTACAGCAAGGAGCACCTGGGATCAGTTTATAAATTATATTCAAGTCGGCTATGTGCATATTGTTCCCAAAGGTTTAGACCATATTTTATTTGTAGTGGGATTATTTTTACTCAGCACCCAGCTTCGCCCCCTGCTTATTCAAATCACCAGCTTTACCTTGGCACACAGCGTCACTTTAGCATTAAGTATTTACGGCATTATTAGCGTCCCCTCATCCATCGTTGAACCACTCATTGCCGCGTCGATTATTTATGTTTGTATTGAGAATATATTCGCCGAAAAACTAAGTCGCTGGCGACCCTTAATTATCTTTTTATTTGGGCTACTACACGGCCTCGGCTTTGCCAGCGTATTAAAAGAAATTGGTTTAGCATCCGATAACTTTGCCACCAGTTTAATTGCCTTTAATGTCGGCGTAGAGCTTGGCCAACTCAGCGTTATCGCAGCCTGTTTTTTACTGGTTGGAATTTGGTTTAGGGATAAACCTTGGTATCGCCAACGGATTACTATTCCTGCTTCTGTGTTAATTGCGATTATTGCTAGTTTTTGGTTGGTGGAGAGAACAGTGTTGGCTTAATTCCCGTTTATCCACCATCAGGCACGCCAGTATCAAAGTCCGTTAAAACCTGTACGGGTTCATCAGTCGTAGCAATAACCACATGTTGACTAGTCAATTTTCTTGGAATATCAATTCCTATTTTAAATTGTCCCTTAAACTCTTCAACACTTTTAGATGTAACCTTATTTTCTGCGTTTGATTGCTTCATATCAGAATCAAAAAATAAATTCACATCAGATACACTAAATTTATTTTTGCTATCAAGTAATATGTCCGTTAATTCTTCATGTGCATCATAAAAACTCTCGGAATTAATAGACAATTCTTTAGATTCATTAATAAGCTGAATGTTTGAGAAAATAGCTAATGCATAGATAGAAAAGCTCTGCGAAAGACGTTCTTTTTCTATTATTTTAAACACTTGCATAGGCGTATAATACCTATGTTTTCCATATCCATTAGCTAGGGTTAATGGTAATACTTTCAAGTAGCGTGATATCGCGTGCTTTTTTCTATACTTTAATAATGTCCACATACTTTTTCCTTGCTTTAAAAGGCATTTATTTAAAATAGGTATTTCTTGAATAATGTAAGAAATTCAAAAAATACCATGTGAGAATAACGACTAATTGATTTTACCAGCAGGAGAACGGCACCCACCAAGAGCATTTATCTGTTATAAACACATCACCAAAAAAATCACTAAACCACCCTTCCCCTACTGTTCTGCGCATTTCATTCGTTGACAATATTGATAATTGATTATTTTCAGTAACACTTGTTATAGTGAAAATTTGATTCAAATCCTGCTGAGGTACATTAGGGGCAGCTTGAACACTGCTAAAGGCTAAGGCACCAGCCAAAGCGGCTACTAATATTACTTTTTTCATATTTAATACTCCTGTAGTTTAAAGTTATAGCGACTGTCATCGCCGTTTTTTCAAACCCTAGCCAACCTTTGACTAGGTGCTGAAACTTTTGTTAATTCACTCATGTGTTTATCTATTTTGTAGTAAAAGCCTCTCACTCAGCTTTGAATGTTGCGGTTCTGTAAAAAAATTATTGTTAACGAGCTTATTCGAGTTAATAGGTATAATCGCTAACATTTTGCCTTCTAAACCTTGTTGCTTTCTTGTTTCCCAGATGCTTTTAAACTGCCCTCTGGTTAATACACGGTTACCAAGCGAAGGATCAGCAAGTCTCGCATAATTATTATTAATGCCGCTTAAAATAGCGAAATGATCTTGCTTACGATGACTAACATACACCAGTACCGGAATTTTTAATGACTGTAAGTTTTCCCATGATGTTGCTAAACCAAGACCTTTAAAACCAATTAAAGGGAGTATCTTTTGCATATCAGAAAATGATGCAGCACCTTTCTTACCGGTTACTGATGTTAACAGCTCAAGTATTTCCTTCTCTGTAGTAGGTCGTTGATAATAGGCAGTTAAAACTGTTGCAATAGAAGCGGCACCACATGAATAATCAAGGTCTTGTTTCACAACGTTTTTATCACGTAATGTCTTCCAGCTTTGGATAGACGTTTGACTTGAGAGTGTTTTCGTATTCAGCATTACCGAGTCGGCTTGAGCTGTGCAAGCACATGCCATCAAAAACAAAATATTTAACAAATTAATAGTTTTCAATGTAATCATAATTAACCTCTTGTTAAACCAATACTTATAAAACTAGGAATTGTTGTCCTTATTATCTGAGCTAGAGCTATTTCCTTTACACCCCCAATAATCTTTCTTTATTGCACATAAAGATTTCAGAGTAGCCCCATAATCAACCTTGCCTAAATGCAGTTCGTCTAGCGTTTTTTTATTGAAGGTTATGGCATGTTTCACAAGAGTTGCGTATAACTTGTAAGAGTCACTTACATACACATCATTAATTGGAACGCCTTCAAACTGTGCTTGGCGATAGGTAGCGTAGCCTTCTGCAACCCAAGTAGGGGTGTTAATACGTGTTGTAAAATAGCCATATTTATCATGTTGTAAAATATGCACTAACTCATGAGCTAAATAGCTACTATCAATATATAAGTTAGATGTTTTATGTATAAAAGTTACATTTGCAAAAACAGGAGTTAAAGCTTCTGTAACTTTATCACCACGAGCACTTTCTATGAAAAATATCGGTCCTAACAACCATGAAATAAACCAATAGTCTTTAATGAAAAATATTTTTGTAGATGGAATTGGAGAGTTCAGATAATCGGTCTTTAAAAAGTTATAATGTATTTTTTTTAGTTTTGTCTCAATCGTATTTTTAACTAATTCTGAACCTTGGTAATAAAAAGTTAAGTTTTTGTAGTTAATCGTATTATAAAAAAGTATCAGGTAAAGAAAGATACATAACGAACCATAAAGCCAAGTAGTAATTAAGGTATTCCCTACTATTACAGCTTTAGCAACAATCCCAATACTGCGTTTCCAGCCAAAAACCGGGAAAAAAACATCTACAATTTTATCATTCATGAAAAAATTACTTACTTATTACCAAGCTCCCAAATAGAGACAAATGCGCTTCATGCTATATTTGCACTTTCTATCTGGAAGCATGGATACTATGCGTTCTACCGCTTAGTATTATTTACCACCCATTCCATTGAGGTGGGCGAGAAGGAGATTGGCCTGGTCTTGTAGCAGACGCCCAAGCTACAGCTGAAGCAAGAAACCTCATCCAAAATTCACCTTCTGTTGACCGCATTTCCTTTCCAGAAAGTCCTGCGACTTGATTCTGCTGAACATCCATAGTGAATACCTGATTCAAATCTTGCTGAGGCACACCAGGGGCAGCTTGAAGACTGCTAAATGCTAAGGCACCTGCCAAAGCGGTTGCTAATATTACTTTTTTCATATTTAATACTCCTTGTAGTTTAAAGTAATGGCGACTGTCATCGCCGTTTTTCAAAACCTAGCTAAACCATTTTAGCTAGGTTCTTGAAACTGTATAATTGTTAAAACAATTATTAATTTTTATCAAAAGCATATGACCAGCTTAGGTTTGTTTGCACACCTCCCAAGCCAGAAATATTTGGCGCAACATTAAAGTTAATGATACTTTTTTTGTTTAAAGCATACCCCATACCTAGATTTAGACTTGTCCGTGTTTTCGTTATTGAGACTTTCTTATCTTTTACTTTATCTGCTTGTTTTATTAACCAACTTATTCCTGTTGTTAAAGTAACTTTATGGTTAACTGCAAAACCAACAGATGGACTCAGGAGCAAAGCATGCCCCGGTCGATAGTTAATATTATCTTGCTTACGTTTTGCATTTAACTGTATAGAGCCTGTTAATGATAAAACGATAGGATCATACGTCTGGTATGTAGTACCGCCGAGTATTAATGACTTAGCATAAACAGTTGAAGAATCTTCTCCACCTTTCTCAGCAATCTGTAATTCCGTAAAACCTAGCAGAGCTGGTTTATTATCAAGATCTTTGCGAAACTGGTGATTAAGACCAAGCCAGCCACTTGAAAAGTGGTGCTTACTTTTAGATTTTATGTCATTTGTTTGAACGTTTCGTGCGCGTTGCTCAGATGCAAGCAGAGAAATTCGGCTATAAAGCTCAGTTTTTTTGGTTAACCCATATCTGGCTGTAGCGGTGATAACTAAAGAGTCACTATTTAGTTGCGGTTGACCCGCAGCTTGTTGTTCTTTATTTAAATATGTAGTAGAAAGCTGAAACCGCGTTTGCCCCTTTTGACTAAGAATATCCTCAATGCTCAGGGGTAATTCAGCGTAACTAATTGAAGTTAAAAGTACTGAAACAGAACAAAGAATGACTAGTCTTGAGTCTTGAGTCTTGAGTCTTGAGTCTTGAGTCTTGAGTCTTCACAATTTTAATTAGCCTTCAAATGGTTTACGAGATACTTTTTTCTTCTCTCTATTCATGAGGTGACAATAATAAACTTGGCTAATAATGTAAATACGTATAAACACGTAATTATCTATATTTATGCCTCCATGTAAAACCTCTGCCGAACAATTCAACTTATTCCTGAAAACTAAGACACATTACGTAATAATACCGATGCAAACCCCCTCTCTATAAGCTACTCTCTATATGTGTTAATCACAAATTTAACTAAAATTACTTATCAAAGGATGGATTTATGGATAGACGTGACGCATTAAAAGGCGCGGTCGTAGGCGCCGCTGCAGCCGCAGCTACAGTTAGTGTTCCTGCTATTGCAGCGAAGCATGAAAAGAAAATTAAAATCAATATGGTTTCTACTTGGCCGAAAGATTTTCCTGGGTTAGGCACGGGCGCACAGCGTTTTGCGAAAAGCATTACTGAAATGAGTGGCGGGCGTATGGAAGTTAAATATTACGCTGCTGGCGAGCGTGTTAAACCGTTTGACTCGTTTGATGAGGTTGCTTCTGGCAACTCTCAAATGTACCACGGCGCTGAGTATTACTGGAAAGGCAAGCACCCGGGGTTTGCTTATTTCACATCGGTTCCATTTGGTTTAACTGCATCTGAAATGAATGCTTGGATTCGCTTTGGTGGCGGACAGGAGCTTTGGGATAAACTAACAGCAAAGTTTGGCGTGAAAAGCTTAATGTGTGGGAACACGGGCGTTCAAATGGGTGGTTGGTTCCGCAAGGAAATGAAATCAGCCGCTGACTTTAAAGGCTTAAAAATGCGTATTCCTGGTTTAGGTGGCGATGTTTTGGCTAAGCTTGGTGCATCACCTGTATCCTTACCCGGCGGGCAAATCTATGAAAACTTGGTTTCTGGTTCACTCGATGCGACAGAGTGGGTTGGCCCGTGGAATGATAAAATCATGAAGTTTTATGAAGCTGCCAAGCACTACTACTACCCCGGCATGCACGAGCCAGGCGCTATGCTAGCAGTGGGTATGAATAAGAAGTGGTGGGATGGTTTATCCGCTGAAAATAAAGCGATCATTGAGGCTGCTGCGGCGAAAGAAAATGACACCATGATGTCTGAATATAATGCTAAAAACGGTGAGGCTCTAGAATCACTGATTAAAGAGCACGGCGTTAAATTACATGCCTTTAGTGATGATATTTACGATAGCTTCGGCGAAGCAGCTGATGAAGTTTTTGCTGATGTGAAAAAGCATAGCCCACTGGCTAAAGAAATTCACGAAAGCTTTGAAGCAGCGCGTAAAAACATTGGTAGTTGGACAAATATATCTGACCAAGCCTATGTGCAACAACGTAACCGTGTACTTGGCATTGAGTCATAACATTGTGTGAACTTTAGTAAAAACGGAACCTAGGAGTTTGTCCGAGAACTAAGACCGAAGCGAAAATCACAGAATTATCGAAAGAGGCGAATAGCACGGCTATTTAACGCTTTATGATGGTTGCGGGATTTGCAGTAGGTTTCTAGTTTTCAGGCAACTCCTATTGTTCCGTTTTTATTTTCCCAATTACAGCTATTCGATTAACGCCTATTAGGTGTTTTAGCTTAAAACCTCTCAGCTTTTAAGCTAAAATTCTTATTTTCCCTGTCAAGATTTTGAATCTATGAACGCAGTCAATCATTCAAATGAGCCAAGCCCATCAACCTTCTCATTGAAATCATTAATCAGGCTTATTTCTTATTGTATTGTAGCCAGTGTTCTATTTTTCCTTGCGAGCCGCTATCTTATTTATTGGTATGATTGGCCAACGACGGTTGAATCTTTACAGAATTTGTTTAGCAGTTCACAAGCAAATACTAAGGCATCGACCCGTAATTTGAAGGCACTTTTTTTATTGTTAGGCATAGCGAGCCTTGTTGCCATACTACTTTTTTTGACTAAAAAATCCACGAATATTGATCTTAGTTATGATGCAAAGCGCTTTAAAAACTGGTCATACTTTCTGATTAGAGCGGCTTTTTGGGCGGTATTTTTAGTCGGTACTGCGGATGCTTTAATTTCATTACTAAGAGTGGAAAACTTTTTAATTCCGCTAGCAGGACAAGAGCTCAATGATACTTTAGGGCTTGCCAGTAAACGTGGTTTATACGTTCATTACCCGCTTATTGTTCTCGCTATCATTATCGCTTTATTTACCCATTCACTAGGCTTTATCTGGCTCTCTTTTTTAGTGGTTCTAGCGGAGTTCACTATTGTGTTAACTCGCTTTATCTTCTCGTACGAGCAAGCCTATATGGGGGATTTAGTGCGCTTTTGGTATGCTGCATTATTTCTATTCGCCAGCGCTTACACTTTGATGGAAGGTGGGCATGTACGCGTTGATGTGCTCTACGCACGTATGGGTAATCGTAAAAAAGCATGGGTAAATGCAATCGGCTCATTAGTGCTTGGCTTACCTGTTTGTTGGGCAATTTTACACTACGGCGTTGGTTCACCACAAAGCAGTTTAGTCGCCCCTATCCTTAGTTATGAAGTTTCTCAAAGTGGTTATGGCATGTATGTCAAATACCTTATGGGCGGCTTTTTAATTGTTTACGCCGCTTCAATGGCTTTTGCATTTGTAAGTGTCTTTTTAAGCAGTTGTGCCTATTTATTCAATGAGCCAAATGCAGAATTGCCTAGTGGTGGTGAACTCGAAGCTCTTGCCGCGTTAGATGATACCTTAAAGATAAAACCTGGCCTTGAACCAGACCTAAAAAACGGAGCGCTTAAATAATGGAACTGTTATTTCTCGGCCTCCTGTTCTTCTTTATGATTTGGGCGTTAACCTCGGGATTTCCCGTGGCTTTCGCCCTCCCTGGCTCTGCCATTATCACCGTAGGTTTGGCAGCTTTAACGGGTTACTTATTTGCAGGAGACCCTAGCGCCTACTTTGCACAAGATGGCCCATCACAATGGTTAAGCGCAGGTGTTACCAACTTTAGAAGCCTTTACTGGATTGTTGAACGCGACACCTTAATCGCTATTCCTCTATTTATTTTTATGGGCATTATGTTGCAACGCTCAAAAATTGCCGAAGATTTATTAGTGGCAATGGCGCAGTTGTTTGGCCCTTTACCGGGTGGCTTAGGTATTTCAGTCGTTTTTGTGGGCGCATTGTTAGCGGCTACCACAGGTATTGTAGGGGCGACGGTTATCGCAATGGGACTGATTTCATTACCTGCCATGTTGCGCAATAATTATTCTAAGTCATTGGCGGCAGGCACGATTTGCGCCTCGGGTACGCTTGGGCAAATCATCCCACCGTCGATTGTATTAATTATTTTGGCGGATCAATTATCTAACGCTGCCGACCAAGCCAACACCATGCGCAAGGCTTTATATAAAGAAGCAACGGGCGAGTTCAGCATGCCTTCCAGCTTTGAGGTTGTTTCTGCCAGTGCTGGTGATATGTTCATGGGCGCACTAATCCCAGGAATGATTCTGGTCGGTTTGTACATGTTGTACATCTTAATCATCGCTTGGATAAAACCTGAAATGGCGCCGCCTGTTCCCTACGATGGTAAGTATGACCGCAAGTTTGCGCTAAATATTTTTCTTGCACTGATACCACCACTCACGCTGATTTTTGTAGTACTTGGCTCTATCATTTTAGGTGTTGCCACCGTTAATCAAGCAGGTGCAATTGGTGCTATTGGTGCAATGATTATGGCAAGTTACCGACTGCACACGGGCAAACACAGTACAGCCTATATCCCAACCATTATTGCTGTCATTTCATTGATTGCTATCGGCTTTTTACTCAACAATTATGACCTTAATATTAAAAATGTCACCAGTGATGATCAATGGTTAGGAATTAAGCTTGCAATGGTTGCAGTGGCTTTCTTACTCATTGCCGTGGCTTGGAGTACTTGGCGAGTCATTAACATTGATGACACCCTCAAGCATGTGATGATTGATACCGCTAAAATGACCTCAATGGTATTTATCATTCTACTCGGTGCTGCTATGTTAACCACCGCATTTCGTGGTTTTGGTGGCGAAGAAATTGTTAAGGAATTTTTAACCAGCTTGCCCGGTGGGTTTTGGGCGCAATTTATTGTAGTGATGCTGGTTATTTTTCTACTCGGCTTCTTCCTCGACTTTATTGAAATTGCCGTTGTGGTAGTGCCTATAGTTGCACCTATTTTATTATCAAACCCCGAAGCCAACATTACAGCAGTCTGGCTAGGTGTAATGATCGGCCTAAATATTCAAACCTCCTTCCTCACCCCGCCATTTGGCTTTGCGTTATTTTACCTACGCGGTGTCGCCGACAAAGTCGTTAGAACAATGGATATTTACAAAGGCGCATCAGCCTTTATTCTATTGCAATTAGTCGGTCTAGTCATCGTCGGGTTTAACCCTAGCTTGGTCAACTACTTACCTAATCGAGCGCATTTATTATCCGATACTGCGCCGCCTCCGATGAATCCCAAATTACAGCGCTGCCTAGAAAACTACACCTTGGATGAGATAGAAACAAATGGCGAATCAGTAAAAGCAGCTGTTTTCAAAGTCAAAAAATTAGACGTATCCTATCTACCAAAGGACTTACAAAGTAGCTTTGCTGACAGTATCAACGATGCTGAAACGGCACTCACAAAACTCGATACGGTGAAAATTGAAAGACAAGCGCTAACCGACTACAGCCTGACTTACCAGCCCCTGCAACACCAAGTACAACAACTAACCACAGCCATTACAAAAATCAGTGAAAAAATAGAACATGCAGAAAGTGACGATGAGAAGGTACAGTTAAT
>Ga0256839_1006095_pt1 | contig 10770 bp, 11 predicted proteins | sample 354166metaG_FD_185968 | JGI IMG/M metagenome (GOLD analysis project Ga0256839, IMG submission 185968) | Hydrothermal vent microbial communities from Mid Atlantic Ridge, Atlantic Ocean - 354-166 | ecosystem: Environmental > Aquatic > Marine > Hydrothermal vents | place: Atlantic Ocean: Mid... | reverse complement strand
GGAACGCTGGTCTGGAACGACGCGCGACTGGAGCCTGGTAGGTGCTGTTACATTGAACCCTGAAAAGGAAGAGATAAAAAGAGTAGCTTGATTAAAAAAAGCGACAACTACCTTGAAAAACACCGCTTAGGTGCCCCTGTTAATTGTTACGGGCCAATCGTGCTAATATCGGCGCTTGCGGGCAGTGCCCTACAGTCATCACTTACTTTAAATCACCATAATTGGCATTCCATGTTTAAACCGTTGGAACTCTATATCGGCCTGCGCTATCTGCGCGCTAAACGCCGCAACCAGTTTATTTCTTTTATTTCCCTGACATCCATGATGGGCATCGTGCTGGGGGTAATGGCACTGATTACCGTGTTATCAGTGATGAATGGTTTTGAGAAGGAATTACGCGAGCGTATTTTGGGTATGGCCTCGCACATCACCATCACCCGTCTGGATAATGGGCCGTTAACGGACTGGGCGATGTTGGGAGAGGCTATTGAAAAATATGACTCCCGTGTCGTGGGGCTTGCGCCTTATGTGCGCAAAGAGGTGATGCTTAGTTTTGGTTCACAGGTGCGGGGTAGTCTGCTGCGCGGTGTGTTACCAGATCGTGATCCAGCCGTGTCAGATGTGTGGCAGAAGATGATTGTCGGCGAGCTGGGTGATTTACGCGCTGGGGAGTTTGGCATTGTGCTAGGTGTGGGGCTGGCGCGTAAATTGAGCGCTTCCATTGGCGACAAGGTCACGGTAGTGACACCGCAGGCCAGCAATACACCGGCAGGCATTTTGCCGCGCTTGAAGCGTTTTACCGTAAAAGGCATTTTTGAAGTGGGTATGCATGAATACGATAGTGCGCTGGCGCTGGTGCATCTCGACGATGCGGCTCGCTTGTTTCGTATGGAAGACGGTGTGACGGGGCTACGCTTGAAGCTGACGGACATGTTTGAAGCGGTGCCAGTGCGCAATGAATTGGTGGACGCATTGCCCGGCGGTTACTGGATTTCTGACTGGACCATGCGTCACGCCAATCTGTTCCGCGCCGTAAAAATCGAAAAAATGATGATGTTTATTATTCTGATGCTAATTGTGGCGGTGGCAGCGTTTAATATTGTTTCCACGTTGGTGATGGTGGTGACGGACAAGCAGGCCGATATCGCTATTCTGCGCACCTTGGGTAGTACACCGGGTTCAATTATGGTGATTTTCATCATACAGGGTGTGGTGATCGGTATCATCGGGGTGCTACTGGGTGTTGCTTCGGGTGTCACATTATCGCTTAACCTCGATGTCGTGGTGGGTTGGCTGGAAGGGGTGTTGGGTATCCAGTTCATGCCTGGGGATGTGTATTATATCAATACCTTTCCTTCGGAGTTGCATTGGGATGACGTGATTAAAATCTCCGCTATTTCTTTTACACTGAGTGTGCTGGCGACTTTGTATCCGGCTTGGCGGGCCTCGCGTACCCAACCGGCGGAGGCGTTGCGTTATGAGTGATCAACACAGTGTATTGCAGTGCCAGGGGCTGAATAAAACCTTCGATGAAGGTGGGTTGGCGGTAGAGGTGTTGCGCAATATTCAATTGGATATTCAGCGCGGTGAACGAGTGGCTATCGTGGGCGCATCCGGCTCGGGTAAAAGCACGTTGCTGCATTTGCTGGGCGGGCTGGACAAACCGACATGCGGCGAAGTCAGCGTGGGTGGTCAGCGTCTGGATGCGCTCAGCGAGGCGGAACGAGGTCGGTTGCGTAATAAAATGCTGGGGTTTGTGTACCAGTTTCATCATCTTCTGGCAGAGTTCAGCGCGTTGGAAAATGTTGCCATGCCATTGCTGATTCGTGGTTTGTCATCGGCGGAGGCTTGTGAGCAGGCAGCTGATTTGCTGGGCAAGGTGGGGTTGGCGGCACGGCTGCGGCATAAACCAGCGGAACTTTCAGGGGGTGAGCGTCAACGTACCGCCATTGCCCGGGCGCTGATTACCAAGCCTCTGTGTGTGTTGGCCGATGAGCCCACAGGTAATCTGGATCAGTACACCGCAGCGCAGGTTTACGATTTAATGCTGGAGCTTAACGATGAACTGGGTACCAGCTTGGTGCTGGTCACACATGACTTGCAATTAGCGCAACGAATGTCGCGAGTATTGCATTTAACGAATGGTGAGTTTGAAAAAAGCTGAGTCTAAGTTAATCGGTATTTTTTTGTGCTTTTTTTAGCTTTTTTCTTTCTGTGCGATCCTGTCGGCGCTTGCGCCAGTTTTGGCTGACATACAGACGCCAGAACAGGCGGATCGACAGATTGCCCAGCAGGGCAAAAACCACACTCATGACAAAACAGCCCAATAAAAGAGGCTGCCAAATGACGCCCAGCTCTCCCATTATCCAGTGGGTGGATAGCTCAAACTGCACGTCTCTCACTGGTGTTTGTAGAATCCAGGTACCCACCTTGTAGGCAAAGTAATAAATAGGAGGAATGGTCAGCGGGTTGGTGATCCATACCAGTGCCACGGAAATAGGTAGATTGACCCGCAGCACAATCGCGCCAATGGCGGCGAATATCATTTGTAATGGCACGGGCACAAAGGCCATGAACAGGCCGACACTGAATGCACCGGAGACTGAACGTCGGTTTAAATGGAAAATATTGGGGTCGTGCAACAGGGTACCCAGAAACCGCAAGCGCTTATGCTCACGAATTTTTTTTTGATCCGGCATGAAGCGTTTGATGAATCGTTTTGGCATGCGGGTTACTTGTTCTTATTGAGCGGCACGGTGGGCCATTATCCACAATTTCAGGCATCGGGAAAGAGGGCACCCCGATAGCCCCTAAAAAGGTCAATAAATCACAACACAGGGATGTGATAGATGCGCAGGATAGCACTGGGGTTTTTGATGGGTGCTGCGAGTTTGCAGCTATTCACGGTGTTACCGAGCATAATTTTTCTGGCAGGGCTGTTAACGGCATTGCTGGCGACGGTAATCGGGCGAATCTGGTTTTTTCGAGAGCATTCCTGGCCAGCTGTGACGAACGTGTTTATGGGTGCTGGTATCGGTTTTTTCGTAGCCAGTGTTACCGCCCATCAATTATTGGCTGGGGCACTGCCTGCGGAACTGGAAGGGCAGGATGTGGTGGTGGAAGGGTATATTGCCTCATTACCGGAGCAGAAGGGACGTCGATTGCGTTTTCAGTTTGTTCCGCAAAGCCTGTATTGGCGGGATGAAGCTCAAACCGTGCCAGGAAAACTGTTACTGAGCTGGTACCCTCGCAAAGACCACAACATGCCCCCCATTTATGTAGGTGAACGCTGGCGTCTGCAAGTTCGTCTAAAACGCCCCCACGGTTTTTCCAACCCTGGGGGATTTGATTATGAAGCCCAGTTATTCCAGCAAGGCATTCGCGCCAAAGGTTACGTGCGTCATGCGAAAAAAAGCCGGGAAGCGGATACAGTCACTCCCGTCAATCAACGCTTGGCCCCGGCAAATGGTGTCTACCGGGTGGACCAATTACGGGAAACATTACGATCCCGGATTCTGGCAACTCTTGATGATCATCCGCTACGCGGCATTGTGTTGGCACTGGCCATTGGTGATCGCCAGCAGATCAGCCAGCCGCAATGGGATGTATTGACTCGCACGGGCACCAGCCATTTGGTGGCCATTTCGGGTTTGCATGTGGGGCTAGTGGCGGGTTTTGCCTTTTTTCTGATGCGCGGGTTGTGGTGTTTATCAGTACACGCGGTGACTCGCTGGCCTGCGGCAAAAGCTGGTGCTGTAGCTGCTTTACTGGCCGCAGCGGTTTACGCCATGCTGGCCGGTTTTTCCGTGCCTACGCAGCGGGCGTTGGTGATGGTTGCTGTGGCGATGCTGGCGATTATTGTGCAGCGCCACACCCGTCCTTCAAGTTTGCTGGCATTGGCTTTGTTGCTGGTACTGATGATTGATCCGTTGGCGGTTATGTCTGCTGGTTTCTGGTTATCGTTTGGCGCGGTAGCAACGATTGTGTACGGCATGTCTGGCCGGTTGGCAATGAATTCGTACTGGTGGCGCTGGGGACGGGTGCAATGGCTGGTGACAGTGAGCCTGCTTCCAGCCTTGTTACTGTTGTTTCAGCAAGCCTCTTTGATCGCGCCGCTGGCGAACCTGCTAGCAGTGCCATGGGTCAGTTTGATCACTGTGCCACTGACATTGCTGGGCAGTATTTGTCTGGGGTTTTCTGCCACCGTGGGTGGATGGCTGTTGGGACTGTCTACATGGAGCCTGGATGTATTGTGGTGGTGGTTGGAGGGGCTGGCACACTGGAAACTGGCCGCATGGCAGCAGATGGCTCCACCGTTGTGGGCAATGCCAGTGGCAGTGATTGGTGTTATCTGGTTGCTGGCACCGCGTGGTGTACCAGCGCGGTGGGTGGGGCTGGTGGGGTTGCTGCCATTGTTGTTTGTGTCCCCAGCAATCATTCCGCAGGGACAGGCGCGTTTCACCCTGTTGGATGTGGGGCAAGGGCTGGCGGCGGTGGTACAGACGCAAAATCACGTACTGGTGTTTGATACGGGGCCACGGTTTTCCAGCGGTTTTAATACCGGAGAAGCCGTGGTTGCGCCGTATCTCCGTGTGCAGGGGCGGCGGTACATCGATGCGCTGGTAGTGAGCCACGGTGATAATGATCACATGGGTGGTGTGGCGGGATTGCGTGCGACCATACCCGCACGACAGATATTCAGTAGTGTACCGCAGCGAATTGACGGAGCCGAACAGTGTCAGATCGGGCAAAGCTGGCAATGGGACGGAGTGATGTTTGCGATATTGCATCCAGGCAAGAGTGTGGGTGCTGGCGGTCGCAAAGACAATAATAATTCCTGTGTACTGCGGGTGCAGGCGGGTGAGCACAGCGTGTTGCTCACCGGGGATATCGAACGGGCAGCAGAAGGTGAGCTGGTGCGGGTGTTTGGCAACAAACTGGCCAGTGATTTACTGGTAGCACCGCATCACGGCAGTCGCACCTCATCCACACCGGTATTTTTGGACGCAGTGTCGCCGACGGTGGCATTGTTTCCGGTGGGTTATCGCAACCGTTATGGTTTTCCCAAGGCGCAAATCGTACAGCGTTATGTGAACCGGCAAGTGCGTTTGTTTGATACAGCACAGCACGGAGCCATCGAACTGCAATTAGGCGGTGAAGCCCTGCTGGATATGGTGACAACCCATCGCCAGCAGGCTGCGCGCTATTGGCATGTGAAATAAATGGCGGGTCAGCGCGTTGGTGGCAATCTATGCAGGGGTTTTGGGAGATGTAAGCAAGCCGGGCTCAGGGGAGTCATCGGTAACTCCTCTTGCTTGTACGTGATTTTTAAGACATTACCGGTAAGACTATGACGATTTCTGACGGTATCCGCAACGCCACAAAATCGCTGCCCCGGCTATATATGTAATCGACAAAATCTTCCGACAAAACCTTCCGACAAAATAGGGTCTCTGCTACAGTAGCGCCCTGTTTGCAAAGCTGCCCTACGGGTGTTCTGCGTTTTGTGATTGAATAGACAGCAATTGATACCAGAGGACAAGTATTCGTGTTTGAAATTGTAAAATCCGGTGGCTGGTTGATGGTTCCCATCATTTTGTGTTCCATTGTGGCTCTGGCCATTATTGGGGAGCGGCTGTGGTCGCTACAGCGCAAGCGCATTATTCCCAAGCATCTGGTGGCGCAAATCTGGCACCTGCAATCCAAAGGGGGACAGCTTTCCAGCGAACAGATCAGTACGGTGCGCAACAGTTCTCCACTGGGGCAGGTGCTGGCCTCGGGTCTGAGCAATGTCAATAACAGCCGTGAGGTGATGAAAGAAAGCATTGAAGAAACGGGCCGCCATGTGGTGCATGAGCTTGAGCGTTATATGAACAGCCTGGGTACCATCGCAGCAATTACGCCATTATTGGGCCTGCTGGGTACGGTTATCGGTATGATCAAGGTGTTCAGCGTGATTACTTCCCAGGGCGTGGGAAATCCTGCAGTGCTGGCCGGTGGTATTTCCGAGGCGCTGATCACCACAGCTGCCGGCCTGTCGGTGGCGATTCCTGCCCTGATGGCTCATCGTTATTTTCGTGGCCTTATCGACAGTCTGGTGGTGTACATGGAGCAGGAAGCCATCAAAATGGTGGAAGTGATTCACGGTGAGCGTGAATCTGATGTGGTGGCACCTGCTTCAACATCTCCCTCAGCCTGAGCCACAAGTTTACGATTGTGAATATTTCACCCAAACAAAAAGAAACGCTGGATGTCAACATCACACCACTGATTGATGTGGTGTTTTTGCTGTTGATCTTTTTTATGGTATCCACCACTTTTGAGCGTGAATCTGAAATCGAAATCATGCTGCCGCAAGCTACGACTGACGCAAAAGTGTCTGATGACTTTGTCATGCAAGTGACGGTGGATGCGGAAGGAACGTATTACGTCAACAACAAGCGGGTGATCAACACCAAACTGACGACCCTGATGAAAGCCATGCAGGAAGTGGCAGGAGATCGTAAAGACCCACCGATTATTCTCAGTGCTGATGCAAAAACACCGCATCAATCGGTGATTACCGTCATGGATGCAGCCAGTCGGCTCGGGTTTGTACACCTGAACTTCGCCACAACGCGCACCACTGAAGAGCAGTGATTTTTTTGCTCATTGTGCGCAAAGCTCAAGGCTGACCTTATGTCCCCCACTCAAGTCTATAAACGTCTGCTGGGTTACGCTTGGCAGTATTCCTCTATTTTTATTCTGGCCATCATCGGTATGGCCATTGTAGCGAGCACTGAAGCAGGATTGGCCTGGATTATAAAACCCATGCTGGACGGCAGTTTCGTAGAGCAAGATCCCGACATTATCCGCTGGCTGCCTTTTGCTTTTATTGGCATTTTTCTTGTTCGGGGATTGGCGGGTTTTGTTGCCACATACGGTATGGAGCATGTCGGGCGCAATATTATCCGTGACATGCGCAAGCAGATGTTTGCTCGCCTGATGTGCCTGCCCACAGCATTTTATGACCGAAACTCATCCGGTCAATTAACCTCAAAATTAATCTATGATGTAGAGCGTGTCGCCCAGGCAGCCACCAAAGCGGTGACCATTGTGGTGCGTGATACGTTGACGATTATCGGGTTACTGATTTTGATGTTTTATACCAGCTGGAAGCTGGCGATTGTCTTTTTAGTGTTAGGCCCGATAATTACCCTTCTGGTTGTTGCCGTCAGCAAACGTTTTCGCCGCATCAGTCAACGTATTCAAACCTCCATGGGTAATGTGACACAACTGTCTCAGCAGATAACTGAAGGCCACCGTGTGGTGAAAATATTTGGCGCTGAAGAGTGTGAAGACAAACAATTCGCCAAAGCCAATGAATTCAACCGTCGGCAAAATATGAAGCTGGCAGCAACACATGCCATCAGCGTACCGGTTTCACAATTTCTCGGTGCCAGTGGAGTGGCAGTGATCTTGTACGTTGCCACGTCGGAACAAATGCTGGAAGCGTTAACGGTCGGCACGTTTATGTCTTTTTTAGCCGCCAGCATGTTATTACTTGCCCCGATGAAGCGACTCACCATGGTGCAGTCTACAGTGCAGCAGGGTATTGCTGCCGCGCAAAGCGTCTTTTTATTGTTAGATGAAGAAGCGGAAAAAGATACCGGCACAAAAACACTGACCTCGATAAAGGGTGATATTGAATTTCGTGATGTCACTTTCAGTTATGATCAGGCCAAGGGTGACGTGTTAAAATCCATCAGTTTTTCTGCCGCCGCAGGAGAAACGGTTGCCATGGTCGGGCGCTCAGGCAGCGGTAAATCAACACTGGTCAGTTTGCTACCCCGTTTTTATGACATCAGCCAAGGTGAAATTCTACTGGATGGTGTGCCGGTACAGGAACTCAAACTGGATGACTTGCGCAATCATATTTCCCTGGTCAGTCAGGACATCACCCTGTTTGATGATACGGTATTTAACAATATCGCCTATGGTGCGTTAGCCAGCCACTCTGAAGAAGAGATTATTGCAGCGGCCAAAGCTGCACATGCTTACGAATTTATTGCCGAACTTCCGGAAGGTTTTCAGACCCAGGTGGGAGATAAAGGTGTACTGTTATCCGGTGGTCAGCGCCAACGTATTGCCATTGCGCGCGCATTGTTGAAAGATGCACCGATATTGATTCTGGACGAGGCAACATCGGCACTGGATACAGAATCCGAACGTTATATTCAGGATGCTTTGGCCATCCTGATGAAAAACAGAACAACCTTGGTGATTGCGCACCGGCTATCGACCATTGAAAATGCAGACAAAATTCTGGTGATGCGTGAAGGGGAGATTGTTGAGTCCGGTACCCATGCAGAACTGTTGGCTCTGGGTAAAAATTACGCATCACTTTATCAGATGCAATTTGACGACAGTTGAAACGGGCATAATTTATTTCAGCAGGTGAGGCATAGTGAAAAGGCTGGATTATTATTGGTACAACAAAGGCTTTATTCCTTTACTGTTGTTGCCCGTGTCCTGGTTGTTTTGCCTGATTGCCACAACCCGGCGGCTGTTGTATCGCACGGGTATACTGAAAGTCTATTACCTGCCTGTTCCCGTGATTATTGTGGGCAATATTTCGGTGGGCGGTACAGGAAAAACACCGCTGGTGACCTGGCTGGTGGATATGTTGCGTAATCAGGGTTATACCCCAGGCATTGTGAGCCGAGGCTATGGTGGGCAGGCGACGCACTGGCCACAGCAGGTACGTGCTGACAGTGACCCACGCATGGTGGGTGATGAAGCCGTATTGCTGTCGCGTCGTTGTGCCTGCCCGATGGCGGTGGGGCCAAACCGTGTTGAAGCGGCAGAAGAGCTACTGTCACATACCGACTGTGACATTATCGTAGCGGATGATGGCTTACAGCATTATGCGCTGGGACGTGATATGGAAATTGCTGTGGTGGATGGCGTGCGCCGGTTTGGCAATCAGCACTGTCTGCCCGCCGGGCCGCTGCGTGAACCGTTGAGAAGATTGCGCTCAGTAGACGCCGTAGTCACCAACGGCATGCCAAGTGTGCGCGAATATCGCATGGATTTGTTTCCAGGCACTGTACACAATATGAAGTTCTCAACACGGCGGGTGACATTGGACAGTTTTGCAGGACAAGCCGTGCATGCCGTCGCAGGGATTGGCAATCCCGCGCGATTTTTTCGCCAGCTGGAAGGGCAGGGCATGATCGTCATTGAGCATGCTTTTTCCGATCATCATCCTTTTGTACAAGAAGATATTGTTTTTGACGATGATCTGCCGGTGTTGATGACGGAAAAAGATGAGGTAAAATGCAGGTCATTTGCAACGGAGCAACACTGGTGTGTCCCCGTTGATGCGATATTGGATGAACGTATTATTCCGTTAATTCTGCGCTTGATAAAACGCTGAACTGATTATTTTTAAATTTGTTGGACAAACTGTTAGGTAAACAACGTGGATAAAAAACTGCTCGATATTTTAGTCTGCCCCCTTTGCAAAGGGCCGTTGGTATATTTGAAAGACGCAAAGGAACTGGTGTGCAAGGCAGACCGGCTGGCGTATCCCATTCGTGATGATATTCCAGTGATGCTTGAAGAAGAAGCGCGTGCATTGGCTGCGGACGAGGAAATTGCGTGAAATTCAGCGTTATTATTCCTGCGCGTTATGCGGCAACTCGTTTGCCGGGAAAGCCACTGCTCGATATTGCGGGCAAACCGATGATTCAACATGTCTACGAACGGGCCAGGGAAAGTGGTGCCGCGCGGGTAATCATTGCTACGGATAGTTCACAAATTGAAGCTGCTGCGCAGCAATTTGGGGCCGAAACGTGCTTGACCTCGGTTGCGCATCAGTCCGGTACCGACCGTATTGCGGAAGTGGTAGAAAAACTGGAATTTACCGATGAGCATATTGTGGTGAACCTGCAAGGTGATGAGCCGTTAATGCCTTCATCAGTGATTCATCAGGTGGCGGAAAACCTTGCGGCGTGTAACGCCGCGAGTATGGCCACCGTCTGTACCCGGATTACAACCACCGCTGAATTATTTGATCCGCACATAGTGAAAGTGGTGAAAGACCGGCAGAGCATGGCGCTTTATTTTAGTCGTGCCAGTATCCCTTGGGATCGGGAGGCTTTTGCCAGTACAGCGGAAATTTTGCCCGACAACGGTGGGCATTTTCGACACATTGGCCTTTATGCCTATCGTGCAGGTTTTTTGCATGAATACAGCCAGTGGTCACCCTGCCCGCTGGAACAGGCAGAATCCCTCGAACAATTGCGTGTGTTATGGCACGGGCATCGTATTCACATCGCAGAGGCTGTTGAAATACCGCTTGCCGGAGTAGATACAAAAAAGGACCTTGATGTAGTGCGTGCCGTTCTGGAAGCATCATAATTAGCCTCTAAAACATGAAAATATTGTGTTTACGACTGGCCGAATTATTTTTTGCACACATACCACGCTATGTGTGGTTGAAGAAAAGTGATGAGATGGAAGGTTTTGACATTCTGGAGTGCGATATCGAAGAAGGTTATTGTGCGGTGTTGATCGATTCATACGGAAGCTGGAAAATTGCAGGCCAAGGCATGGCGGTCGATTACAAGATACTCAAAGAAAGTTGTTATTAAAAATAAGGTTCTTCGTAGAAGTGTGTAAAAGCTAAGGAGTCATATCCAGTTTTCCACAGTAAAATAGTATGCTGTTTCTGAACCCCTCAAATGAACGATAACCTCTCGCATTCGATTTGACGGTTTGTATTTT
>Ga0256839_1006094_pt1 | contig 10771 bp, 7 predicted proteins | sample 354166metaG_FD_185968 | JGI IMG/M metagenome (GOLD analysis project Ga0256839, IMG submission 185968) | Hydrothermal vent microbial communities from Mid Atlantic Ridge, Atlantic Ocean - 354-166 | ecosystem: Environmental > Aquatic > Marine > Hydrothermal vents | place: Atlantic Ocean: Mid... | reverse complement strand
GTACTTTCAAATCCATTTACAGCTTTGATGTACTTTTTACAAAACCCCTCTACCATACAAGCCCCAGCTTTTCCTTGCCATAAGCCACTTTCTAGGTAGTTTTCCAAGTCATCTTCTTCAAACTCTACAAAATGATAATGCGTCGCTGAGATGTCTGAAAAAGCTAAGTCTTTTGATTTGTAGTGTGCTGAGGAAATGATAGAGATAGTAGAACCACTTTGTATTTGTAAAATACGTCTAGCATCATCTACATCTTTGGCTTTGCGTAAAATGCTTCCATCTGCTGCCGAGATGACAGTATCTGCACAGAGTAATGGCATATCAAGCCCAAATTCACATATGGCAGCTTCAAGTTTGCCTTTACTCGCTGTATAAACGAAGTCTTTTGCTATGCTTGATCTAATTTGTTCTTCATCATACTTCGGCGATTTTTGTATAAAATCTATACCAAATTTTTGTAACAATAATGCACGAGATTCAGACTGGGAGCAGAGGCATATTTGCATTAAAGACCTCTAAGACTCACACCCATCCAAAGTGCAATAAGACCTAACACAATGTTTAGTGGTAATAATACATTAGGTATCCATTTCATTTTGGCTTTTGCAAGGGCTATTTCACCTTGATTAAATAACTTCCACGCTTTTACACGTCTTAAATACATATACGTGAAATTTACTGCCATGATTGTCCAAATGATTTCTTTTGAAATAAAAAGTGTTTTTAATACCCCTTTATGCCCTCCCGTTGCTATCGCCATGATAAGCCCCGTAGCAAAAAGTGCTATGATGAAAAAGATGACCAGATTAAAAAGCCTGCCTGTAGTTTGAAGCGTGATACCTAGTCTTTGTTTAGGTTCAAGTATTTCTGCAATTTTATGTGTTTGTAACATTTGTGCATCAGTGACCCCACCTCTTGCAATAACAGGATGTACGGCTATACGAATAGCTATCATGCCTCCCACCCATACAAAGGCAGAAAGCACATGAATAAAAACGATGAACTGTGCATTATTTGCAAAAAAATCTACCATTATAAGTTCTCCTCTAAATATGTTAGGGCCCTTTCTGTCGCTTCTGCTATTTTAGAAGCATCTTTCCCTCCAGCTTGAGCGAAGTCTGGGCGACCCCCTCCACCACCACCTAAAACAGGAGCTATCTCTTTTATCCAGTTTCCTGCTTTAATGTTGGTCTCTTTAGAACCACAGGCAATAAGTACTTTATCCCCTTTCTTTTGAAAAAGCATAATGGCAACACTAGGGTACTTATTTTTAGCTTCATCAATAAGCGCTTTGATATCTCCTGTTTCTATCTCTTCCACAATCACACAAGCCCCGTTAAGTTCTCTAGCAGGCAACTCTTTTTGTGTAGCCTTTTGTGCGGCTTGAACTTCAGACTTGAGTGTTTTTATCTGCTCTTTAAGTTTGGCTATACCTACCAAAGGATTATTATTTTTCAACTCGGTTTTTACTTCATTGAGTTCATTACGTAAAATGTTTACAGCATTCACTGCAGCCTTACCACATATTGCCTCTATACGACGTACACCTGCAGAGACTCCTGACTCTTTTGTAATCATAAACAGACCTATCTGTGCGACATTGCTCACGTGTGTTCCTCCACAAAGTTCCACAGAGGCATCACCCATACTTACTACACGCACCTCATCGCCATACTTTTCACCAAAGAGTGCCATAGCACCAGAGTTTTTGGCCTCTTCCACACTCATGAGCTCAGTTTTACGAGGTAAGGCACGAGCAATTTTGTCATTGACCCATGCTTCCACTTTCGCTACTTCCTCACTTGTCATCGCTTGAGGATGAGAAAAGTCAAAACGTAAACGCTTGTCATCGTTGAGTGATCCTGCTTGGCTGATATGTTCACCCAGAACTTCACGCAATCCAGCATGCAGTAAGTGTGTAGCAGAGTGATGTTTTTCTATCTCAGCACGTGCAGTGTCTACCACTGCTGTCACCTCATCACCGATGCACAGTTCCCCCTCTACTTCTGAGAGATTCATATCGAGAAACTTTTTAGTATCCAAGACTTTTACTCTGTCATTTTGGATGTGTAACTCACCACTGTCACCCACTTGTCCCCCTGACTCTGCATAAAATGGGGTTTCTTTTAGCATCACCCAACCTTTGCCATCTAAGTCAGTGACTTGTTCAAAATCCTCGTCAAGTAAGGCTAGTACCGTTGTATTGTGTGTTGTATGTTCATATCCTACAAATGCATTGACTCTAAACTCCTCTTTGAGTGCTTTAAAGTCACCCGTAGTAGCTGCATCACCAGTACCCTTCCAACCTGCTTTAGACTGTGCCTTTTGGGCATCCATCTTGGCAGTAAAAGCATCCATATCCAAACTTATATTTTTTTCACGTAACATATCTTGTGTGAGATCAAGAGGGAAACCGTATGTATCATAAAGTTTAAAGGCTACTTCACCATTAAAAACTTCACTACTAAGCCATGTAGGTTCATTTTCTAATTTTTGTTCCAATGCAGCAAACATATTTTGTGCATTAAATCCATAAGGTCTTCGATTTTTACTGCTTTGTCTATCTTTGTCATAATGCATTCTTGCAAGTTCTTCATTAAAAAGTTTTATACCTGCTTCAATCGTTTGGAAGAAACGCTCTTCTTCCATCTTCATAGAAGTTTTAATTGCTTCAGATTTAGAAGTGAGGTAGTCATACTGTCCTCCCATTAAATCTACAAGGGTATCTACCAGTATATACATAAAAGGTTCACGTAGTCCTAGCAAATATCCATGACGAATCGCACGACGCATAATACGTCTAAGTACATACCCACGCCCTTCTTTATCGAAATTTACCCCTTGAGCTAATAAAAATGAACATGAACGGAGGTGATCTGCTATCACTCTGTATGAGGCAGAATTTGTTGCATCAAAATTGTATTTTGCCCCAACGAGTTCACCTATTTTGTCTAAAAAAGGCATAAAAAGTGAAGAGTGGTAGTTGTTAAGTTTACCCTCTTTTATGGCTACCACACGTTCAAGTCCCATCCCTGTATCGATGCTAGGTTTTGGTAGTGGGTTGAGTGTACCTGTTTCATCTCTAAAGTACTGCATAAATACCAAGTTCCATATCTCTAAGAAACGGTCACCTTCTCCACCCATTTTGTCGTCTGGCCCATGAAAGTGTTCTTCACCTTGGTCATAAAAAATTTCAGAACAAGGTCCACAAGGTCCAGTATCACCCATCTGCCAGAAATTGTCTGCATCTCCAAAACGTACAATGCGCTCTTTACTTATGTGTTTGGCCCACATCTCTTCCGCTTCATCATCTGAGTCATGTACAGTCACCCAAAGTTTTTCTATAGGAAGATTAAGGTACTTTTCTGAAGTAATAAACTCCCATGCATAAGCAATAGCTTCTTCTTTAAAATAGTCTGCAAAAGAGAAATTACCTAACATTTCAAAAAGAGTATGATGGCGTGCAGTGTAGCCTACATTATCAAGGTCGTTATGTTTTCCTCCTGCTCTTAAACAGGTTTGGCTTGATGTAGCACGCGGTATTGAAGGTATAGGAGCCTCACCTGTAAAAATGTTTTTAAACTGCACCATGCCTGCGTTGGTAAACATAAGTGTAGCGTCATCTGGCACAAGTGGGGAAGAAGGTATAAGTTCATGCCCTTTGCTTTGAAAAAAGTCTAGAAATGATTTTCTAATATCCATTGAAAAATATCCTGAGTATATTGTATAAATTGAGGATATTTTATCTAAAATGTGGTTAATATGTAGGTAAGAAGTCTCGTTTAGTGAGACTATCATTCTATTTTAAAGAAGGATAGTGTCAAAATAGGTAAATTTAGAGATAAAAAACACACTGATCATCTATATCATAATCAAAACTACCATCCAAAAAAGTTGATCCTACACCAAAACTGGCACATTCATAAGGAATATTTGCCTTTCCTCTGTCTAGATCATCTACTATGTATACAATATCATCCGTAAGAGGGTCATTTGCATAATTTCCAATCAAACCAGTAAAATCAAAAGTACAATCATCTGGTGGGAAAAAAGTAAATTCTCCATTTGGTCTCGTTGCACTCCACTCAACCATTGAATCACAGATATAAGGAATGCCTCCATAGGAATTTCCATCCTGGTCAATAAGAAACAAAGTTGTAGCATTATCAACAACTGTATCGCCTCCCCCACAACCATTCAATGTAAATACAGTAACACCAGATAGTATCAAACCTAACATTTTCTTTTTCATTCATAAGCTCCTATAAAACTTTATCTACCCATAGACTAAGATAAAATTGTGTTATCAACGTGAAGGTCATTTAGCTATTTCATCATATTTTTTAAAAGTTGTGCAATTTTTACACTACCATCTTTTTCGACGATGTGCATCAATCCTTTACTTTTTGTTCCCATGCTCTCATTTAATATATCAAAGACTTTCTCTACCTCTATGTTATTTTCCCTCATCAACCATGCCAAATCTTTTTTTACAAGAAATTGTGCATTATAATATTGGTGGTCACTTGCCGCATAAGGGTACGGGATGTAAAGTGAAGGTAACGCAGTGGCTGAAAGCTCCCAAAGTGTTGAAGCACCCGCACGCGCAATGGCAAAGTCTGCCTCATTCATATATGCCGCCAACTTAGTTGTAAATCCAAAAACTTCAGCCTTAACACCTAAATCACTGTAGCCTTTTGTCACTTCATCTACATGATTGATGCCTGCTTGATGGAGAATACGTATACCTTTGTCTTGCAGCCCGACTGCCATCTGGAGTGCTAAAGTATTAATCGCACTTGCTCCTTGCGAACCCCCAAGAAAAATAATGGTATTTACTTTATCTCGTACACGGGCATTGTCAAAAAAAACTTCTTTTATAGGGTATGCCTCAATGGGACTCTCCGTCAAGTATGAAGAAATGAAATATGTTGCATAAGGTTTTAAAAGTTTATTGAGTGAACCCAGTGCTGCATTTTGTTCATGAATTACCAGTGATGTACCAGTCAGTTTAGCAGCAAATGCCATAGGAGCTGCAGAAAACCCACCCACCGAAAAAACTACAGAAGCCTTGTGTTTTCGTAATATTTTTATGGATTGAAACATCGCTTTTGCCAACATTATAAGCGATTTTATTTTCCCAAGTGTTCCTTGGTTTACCACCCCACGTGTTTCAAAAAAGTATTTCTCTTTAAAATCATTGTCTTCTTCAAACCATTGTTTGTCTTGTCCCTTGGTTGATCCGACATAAATAAGTTCTTCGTTTCTTAAATGTTCTTTTACTGCTTTAATAATAGCTAAGTGTCCACCTGTCCCTCCACCTGTCATAACTATACTCATATAATCTCACCTTTGATGTTTCTGGGTACTTTTTTAGATACCATCAATACCATACCAATAGCGACACATGACGCCAAAATATGTGAGCCACCATAACTTAAAAATGGCACAGCAATCCCCTTGATCGGTGTGATACCAGAAATACCATACGCGTTCAAAATAAAAGAAAATGCAATCAACAAACCTACCCCTATAGAAAAAAGATAATACATAGGGTCTTTAACCTTAGCTGCTATTTTAAAAATACGGAAAACAACAAAAAGTATCGTCATGGTTACTACAGCCAATCCTAAAAACCCCAACTCCTCTGTGATACCTGCTAAGATGAAATCTGTATGTACTTCAGATAAATATCCTAGTTTAAATTGTCCATTTCCAAGCCCTTCTCCAAAGAAACCGCCATTATGTATAGCATTCAAAGAATTTGATATCTGGTACGGTTCTTTTCCCGCTTCAACACGAAGATTCTGTACGGATTCAAAAGGCAAGACCGAAAGTATGTTGTCTTGTACAGTCCCCCACCATGACCTAATACGTGCCATACGGTGAGGAGCAAAGAAGATAAGGCTAATAAATGCTATAAATACGCCTGACAACAACGTAAAAAAGAATTTTAATGAAGAACCTATAAATAAAAACAATACCATAAGTGTTGCTCCCAGAACTACCACTTGACCTAAATCTTTTTGAAACACAGCGATAATTACAACAGCGATGATAAAAATAAGTAAATACGGAGAAAACACACGTAGCTCTTCAAAGAATCCCATTTTTGACTTATCTAACAGTTTACGCGCAAAACTCCATGCGAGGAAAAATACAAAACCTACTTTAAAAAACTCAACAGGTGCCAATGACATAGGTCCCACCCGTATCCAGCGTTTGGCTCCACCCACTTCATTCACCAGCGTCGAGGGTAAAAACTGCATGGCTACCATCAATAGAAAAAAACTCACAAACAACGCTAAGCCTACACGAGCAAACCACTTGTCTGGATCTAACTTACTCAAAATAACAATCGTAACAAAACCTATAAATATTGCCATACTTTGACGTATAAAAAAATGAAAGTCTACATAAGAAAAATGTACAACAGTATATGTTGAAAGCGAATAACTCATCACTAAAGAAAGTGTTAAAAGTGCTATTACGCCAGCTAAAAGTGGTTTGTCAATCATCTCATATCTCTTTTATTCTATATTAATTAGTATTTTATCAGATTTAACAGATAACTTTGATAAAATTCTACATAAGCTGAGGAAAATATGGATACAAAAATGAAAAGTTGGTATAGTAAGGCACTGCATGCCAAAGCATAAAGAAATACAAAACAAAGCAATACATCAAAGAAAATATAAGATTACTATACTTTTCTTACTTTTAGCCCTTGCTATGGGTATTTTTTTGTCTTCTGTGTTAAAAACAATCTCTACGGAAAGAAGAATCCCGAGTCATAATAAAACCATTCATGATCGCTCTTTTCGTGGTGCCATCATCTCTGCAGACAATTATACTCTTTCCAATTCTCAAAAAACCTATCAAGCAGTCATTCGGGGAGCAAGTATCAAGCCTGAAAAAAAAGATCTGTTTATTAAACTTTTTTCTATTTATAGCCGTATCCCTGAAGAGTCATTACGCAAAAAATTCAAAAATCGTAGCAATAAAATAATTCAAGGCAATATCATTCTGTCTAAAACCATTCCATCAAGTACTGCTATGCAACTGAAATCTTTAGCCTATAAGCTACGTAAACTAGGTGTTTTTCGTTCTATAAAAACTGCCTCAGGGATAGAAGTACTTTTTGGTCTAGACATCATTGAAAATGGAGAAAGCAGACGTTTTCCACTTGCGGATGTTATGAGTCCTATTTTAGGGTATGTTGGCAAAAAGAGTGATGGAAAATACACCCGACCTCAAGGGAAAAAAGGTCTTGAGCGTAACTACGAAACACATATTACTTCAAAAAAAGATGGTTATTTTAAGGGGAAACGTGATGTACTTGGTGCTATCATACATGATAAAAACAGTATACAGTTAAACCGTGTTGATGGCTTAGACTTACACCTCAACATACCACTTTCTTTGCAGTGTAGAGTAGAAACCATGATTGACGCTATGAAAAGCAATCTGGATGCAGATGAAATACTAGTAGGTGTGATGGAGAGCGATACTGGGAAAGTAGTTGCCTTAGCCAGCACAGAACGTTATGACCCCTCACACATCAAACAAAAAGACATACCAGCACTCAATCCAAAATTTGCAGAGTATCCCCATGAAGCTGGTTCTGTACTTAAACCTATTACCTTAGCACTGGCACTAGACAAAAAAGTAGTAACCCCCAATACATGGTTTAATACCTATAATGGAAAAATGAAAATCGGGAAAAGACGTACCATCACTGATGATGAAAAATTTGAGTCTCTCAATGCAACAGACATCATCGTGCATTCTTCCAATGTTGGTATCTCTCAGATATCCTGGCGACTAACAGGTAAAGAGTTTAGAGAAGGGTTAGTCAGGTTTGGTATTGCAAGACCTTCAGGACTTGACCTCTCTCGGGATTTACCAGGACAACTTAAACCGCTACATCTACTCAATCATCAGATGCACAGAGCAAACTCTTCTTATGGCTATGGAATGATGGTAACCTTTGCCCAACTTTTTAAAGCCTACTCCGCCTTTAACAATGATGGTGTAGCCGTAACCCCTCGTATCGTTAGCTATTTGGAAGATAAAAAAGGAAACCAATATACCCTAGACCCAAAAATAGGCAACCTAAAAGCTGTTGACCAAAAAACTGCCCGTCAGATACATGATATTCTCGTAGAGGTTGTCAAAAGAGGTACAGGTGTTAAAGCACAGTATCCTGGTTTGGAAATTGGAGGGAAAACAGGTACTGCCCATATAGCAAAGCATGGGCGTTATGTACGAGAGTATCATAGTAGTTTTTATGGATTTGCCAATGATAAAAAAGGGAATAAATATACCATTGGTGTACTTGTCATACGTGCTAAAGCACGCTATAAATATTTTGCATCACTCTCTGCTGTACCAACTTTTAGAAATATTGTACAAATTTTGGTCGAGCAAAATCATCTTGTTCCTGATCCTACGGAAATAAAAAAGGTAGAAAAAGATGAAACACTTTACAAGGTAAAAAAACCTGTTGTAAAAACAGTACCACCAGTGCAAGTTCTAGAAAAAAAGAAACAGGTAAAAGTTCACAAAACCTCACAGAACCCATCGGTTAAATCTTTATTTAAAATTAAAGAAAAACCTAAAAAAGAAAAGAAGCCAAAAGTAAAAAAAACTGTCAAACCATTACCTACACCTAAGAAAACTATGCCCGTAAAAGATGTATCAACCCATGAACTTTTTGAAGATTTATTTTAAATCCATAGATTGTCAATAAGTCTTGGCTTTCCCACCCATGCAGCTACAAGTATAATGGTATTGCCTATTTCTACTGTTTCAAGTGCTTGAAACTCACGATTGACAATGGCTATATACTCTACTTCGTCTGCATCCCTCAGTTCTTCGAACATCATTCTTGTAATATTCTTTACACATAACTCACCTGACATGACCATTTTGGTAGCTTTTTTTAGCGCACGAGACAAACATAATGCACGTTCTCTTTCATCATCCTTCAAATACACATTACGAGAACTTAATGCCAAGCCTCTGTCATCACGTACTATCTCACATGGGATAATGTGAACATCCATAAAATAATTTTTAGTCATTTGAGTAATAAGAGCCAACTGTTGTGCATCCTTTTTACCAAAATATGCATGGGTGGCCCCGCTTACATTCAACAGTTTCATCACCACTTGCAACATACCATCAAAGTGCCCCGGACGTTTTTCCCCTTCTAACACATAACCACGAACAGCTGGCGCACCAATGCACAGTTCATCTTCTTCATACATTACTGCACTTGTTGGCATAAAGAGTATATCTACTTTAGCTAACTCACATATTTTGATATCCGCTTCATCTTTTCGAGGATACGCATCAAGGTCCTCTCCTTCAAGAAACTGTGTAGGGTTTACAAAGATAGAAACAATAAGGTGTTCATTGTCCTCTCGGGCTTTTCGTATGAGAGAAAGATGCCCATGATGTAACGCACCCATGGTTGGTACAAAACCAATACTTCCAGATAACATTTTTTTTGCAGTTTGTAGTTCCTCTATCGTTTTTACAATAAGCATCTCTAACCTCGTATTTCGCTTTTATTTGGTAAAATCATACCAAAATATAAACTGATACATAATTAATTAAACGTCTTTACTGCTTCATGTATCAAAAGACAAAGTAACAAGGAAATCATTAATATGGATGCATACGAATACGGTGAGTTACTCAAAACACTTTCAAAAAAAATGGAAAATATCAAAAATATTGTGAAACCAGATACGCTTCAAAATCGACTCAACGAAATAGACGAGATGCAACAAAATCCAAACTTTTGGAATGATGTAGAAACTGCAGGAAAAATCTCTCAGGAAAAAACCAAAACAGAACGTATTTTGGCAACCTATAATAATGCTAACGATTCTGTAACAGATGCCCTAGAGTACTTTGAGTTGGCGAAAGTGGAAAAAGATGAAGAAACGTTAGAAATGCTTTATGACGATGCGGAGACCCTACAGGAAAACACCCACAAATTAGAAGTACAAATGATGCTAAGTGGCGAACATGACAGTAACAATGCCATCGTATCCATACATCCAGGTGCTGGGGGAACTGAGTCTCAAGACTGGGCCAATATGCTCTACCGTATGTACCTTCGCTGGGCAGAACGTCATAACTTAAAAGTAGAAGTACTTGACTACCAGCCTGCTGAAGAAGCTGGTATAAAAGATGTCTCTTTTATGATAAAAGGTGAAAATGCTTATGGATACCTCAAAGTAGAAAATGGCATTCATAGACTCGTACGTATCAGCCCATTTGACTCTAATGCCAAACGTCACACTTCATTTTCATCGGTGATGGTCTCCCCAGAGATAGATGATGACATTGACATCATAATAGAAGACAAAGACATACGTATAGACTCCTACCGTGCCTCAGGTGCAGGTGGGCAACATGTTAACACCACTGACTCTGCCATACGTATCACTCATATACCTACAAACATCATCGTACAATGCCAAAATGATAGAAGCCAACATAAAAACAAAGCCTCTGCACTTAAAATGCTAAAATCACGTCTTTTTGAGTATGAAATGGCAAAGAAACAAGCCGCCATTGATGGTATCGAAAAGAGTGAAATCGGATGGGGACACCAAATACGTTCATACGTACTCCAACCCTACCAACAAGTCAAAGACACCAGAAGCAACCAAGCCTTTACCAATGTAGATGCTATACTTGATGGAGAGATAGATAAACTTTTAGAGGGTGTGCTTATTGCTCAAGCAAGATA
>Ga0256839_1006093_pt1 | contig 10774 bp, 9 predicted proteins | sample 354166metaG_FD_185968 | JGI IMG/M metagenome (GOLD analysis project Ga0256839, IMG submission 185968) | Hydrothermal vent microbial communities from Mid Atlantic Ridge, Atlantic Ocean - 354-166 | ecosystem: Environmental > Aquatic > Marine > Hydrothermal vents | place: Atlantic Ocean: Mid... | reverse complement strand
AACCCGACACCCTCGTGGTCACGCCGTTCGTCAGCTTGCCCCTGCGGCCACGCGGGGAAGGCTCACAACCTGTACTCTGGGTTCACGTCACAAAACAGGGGTTGCTCACCCATGCAATAGCCAAGGCAATCTGGGAAGATGCTGGCCAGGAGTCCACAACGGGGCCAATTCCAGGCCCATGTGAACGCTGGCACCTGAGCGACCCGTGGGGTGTACGCCACACGCTGTGGCTCACCGCCCAGGGGCTCGTGGTGCGGTGGGAGCACCCGGATTGGCAGGCAACCCTTACAGGACTCCACGAGTGAGGACACCATGCCCCACATCTCCCAGAATCTGCCCGAGGACGTTCACTACCTGCTGGTCTTCGACGGAGGAAGTAAGGGCAACCCCGGCCAAGGGTACGGCAGCTATGTGCTCGTGCGGTGTGACACGGGCCAACAGAAATTGCGTCGCCTCCAGTTCGGGGAGAAGGTCACCAACAACGAGGCCGAGTACCGCACGCTGATCGAGGGCCTCCGCGCCCTGCTCGGGATCATCCGCGAACACGGGAAAGACCCCCGCCGCTACCGCCTGGAGGTACGCGGGGACAGCCTGTTGGTCGTCAACCAGTTGACCGGCGCCTGGAAGGCCCGTGACCCGCGCATGCGCGCCCTGCGGGACGAGGCGCTGGCCCTGCTGCGCCAGTTCGGCGCCTTTCGCGTTCGCCACCACGAGCGCGAGGCGAGCGTGGAGTTGTTCGGCCACTGACACCATGTCGCCAGAACACAAGGAGGGAGGGTGCTCATGGGCGTGTTCAAGCCAGTCTCACCCCGTGTGGACTTCAAGGCCCAAGAGGCCAACGTCCTGGCCTTCTGGAAGGCCAAGGGCATCTTCGAGAAGAGCGTGGAACAGCGCCGGGGGGCAGAGCCCTGGGTCTTCTACGAGGGGCCGCCCACCGCCAACGGCCTGCCCCACATCGGCCACGTGCTCACCCGGGTCTACAAGGACATTTTCCCCCGCTACCACACCATGAAGGGGCGTTACGTCTTCCGCAAGGCCGGGTGGGACACCCACGGCCTGCCCGTGGAAATCGAGGTCGAGAAGGAGCTGGGCCTCTCCGGCAAGCGGCAAATCGAGGAGTACGGGGTGGCCGAGTTCAACCGGCTCTGCCGGGAGTCGGTCTTCCGCTACGTGGAGAAGTGGCGCGAGCTCACCGACCGCATCGGCTTCTGGATCGACATGGACCACCCCTACATCACCATGGACAACGCCTACATCGAGACGGTCTGGTGGATCCTGAAGACCTTCTGGGACCGCGACCTCCTCTACCGGGACTACAAGGTGGTGCCCTACTGCCCGCGCTGTGGCACGCCCCTGGCCGACCACGAGGTCTCCCTGGGCTACGCCCAAACGGAGGACCCTTCCGTCTTCGTCAAGTTCCCGGTGACCGACGAGCCCGGCACCTACTTCCTCGTCTGGACCACCACGCCCTGGACGCTGCCCGGCAACGTGGCCCTGGCCGTCGGCGGCGACGTGGACTACGTGAAGGTCCGCCAGGCAGACGACACCTACGTGCTTGCCAAGGCGCGCCTGGAGGTGCTGGACGGCGACTACGAGGTCGTTGAGGAGTTCAAGGGGCGCGCCCTTGTGGGCCGGACCTACACGCCCCTCTTCCGCTTCCTGCCCGTGGAGCAGGAGTACGCCTACGTGGTCGCCGCCGACTTCGTCAGCACCGAGGACGGCACGGGCATCGTCCACATCGCGCCGGCCTTCGGCGCCGAGGACATGGAGGTGGCCCGCGAGCACGGCCTGCCCGTCCTGATGACGGTCAGCGGGGAGGGCACCTTTGTCCCCGAGGTGAAGCCCTGGGCCGGCCTCTTCGTCAAGGACGCCGACCCCCTCATCACCGAGGAGCTGCGCCGGCGAGGGCTCCTCTACAAGGCCGAAACCTACGTCCACACCTACCCCTTCTGCTGGCGCTGCAAGACCCCCTTGCTCTACTACGCCCGCACCTCCTGGTACATCCGCACGAGGCGCCACAAGGAAAACCTGCTGCGCGCCAACAGGGAGATCAACTGGGTGCCCGAGCACATTCGGGACGGCCGGTTCGGCAATTGGCTGGAGAACAACGTGGACTGGGCCCTGAGCCGCGAGCGCTACTGGGGCACGCCCTTGCCCGTCTGGGAGTGTGACTCGTGCGGCGAGCACGTCTGCGTCGGCTCCCTGCGCGAGCTGGAGGAGCGCGCGGGCGAAGACCTCTCGGAGCTCGACCTCCACCGCCCCTACGTGGACGCCATCACGCTCCCCTGTCAGGCGTGCGGGGGCACCATGCGGCGGCACCCCGAGGTGATTGACGTCTGGTTCGACTCGGGGGCCATGCCCTACGCCCAGTGGCACTACCCCTTCGAGAACCGGGAGACCTTCGAGGAGCAATACCCGGCCGACTTCGTCTGCGAGGCCGTGGACCAGACGAGGGGCTGGTTCTACTCCCTCCACGCCATCAGCACCCTGCTCCACAACAGGCCGGCCTTCAAGAACTGCGTCGTGTTGGGCCTGGTGCTGGACGAGGGCGGGCGCAAGATGTCCAAGAGCCAGGGCAACGTGGTGGACCCGTGGGAGGTGCTCGACGAACACGGGGCCGACGCCGTGCGCTGGTACCTGCTCACCTCGGCACCGCCCTGGGCCGAGCGGCGCTTCAGCGCCAGGCTGGTGGGTGAGGTGGTGCGGCAGTTCATGCTCACCCTCTGGAACACCTACGCCTTCTTCGTCACCTACGCCAACATCGAGGGGTGGCGCCCGGGCTCGCCCGGGGTCCCGGCGGTCGAGGGGCGGCCGGCCCTCGACCGCTGGCTGCTAAGCGAGCTCAACCTCCTGGTCGAGCAGGTGGACGGGGCCCTGGCCGCCTTCGACGCCACCTCCGGGGGGCGGGCCATCGCCGCGTTCGTGGAGCGGCTCTCCAACTGGTACGTGCGGCGCGCCCGCCGGCGGTTCTGGGAGGGGGACGAGGCCGCCTTCGCCACCCTCTACGAGGCGCTGGTGACCCTGACGAAGCTCCTGGCCCCCTACACGCCCTTCCTCGCCGAGGCCATGTGGCAGAACCTGGTGCGTTCGGTGTCGGAGGGGGCGCCGGAGAGCGTCCACCTGGCCGACTTCCCGGCGGCGGACCGCGCCCTGGTGGACGAGGAGCTGAACGCGGCCATGCGCCTGGTGCAGAGGGTGGTCCGGCTGGGCCTGGCCGCGCGGAACCGGGCGGGCATCAAGGTGCGCCAGCCCTTGGCCGAGCTGGCCGTGGCCTGCCCCCGGGAGGAGCAGGAGCCCCTGCGGGCGCTGGCCGAGTTGGTGCTCGACGAGCTGAACGTGAAGGCGCTGCGCTTCGTCGCCCCCGAGGAGGTTGTGGCCTACCGCGTGAAGCTCAACCCGGCCAGGCTGGGTCCCCGGCTCGGCCCCAAGCTGAAGGCGCTCCGGGCTGCCCTGCAGGGGGCGGACCACACGGCCCTGGGCCGGGCCCTCCGCGCCGGGGAGCCGATCGTCCTGGAGGTGGACGGCGAGAGTGTGACCGTGGCCCCGGACGAGGCGAGCGTGGAGGTCGAGCCCATTCCCGGCTACGCCGCGGCCGTCGAGGGGCCCTACACCGTGGCCGTCGCCACGGAGATCACCGACGAGCTCCGGCGGGAGGGCATGGCCCGCGAGCTGGCCCGCCACCTCAACCAGTTGCGCAAGGAGGCCGAGTTGGAGCTCACCGACCGCGTCGAGGTCTGGCTGGCCGGCGTGCCGGACGACGTGCTCGCCGAACACGCCGATTACGTGCGGCGGGAGGCCCTGGCCGTGCGCCTGGAGACAGGCGAGGGCCCCGACGATGTCACGGCGCGGAAGGCGTTGCGCGTCAACGGCCTGAACATCACCGTGGCCATTCGCAAGGTCGAGGCCAAGTGACGGGCCAACTTTACAGGACCTTCAGCTTGGGTACAATGTACGGTGAGCCCGCACGCGGAAGGACCAAGTTCACCCACCGTGTGTCCACAGCAGGGCAGCAGCAAGAGGCTTTCCCACCATCACCATTCTAGGCGAGGCATTGACGGCTCATGGAATTGCGATCAGGACGTTACACGGGCAGGCTATTGCTCTGGTCCACAGCAGCCCTCTCGCTCGGGGCCGACCAGACTACGAAGTGGTGGGTGCAGCAGAACATGCGCCTCTTCGAGACAAGGCCGTTGGGCGACGTGTTCCCACTCAACCAGCTCGCCATCACGTACACCTACAACACCGGCGCAGCGTTCGGCATCCTGGCCAACTACGGCCAGTTCTTCGTGGCCGTGGCCGTGATCGTGGTCCTGGGAATCATCTTCTACCACCGCCGCCTGCCCCAGGAAGAACGGTGGCTCTTCGTAAGCTTCGGGCTCCAACTGGGAGGGGCTCTGGGCAACTTGGTGGACCGGCTCCGCTTGGGCCACGTGGTGGACTTCATTCACGTGGGGTCCTTCCCCATCTTCAACCTGGCCGACGTGTCCATCGTAACAGGCACTTTGATGTTGGCGTGGTATCTGTGGCGTGAGGAGGAACCCGGCGCCGGCGGGCGCGAAGAGCCCGACGTGCTCCCTCCCTCACGGTTGGCCGGGCCTCAAGAGGCCGTGGAATCGGCCGCCTACGAGGAATGAACGGGCCCATCGCGTTTGAAGTTCCACCGGGGGCGGCCGAAGAGCGGTTGGACCGTTGGCTGTCGTCCCAGTTGCCGGGGGTAAGCCGCTCCCAGCTCCAGAAGTGGATTCGGGAAGGCCGGGTTCTGATTGACGGCGAGCCCGCCCACAAGGGGGGAGTGCGGCTTGAGGGGGGAGAACGGATTACTGTGCTGTGCCCCCCGCCCGAGCCAGCTTTCCCCCAACCGGAACCTATACCGCTGGACGTGCTGTACGAGGACGATCACGTGATCGTGCTCAACAAGCCGGCCGGCCTCGTCGTCCACCCGGCCCCAGGCCACCCGTCTGGCACTCTGGTGAACGCGCTGTTGGCCAGGTACCCAGAGCTGGCCGGCAGTGCCGGGGAGCGCCCCGGGATCGTCCACCGCTTGGACAAGGAGACCTCCGGCGTGCTCATCGTCGCCCGAAACACGGAGGCTCTGGAGTTCCTCCAGGCCCAGTTCCGGCGCCGGGAGGTCCACAAGGAGTACCTGGCATTGGTCCACGGCCGCCCGGACAGCACACGGGGGCTCATCGGCGCCCCCATTGGACGCGACCCACGCCACCGCCGCCGGCTGTGGGTGGTGCCCGACGGCCGGCCAGCCACAACCGAGTTCGAGGTGGTGGAGGCTTTTCCCGGCTACACGCTGCTCCTAGTGCGGCCGGTGACCGGCCGAACACACCAGATTCGCGTCCACCTGGCGGCCATCGGCCATCCCGTCGTCGGAGACTCGGCCTACGGCCCCCGCCGGCGGAAGCAGGGGCTTCCGCTTCGACGCCACTTCCTCCACGCGTGGAGGCTAGGGCTCACCTTGCCGGACGGTCATCAACGGACGTTCGAGGCGCCGCTGCCCCACGATCTTCGGAATGTGCTCAGCTCCTTGCGGCAGCGGCGGTAAGCCAGAGAAACTCAACGGGGAGGAGTGTATGGCCACGAAAGACAAGTGGACGGCTATGCGCAAGCGGCTGGAAGAGGAACGGAAGGCCAAGTTGGAGGAACGCGCTCACCTTGAACGCGACTTGGCCTACGAGGCCGACTACGGCTTCGGCGAAGGTGATCCCGGCATCTACGAACGGGAGAAGGCCATGGCCCTCATCCGAACCGTGGACGAGGACCTGTCGGAGATCGACCGAGCACTGAAGAAGATCGAGGAGGGCACCTACGGCATCTGTGAGGAGTGTGGTCAGCCCATCCCCGAAGAGCGCTTGGAGATCGTGCCGGCCACCCGCTACTGTGTCCAATGTGCCTCCAAGCGTTCGGCCAAGCTGTACCGTTGAACCCTCCAGCACAAAAAAGCGGACCGTTTGGTCCGCTTTTTTCCTTCGGGTATACCCTCGCCGCCTCTTTTACGGAAGTACGAGCTGCGGAAATGCCTCTACCCCGGCGAATTTGGCGCCGCTCCCCAGCATTTCCTCGATGCGCATCAACTGGTTGTACTTGGCCACACGGTCCGTGCGGGCCGGCGCCCCGGTCTTGATCTGACCCACGTTCAGGGCTACGGCCAAGTCGGCAATGGTGGTGTCCTCTGTCTCGCCACTGCGGTGACTCACCACCGCGGTCCACCCGGCCCTCTGAGCCTTCAGAATGGCCTCGATGGTCTCGGTGAGGGTGCCAATCTGGTTCAGCTTGATCAGGATGGAGTTGGCGGCCCGGCGTTCGATGGCCTCTTCAAGGCGGGCGACGTTGGTCACCAACAGGTCGTCGCCCACCAGTTGTACCTGTTGGCCCAGGCGCGCAGTCAACATCTCCCAGCCGGCCCAGTCGTCCTCGGCCAAGCCGTCCTCGATGCTGATGATGGGATATCGTTCTACCCATTCGGCCAGGAAGGCCACCATCTCTTCGGAGGAAAGAGTCCGCCCTTCCTTGGGCAGGTGGTAGACACCGTCTTCGTACAGCTCACTGGCCGCCGCGTCCAAAGCCAGGTACACGTCCTCCCCAGGCGTGTAGCCGGCCTGCTGGATGGCCTCGACGATCAGGTCGAACGCCTCGGCGTTGGAGCGCAGCGAGGGGGCGAACCCCCCTTCGTCGCCGACGTTGGTGGCGTGGCCAGCAGCCTTGAGCACGGCTTTCAGCGCGTGATAGACCTCCACTCCCATGCGCAGGGCTTCGCCGAAGGAGGGGGCCTTCACGGGCACGATCATGAACTCCTGAAAGTCAGCGCTGTCGGCCGCGTGCTTGCCACCGTTCAGGATGTTCATGAGGGGCACGGGCAAGGTGTGGGCGGCTACACCGCCCAAGTACCGGAAGAGGGGCACGTCCAAGGCCGCCGCGGCTGCGTGGGCCACGGCCAAGGAGACGCCCAAAATGGCGTTGGCACCCAAGTTGCTCTTGTTGGGTGTGCCATCCATCTCCACCAGCAGGAGGTCAATTTCCATCTGGTCTGTGGCATCCCAGCCGATGATCTCCTGGGCAATGGTCGTGTTGATGTTGTCCACGGCCTGGAGAACGCCTTTGCCACCGTAGCGCTCGGGGTCATTGTCCCGGAGCTCCAGGGCCTCGTGGACACCAGTGCTGGCCCCACTGGGCACGGCTGCGCGGCCCACGGCGCCGCCCGAGAGCACCACGTCCACCTCGACGGTAGGATTGCCCCGCGAGTCGAGAATCTGTCGGGCCACGACCTCATCTATGGTTGTGTCACTCATGGGGTCTCTCCCTCTCCCAAATTGAGCTGATGGTTTGGGTGAGCCAGATGCCATCGTCGGCCGATCAGGTGGACAATTTTGAGCGCAAGTGTATCATACTTTGGGCGAAGGAGCGAATTGACCCACACCCATAAGCAAGGAGGAGCCTGATGCGCGTTCTACTCCAGCGCGTGCGCCGGGGGCGGGTGACCGTTGACGGTGAAGTCGTGGCCGACATTGGTCCAGGTGTGGTGCTCCTGGTGGGCGTCACCCACGGCGACACGCCGGCCGAGGCCGAATGGCTGGCACGCAAGGTGGCCGGCCTGCGCATTTTCCCCGACGAGGCCGGCCGGTTCAACCGCTCTCTCCTCGACGTGGGCGGGAACGCGCTGGTGGTCTCCCAGTTCACCCTCTACGCGGACGCGCGCAAGGGGCGCCGGCCGAGCTTCACACAAGCCGCTCCCCCGGAAGAGGCTGAGCCGCTGGTGGACCACTTCGCCCACGCCTTGGCCGAGTTGGGCGTGCCCGTCCAGACAGGCCGTTTCGGGGCCTACATGGTGGTCACCATTGAGAACGACGGGCCGGTCACCATCCTGTTGGAACGCCACGCCCCATCCTGAACGCGGGCATCGCCCGTGATTCAATACCCCGCGCTCCGGTTGACTTCGTTGAGCAGAGGGCGACCGGCCACGTAGCGGGCCAAATTCTGACTGAAGAGCTCCACACACACGTCGTCGTACTCGTGGAAGAATCCGCCCACGTGGGGGGAAAGAATGACGTTCTCCAGCTCCCAGAGGGGGCTCTCCGCGGGAAGGGGCTCCTCGGTGAAGACATCGAGGCCCGCCGCAGCCAAGGGGCCGTGCCGCAGGGCCTCCACCAACGCTCTCTCGTCCACGGTCTTCCCGCGCCCGATGTTGATGAAGAGACTGCCCGGTCTCATGGCGGCAAAGGCGTCGGCATCCATCAGCTCCTCCGTCTCCGCCGTCGCCGGCAGCACGTTGACCACCACATCACATAGGGCCAGCATCCTGTGAAGTTGTCCCGGGCCGTAGTAGGCCCGCGGAATGGCGCCCTCGGGATCGCCCACGCCAGGCAGGGCGAAACCGGTGTCCCGCTTGCGGGCAGGGTTTCGCTTGTAGGCCAGCACCTCCATGCCGAGGGCGTGGAGCACGCGAGCCACTTCCCGCCCAATGGAGCCATATCCCAGAATACCCACCGTGCGCCCCCGCAACAGCGGGGCGGAGAAGAGCCGCCAGCGCCCCTCGGGCCATTCGTGCCGGGATTGGAAGGCAAGCATCCGAGGCACATGACGCCAAAGGGCCAGGAGCAACGCCAAGGTGTGCTCGGCCAGCACGACAGCGTGAACGCCGCTGGCCGTGGTGAGCCGCACGTGGGCGGGCACGGCGTCGAAGTCCACGTGGTCCACCCCAGCCCAGTGGAACTGTATCCACCGCACGGCCCAGTGATCCTCCCACCAGGCGGGCACCCTGGCCGCGTAGAGCACTTCAGTCTCAGGGCGAGCGTTGAGGGCGTCGGCCACCTCCTCGGCCGTGCGCGCCGGGATACGAACGACATCCACATCGTCGGAGACGGCGCGGAGGCGCTCCAAGTGAGCATCTGTGAACTCAAGGGTAACGAGCACAGGGACGGTCATCGGGCTTCCTCCTCTTGAACGTATCGTTCTGTGCGCCAGAGTATGCCCGGAAGCGGGACCAGAGGCAAACACCGGCCTCTCGGGAGTCTTTGACTGTGATTGCAGATGGCCGTATAATACACTACCTTCACAGTGTCTCCACAGCCGGCCAGACACTTGATAGAGCAGAGGAGAAGATGACTGCTCCACTTCCTTCTCTAAGTGCCGAGGAAAAAGCCCGCATTCTCCAGGCCCTGCGCGAGGACGCGGCCTTTCGCGAGGAGATGCGCCGCCTCCTCTTGGAAGAGGTGCAGGTCGCCCTCCAGGAGCTCCGGGAGTCCATCGAGCACTTGGCCCTCACTGTGCGGGAGCAGGCTGAGGCGACCGACCGGGAAATTCGCAACTTGGCCGCCCAAGTGCAGGAGAACAGCCGGCAAATCGCCGCCCTCACCGAACAGGTGCAGGAGAACAGCCGGCAGATCGCCGCCCTCACCGAGCGCATGGAGCGGGTGGAAGCCCAGATCGCCACCCTCACCGAACAGGTGCAGGAGAACAGCCGGCAGATCGCTGCCCTCACCGAGCGCATGGAGCGGGTGGAAGCCCAGCTTGTCGCCCTTATCAAGCAAGTGCAGGAGAACAGCCGGCAAATCGCCGCCCTCACCGGCGAAATACGGCAACAGCGGATTCGCTTGGACGATGTGTCCGGGGCTGCTGTGGAGGCGAGTGCCAGGGAGGAGATCCTCATTTGGCTGCGGAGCCGGGGCGTGGAAATCGCCGAGCAATACCTGCCGGGCGACCTCCGGGAATCCTTGGACGTGCGCTCCGTTCCCGACGGAGTGCTCTTGATCCGCGACCGTTCTGGGTACATCTTCCTCGTCTACGAGGTGACCTTCACGATCGCCCTGCGCGACGTGCGGCGCATCGCCGAGTGGTTGGAGGCGTTCCGCCAGGCCGGGTGGCCGGCAGTCGGCCTGGTCTACTACCGGCGCGCCCTGCCGGAGGAGGATGAGAGGGAAGAGATCGTGGAGGAGAACAGGGAAATCATCCGCACCATTCCCGGCATGAAGACTCTCCGCGAAGAAGCTGCCCGTGCCGGGGTGCTGCTCATGCAGCGCGGGACGGCGCCTTGGCGGCCTCAGGGATGGCGTCCTCCTCGGGGCATGGAAGAACTCCCCGAAGTGTTGCCACGTGAACACAATAGCTGGTGGTAATGCCTCGCCCAGAGACACGCGCGGACACGACAGGGAGCGGGCGGAAAGCGGAGGGCCTCTCCTATGTCAAGATGTCTCCTCCCCAACGGTGTGACCATCCACTACGAGGAGTACCACGCTGAGGGCTCGCCAGCCGTCCTCCTGTTGCACGGCTTGGGGTCCGCCGGGATCGATTGGCTGCTCCAGTTCAAGCCTTTGGGAGAAGCAGGCTACCGGGTGCTGGCCCCTGACTTGCGGGGCTTCGGGCGTTCTCCATGGCCGGGAGCCACCACCGTTCCGGCCATGGCCGAGGACATGGCTCTGCTGCTGGAAAAGCTGAAAGCCTCGCCCGCCCACGTGGTGGGCATCTCCATGGGCGGGACGGTGGCGCTGCAATTGGCGTTGGACTTCCCCGAACGGGTGCGCAGCCTGGTGCTGGTCAACACTTTCGCGCGCCTGCGGCCCCAAGGAGTGCGCGGCCTTCTCTACTTCCCCGTGCGCATGGCCCTGCTGTACACCTTGGGCCTCGAAACTCAGGCGCGCTTGGTGGCCAAGCGCATCTTCCCCCATCCCCACCAGGAGGCGCTGCGCGCACAACTTCGCCATCGCATTGCCCAGACCGACCCCCGCGCCTACCGCGCCGCCATGTGGGCGTTGGCCCGCTTCAACGTGGAGGA
>Ga0256839_1006092_pt1 | contig 10777 bp, 22 predicted proteins | sample 354166metaG_FD_185968 | JGI IMG/M metagenome (GOLD analysis project Ga0256839, IMG submission 185968) | Hydrothermal vent microbial communities from Mid Atlantic Ridge, Atlantic Ocean - 354-166 | ecosystem: Environmental > Aquatic > Marine > Hydrothermal vents | place: Atlantic Ocean: Mid... | reverse complement strand
CAAGAAAGAGCGCTTCACCGTGCTGATTTCCCCGCACGTGAACAAGGATGCGCGTGACCAGTACGAGCTGCGGACCCACAAGCGCCTGATGGACATCATCGACCCGACCGACAAGACGGTCGATGCACTGATGAAGCTGGATCTCGCCGCTGGCGTCGATGTTCAGATTCAACTGCAGTAACGGCAGCGCCATCCGCAACCGGAGTTCAAGACAATGACAATTGGTGTAATTGGTCGCAAGCTGGGCATGACCCGCGTCTTCACCGAAGACGGCGCGTCCCTGCCGGTGACCGTGATCGAAGTGGCGCCGAACCGGGTGACCCAGGTCAAGACCGCCGAAACCGACGGCTACCGCGCCGTGCAGGTCACCACCGGCACCCGCAAGGCCTCCCGCGTGACCAGGCCGCTGGCCGGGCATTTCGCCAAGGCCGGCGTCGAGGCCGGGCGCGGCCTGTGGGAGTTCCGCCTGGACGACGGCGAGGGCGAGGATCTGGCCCCGGCCGCCGAGATCAAGGTGGACATCTTCGAGAACGGCCAGAAGGTGGACGTGACCGGGATCAGCATCGGCAAGGGCTTTGCCGGCGGCGTCAAGCGGCACAACTTCCGCACCCAGGACGCCACCCACGGCAACTCCCTGTCGCACCGCGCGCCCGGTTCCATCGGTCAGTGTCAGACCCCGGGCCGCGTGTTCAAGGGCAAGCGCATGGCCGGCCACATGGGTGCCGTGCAGCGCACCATGCAGAACCTGGAAATCGTGCGCGTGGACGCCGAACGCAACCTGCTGCTGGTCAAGGGCGCCGTGCCCGGCGCCAAGGGTGGCGACGTGATCGTGCGCCCGGCCGTGAAGGCCCGTGGAGGGGAGAAGTAAACCATGGAACTGAACCTGACAACCGCCACCGGCAAGGCCTCGACCAAGACCATCGAAGTCTCCGACGCCAACTTTGCCGCCGATTTCAACGAGCCGCTGGTGCACCAGGCCGTGGTGGCCTACCTGGCCGGGGCCCGGGCCGGGACCCGGGCCCACAAGAACCGCTCCGCCGTGCGCGGCGGTGGCAAGAAGCCCTGGCGCCAGAAAGGCACCGGCCGGGCCCGGGCCGGCACCATCCGCAGCCCGCTGTGGCGCGGGGGCGGCAAGACCTTCGCCGCCAGTCCGCAGGATCACAGCCAGAAGCTCAACAAGAAGATGTACCGGGCGGCCATCCGCTCCATCCTCTCCGAGCTGGTGCGCCAGGAACGCCTGCTGGTGATCGACAACTTCGACATGGACAAGCCCAAGACCAGGGAAATGGCCGAGAAGCTCAACAAGCTGGGCGTGGACAAGGGCCTGATCGTCACCGCCGAACTGAGCGAGCCGCTGTACCTGTCGACCCGCAACATTCCCAACGTGGGGATCTGTGACGTGGCGGCCATCGATCCGGTCAGCCTGGTGGGCTACGACAAGATCGTCATGACCGTCGACGCCGTGAAGAAAATCGAGGAGTCCCTGGCATGAACCCGGAACGACTGATGAACGTGCTGCTGGCGCCGCATGTGACCGAAAAGAGCACCATTGCCGCCGACGAGGCCAACCAGGTGGTGTTCAAGGTGGCCCCCGATGCCACCAAGGCCGAGATCCGCGCCGCCGTGGAGATGCTCTTCGAGGTCAACGTGGAAGGCGTGCAGGTGGTCAATGTCAAGGGCAAGACCAAGCGTACCCGCACCGGCCTGGGCCGTCGCAAGAACTGGAAGAAGGCCTATGTCCGCCTGAAGGAAGGCCAGGACATCAACTTCATCGGCGCTGAATAAGGCTTGAGGACAAGAACATGGCAGTCGTAAAGACCAAACCGACATCCCCCGGCCGCCGCTTCGTGGTCAAGGTGGTGGAGCCGGCACTGCACAAGGGCAAGCCCTATGCGCCGCTGCTGGAGAAGAAATCCCGCAATGGCGGCCGCAACAACCTCGGCCGGATCACCACCCGGCACCGTGGCGGCGGGCACAAGCAGCACTACCGGATCATCGACTTCAAGCGCAACAAGGATGGCATCGAGGCCCGGGTCGAGCGCCTGGAATACGATCCCAACCGCAGCGCCCACATCGCCCTGATGCTGTATGCCGACGGCGAGCGCCGTTACATCATCGCGCCCCAGGGCATCCAGGCCGGCGACGTGCTGCTCAGCGGCCAGAACGCCCCGATCAAGACCGGCAACTGCCTGCCCCTGCGCAACATTCCGGTGGGCACCACCGTGCATGCCGTGGAACTCAAGCCCGGCAAGGGCGCCCAGCTGGCCCGCAGCGCCGGCACCTCGGTGCAACTGGTGGCCCGCGAAGGCAGCTACGCCACCCTGCGCCTGCGCTCCGGCGAGATGCGCAAGGTCCACGCCGACTGCCGCGCCACCATCGGCGTGGTCAGCAATGGCGAGCACAACCTGCGCAAGCTGGGCAAGGCCGGCGCCAAGCGCTGGCGCGGCGTGCGTCCGACCGTGCGCGGCGTGGCCATGAACCCGGTGGACCACCCCCACGGTGGCGGCGAGGGCCGCACCTCCGGCGGCCGCCATCCGGTGACCCCCTGGGGCGTCCCGACCAAGGGTTACAAGACCCGCAAGAACAAGCGTACCGACAAGATGATCGTGCGCCGTCGCAACCAGAAGTAACGTCAACGTATAGAGAGCCAACATGCCACGTTCGATCAGAAAAGGCCCGTTTGTCGACCTGCACCTGGCCAAGAAGGTGCGCGAGGCCCAGGAAGCCAACAGCAAGAAGCCGATCAAGACCTGGTCGCGCCGCTCGATGATCGTGCCCGACATGATCGGCCTGACCATCGCCGTGCACAACGGCCGCCAGCACGTTCCGGTCCTGATTTCCGAGAACATGGTCGGTCACAAGCTCGGCGAATTTGCGCCCACGCGCACCTACAAGGGCCACATGGCTGACAAGAAAGCCAAGTAAGAGGTTTCGAAAATGGAAGTTGCAGCAAAACTCAAGCACGCGCGCATCTCGCCGCAGAAGTGCCGCCTGGTCGCCGACCAGATCCGTGGCCTGCCGGTCGAGCGTGCCCTGCAGATCCTGACCTTCAGCCCCAAGAAGGCCGCCGGCATCGTCAAGAAGGTGCTGGAGTCGGCGATTGCCAACGCCGAGCACAACGAAGGGGCCGACATCGACGAGCTGAAGGTCAGCCGCATCTTCGTTGACGAGGGGCCGACCATGAAGCGCTGGCGTCCCCGGGCCAAGGGTGCGGTCAACCACATTTTCAAGCGGACCAGTCACATCACCGTGATGGTCGCCGACAAGTAAGCGAGAATCAGCATGGGTCAGAAAGTACATCCGACGGGTATCCGCCTTGGCATCGTCAAGGACTTCACCTCCAAGTGGTACGCCAACAGCAAGGACTATCCCGAGCTGCTGCATGCCGATCTGCAGGCGCGCGACTTCATCAAGCAGAAGCTGAAGCAGGCTTCCGTGAGCCGCATCCAGATTGAGCGCACCGCCGGCACGGCCAACATCACCATTCACACGGCCCGGCCCGGCCTGGTGATCGGCAAGAAGGGGGAAGACATCGAGCGCCTGCGCAAGGAAGTGACCCGGATGATGAACCTGCCCCAGGTGCACATCAACATCGAAGAGATCCGCAAGCCGGAACTCGACGCCCAGCTGGTGGCCGAGAGCGTGGCCCAGCAGCTCGAGCGCCGGATCATGTTCCGCCGGGCCATGAAGCGCGCCGTGCAGAACACCATGCGCCTGGGCGCCCAGGGCGTGAAGATCATGGTTGCCGGCCGCCTCAACGGCGCGGAAATCGCCCGCAGCGAGTGGTACCGGGAAGGCCGCGTGCCCCTGCACACCCTGCGTGCCGACATCGATTACGGTTTCGCCGAAGCGGCCACCACCTACGGCATCATCGGTGTCAAGGTGTGGATCTTCAAGGGCGAGGTGATCGGCAAGCAGGAAGGCGCCGAACCCGAAGCCAAGAAGAAGGCCGCCGGCTAACAGGAGTCCAGAGACATGCTGCAACCGAAACGCACGAAATTCCGCAAGCAACAGAAAGGGCGCAACCGCGGCCTGGCGACCCGGGGCAACAAGGTCAGCTTCGGCGAATACGGCCTGCAGGCCACCGGCCGAGGCCGCCTGACTGCCCGCCAGATCGAAGCCGCCCGGCGCGCCATGACCCGGCACATCAAGCGTGGCGGCAAGATCTGGATCCGCGTGTTTCCCGACAAGCCCATCTCCAAGAAGCCCCTGGAAGTGCGCATGGGCAAGGGCAAGGGCAACGTCGAATACTGGGTGGCCCAGATCCAGCCGGGCCGCGTGCTGTATGAAATGGAAGGGGTGGCCGAAGACGTGGCCCGCGAGGCGTTTCGCCTGGCCGCGGCCAAACTGCCGATTTCCACCACCTTCGTAACCCGGACGGTACTGTGATGAAAGCCAGCGAATTGCGTGAGAAGAGTGTCGAGGAGCTCAAACAGGAGCTGCTTAACCTGACCCGCGAAAAGTTCAACCTGCGGATGCAGAAGGGCACCGGGCAGCTGGCGCGGCCGCACCAGCTCAAGGCCGTGCGCCGCGACATTGCCCGGATCAAGACCATCCTGAACGAAAAAGCAGGTAAGACAGCATGAGCGAAGGACAGAAGAACAAGCGCACGGTCACCGGCCGTGTGGTCAGCGACAAGATGGACAAGACCATCACCGTGCTGGTGGAACGCCGCGTCAAGCACCCGGTGTACGGCAAGTACATCAAGCGCTCCACCAAGCTGCATGCGCACGATGCAAACAACGAGTGCCAGATCGGCGATCTGGTCACCATCAGTGAATGCCGGCCGATCTCCAAGACCAAGACCTGGGTTCTGGAAAAGATCGTCGAACGGGCAGCCACGGTTTAAGGATCGGACGATCCACAGGTTCAGCGGAGACAAGCCATGATTCAGATGCAAACCATGCTCGAAGTCGCCGACAACAGCGGCGCGCGTCGGGTGCAGTGTATCAAGGTGCTCGGTGGGTCGAAGCGCCGCTATGCCGGCGTGGGCGACATCATCAAGGTGAGCATCAAGGAAGCCATTCCGCGCGGTCGCGTGAAGAAGGGTGACGTGTTCAACGCCGTGGTGGTGCGTACCCGCAAGGGCGTGCGCCGGCCCGACGGCTCGGTGATCCGCTTCGACAGCAACGCCGCGGTGCTGCTCAACAACCAGCTGCAGCCCATCGGCACCCGTATCTTCGGGCCGGTGACCCGTGAACTGCGTACCGAGCAGTTCATGAAGATCATTTCCCTGGCTCCTGAAGTTCTGTAAGGCAGAGACTAGACATGTTCAAGATCAAGAAAGGTGACGAGGTCATCGTCATCACCGGCAAGGACAAGGGCAAGCGCGGAACCGTGGTTCGGGTGATTCCCGAAACCGGCCGGGTGGTCGTGGAAAACGTCAACCTGGTGAAGAAACACCAGAAGCCCAATCCCAATCTCGGCATCCCCGGCGGGATCGTCGAGAAGGAGATGCCGCTGGATGTCTCCAACGTGGCGATCTACAACCCGACTACCGGCAAGGCCGACCGTGTGGGCTTCAAGTTCCTCGAAGACGGCCGCAAGGTACGCTATTTCAAATCCAACGGCGAAGTCATTGACGCCTAAACAATCCAGGTTGCAGAACGATGGCGAGATTACAGGAATTCTACAAGGACCAGGTGGTCAAGCAGCTCCAGGAGCAGTTTGGCTACAAGAGCATCATGGAGGTCCCGCGGATCACCAAGATCACCCTCAACATGGGGGTGGGTGAGGCGGTGGCCGACAAGAAGGTGCTCGAGCACGCCGTGGCCGACATGACCAGGATCGCCGGCCAGAAGCCCATCATCACCAAGGCCCGCAAGTCCGTGGCCGGGTTCAAGGTGCGGGAAGGCTGGCCCATCGGCTGCAAGGTGACCCTGCGCCGGGAGCGGATGTACGAGTTCCTGGACCGTCTGATCAGCATTGCCATCCCCCGGATTCGAGACTTCCGCGGGCTCAGCCCCAAGTCCTTCGACGGGCGGGGCAACTACAGCATGGGCGTGAAGGAGCAGATCATCTTCCCGGAGATCGAATACGACAAGATCGATGCCCTGCGTGGCATGGACATCACCATCACCACCACCGCCCGCACTGACGAGGAAGGCCGAGCGCTGCTCAAGGCGTTCAACTTCCCGCTCAAGTCATAGGTCCAGGAGAGAGACATGGCCAAGGTATGCATGATCGAGCGCGAGAAGAAGCGCGAAAAGATGGTCAGGAAGTACGCCAAGAAGCGGGCGGAACTCAAGGCCATCATCAAGAACCCCGAAACCCCGTATGAGGAGCGCATGGCCGCTCAGGAACAGTTGCAGAAGCTGCCGCGCAATGCCTCGCCCGTACGCCAGCAGCGCCGCTGCCGCCTGACCGGCCGGCCCCATGCGGTCTACCGCAAGTTCGGCCTGTGCCGCAACAAGCTGCGTGAACACACCATGCAGGGCAACGTGCCCGGTCTGCGCAAGGCCAGCTGGTAACCGAGATTTGCAGGAGCAAAACCGATGAGTATGAGTGATCCCATCGCCGACATGCTGACCCGCATCCGCAATGCGCTGCATGCCGGCAAGCCGGACGTGACCATGCCGCTGTCCAAGCAGAAGAAGGCCATCGCCCAGGTACTGCTCGACGAGGGCTACATCGCCGCCGTCGAGGAAACCGAGTTCGAGGGCAAGCCCGGTCTGCGCATCGGCCTCAAGTATCACGAGGGCCGGCCGGTGATCGAGAAGATCAAGCGCGTCAGCCGTCCGGGCCTGCGGATCTACAAGGGCAAGGACGAACTGCCCCGCGTGATGGGCGGACTCGGCATCGCCATCGTCTCCACCTCGGCCGGTCTGATGACCGACCGCGCGGCCCGCAAGGCCGGGCACGGTGGGGAAATCCTGTGCACCGTACAGTAAACGACAGGTCGAAAGAACATGGCTAGAATCACACCGCTGAACATTCCCAAGGGCGTCGAGCTGACCATCGACGGTCAGCACGTCACGGCCAAGGGCGGCAAGGGCACCCTGGAATGGACCATTCATCCGAGTGTGGAAATCGTCCGTGACGGCGACGTGCTGACCTTCGTGCCCCGCCAGGGCATGCCGGGCGCCGTGGCCCAGAGCGGCACCGCCCGTTCCCTGGTCAACAACATGATGATCGGGGTGAGCACCGGCTTCGAGAAGAAGCTGGAGCTGGTCGGCGTGGGCTATCGTGCCCAGGTCCAGGGCCGCAACCTGAACCTGACCCTGGGGCATTCGCACCCGATCAGCTACGCGGCGCCCGAGGGCATCACCATCGAGGCGCCGAGCCAGACCGAGGTGGTGGTCAAGGGCATCGACAAGCAGAAGGTGGGCCAGGTGGCCGCGGAGATCCGCGCCTTCCGTCCGCCGGAGCCCTACAAGGGCAAGGGCGTCAAGTACGCCGACGAGCACATCGTGCGCAAAGAAGCCAAGAAGAAGTAAGGGCAGGTACCGACTATGGACAAGAAAGCAATCCGACTGCGCCGCGCTCGCCGCACCCGCGCCAAGATCCGCGAACTGGCCGTGCCGCGCCTCACGGTGCACCGCACGCCACGGCACATCTACGCCCAGGTCATCGCGCCCAACGGCAGCGAAGTCATCGCGGCGGCCTCGACCGTTCAGGCCGATGTCAAGAAGGAACTCAAGAGTACCGGCAATGCCGAGGCCGCGGCCGTGGTCGGCAAGCTGATTGCCGAGAAGGCCAAGGCCGCAGGGGTCACCACGGTGGCATTCGATCGTTCGGGCTTCAAGTACCACGGCCGGGTGAAGGCGCTGGCGGATGCCGCGCGTGAAGCCGGGCTGCAATTCTAAGGGTTAAATCATGGCTGGATTCGATAAAGAACAGAACGGCGACGGCCTGCAGGAGCGGCTGGTCGGCATCCGACGCGTCGCCAAGGTGGTCAAGGGTGGCCGCATCTTCGGTTTCTCCGCGCTGACCGTGGTCGGTGACGGCCAGGGCCGGGTCGGTTTCGGCCGCGGCAAGGCCCGCGAGGTGCCGGTGGCCATCCAGAAGGCCATGGAGAACGCACGCAAGAACATGGTGCAGGTGCCCCTGAAGAACGGCACCCTGCAGTACCCGATCACCGCCGAGCACGGGGCCGCCAAGGTCTACATGCAGCCGGCCTCGGAAGGGACCGGGGTCATCGCCGGCGGTCCCATGCGCGCCGTGTTCGACGTGGTCGGCGTGCACGACGTGCTGGCCAAGTGCATCGGTTCCAACAACCCCATCAATGTCGTCCGCGCCACCATCAAGGGTCTGGCGGCCATGTCCTCTCCGGAGCAGGTCGCGGCCAAGCGGGGCAAGAAGGTCGACGAGATTCTGGACTAGACCCATGGCAGACAAAGGCAAGATCAAGGTAAAGCTGGTGCGCAGCACGAATGGCCGACTGGCCGCCCACAAGGCCTGCGTGCGCGGCCTGGGCCTGCGCCGCATGCACCAGGTGGTGGAAGTCGAGGATACCCCCTGCACCCGTGGCATGATCAACAAGGTCAGCTACATGGTGAAGGTCGTCGAGGAGAGCTGAGAAGATGCGTCTGAATACACTCAAGCCCGCCGCGGGCGCCCGCAAGCCGCGCAAGCGCGTCGGCCGTGGCATCGGATCCGGTCTGGGCAAGACGGCCGGCCGGGGGCACAAGGGCCAGAAATCCCGTTCCGGCGGCTTCCACAAGGTTGGTTTCGAAGGCGGCCAGATGCCGCTGCAGCGCCGCCTGCCCAAGGTGGGCTTCCGCTCGCGGATCGGCATGGTGACCGACGAAATCCGCCTGCACGAGCTGAACAAGGTGGACGCCGAGGTCATCGATCTGGATGCCCTGCGCCAGGCCGGCCTCATCAACCGCAACATCCAGCGGGTCAAGGTCATGGCCTCCGGCACCATCGACAAGCCCGTGACCCTCAAGGGGATCATGGTCACCAAGGGTGCGCGCCAGGCCATCGAAGCCGCTGGCGGCAAGGTCGAAGAGTAAGCTGCGGTGGGTGCCTCACGTTCCGCCATGGCCGATGCGCTGGCCGCCGGCAAGTTCACCGAGCTGCGGCAACGGATCTTCTTCCTCATCGGCGCATTTCTGGTCTTTCGTGCAGGCTCCTTCATCACCGTGCCGGGACTGGATCCGAACGAGCTGGAGCGGCTGTTCGAACAGCAGTCGGGCACCATCCTGGCCATGTTCAACATGTTCTCGGGGGGCGCGCTCAGCCGGCTGTCGATCTTCGCGCTGGGGATCATGCCGTACATTTCGGCGGCGATCATCATCCAGTTGCTGACCAAGGTGCATCCCAAGCTCGAGCAGTTGAGCAAGGAAGGCGCGGCCGGGCGGCGCAAGATCACCCAGTACACGCGGATCAGCACCCTGGCCCTGGCCACGTTCCAGGCGCTGGGCGTGGCCGTGGCCCTGTCCCGCCAGCCGGGACTGGTGATCATGGACCACAACACGTTCTACTTCATCACCGTGGTCACCCTGGTCACCGGCACCATGTTCCTGATGTGGCTGGGCGAGCAGATCACCGAGCGGGGGATCGGCAACGGCATCTCGATGATCATCTTCGCCGGGATTGTGGCGGGCCTGCCGTCGGCCATTGCCGGCACCCTGGAGATGGGCAACACCGGGGAGCTGAGCTACGGCTTCATCCTGGTGCTGTTCCTGCTGGCTCTCGCGGTGACTGCTTTCGTGGTGTTCATGGAGCGGGGGCAGCGGCGGATCACCGTGAACTATGCCAAGCGCCAGCAGGGGCGCAAGCTGTACGCGGCCCAGAGCAGTCATCTGCCGCTGAAGATCAACATGGCCGGGGTGATCCCGCCAATCTTCGCCTCCAGCATCATTCTCTTTCCTGCCACCATGGCGGGCTGGTTCGGCGGGGATCCGGAAGGTCCCATGGGCTGGATGCAGGACGTGGCCACCATGCTTTCGCCGGGGCAGCCGGTGTACGTGCTGCTCTACGCGCTGGCCATCGTGTTCTTCTGCTTCTTCTACACGGCGTTGATGTTCAACCCCAAGGAGACGGCAGACAACCTGAAGAAATCCGGGGCCTTCATCCCCGGGATCCGGCCGGGCGAGCAGACGGCCAGGTACATCGACGGAATCATGGGGCGTCTGACCCTGGTGGGGGCCGTGTACATCACCGCCGTGTGCCTGTTGCCCGAGTTCCTGATCGTGTGGAAGAGCGTGCCGTTCTACTTCGGCGGCACCTCGCTGCTGATCATCGTGGTTGTGGTGATGGATTTCATGGCCCAGGTGCAGGCCCACCTGATGTCGCACCAGTACGAGAGCCTGATGAAGAAGGCCAACCTCAAGGGTACCGGTGGCGCCGGCGGCCTGTTGCGATAGACCGAATACTGACATTTTTGGAGTGTGAACCATGAAAGTGCGTGCATCCGTGAAGAAGCTGTGCCGGAACTGCAAGATCATCCGCCGCCAGGGCGTGGTGCGCGTGATCTGCAAGGATCCGCGTCACAAGCAGCGCCAGGGTTAAGCTGCTGGCCGTTTGGCGCAAGATTTGTTCCCGTTGGCCTTGCTCTGGCAGGGCATTTTTCGTAGAATTGCGCGTTTTCCCGGACCCTCGGGTTCGGTGGAATGCCCAGGATTCGACTGATTCAGGAGTAACTCCATGGCCCGCATTGCTGGCATCAACATTCCGGACAACAAACATACCGAAATCGCCCTCACGGCCATCTACGGTATCGGCCGGACCCGTGCCCGGGAAATCTGCGCCGCCACCGGCGTGCGTCCCGACGTCAAGATCCGCGATCTGGACGACAGCCAGATCGAGGCGCTGCGCCAGGAGGTGGGCA
>Ga0256839_1006091_pt1 | contig 10780 bp, 16 predicted proteins | sample 354166metaG_FD_185968 | JGI IMG/M metagenome (GOLD analysis project Ga0256839, IMG submission 185968) | Hydrothermal vent microbial communities from Mid Atlantic Ridge, Atlantic Ocean - 354-166 | ecosystem: Environmental > Aquatic > Marine > Hydrothermal vents | place: Atlantic Ocean: Mid... | reverse complement strand
AGGCAGAAGACAAGAGCGACCCGGTAATTTTAACAATAAAATGGGATGGGGAAAACCCATCGTTTGAATTCAAATACGAACACGAAGATGAGTAATCGCTTTAGCACGGCCTCGCAGGCCGTGCTTTTTACAAACCCAAATTCTTGAGTTTCTTATCATAAACTCATAAACTCAACCCCCAACAAAACCATCCCAAAACCATCCCAAGAACCAAGAACCCAGAACTCAGAAATTTAAGCGAAGTATTATCACATTTTCTTCATCCATTCACTTAATCATATCTTTCATTCCTTCATCCCGATAATATCGGTCTGAGGATTCAGGACATCCCAGATAGACCCGTTGAGTCCCAATAACTTGAGAGCCCGAAAAATCCAAATCAATACCTTTATACCCATGATTTCTCAAACCCTTGAGTCTCAATCACTCTACAGGAGTAACCTAATTCCCAAGTGATAATCATTCTCATATCTCCATTATCCGCAACTCCATCCGAAAATATCCAAACTTATCAACACCTTAACCCAACCTGAGTTAACGAATCCTAACTTTTTCTCCTCAACCTATTGAATCCCAATCCAATCTCAAAATCCGTTGCAAATTTTCATAGACTTGACTATCAATAATCCTACTCTCTCAACACTTTGAACCCATAGACTTGACAAAATGAAATTTTTTCTCCGTAAAAACATTAACAAGTCATAGACTTGACACTTGTCACTCCTATATATATACCCACAGAAAAAATTTTTCATTTCCTCAAAATCCCAAGTCTATCAAGTCATTCACTCAAACCCACCCAATACACACTTGACACACAAGACACCCTCACCTATATTAATCCCCAAATCTCAAAAGGAGGTAGGAAAAATGACCGGACTAAAAAAACTTATTAACGAAATCAAAACCAAATTCCTTACATGGGATGACCTCCTAAGAACGGAGGTCCCCAAGATAGAGAAGCTGACAGCTCATCTCCTAAACCACAAACAAGAATCACCCATTCATCAAATAGGGTGTTTCAATAGAAAACCAAGAAACAAAACCGAACCCTATATCTGGCTCATCACAGATGACCCGCTGTTCATTCTACAATCCTCAACAGCCAAACCATGGGTATCATGCCATTCACTCGGATGGCATGATACAAGACTTGGAGACTATTTCATGACACCAATCCTCCTAAGCCAAATTCCAAAAATGAAGATTTGCTACATCCTGAACATCGCACTGAAGCCGTTAGGTAGGTTCTATGTCTATCATCCCGAAGAGAAAACTGCGATTGCATTCGGATTCTACAAAAGCCCGAATGCCTCACCCATAGTAAATGAAGCATTAGCAGAAACAATCCTACACGCATTAACCGGAGAATCAGTCACAACTGAAGATACCCCATACTTACCAGAACCATCAAATGCATTCTACTTTGACCGACCATTCGTTTGGACAAAGCCAGCAAACGGAAGAGAATTCCGATTCAACAAAACCAGAATATACAACCCCATAGAAAACAGAGTCATGATTGCGGAGGATGTTCCGAAATATCAATATTGCCAATCCTGCGACGAACTCTACCCGGAATACGACCTACTCTATCTCCCGGAATACGACGAAGTCGTATGCCAGTGTTGTTTCAACAATAACTATGTAACCTGCCTACACTGCGGAGAAACCTATCTACGGGATGACTGCACATATGTTACAAGAGTTATCCAGAGCGGAATTCTCCTTTATGACGAATACATCTGCTTAAACTGCATGGAAGAATTCTACACCTGCAACAATTGTGATGCATGGGTTCACCATAGCGACGCAATCTATCACGAAGAAGAGGACACTTATTACTGCTTTGATTGTCATGAAGAACGGGAGGATGAAGAATGAGAACCTTAAACTTGCTCAACATAATAAAGTCTACAAAGCTTGAGACATGGAGCATAATACACAAGGTCCTTACAACCCACAATTACATCTCAATCTTGGCCGAAGAATTATTCAAGCTCTACAAACTCAAAAGCCACAAACTCCGAATACCGGTTATGTTAATCGCTCACATAGACACCATGAGGGAACATCTCATGGAAGACTACGGACTAAATCCCGAAGACCCAAAAGTCTATTCAAAAGGAATAATCCAAACTTCAACAGGCTTAATAAAAACAACCGATAACTTTCCACTCGGAGCGGATGACCGAGCAGGAATCTATACAATCCTCAAACTCGTAATGACCCATAACATCAAACCGAAATTCATTCTTATCTCCGACCTTGAAGAATACGGAGGAATAGGAACAGAAGAATTCATTTTTACACTCAAACGTAATCCCAAGCTAACACGAGAATTGAAACAACTAATCGCATTAATCCAGTTTGACCGGAAGAACTGGACCGATGCAATTCAGTATAATAAAACGAGGAAAATAGAACCCGATGAAAAGCTCTTAGCCTTAGCCCGCAAAAATGGATTCAAAAAGAAAACAGGTTCATTCTCCGATGTAGCCTTGCTAACTCCTTATCTCCAAGTTCCGCATCTGAACCTGTCAATCGGATACCAGCATGAACACACACTGAAGGAGCGGATTCATGAACCCACACTTGAGAAGCACATAAAGAGTAGAATAATACCATTACTCAAATCACTATCACTGGAGGTAGAACCATGAACATCAACAAACTCACCGATTTAATCGCTGAACTTCAACCGAATCAACTTCTCAAAATCGGTCATTTTCCCACTAAGGAGATAGCCAAACTCAAACAGAAGGAAATCCAGAAACTCATAACCAAACTCAAGAAACAGGAAATCCTTATTGATGATTACGCAACCATCATCAAACGAGAACCCGAAGGCTACGCAATCTTGATATACTGCCTATCCGAACTAACCGCAATTCTCTATGAACACAACAGAGAAAAGAACCGGATAAACATCGTGAAGAAGGAGAACCTCTAACTCATACACACATTCTAACGATAATGCATCTTGACAAACTTATCACACTAATGTATACTATACACTAAGCCCAAAAACCTAAAGGAGGTAGAGAGATGAAAAAGAGACCCATCTATGCCATCTACTTAAACAAAGCGGAAGAAGAGTTTGTATCGCAGTTACAGTTGATATTCAAGAAATACGGATTAGAAATTCAAGAAAAGGGAGTGCTCGTAAGAGCACTCATGAAGAAAGGAATAGAAGAAGCCCTCAAAACGGAGGATGAAACACAGCTGATAGAAGACCTCCTGAGATTCATCCGAGTAGACAAGATAAAAATAAACCCAGACTCGGATAATCTCAGGGAAATAGCAGAGAAATTGATAACAAAAATGGAGGTAGAAAAATGAGGAACGCAGAGAAATTCCAAAAGTTCATGCATACGGTAGCAATCATCTTTCCGAGCTGGATGACAAGGAAGATAAAGCAAACAATAGACCAAATTACAGAACACGAAAAAGCAAAGTTATGGGAACAGCTTATAGAGGCAAGCGACAAAAGAATCTTCGTTCTTAGGTTATTCACGGAATTAAACCTAAGTGACCCAGTGGATTTCATAAACTCCGCTCAACAGGAAGGAATGGAGCTCATGCGAAATGAGTTCCTGAACAAAGTCCTGAGCAGATACAAATGAAAAAGGAGCTTAGACATGAAGAAATGGATTGACAACTCTCAAATCTCAACCTACGAAAGATGCCCAAGAGAATGGTATCTGAGATACCATCTTGGACTGAAGAAACCAACCTATAAAGGACTGGTGGCTCAAGAATTCGGAAAAGCATTCCACAGAGCAATAGAGCTATTCTTCAAGAGCCATTCCGTTGAAGAATGCATAGAGATAGCAGTATCAGAGTTTCAAGAGACACTTAACGACCTGTCAGTCAAAAACCCCACCGAAGAGTTCCTTCAGGAATTATACGAAGACCCAAGAGCAGATGTAGACCTACTTAGCAGAACAATCGGGTATTTCCTGACAGAAGGAGTGGGGAAACAGATAAAGGACATGACCCTAAAAGCACACCCCGAAGTCTTACTTTCAGTCTACGACCCCAGAACTCAGTTCCACCTTATAGGACGGATAGACCTGATAATTGAGACATTCGGAGAATCCAAGCTCATGGTAGACATAAAAACAACAAGATACTCAATTCAGCAAAATTGGACAGTTAAAGCACAAACTGACACGCAGTTGGGATTTATAAACGCTGTCTCCTATGCAGTCCTGAGAGTGGACAGAAGAAAGCTCAAATCCGGAGTATGGTCACCGAAGATTACGCTTGAATCCGATTTCTTCCCCGTAGCAATCACAAGAACTGAAATTCAGAAGGCACTATTCAGGTTCAGAATGGTAGCCTCAGAAATCAACAGCAAAGACCTTGATGACCCCATGAATTTTCCCTGCAGATTCACAAGTTGTCAAAGATTCAATTCCGCTTGTCAATTCCATCCATTATGCCAGATAACATGGAATTCCAGAGATAAACAAGAGATACAGGAAACCGCTCAACGACTTGAACTGATAATTGAGCAGTGGAGTCCCGCACAGGAAGACGAACTCCATCAGTGCCTTGAAAACTCAATTGACATAACAAGGTTTGAGGAAGAAATAACTTGACAAACCTGTCTGTCTGGTGTATAATATACATACCAAATCCAAAAACCAAAGGAGGTAGGAAAAATGAGAAAACCAATCCCTGTTACAGACTGGGTGGTCTCCGATGCAGGGAGACCAGCCCAAAGAAATTTAGCAGACTTAGTGGATTTCTTAGGTGAAAAACACGGAGAGGTAATACTAATAAGAATAAGACTGCAGGAGAAAACAGTATCACTATACGATGAAGCGGGAGACCTCTTGGCAAGACTCTCGTATGGAGTAATCATAGTCTTAGAACCGACAAAAGGAGTAAGGGACTTAATAAGTTTCTTCATGGAATCTATAGATGAACAGGGATTTGAAATCATATTTAATCCCGAATTCTTATATCATCTGGACGAAATGCTTTACGGCATAGGCTTCAGAACACCGGAAGAACTCAAAGAGTTTTAAAGGAGGAAAGAGAAATGATGAAGGTTATCCCTGTTCGTAACGGAAAAATAGTGGAACTGAAAGATAGGATGAACAACAAGATAATCTAGTCTCAATACGACGGAAGCTGGAGTATAAGGGTGAGTAACAGAAAGAGCGGGGTCTTACTTTTCGTAACACCAGAGATTACTTACCTGAATCCGAATGGAGTTCCAAAATCTGTTCTTGAAATAGCAAAGCTCCTTGAAACTGCAAAGAAGAGAGGAACAATTGAACTTTTATTTAGCGATTACAGCTTGAAGAAATTGGAAAAAATCTTAAAGGAGGTATAGCCATGAACAAGAACATTTATGTAGCAAATGCATTTTCACTTGGGATGCTTCCCGAAACAACAGTGAGCATTCAGGCAAAGCCAATAACGCTTGAAGAGGCAAGAAAGCTTCTTTCGGAAAACGAATTCAAGTCCGTCGTAGGGCATGAAGGAACAGCAATTGTGCTGTCTAAACTCCTTAAGCTCCATGTTCCGTTTAATCGCCAAGCCATAAAGCTTGAAGAAGGAGATACAATAATCGTGTTCCAACTCAGATTCAGATTACCAGAAGGAGCAGTTCTAACCCAAAACGACCTTATGAACATACTGGAAAACAGGTTATACAGCTTATGGGTTGTAGAGGTGAAGGAGGTCCAAGAATGATTGTCTTCATGACTCCGAAAACAGTTACCCTGAAGGTAGGAGAGAAGAGGGTAGCTCATATAACCAAAACCCGTGAGGCAATCAAAGATGAAATAAAGGTAGCGGAGATATCTCCAGTTCTAATGGAAACGGTGATGTCACTACTGGAAAGCTTCAACGAATCCATGAAACAAGGAGAACATCCCATAGACACCTTAAGGATAATACCCGACACTCTGAGAGAGGAGGTGAAGAAAACAAAGTTTATTACCCTCAAACTCAGTCCTGAAGAAAAGTTAATGATGTTCCAGCCAGATGAACTCAGAATAAAGCTCAAGATTAATGGTAAAGAAGCTGAAGAAATACTCCGTAATCCATTCATTCTGGTTAAACTGAATCTGCAAACGAAGGACGTAGAAATAAAGCCGAAATGCTGGATAGAGAAATCGTGGAAACCAGAAGAGCCTGAGATACTCAGAGATGCATTTGACTTCTATCACGAGTTCTATCAGGACAAAACAGGAACTCTTCACATAAAAGACAGCAGAGGAAAGGAGCAGGTTTTCAATTTCACATGGGAGGTAAAGTGATGGGTTGGATAAATCAGGACCAGAGCTTGGAGACAATAAAGGTTCTTGTATTAGGAGATTACGGAACTGGAAAATCCTATTTCGCATCTACATTCCCAGAACCGATATTTCTCCTTGACTTTGATAAAGGAAGAATCGGATATGCGAAAAGAAAGGTCTATGTTCCCGATTACTTGATTCAAGAAACTCCGCCGAATCAAGTATTCGCTTTGATAGAGAAAGACCTTGACCTATTAATCCGACAAGAGCATCCAGAAGGAGAATTCAAAACCGTTGTCTTGGACTCTTTAACAACGATGATGAAGGAAGCTATGAACTTAGCACTCCAAAAGAAACCCTTACCGCCAGATAGTCCACCAGTATGGAATGTCCATTATCCTCTGGTCAAAGTTTATGTAGATAGAATTCTGGACAGAATGAGAAGGTTAACTCAAAACCTCGTGGTAATAGGCCACATAGAGTATCAGAGAAACGACATAACAGGTGAGATAATCGCTACTCCGTCAATAACAGGAAACCTGAAGACATATATCCCGGCTATATTTGATGAAGTCTATTTTAGTGATGTCATCCAGTCAAGGGACAAGAAAGAATATGTCCTGTTGACATCTCCATCAGGATTTAAGAAAGCAAGGTCAAGACTTAGTTCGGTTGTAAAATTGCCTGACCGCATCCCGAATTCTTATGAGGCTATAGCCTCAGCCCTTAAAAATCTGAAAACTTAAAAGGAGGTGTGTGCTATGAGTGATTTCTGGAAGGACCTTGTAGAAATTGAGGAGCAAGTTCCAGTAATTCCCGCAGGTGACTATAACGCAATCATAGTCTCTGCGGAGCTGGACCAGATTCAAACTCAAAACGGAGAGCTCAGAGATGTCATAAGAGTTCAGCTTGTATTTCAAGGGAATCCTTCAGCTTACCTGACGGACGGAAGGACACCGATTGATGGACAGAGTGCAGAGTATACCATTTTCTTGCCTACAGAACAGGATAAAACCATTCCAGCAAAATACGGAAGAGGAACTATGTATGACGTTTCCTTGAGAAAACTCAAGAGGTTCTTCAAAGCAGTGGGAGTAAATCCGGAAAACTACAACTCACTGGAAGAAGCTTTACAGCAAGTGAAGGATGCCCAAGTGGTGGTTACAGTTTCTAACTTCACAGCTGAAGATGGAACGGTTTATGACAGGGTTTCCGCTATAAGATAATAAGGTGAGGTTACGGGATGCGGTTCAGGCATCTTATTTCCATCTTTCCGAATGGGACGGGATGGAGGCTCAAGGACTCCTCCCGTTCCTCTGTTTCAAAATCTTGTTCAAAGGAGGTAGAGCCATGCAGAAGCAACAAGCAATCTTCAAACCGAAGGAAGAAGAACTCAAAGAAGCATACCAAAAGCTCAGGGACTCTATTCCCGAACTGCTGAAGAAACAAGCGGAGCTTCAGAAGAAGCTCATGGGAGAGGAATGGCAACAGCAATTCAATTCCCGTGAAACCATAGGTTTACCAATCGTAGCTCTGTTATCCGAGATAGGAGAACTCGTAGACAGCATGGGGTTCAAATGGTGGACAAAGCAGGAACGCAACGATAAGAACGCTTTAATTGAATTAGCGGATATCCTGCACTTCTGGTTACTGAATATCCTTGTTCATAACGCTGAGGATATAGCTAAGAACCTCACTAATCCTGTGGAATCAGTATTTCATCTTGAACGAGTAATCTGGGATGAGGTTATCAGGCTCACAGAGAGCTCCCTGAGACCTCCGATACGAGATTCCATAAATTCATTCCTGATTGCAATTTGCTCCATTACCTTATGGCTCGGATACTCGGTTGATGACCTTCTCAAAATTTACCATGAGAAGAATAAGCTCAACAAGAAACGCAAGGACAAAGGTTATGACCAAGACCCAAGCAAGAAATATGAGAACGGAAAAGAGGATAACGAAAAGCTGATAACTGAGGTAGAGACATCCGAGTCTAAACCTAAGAGAAGAAGAAAGAAGAAGGAGGGATAGGTTGATGCAGGTTCTAAAGCTTAATCCTGATGACATCTTCATAGGTGACAGATTCAGGAAGGAGTTTTCTGAAGAGGAACTTGAGAACCTCACCGAATCAATCAGGCAGTTTGGACAGCTACAGCCTATCGGAGTCCGAAAACTCGGAAGGAAGGAACAGAAGCAGAAGAACAAGAAGTATGAACTAATCTTTGGACACAGAAGACTGATTGCTTGCAAGAGACTCGGAATTCAGGTAAAGGCTGTGATAATAGATTCAAACGGAGGGCTGAATAAACAAGTTCTTGAGTTCATAGAGAACTCGGTTAGGCAGGATTTCAGTCCCGCAGAGAAGGCTATGGCAGTAAAGCAACTTCACGATGAGCTTTCACGACAGAATGAGAACTGGAGCATACAGAAGACCGCATCGGTAATCGGAATGTCAAGACAAAGAGTGTCGGAGTTTCTGAGGATAGCGGAGGAGATTAACAATCAGAGTTGTGACTTAGACGAATTGAAGACTCTCAAGTTCAAGGAACTCAAAGAGAGATTCCTGAAGCAAACGAACAATCTATCAGCAAAAATCTTCAGTAAGCTCTCCGAACAAACTACCCGAATTCCTGAAAACTTCAGGATTGTCCATACTGATGTCTTCAGGCTCTATGACCCTGCTGTCCTCTCAACGAACAATCTGAAAAAGGGTCACTTCAACATGATGGTTACGAGTCCCAAATGGGAAGACCATAAGGTAACTCCTGAATTCGTTTTGTCCTTAGCAAACAGATTCCTCAACGATGAAGGCATATTACTTGTGTTCTGTCCAAGCTTGAAGGAATATCTCGGACTGAGTCTTGAAGCGGAGAGATTCTACTTCAGGTATAAGCACAATAGACCGATTATTTGGATTAAGCAGTCAATTGGCACTCCAAAAATTCCTTACACTCCATCCGAATGCTATGAATTCGTTTTCTTCGCTAAACGGAAACAGGAAAGTTTGATGTTCAACATAAATCCTCCCGACTGGTTTAACGTAAAGAAGACATATGATGAGGAACTGAGTTACAACGAGAAGCCAGAGTCCGTTCTTTACTGGATTATGAAGAACTTTATGCCTCCTCAAGAACCGAGATTGATAGACCCGTTCTGTGGCTATGGAGCTTCGGTAAGAACAGCACTTTCACTGGGATTCGTTGAAGCGGTAGGAATTACCGATGACCTCAGAGAATATGAGAAGGCACAGGAACTCCTAAGGAAGAAATTGAAGGACTTTGTTCCGAAATGAGGTTCTTTGACCTGTTTTCGGGAATGGGTGGGTTCAGATTGGGTTTAGAAAGGGAAGGATATGAATGTGTGGGATGGTGCGAGATAGATGAGTGGGCTCAGAAACTCTATCGGGCTTTTTTCAAACCTTCTGAAAAGGAGGTTTTCCATGAAGATGCAAGGAGAATTATTCCCGAACAGCTCCCAGAATTTGACGTTCTCTGTGCAGGATTTCCATGTCAGAGTTTTTCAGTTGCTGGAAAACGCAGAGGCTTTGAAGATACCAGAGGGACGCTGTTCTTTGAGATTGTTAGGATTGCGAGAGCTAAAAGACCCGCATTTTTACTACTTGAGAACGTCAAGGGACTCCTCAACCATGACAGAGGAAGAACCTTTGAAGTCATCCTCAAAACGCTGGATGAACTGGGGTATGATGCGGAATGGCAGGTGCTTAACAGCAAGGATTTCGGACTTCCGCAAAACAGGGAAAGGGTGTTCATTATCGGACATCTTAGAGGAAAATCCCGACCACAGATATTTCCTCTCACAGAAAGCGATAAGGTCTATTATGAGCCACCGAGAAAGGCACAAGGAGAAGGGAAACGGTTTCGGTGCTCACCTGATTACAGTAGAGCTATTGACGCAAACTACAGAAAAGGAGGAGGTTCAAGGACACACCTGTTATTCGGAGAAAGAATGAGAATTTTCACACCGCTTGAATGTTTCAGGCTTCAGGGATTTCCCGATGAGATGTATTACACCGCAAAGAAGCTCGGAATAGCGGATACTCATCTTTACAGGTTAACTGGGAATGCGGTCAGCGTGCCAGTGGTTCAATCAATAGCGAGGAAATTAAAGCGAGTTAATAAGGAGGTAAGGTCATGAGAATAGAGCAGATTCTTCGTATTGCAAGTGTAGAGGACAGCATGATAGTTGAAGACGGAGCTGTGATGCTTGCAAAGACTGTTCTCTACACAAATACAGGAGATACGGAGGACTGGGGAATAGCGCTTAGAGTGGATGTTCTTGAAGGAGAACCTCCGGAGAATCTTATGATAAAGCTTGAGTTAGTAAATCAAGAGGAGGTGGAGTGATGATATTTGAGGTCAGAAAGCTACAACATGACGAACTCTTGAAGCGTGTAAATGAAACCTTTGAGGAAATCAAGAGCTTGATTGAAAGAAAGGGCTCGGAGTATGCTCTTGATACGGATAGGCTCTCAAATTTCCGAGATGGAATGTATCTAA
>Ga0256839_1006090_pt1 | contig 10782 bp, 8 predicted proteins | sample 354166metaG_FD_185968 | JGI IMG/M metagenome (GOLD analysis project Ga0256839, IMG submission 185968) | Hydrothermal vent microbial communities from Mid Atlantic Ridge, Atlantic Ocean - 354-166 | ecosystem: Environmental > Aquatic > Marine > Hydrothermal vents | place: Atlantic Ocean: Mid... | reverse complement strand
TCTAATTTAATTCTCGTTTCTATTGATGAGATTCTTCGGTCGTTCCGCCCTACCATTGACAGAAGAAAGACTTTCAAAGAGGGGATGCCGGATCAGCCAGCTGGCTGACTGGCAAAGTGTATAAAAGTACGGTTCTCCGCATCCGTTGCGGAGTCTCCATTTTAAAGGTTATATTTTCTGTCATCTACCTCCGCTGATTTTTTTTAAATTCCACTCTCTGAATAACGTGTCATTTTGAAGTCGGAAGTACTTTAACTTCAAGCTTCTGACTTCTGGCTTCCAACTCTCTACGCATCCGTTACACATCCTTTTGATGCGGTGGATACTAGTTTTGCATATTTATATAAGCTTCCGCTTGTCTTTTTTAAGGGTTGAGGTTTCCATTTTGCTTTTCGAACTGCCAATTCTTCGTCCGAGATTCTTACTTCTATGGAGTTTGTTTCGGCATCAATACGAATAATATCACCCTCTTTTACTAAAGCAATTGCGCCTCCTACTTGAGCCTCAGGCGTGATATGGCCTACCACAAAACCGTGGGTGCCTCCCGAAAAACGACCATCGGTTATGAGGGCAACCTCTTTGCCTAAGCCTGCTCCCATAATAGAGGCCGTTGGTTTTAACATTTCAGGCATTCCGGGCCCTCCTTTGGGCCCTTCGTAGCGAATTACTACTACATCGCCTTTTTTTACTTCTCCTGCTCCTATTCCATCATTGGCATCGAACTCCGAATCATACACTTTGGCAGTGCCTTCAAACACAAGACCTTCTTTGCCGGTAATTTTTGCTACCGAGCCTTCGGTTGCCAAATTGCCAAACAAAATTTGCAAATGGCCAGAAGCTTTAATGGGATTTTCTACGGTGTGTATTACTGTTTGATCTGTTTTTAATGGTTCTACAAGTGCTAAGTTTTCTGCGATAGTAAACCCTGTTACTGTCAGGCAATCGCCATGCAACATATTATTTTCCAGCATATATTTCATTACCGCAGGCACACCTCCTACTTGGTGCAGGTCTTCCATCACAAATTGACCACTTGGCTTTAAATCTGCCAGAAATGGAGTTTTATTGCTTATGCGTTGAAAATCTGCCAAGGTTAAATCAACATTAACCGACTTTGCCATAGCAATCATGTGCAGTACGGCATTGGTAGAGCCTCCTAATACCATAATTAGGGAAAGTGCATTTTCAAACGCTTTTTTAGTAAGGATGTCTTTTGGCTTAATATCTTTTTCTAAAATATTTCGCATAGCAACGCCAATGTGATCGCACTCCGAATGCTTATCGGTGCTTACTGCTGGATTAGAGCTGCTGTAAGGCAAACTGAGACCCAAGGCCTCAATGGCTGATGACATAGTGTTGGCCGTGTACATACCACCACAAGCACCTGCACCCGGGCAGGCACTTTTTACCACGCCCTTAAAATCATTTTCAGAAATATTGCCAGCAATTTTTTCTCCCAAGGCTTCGAATGCAGATACTACATCGAGCTTTTTGCCTTTGTATTCGCCTGCTGCAATGGTGCCGCCATACACTAAAATAGCAGGGCGATTTAAACGTCCCATAGCGATCATGGCTCCGGGCATATTTTTATCGCAACCCACTACTGCCACCAGGCAATCGTAGTGTTGGGCATTCATTACAGTTTCTATGGAATCGGCAATAATGTCTCTTGATGGCAGAGAGTATCGCATACCGAAAGTACCCATTGACATGCCATCACTTACGCCTATGGTGTGAAAAATAAGTCCTTTTAAATCGCATTTATCAACCCCTTTTTTAATTTGAGAGGCCAACCCGTTTAGGTGCATATTGCAAGGGTTTCCTTCAAAGCCGGTGCTTACAATGCCTACCTGCGCCTTTTTAAAATCGGCCTCGGTTAAGCCAATGGCATGCAACATAGCCTGAGCCGCAGGTTGGGTTGGGTCTTGTGTAAGGTTTTTGCTGTATGTATTTAGTTCTTTCATTTGTTATCATACACGGATTCCTGCCTTCGCAGGAATGACGGTTAAATTTTAGTTGGTTTACACTATTGTCATTGAGTGGTAATCATCGTTGCGGATGCGGTGTTGGTAGATTTCTGCCAACTGCGACCCAATCGAATCTTCCCAAGCTAGTTTCATTTGTTCTCCTTCGATGGAGCGTACACTTACCACTTCGGTAGCTGTTCCTGTTAAAAATGCTGAATCGGCATTATGAATCATATCTATAGTAATAGCTTGCTCGTGTACTTTTACCCCCAGCTCTTTGGCGTACTCCATTACTACTTTTCGGGTTATGCCCGACATAATACTGGCTGAAGAAGAGGTGTATAGTTCACCGTCTCTTTCTAAGAAAAAATTAGCTCCAGGTGCTTGTGCAATGTTTCCTTGCACATCAAACATTAATGCTTCATCAAACCCTTTGGCTCTTGCCTCTTGCGAGGCCAAAACTCCATTGGTGTAATTCCCAATAAGCTTGGCTGTTATCGGTAGCGATTTTTTCTCGGGTCGATAAAAAGTTGAAAGTGTAAGGTTAAGTTCGCCACTTCCGAGCAGTTGCCCCCACTCCCAAGCGGCAATCATAACATGGGCCTTGCGAGCCGGTGTTAATCGCATATCCTCATTCATATACACCAATGGGCGCACATAGGCATTGCGTAGGTTGTTTTTCTGAAGCAGTTTTTGAGTAATATCAAATAACTCCTCTTCGGTATAAGGGATTTTGATACTAAGCACTTCCAGCGAGTGAAGAAGCCTTCTAAAATGACTGCCTGCCTTAAACAGGGAGATTCCGGAAGGAGTTTGGTAGGCACGAATGCCTTCAAAAGCACCTATACCGTAATGCAAAGTTTGGCTAAAAACAGAGGTTGTTGCCTCCTTCGCTTTTACCCAGTTGCCATCTAAAAAGATGACTGTTTTGTCGTTGTAATAATTACTCTGTATCATATTTTATTCAATAAAAAAGCCTTGCTCCTACTAGCTATTAGGAGCAAGGCTTTTGCCTATTTCTTAATAACTACCTACTTATCCGCTAATAATTATCAGCGGATACATAATATCAATGACTGCTATCATTACTACTTGGTTTACCATATTTTAACATAAAAAAAGCGCCATCCTCGGTGTGAGAATGGCGCTTAATTATTTTTTAAGACACTATCTCACCTCGCTATCATTAGAATGACAGTAATAATAACTAGTGAAATAATTTCTATATTTTTCATTGGTACTTTTCTTAGAAGCACCAAATGTATAAAAATTATTTCACTAACTATTACATCATCCCTTTTTTATGTTTTGAGAATATTTAATCCTCTAGACCACTACAGCCTCTTTTATTTTATTCACAATAAATTCTCCCACTTCGGTTGTTGAATGTATTTTTGATGGTTTTAAATCTTCGGTACAAACTCCTGCTGAAATAGATTTTTTTACAGCTTGTTCTATTAATTTACTCTCTTTTAACAACCCAAAACTATGGTTTAACAACATAGCAGCCGATAAAATAGCGGCCACCGGATTTGCCTTGCCTTGCCCTGCAACTTGTGGGTATGACCCGTGAATGGGTTCGTACAAACTAACGCCTGTACCAATAGAAGCCGAAGGCAACATGCCCAACGACCCAGAAAGCACAGAAGCTTCATCGGTTATAATATCGCCAAACATATTTTCGGTTACTACCACATCAAAATGTGTTGGGTTTTGGATTATTTTCATAGCAGCATTATCTACAAACATAAAATCCAAGGTTACATCTGGGTAATTAGATGCCATGGCTGTTACCTTTTCTCGCCATAAGCGAGAGGTAGCCAATACGTTGGCTTTATCCACCAACGTGAGTCGTTTGCTACGTTTTTGAGCTGCCTCAAACGCCAGTTTGGTTACCCGTTCAATTTCCTCTGCTTTGTATAAGCAGGTATCAAAAGCAGTGTTGCCATCTTCTGATCTTCCTCTGGGTTCTCCAAAATAAATACCACTAGTCAATTCTCTAAAAACCACAAAATCAACCCCTTTGATTATCTCATTTTTTAGCGGTGAAATATCGGCTAGCTGGTCATAAGTAGTTATTGGTCGAATGTTGGCAAACAAACCTAAGTTCTTGCGCATTTTAAGCAAGCCTTGCTCTGGTCGTACTTTGGCCGATGGGTCGTTATCGTACTTAGGGTTGCCAATGGCGCCAAATAAAATGGCATCTGCTTCTTTACAAACTTTTTCTGTTTCATCAGGAAAAGGATTGCCGGTTTCATCAATAGCAACTGCTCCAATTAAACCGTGTGTATAGTTAAATGAATGCCCAAATCGCTCGGCTATGGCATTGAGTACTTTAACGGCTTGGTCGGTTACTTCAGAGCCGATGCCATCGCCTGGTAGAACTGCTATGTTTTTTGTTATTCCCATTTATATATTGTTTTCTCCTTAGGGGAGATCCCGGAATAAATCCGGGAATATTTTTCTTTATACGTTATTCAATTCAAATTTTTCAATTTCTTTCTTATTACTAAGCAAGAAATCGATGTCATCTAATCCGTTTACTAGGCAATGCTTTTTATAGGCTGATATTTCAAATTTTTCTTGTTGTCCGGTTGCTAAAATTTTAATGGTTTGGTTTTCTAAATCAACTTCTAATTGGCTATTTGAATTAAAAATTGATTGTAAAAACTCTTCAGAAACCCGCACGGGCAGCAAGCCATTATTGAGGGCGTTGCCTTTAAAAATATCTGCAAAAAAGCTTGACACTACTACTTTAAAGCCATAATCGGTAAGCGCCCAAGCAGCGTGTTCGCGGCTAGACCCACAACCAAAATTTTTGCCGGCCACCAATATTTCTCCTTCGGTAATTTTGTTGAGAGCAAAATCATTATTCTTCTTCCCTTCTTTGGTAAATCGCCAATCTCTAAATAGGTTTTTGCCAAAACCCTCTCTGCTAGTCGATTTTAGAAAACGAGCAGGAATTATTTGGTCTGTATCTACATTTTGCAATGGCAAAGGCACAATGGGCGATATGAGTTTCGTAAATTTTTCCATAACCCTTAATTCAAATATTCGCTTGCATCTGTTACAAATCCTTTTAGTGCAGTAGCTGCTGCCGTTTCCGGGCTTGCTAGCATCGTTCTTGATCCGGGGCCTTGCCGCCCTTCAAAATTTCGGTTAGAGGTAGAAACGCAGTATTTCCCTTCGGGTACTTTATCTTCGTTCATGGCCAAGCAAGCCGAACAGCCGGGTTGACGAAGTTCAAAACCAGCTTCTATTAATATCTTATCCAACCCTTCTTTAATGGCTTGTGCTTCTATTCTTTTAGAACCGGGTACAATCCACGCAGTAATATTAGCTGCTTTTTTGCGGCCTTTTACAATATTGGACACAGCTCGCAAATCCTCTATCCTTGAATTGGTACAGCTGCCAATAAATACATAATCAACCGGCTTGCCTTTAAGTGAAGTATCGGGGCTAATTTGCATATACTCCAATGCTTTTTTAAATGATTTATCGCCATTTAAAGAAGGCACGTTGTCTGCTATTTTTATGCCCATGCCAGGGTTAGTGCCAAATGTAATCATTGGGGCAATATCGGCTGCATCAAAGCTTACTACCTTATCATATTTAGCCTCTTCATCAGTTACTAACGTTTTCCAATAGGCTAATTTCTTGTTCCATTCTATTTTTTTAGGTGCAAAATCTCTGCCTTGTATATAATCAAAAGTAGTTTGGTCGGGTGCAATCATTCCACCACGTGCCCCTAGCTCAATGCTCATATTGCACACGGTCATTCGGCCTTCCATCGAAAGACCTTCGAAGGCAGAACCTGCAAACTCTACAAAATAACCAGTGCCGCCAGAAGTAGATAATTTAGAGATGAGGTATAAAATAATATCCTTGGCAGTAACTGCTTTATTCAGTTCACCATTCACCTCAATACACATTGATTTGGGCTTGGTTTGTAATACACATTGTGTGGCAAACACTTGCTCCACTTCGCTAGTGCCAATACCAAATGCAATGGAGCCAAAAGCTCCGTGGGTAGAGGTATGGCTATCGCCACAAACGATGGTCATGCCCGGTTGGGTTATGCCCAATTCGGGGCCAATTACGTGTACAATACCCTGGTTGGGGTTGCCCAAGCCATAAAGCTCAACGCCATGTTTTTTACAATTGGCTTTAAGCGTTTGTACTTGTTTGCGAGAGAGCTCTTCTTTAATAGGCAGGTGCTGATCTACCGTAGGCACATTATGGTCGGCTGTGGCAATGGTTTGTTTGGGTCTAAATAAAGGAACACCTCTTTTTTCGATACCACTAAATGCCTGCGGGCTGGTAACCTCATGGATTAGGTGCCTATCAATATAAAGCATATCCGGGCCTTGTTCGCCCTTTATTACCACGTGCGAATCCCATAATTTATCGAATAGTGTTTTGCCTGCCATTTATGTTAGTGTGTTCATTAATAGTTGTCCTGTCTGTTCGGCTGGCAGGTTACAACATATTCGGCCACCAAGTTTTTTAAATCTTTATCATCAACTAAGCTAAGTTGGTCTGCCACTACCAAGAACTCCTGATATACTTCGTTCAATTGCTTTTTGCTTAATTTAACACCTATTTTTTCGATACGATAATTTAACGCTGCCCGACCACTACGTGCAGTAAGCACAATGGAACTGCCTGCTGCTCCTACCAAATCGGGGTCAATAATTTCATAATTTTGCCTGTTTTTAAGCATTCCGTCTTGATGAATGCCCGAGGAGTGTGCAAATGCGTTGCTACCTACAATGGCTTTATTAGGCTGCACAATCATATTCATTTTTTTCGATACCATGTGGCTCATAGCGGTAAGCATTTGCGTGTTTATCCCTGTTTTAAAGGGCAACTCTTTGTGCTGATTAATAACCATTACCACTTCTTCAAGCGATGTGTTTCCTGCCCGCTCGCCTATTCCATTTATGGTACACTCTATTTGAGTAGCTCCATTTTGAACAGCAGCTATGGCGTTGGCGGTTGCCAACCCAAGATCGTTATGGCAGTGTGCAGAAATATCTACTTTATCAATGCCAGTTACATTTTCTTTTAGGTATTTTATTTTAGCTCCATACTGATCTGGCAAACAATAACCCGTAGTGTCTGGTATGTTAACTACGGTAGCTCCTGCTTTTATCACAGCTTCAACTACTCTTGCTAAATACTCATTATCAGTTCTGCCAGCATCCTCGGCATAAAACTCCACATCCTCCACGTATTTTTTTGCATACTTTACAGCAGCAATACCTCGTTCTATTACTTCTTCTTTTGTAATTCTTAATTTAGAAAAAACGTGAAGATCGGAAGTGCCAATGCCTGTATGAATACGAGGCCGTCTGGCATTTTTTATGGCTTCGGCTGCTACGTCAATATCTTTTTCTATGGCGCGGGTTAACCCGCAAACAATGGCATTTTCGGTTTGTTGGGCAATGGATTTTACCGAGTCAAAATCAGCAGGGCTGGAAATAGGGAAGCCAGCTTCAATGATATCAACCCCCAATTTATCGAGGGCAGCAGCAATATTGAGTTTTTCTTCTTTGTTTAGCTGACAACCCGGCACTTGTTCTCCGTCTCGTAAGGTGGTGTCGAATATCTTTATTTGCTGTGCCATAACTTTAAAGTGGTTGTTATAACTGCCAAATTTATTATAAGGCATAGAGGTATAAAATGCCAAATTTGATAATAAATACAATTTCTTATATTGTATAATTGATTGATATAATCATTTTTGATATATTTACATATAAATAAATACAATGCCTAAGTTACAATCAAGAGAATTATATGATTTGATTAAAAGCATGAGCTCGAGCGAGAAGAGGTATTTTAAGCTTAATTCGCTCGCAAATATTGAAGATTCTAAATACGCACAGCTTTTTAATCAAATAGATCAACAATCCGTTTTTAATCCGGGGGAGACCTACCTATTTGTGTCGGCAGCTCAACTACCCAACCTAAAAGCGAATTTGTATAAAAAAATTCTTCAAACTTTGCGCAGGTTTCATCTTTCTTCCTCCACAGATGCTCAGATTCGAGAAATGATAGATTATGCACAACTTTTATTTAACCGAAGCCAGTATAAACAATGTGCTAATCAACTTAAAAAGGCCAAATCTTTAGCTTACAAAAGTGATAACCCCGAGTTACTTTTAGTAGTGCTTAAGTGGCAAAAAAACGTAGTGCTACAAACCGCCAATGGAGACTCTCGAAAGGCCGTGGGCGAAATAATAAAGGAATCGAGTGCTACTAATGAGCGCATTAATAATATTAATCGGTTTACGAGTATTCAGCTCGAGTTAAACTCATTGTATCAGAAAATAGGGTTTATTAGAAATGCCTCTGATCATGAAACTGTTATTCGGATTTTTAAAAACAGCATGATTAATTTAGATGAAGCAGGGCTTAGTTTAAATGAAAAATTTAGCCTTTATTCACTCTATATTAATTATAATTTTTTTATCCAAAACTTTGAAAAAGGGTATGAATATGCGAAAAAATGGGTTGCATTATTTGATAATCAAATAATTATTAAAACAAAGCTTGAAATATATATTCAAGCACTCAATAGTTTAATGATTGCTCAATCACGACTAGGGCTTTATAACGAGTTTTCGAAAATAAAGAGGCGTTTCAGAAAAATTAGATTTATCTCTAACATTACATTTACCGAAAATGTACACAAAAAACTATTTAAATATAGTTATGTACACGAGTTTAACGGGCTATTTATGCGAGGTCATTTTGCCGAAGGTGTGCGTATGCTTAACCGCATTAAACCTAACCTTGAGGCTTATTATAATGAGTTGGATGCCCACTCTCGGTTGGTGATGTTTTACAAAATTGCCTGCCTTTATGTAGGCAATAATGAGTTTAGCGAATCTTTAATTTGGCTAAACAAAATTATAAATACCGAAAATATTGATTTGCGCGAAGATGTGCACGGTTTTGCCCGAATCCTTAGTTTAATCTGCCATTATGAACTGGGCAATCAAGATGTAATCGATTATTACATTCGCTCTACGTATCGGTTTTTGCTCAAAAAGAAAAATTTACAGCTCTACCAAAAATACATATTAAACTTTTTAAGGCGACTAGGCACCGCACGGCTCTCGAATAAAGAAATGATTGCTCGCTTTAAACTGTTGCGTTCTCAACTGCTGCCCTTAGAAACCAATCCGTATGAGAAAAGAGCTTTTATCTATTTTGATATTATTTCGTGGTTGGAGTCTAAAATTTATTCGAGAACTGTGCAAGAGGTAATTCGCGAAAAGGCGGATAAACAATTAAAACGTTCCTTATCTTAGCAACATGAGTCATGGACTAAGAAAAATGATTATTAGCCTATGCTTGATAACTCTAAGTATTTTATCGGGCGTTTTAGGCTTTATGTATATTGAAGACTACCCTTTGCTCGACTCATTTTATATGACTGCTATTACGCTCTCAACGGTGGGGTATCAGGTAACAAAGCCTTTAACGGATAATGGAAAAATATTTGTTAGTGTGTACCTTTTTTTTAACGTTGGCATATTTGCATATATTGTTACTTATATGGCCAGCTATGTATTTGAGGGTGAATTTAGAAAGGAATTTTATAAATATTTTAACTACAAAGACATTATGAAGTTAAAAAAACATGTGATTGTATGCGGCTATGGAAGAAATGGGCGTAGGGCGTGCGAAGAATTAAAAAAACAGGGTACTCCGTTTGCTATTATTGAGCATAATAAAGAAATAATTGATAAATATATTGATGTTAAGGCAATGCCTGTAATTTATGGGGAGGCCAGCAGGGAGGACATTTTAATTAAAGCCAATATTAAAGAAGCAACTCATTTAATATCTACCTTGCCTGACGATGCACAAAATGTATTTATAGCCTTAACAGCTAAAGAATTAAAACCCGAGATTGTTGTTATCTCCAGATTAAATCATCAACATTCTGAAAAGAAATTAAGAAAGGCCGGAGTTAACCAAGTGGTAATGCCCGATACTTTGGGTGGCAGGCATATGGCGCAACTCATCACCAAGCCTCACATAATAAAGTTTATTAACATGCTCGATGGCATTGAAGGTGGTTTTGAGGTTGCAGAGTTTTATTTTGAGCAGTTTAAAGAGAAATTTAAAGGCAAAGCCATTAAAGATATTGACGTGCGATCGCAAACTGGCGCCAATATAATGGCTGTGGGCAAACGAGATGGCGGCTTGCAAATTAATCCTGCACCAGATACTGTTTTAAAAAAAGATTGGTATTTTATTGTGGTAGGCAGAAAAGCGAGTATTGAGCAGTTTAGGAAAACCTACATAAAGTAAATTATTAACCGCAAAGGCGCAAAGGCTTCGCAAAGTGTCATTTGTTGTTTCTGAAAATATTGACTTTATGGACAGACACTATTTAGTTTAGATATATTGGAAAGCTTTACTCCAGAAATGCTCACCTACTACGGCCCCCCGAAGAACAAAAGTGTTAACTGTAGAGAAAATTGGCAGAATGATAGCCGGGCCATTTGAGGCATCATTGCAATGTGTTGGTGGAACGATATGAAGTGTAATCTTTAGAACGTCATTCCTTCGAAGGCAGGAATCCCTAATTGACCAATTCTATATTTACAGATTCCTGCCTGCGCAGGAATGACGGGATTCAATACCCATACTTCTCCTTCCAAAGTGCTTTAAGACGTTTACGAAGCTCGTTTTCACGGGCATTATTGCCGGGGTCGTATAATACAGTATTAGCAATTTCTTTTGGCAAAAATTCTTGTGCAGCAAAATTACCTTCGTAGGAGTGGCTGTACTT
>Ga0256839_1006088_pt1 | contig 10785 bp, 9 predicted proteins | sample 354166metaG_FD_185968 | JGI IMG/M metagenome (GOLD analysis project Ga0256839, IMG submission 185968) | Hydrothermal vent microbial communities from Mid Atlantic Ridge, Atlantic Ocean - 354-166 | ecosystem: Environmental > Aquatic > Marine > Hydrothermal vents | place: Atlantic Ocean: Mid... | reverse complement strand
GCTTCGGCAAGCGATGAGATGGGGTTGTAGCTGAGGGTACCCTGATAGCCGAGATACTCCGATTTGTCGAAAAAGTCTCTGGATTTGAAAAAGGCGGGCGGGCTGTGCACCGACATGGCCGTGCGGTTGACCATGTATATCTTTTGCTCGTCAAAGTCCCAGAATATGCGTTTGACATCCATGTCGATGTTCTGGTAGGTGTTTTCAAAAGGGGCTTTGCTGATGCCGGCCTTGCCCTGCAGCACGGAGAGCAGCCGGTCGGAGGCTTTGTAGCGCATCTCCACACCGGGATGGTAGATGGTATCCCGGTCGAAGAAGAGAAAGAACTCGGCCTCCTTGCTGATGGCATCGTCCTCTTTGATGAGAAAGCTGCGGGCCCGTGCTTCGGCCACCAGCACGCCTGCCTTGTTGCGGAAGAGCAGGCGGGCCGGCTCCTCGCTTGTTCCCGAGCCCTGTATGGCCGTCCCCCGGATGGTAAATCCACCGATGTATTGCACTCCGTCCATGATGTTTTTTACTTCGAGGCTTTTATCCTTTGTGATAAACATCGGATAGTCGGAGGGGCCGCTTTGTCCACCGCTGATCAATTTGTAAATGAGGGTGCCGGCAATGGGTTTGTTGAATTTTTCGGCATAGTGGAGTGTGGCATCTTCTATTTTGAATTCCCGGGCTTCGAGCTTGATTTCGAAGCTGTCGAAGACGGCATATACCTTCTCCGGGTCAAATCCCGCATTGGCCCAGGTGATTTTTCCGTGGCTGCCGCGCAGCAATGAACGCCCGGGGTAGTATCGTCCGCTGACATCGAGGATGTCGAGGCTGTCGCCCGAGCTGCTGCCCCGGATATCCACATTGAGGAGTTCTACGTAAAGGATGCCCTGCTCGAAGTGTATCTGCGGATCAATGGCCGATAGCGACCAGCTCCGCCCCGGATGCTCGTAGAGTTTCCCTTTCGAGAAATAGGCAGCCGAGAAGCGAAAAAAGCGGTCGAGTTCGCTGTTGCTCCATCCGGCCTGCATAAGCTGTCCGGACAATTCCATCCATGCGGCATACTGCTCGGAATATTTTTCGGCCACGGCCGTAAAGGCCTGTACGAAGTGAAGAATCTCGTTGCCCGGGCGCATTCTCATGCTTTTCAGCTCTTCGTATCGTTCTTTTATCTCCAATATTTTTAGCGAATCGAGGAAGTCTCCTTCGGCCAGAGCTTCCAGCTTTTCCGCACTTTCTTTGCAGCTTTCGCATCCGGCCCTGCGAAGCTCGCTGCCGAGCGATGCGATAAAGGCACGGGGATTGCTCTCCTCCGATGGAAGCTGTGCACGCAGCACGAGCGAGGAGAGAAAAAGAAAAAGAAGAAGGGTGCTTTTTTTCATCTGCGACTTGCTTTAAATTCCATCATCAGCCAGTCCGACTCTTCCGTCTGCCTGACAAACTCAAATCCCGCTTTTGCGGCTTCTTCCCCGATCATCTCCCGGTCGGGCCGCAGGTAGCCGCTGCTGATCAGCAGGCCTCCGTCATTGATCACTGCCCGGTAGAGCGGCATCTGTTTCAGGATCACTTCGCGGTTGATATTGGCCAGAATGAAATCATAGTCTTTCTTTCTCAGCAATTTTTCGTCACCCAGACGTACGCGGATGCGCTTGCAAGCGTTGAGGCGGGCATTTTCTTTTGCGTTTTCAAACGAATGCCGATCGTGGTCTATTGCATCGATTTCCCGGGCTCCGAGTTTCTCGGCCAGCACCGATAGCACCCCTGTTCCGCAGCCCATGTCCAGCACTTTTTTCCCTTCAAAGGAATGCGGCATCATGGCCGAGAGCATCTGGCGGGTCGTGGCATGGTGGCCGGTGCCGAAAGACATCATCGGATTGATGATTATCTCATATTTGAATTGCGGGTCGGCTTTGTGGAAGCCGGCCCGAATGCGAATCTCGCGGCCGAGGGTGATGGGTTCGAAGTTCGATTCCCAGAGGGCATTCCAGTTTTTATCGGGCACCTCAACGATGTGCCGGGGTTTTTCGAGGAATTTTTCGATCCCGCGGAGGGCCGCCCTGAACGGTTCATCTTCAAGCAATTCCTCCTCGAGGTAGATATCCAGGTCTTCGCCTTCGGCAGCGATGCCGGCAATGTCAAAAGCTTCGAGGGCAAAAGCGATGACCTCGAAAAAAGCGCCTGCACCGGGGAGATGAATTTTTTTCATGAATCAGAGGGCGTTGAAGATGGCTTCGAAATCAGCAGCCTGAAGAGAAGCTCCTCCGATGAGCCCGCCATCAATGTCGGGCATGGCAAAGAGCCCGGCCGCATTGCCGGGTTTGACACTTCCGCCATAAAGGATGGAGATGGCTTCGGCAGATTCGCGGCCGTATTGGGCGGCCACTTCACTGCGGATGAAGGCATGCATTTCGCTGGCGGCTTCGGGCGATGCGCTTTTTCCGGTGCCGATGGCCCACACGGGCTCATATGCGATGTGCAGTTTTCTTATTTTTTCTTCGGGCAGGTGGAAGAGGGCTTTGCGTATCTGCCGGCCTACGATTTCAAACTGCCGCCCCGATTCGCGTTCTTCGAGGGTCTCACCGCAGCAAAAGACGGGCGTGAGGCCTTCTTCCAGGGCCCGGTCGATCTTGGCCGCAAGCAGGGCATCGTCTTCTCCGAAGTACTTGCGCCTCTCGCTGTGGCCGACAATCACGTGGCTTGCACCTGCCGAGGCGATCATCGATGCCGAAATCTCGCCCGTATAGGCACCTTCCGTTTTGTGGTGGCAGTTTTGGGCTCCGCAGTGAAAGCCTGTAGGTCCTTCGAGCAGCCGGGCAATGCCTGCCAGGTGAATGAAGGGCGGAAAAAGTATGACTTCTTTTCCTTCGCTGCAGCGGCCTTCGAGCCGCACACGGATATCCCGCGCCAGCGAAAGGCCTTCTTCCAGCTTTTTATGCATCTTCCAGTTGCCCGCTACAATGCGTTTTCTCATCTTGCTTTGCTCTTTAGTAGTTTCTGAATTCTCCGCTGATTTCAAATATGTGTTCCAATATTTTTCTTTCCGCCTGCTCCGGTTCTTTCCCGCGTCTTTTCATGACGGCCCGGGCCACCTCCAGGGCTTTTTCAATCCGGAAGCTCTTCATCCCGACCGCACCGCCCCAGCTGAAAGACGGGATAAACTGACGGGGAAATCCGCCTCCGAAGATATTGGCACTCACCCCGACCACAGTGCCGGTGTTGAACATGGTGTTGATGCCCGACTTGCTGTGATCGCCCATAAAAAGGCCGCAAAACTGCAGGCCCGTATTGATAAAGCCGCGCTTTTCATAGTTCCATATTTTCACCTCGGCATAGTTGTTTTTCAGGTTGGAGTTGTTTGTGTCGGCTCCCAGGTTGCACCATTCCCCGATGACTGCATTGCCGAGAAATCCGTCATGGGCTTTGTTGCTGTAGCCAAAGAGATTGCTGTTGTTGATTTCGCCTCCGACCTTGCAATGCGGGCCGATGGCCGTGGCCCCGTAGATTTTGGCACCCATCTTTACAGTAGAGTGTTCGCCCAGGGCAAAGGGCCCGCGTATGCAGGCGCCTTCCATCACCTCGCTGTGCGGGCCGATGTATACGGGGCCTGTTTCGCTATTGATGCTGGCACCCTCTATTTTGGCCGATGGATCTACATAGAGCCTGTCGCCAATGACAAGATTGGTATCGCTGATCTGATCGACCACGCGCAGCCCCAGTCGCTCGCGTATGTCTTTTTCGATCTCGTCTCCGAGCATCAAAAAGAGGTCCCAAAGATGGCGGATCATGCCCGGTTCTTCTCCTTCATAGTTGATTGCTCCGGCATCAGCGCCATGTCGCAGCGCTATGTCCGGGTTCTCGTCTTTTCCGCACCGCATGGCCAGGAGGCGATCCTGCTGCCAGAGGCTCTGCCCGGGCCCGAGCGAGCGAATGGCATCGGCAAGTTCCCTGCCGGGAAGCAGGGCCCCGTTGATGTATATATTTTCATCTTCGAGGCGGGCAGGAAATTTCTCCTGCAAATACGGAGCGGTTCGGGTCGAGCTTGGGCTTCCGAGTTCCAGCTCCCATTTTTCGCGGATGCTCAGCAGGCCCAGCCTGAAATCGCAAACCGGCCGCGTGTAAGCCAGGGGCAATAGGGAACTGCGCCATGGCGGGTCGAAAAGGAGATAGTTCATCCAACAAAAATAAACATATTGGGGCGAGAAACCCGCTGCGGAAAGCAGGCGGATGTTTGTAATGACGGGGTATAGAAAAAGCCGCTTCGGGGGAAGCGGCTTTTCCACATTTTTATCTTCGGCTCCGGGGCTATTATTCGCCCGCCTTTTCTTCGCTTGAAGGCTCTTTCTTGCTAAACTTCTTGTACTTTTTGTTGAATTTGTCAATTCGACCGGCCGTATCCACAAACTTCATTTTACCCGTGAAGAAGGGGTGCGACATATTGGAAATCTCTAACTTTATCAATGGATACTCTTTGCCGTCCTCCCACTTGATGGTTTCTTTGCTTGGTGCCGTGGAACGGGAGAGGAAGGAATAATCCGTAGAGAAATCTTTAAAAACTACGAACCGGTAATTATCAGGATGAATTCCTTTTTTCATGATACATGTGATTTAGGACGTGCAAAAATAAGGCAATATGGATGAAAAAGGAAGGCATGCCGAATTTTTTTCAAATACAAACCCGATAAAAAAGGAGAAGTCATGCTGAACGGAATTCCAAAGATGAAGTGGCGAAGGCTGGACGGACGCAGAATTGAGGTGCCGATAGAGGCCGAAGTAGAGCAAATACTGAAGCGGGAGCGTGCGCAGGGTCAGCGGCTGAAAGTCTATATCGGCAGCGATTCGCAGGTTCGCGGCAATCTGATCGAGTTTGCCACGGTGATTGTCTTTTTGCGCGAAAAAAGCGGTGGTTTTATGCTCATCAGCAACGAAAGCCGGGTGGGGCGTATCGCACTGAAAGAACGGCTGCTCTACGAGGTAGCGCGCTCCGTGGATATTGCCTACCGTCTGTGCAAACTGCTCGACCGCTATGATGTAGACCTCGAAGTGCATGCCGATATCAATACCAATCCCCGCTTCAAATCAAATGCCACCCTACAGGATGCCATGGGTTACATTCTCGCTATGGGTTTTGAATTCAAGGCCAAGCCCGAGGCATTTGCCAGTACGAGCTGTGCCAACAAGGTCTGCTGATTGACCAAATTCGCTATGATGCTTTCTAAAGAGTTGGCAATATGCTTTCCCGAAAGTAAAATTAAAGCCGGATGCTATGAAAAAAGGGAGGGCAAATCTTCGCTGTTGCGGCTGAGGCCGAGGTGCTCGTAGGCTTTGGCAGTGGCTTCGCGGCCCCGGGGGGTGCGTTTCAGAAATCCTTCCTGTATGAGAAAGGGTTCGTACACTTCTTCGATGGTGCCGGGCTCTTCTCCCACGGCCGTGGCGATGGTGCCCAGGCCCACCGGACCGCCCTTAAATTTTTCGATAATCGTCCGCAGGATTTTATTGTCCATCTCATCCAGTCCGTATTCGTCCACATTGAGGGCTTTGAGGCCGTAGATGGCAATCTTGCGGTCTACGACTCCGTTTCCTTTCACCGTGGCAAAGTCTCGTATTCTGCGAAGCAGGGCATTGGCTATGCGCGGGGTGCCCCGGCTTCTCCGGGCAATCTCGTTGGCACCTTCGGCCGTGATCTTTGTATTCAGAATGGAGGCCGAGCGCGTCACGATCTGCTCCAGAACGGGGGTGTTGTAATATTCCAGGCGAAACTTAATGCTGAAACGCGAGCGCAGGGGCGAAGAGAGCAGCCCGCTGCGCGTGGTGGCGCCCACGAGGGTGAAGGGGTTGAGATTGAGCTGCACCGAGCGGGCCCCGGGCCCCGAGTCAATCATAATGTCGATGCGGAAGTCTTCCATGGCCGAATATAGGTATTCTTCGATGACCGTGCTCAGGCGGTGGATCTCATCGATAAAAAGTACATCGCCCTCTTCGAGCGAAGTGAGCAGGCCGGCCAGGTCTCCCGGCTTTTCCAGCACCGGACCGCTGGTCATTTTTATTTGTCGTCCCAGCTCATGGGCTATGATATGCGAGAGGGTGGTCTTTCCCAATCCCGGAGGGCCGTGCAGCAATACGTGGTCGAGGGCTTCGTCACGCGAACGGGCCGCTTCGATAAAGACCTTCAGATTTTCAATGATCTTGTCCTGTCCGGCAAATTCGCGGATTTTCTGTGGGCGCAATACTTTCTCCAGCTCCTGCTCGGGCCGGCTCAATTGCTCTTTGTGCGGATTTAAATTCGGGTTGCTCATTCTAAGGCATGCGCTTGTGCCACCAAAGGTAGCAAGTTTTGGCAGCCCGCAGTGAGCGGTGGGCCGGGATTTTCTCCGCCCCTGTCTCTTTTTCTGACCGCTCAATCTCTTTATTGAATGGGGAAATAAGGCTGCCGAATTGTGTAATTTTGAGGCATCTGATAACTCAATAAAAGAATTTATAATGGCTGGAGAAAAGATTAAAAAAGAAGGTGAAAAACTTACTGTTCCCGATCAGCCTGTCATTCCGTTTATAGAAGGGGACGGAACAGGCCCGGATATCTGGAGGGCATCCAAAAAAGTGTTTGATGCGGCCGTGGAGAAAGCCTACGGTGGAAAAAGAAAAATCGAATGGAAAGAAGTGCTGGCCGGTGAGAAGGCATTCAATGCCAGCGGTGAATGGCTTCCCGGGGCCACGCTCGATGACATCAGAGCGTATCTGGTGGCCATCAAGGGGCCGCTTACGACTCCTGTGGGCGGAGGCATACGCTCGCTCAATGTGGCACTGCGCCAAAAACTTGACCTCTACACTTGCCTGCGGCCCGTACGCTACTTTCGCGGAGTGCCGTCTCCGGTAAAGCACCCCGAGCGGGTGGACATGGTCATCTTCCGCGAGAATACCGAGGATATTTATGCCGGAATCGAGTTTCGTGCCGGTACGGCCGACTGCGATGAATTTTTGACACTTTTTAAAGAGAATTTCCCCGATCGCTTTGAGAAAATCCGCTTCCCCGAAACATCGGGCATAGGTCTCAAACCGGTATCCCGGGAGGGAACGGCACGCCTCGTACGGGCGGCCATACAAAGTGCACTGGATAAAAAAGCCGACTCGGTGACATTGGTGCACAAAGGAAATATCATGAAATTTACCGAAGGAGCCTTCCGCGACTGGGGCTACGAGGTGGCCAAAAAAGAATTCGGCAGCCGCGACCTGGATGGCGGTCCGTGGCAGATTATCGAAGCGGACGGCAGAAAACTGATTGTCAAGGATGTCATTGCCGATGCCTTTCTCCAGCAAATTCTTCTGCGTCCGGCCGAGTACGATGTGATTGCCACGCTCAACCTCAATGGCGACTACATCTCCGATGCACTGGCCGCCATGGTCGGAGGCATCGGCATTGCACCGGGGGCCAATATCAACTACGAGACCGGCCATGCCATCTTTGAAGCCACGCACGGCACGGCTCCCAAATATGCCAATCAGGACAAGGTGAACCCGAGCTCCCTTATTCTTTCGGGCGTGTTGATGTTTGAATATCTCGGCTGGAAAGAAGCCGGAGAATTGATCACCCGGGCCATGGAAGACACCATCACGGCAAAAAGCGTTACCTACGACTTTGCCCGCCTGATGGAGGGAGCTACGCTCCTGAAAACTTCCGAATTTGCGGATGCCCTCATTGCAAACATGTAGCGGAGGCCGAAAGGCCGCAGCCCCGGCAAAGGGCTGCGGTCTTTTTTAATTTTGCACGGCCTTGTCAGGACAGGCTCCCCGTTTGAAATTATTTAATTAGAATTGCGTTAGCTTTTTTAAACCGCTCAATTATGCGCAAGCTCCTTTCTTTCCTTGTACTTACTTTCTTTTTTCTGGCAGAGATGAGTGCTGCCTGGCTTTTGATTCCGATGGACGAGTCGCAGCAGAATCATTTGAAAGCATATGGCATCACCTTCTGGGTTTTGCAGCAGGAAAGAGAGGCCTACTGGCTGCTCAATTACCGGGGCGGCAGTTTTTCCGTAAAATATGACCCCCGGATCGAGGAGGAATGTCTGGTGCGCGGGGTCAGCTACGAAGTGCTGCCCGAGGCAGCCTATTCGGCCATTTTGAGCGGCATTGCCGATCCCGAGTCGAACACCGACCTGGTGAAGCTGGAAAAGGCGCCCCGCATAGCCGTCTATTCACCGGACGGCAAACAGCCCTGGGACGATGCCGTCACGCTGGTGCTCACCTATGCCGAGATTCCCTATGACCGCATTTATGACGATGAAGTGCTGACGGACAAGTTGCCGGGCTATGACTGGCTGCACCTTCACCACGAAGACTTTACGGGCCAGTACGGCCGCTTTTATGCGAGTTACCGCAATGCTCCCTGGTATCGCGAGGAAGTGCGAAATGCCGAGGCCATGGCCGCCCGCCACGGCTTCTCCAAGGTCTCGGAGCTGAAACTGGCCGTGGCCAAAAAAATCAGGGACTTTGTAGCCGGTGGGGGCTATCTCTTTGCCATGTGCTCGGCCACCGACAGCTATGACATTGCCCTCGCTGCCGATGGTGTGGATATTTGCGCTTCTGTTTTCGATGGCGACCCGGCCGACCCCGATGCGCAGAATAAGATCGACTACAGCCGGGGATTTGCCTTCGAAGATTACAAACTGAGTATGAATCCCTTTGAGTATGAATTTTCGAGCATTGACGCCACCCAGAGCCGCAGCAAAGTGGCCAATCCGAAAAACGATTATTTTACTTTGTTTGAATACTCGGCCAAGTGGGACCCCATCCCCACCATGCTCACGCAAAACCATACCCGCACGATCAAAGGCTTTTACGGGCAAACCACCGCTTTTATCAAAAATTATCTTAAGTCCAGCGTGCTGGTGATGGGCGAAGCCAAAAACTTCAATGAAGCACGCTATATCCACGGGGAGTTCGGCTATGGAATGTGGACTTTCTACGGTGGGCACGATCCCGAAGATTACAGGCACTATATTGGCGACCCGCCCACCGATCTTGACCTGCACCCCAATTCACCCGGCTATCGCCTGATACTGAACAATGTACTCTTTCCGGCTGCTTCGAAGAAGAAACGCAAAACCTGAGCGCCCGGGCCTATTTCTTTTCCCTTCGTTTTTGCTGTTCGAGGCGTTCCTTTTTTTCTTTCTCAAAGTCGAGCGGATGCGGCACCGGGGGATTGTCAAATTCATTGATGGCCTCATGAAATACCTTGCTGACATGTTCCCATCGCCCGTTTTTGTATTCAAAACCCTCGTATGTGCCATCGGGCACACGGTCGGCAGCGGCTTCCGAGAGGGGATTGAGCGGCACCAGATGATCGTAGATGATGAGATTGCGTGATTCGTCAAAATTGAGCGAAGCACTGGCTTCTTTTTTGTATTCGATGAAAAATCGGGCCTGATACCGGTTGCTGTCCCGTTCGGGAAAATAAAATTTGCGGGCCCCCAGAATCAGCTCACCGTTTTCGAAATGCATGACTTCCACCAGTTTTCGGGTGCTGAAGGGGTCGTTGGGGTCGTAGCCGAAGAAGTAATAAAAGGCAGTATCACCGGAATGCTGCATCATGGCTTTGTAGTACATGGCACCGTACCATCTCCGGGCTCCGCTGATGCTGTCTTCGGGGCGCTGCATAAAGTCCGATGCATCGAAAAGGGGAATGAGGCGGAGGCTGTCGCTGTTGAGTTGCACGGCTCCGAGATGGCGGTAGCGGCCGCTGTTGAGCTGAAATTGCCAGGTAAAAACCCGGAAGGCCGAATCGGGAGCATAAGTGAGTGAGATCACCCGCAAGGAGTCGAAAGGATAGTGAAAGGAACCCGGAATTTTAAGGATATCGAGCAGTAGCGGAATTTGCAGGTACGCATTGCGGATGCGGACCGTCTCGCTGCTGTCGCTGATCATGGAGTCGCCCATGACGAGGAGCCGGCTTTCCAGGCCATGCATTTTTTCGAGGCTGAGAGAGTCGAAGCGCCCCTGTCCGAGGAGGCTCAGATGGAGTCCGAAGAGGATTAGCAAGAGGGTGTATTTCATATCATGCATTTCAACAGCTTAAAAACTCCATACGGAGCAAGCTTATTTTATTGCTTCTCTTACATTATGGTGCCTTGCTCAGGCCAGGCGCTCAATCACCATGGCCGAGGCACCTCCGCCACCGTTGCAGATGCCGGCCAGGCCTATTTTTCCGTTTCGGTGCTTCAGCACGGAAGTGAGTGTGGCCAGAATGCGGGCTCCCGAGCATCCGATGGGGTGCCCCATGGAGACGGCTCCACCGAAGACATTGATTTTCTCATGCGGTATTTTCATTTCCCGCATATTGGCCAGGGCCACCACCGAGAAAGCTTCGTTGACTTCGAAGGCATCCACGTCTTCCGGTTTCAGTCCGGCTTTTTCGAGGGCTTTGGGCATGGCTTTGGCCGGTGTGGTGGTAAACCACTCGGGGGCCTGGGCCGCATCGGCATAGGCCAGTATGCGCGCCAGCGGCTTGATGCCCATGGCTTCGGCCCGCTCGGCCGACATGAGCACGAGGGCCGCGGCCCCGTCATTGATGTTGGAAGCATTGGCTGCCGTGATGGTGCCCTCTTTCGTAAAGGCCGGTCGCAGTTTGCTTATTTTATCATATTTGATTTTGGAGATGTCTTCGTCTTTATCTACCAAAATCGGCTCGCCTCTTCGCTGGGGTACCGAAACCGGCACGAGCTCATCAAAAAGGCCCTCTTCGCTGGCTTTGTTGGCCCGCTTGTACGATTCGACAGCATATTCGTCCTGGTCCTCGCGGCTGAATCCGCA